>Ga0078972_1006778_pt1 | contig 26560 bp, 26 predicted proteins | sample YelNatPaOPGAMG01_FD_67568 | JGI IMG/M metagenome (GOLD analysis project Ga0078972, IMG submission 67568) | Hot spring thermophilic microbial communities from Obsidian Pool, Yellowstone National Park, USA - OP-RAMG-01 (SPADES assembly) (version 2) | ecosystem: Environmental > Aquatic > Thermal...
AATTTTTGATTTCTTTTGGCAGGGGTGCTAAAACAAATTTTCTGATTGGCTCTATTGGCAATAATTGCCATTCGCCCTTCATTGGCAAGGGCGCTTCTTTTGACACTAATTCTTCAGTTGGAATTTCCGGTGGTTTAATTTCTTCTGGTTTTGGCTTGATAATCTCTTTGATTTTCTCAACGAGCTTTTCTGGTATTTCTTTGGGTTTTTCTGTTATTGGTTTCTCTTTTTTCAAAACAATAGAGTCAGAGATAATACCCGAAGATACACCGTATTGAGTGTAGAACTGGACGTAAACAGTATAAGTTCCTTCAGGGCATTCCTGCTGTCCTTGACAGATATCCCAAGAATAAGATGACTGATAAGGAATTTGGCCTGTGCCGGTGGAAAAATCAGAACTATTGGATATTGCCATTCCAACGGTATTTGGTCCGCCTCGCAGAGTTAAAATAACATTTCTGGAATTAGTTTCTAAAACACCGTTATTAATTAAAACACTAAACCCCCCGGCCGGTGGAATCGGAAGATTATGTGCTGTTGATGGCAATCCGCCCCCGCTCCCAGAAGAAGCACCTCCCCCAGAAGAAGCAATGGAAAAAGAAATTACATAGTCATCGCTGTTGGCATTACCCGAACTATCCTGACATCGAACATAGTAATTATATGATTGACCATTTGAAAGTCCGGAAATTGTAACAGAGTGAGAAAGCGCGCCAGTGGACGAAAATTCGCCGGTCATTAAAGAATAGGCGGTTCCAGCAATTGTTGAATATTTACAAGTGGCGTTTTCGTCGGTTGTCAAAGATATTGTTACTTGTGTTGTCCCAGCAGGTTGATTCCCCGAGGGCGAACCCCCAGAGCGTGTCGGCGCAGTAAAATCTCCTGTGGTAAAGTTCCAGGTGGTGGGATCTGAAATCCCGGCAAAAGAATTGCCGGCTGCGTCTTCAAAAGCGTTAGCGCCTATTAAAACATAATAGCCGGTTTGTTCGTCTAAGGTGGTCTCTGGGTTAATGGTAATGGTATTTGTTCCCGAACCAGTTACTTTGGCGTCTTGAGCGTCAATGGTTTCAACAGTTGAATTATCGCTGGCCCTTTTAATGACAATGTCATTGTCAGCTCCGGATTTTGCGTACACTGCTTCAGAAAAGGTAATGACTAAATTGGCAGTGGTTGTTACTCCGGTGGCATTGTCAGCCGGAGAAAGAGCGGAAATGGTGGGAGAAACGATGTCTCCTGAAACTTCATCGCCAAAACTGATAAAATTATTATTCAAAGATTTATTTTCAGCTGCAATCCAGTTAGCGCTTCTTTCCGCGCTGATATATCTTACTTCATCCAGATTTCCATTGTAATAATCGTCATCTAAAGTGTCTTTGCATCCTATGCCCACACCTGCTGAATTTGAAACACTACCCTGAGCCCTGCCCGTGGCACTCTGACCCACCAAAGAACCGTCTATGTAGAGCTTTAACCTTGTGTCAGCAGTACTTCTAATACCCCAGATATTATGCCAATTTCCGTCAGGGCTTAAAGTATCATATGTAATCGCGGTATCTGTACCGCTTACTCTTACCAAAAAATTAATGCGATTATCTACGTTATCGTCCCCCCATTCAATTTTCCACCAGGAATTTTCCGCTACGCCAGTGGAACCCTTTCTAGTAATATCGGAATCGTGATTGGTTGTAGAACTTTTTAATCGGACAAACAAGGTAAAGGCGCTGGTGCCAAAATTTAAACTGTCGCTATTAGCTAAACCAACGCGATCGCCTTCGGTTGATGGTACGCCGGGTGCGCCGTTTGAAGTAAATCTTGGATAATAACCCAAGCCATTTGGATCAGTTTTGTTGCGGCCAGAGTCGGGTCCATAATCCAAATCCACAAGGATTGAGTCATTATGATTACTGGTGGAATCTAAATAATTTCCCGTTTGTTCGGCAAAGTGGTAGACAGCGGCATAACCATTGCTCCAAACATCAGCGATATTTTGCCCATCGGAAGCGCCAGGATTTCCGTAATACATATAAATAAAATCAGTGGCAGAAGAAGCATCTATTTGAGGCACCTTGACCCAGATAATGGCGGTCTGGCTCGTAGCGTCATAATATTCAATTTCATGGCTTAATTGGGTTGAATTATCAGAATCAACAAACCTTAAATCTTGACCGTTTGATTGGGCTTTGGAAAAATCAAAGTTAGAGGAAGTAAGTTTTACCATTACTGGAAAATCAGTCAGATTTTCCGCCTGAGAGGAATTATCAAAAGTCAGTTTTTTTCGATAAAGCCAACTGCTATTCCACCAATAAGAAGTAGTAGTAGATGTGCCCGAAATATCTAAAGGCGTTCCGGACACCGTATCTGTTGTTGAAACTGTTTTAAACTGAAGTTCAAAAGTTTTGCCCGAGGCAACCCCGCTTTTAATATCACCCTTAACGATTAAATATTGGGTGGTGGTAGTAACGTTAAAGTTTTCGGTAAAAGTTATTTCGCCGTCCGCGCCATCAAAATTTCCAGCACTTCCCAATTGTTTATCGCCCGCGTCCCAGGCGTCGTCTGAAGAAAGCCACAATTCAATATTTTCCATATCGTTCTGAGCGTCAATGGTTCCCCCATTTTCTTTCAAGGTGATTGCCGTAACAGTGCCGATACTTACATTTCTTGATATAGAAGCCGAACCAAGCACATTGCCAACAGAAGGCGATTCAAGACTTGAGGGTTGGGCAGTGGAAGAAACAATTGTTATTATTGGCTCAAGAATTGTTATTGTTTTATCGTCTGTATCTACGGTTGAACCATTGTTATCAACTTCTAATTCAAGATTATCTACGGGAGAGGCGGCGCTGAAATTTTTGAATGAAAGGCCAGAGATAGTAATAGAGTCAGAAGCGTCAAAGTCAGTAATAACATCAATGACAAGAGTTTTATTGGAATCTTCATAGCTTACTGTTGTGCTTACTTTATCAGCTGCGCTGCCACTAATGACAGCAGTTGTCTTTATCTCGTCCCAGGTCATATTAAGGGTATCTGGAATTTTAATTCGGATATCGTTTGCCGCTGTTATCGTCGGAGCGCCCGGAGCATCGGTTATTGTAATTGGAGATATAGCAGTAGCTGGGTCTCCCACTCCGAAGGTTTGGTCTGCGGCTGAAGATATGCTTGCTGCCCCGGTTTCTTCTTCTGTTCCGAAGGTAATAAAAGCATTGGTTTCCGAAAGATAAGATGCTTTTATCCAGCTGGCAGAACGGATAGTATTGGAAATTCTTACTTCATCAATTATTCCGTCAAACCACTGGGCAGAACTTATTCTGGCGCCTATATAAAGAGAACCATTTGTTCCGCCCGTCGGCCCATTTGTATAAGAAGTAGGATTCCCGGAAGCAACACCGTTTACATACCATATCACTTTTTTATTTGTTGTATCCCTTACGGCAACAACATAAGTAAGCACACCGGTAGATACGCTGGCATTAGAAGTAATGGTTTCATTGGTGCCCGTTGCATATTCCCATTGCTGCCAGAGGGTATTGTTACTAGCAATCTCCAATCCATAGCTTATATTTCCTGGTTCGGTTTCATCAGGGTATCCGTGCTGAATAATCGGCCTGGTACCAGCGGATTCCAAATTAATCCACGCTTCCTGGGTTACATCGGTAAGTATGTTCATCGCACCGCAACCAAGCCGATGAGCCGCGTTGGTAGCTTCAAAATCCGGAGCCAGGCCTATCTGGCCAGTAGCGGTTCTTGAATTGACATTGACTGAAGTGCAGTGATTAGCATTACCGGTAGAATCATTATAATTTCCGCTGGTTTCTTTAAAGTGGTAAACCGACTTAAAATTTGAATCCCAAACGTCTGTAGCATTTTGACCATCGCTGGCGTTGGCATTTCCGTAATACATATAAATAAAATCACTGGTTGAAGAAGCATCTATCTGAGGAACTTTTACCCAAATATTAGCGGTTTGACCAACATTATCCCAGGATTCAATCTCGTAGGCTAAGGGCGTAGAATCGTCAGCGTCGACAAACCTAATATCTTGACCAGCTGATTGGGCTTTGGAAAAATCAAAATTAGCCGCGGTAAGTTTTACTAATACCGGAAAGTTGACAAGATTTTCCGCTTGGCCGGAATTATCAAAAGTCAGTTTTTTTCTGTATTGCCAATTTGAATTATACCAAGCATAAGCTTTTTCGGGCGACAGAACGAACAAAAACACCGTGCTTATAATTTGAGAAATCAAAAAGACAGTCAGCAATACGGGTCCCGCTTTGTGATAATCAATTTTTCTAACCCAGCGGAAAGAATAATTGTTATAAAATCGCTTGCTCACCTTAGTTATATTATAGCAAATTCCAAAAAAAAAGAAATAGAAGCAATTAGCGAATTTTTTGGGGGTTTTACTATTTACAGCATAACAAATCTTTGATAAGGTAAAAATGGTCAGGTTGTGCAAATCTTTTGTATTTATATTTTTTCTTGATCCGCTCGCCACTTAAAAATCTTGAATAAAATATTAAATGGAAGAAATTAAATCGAAAATAATAACTGAGATAGAAAAATTAAAGCCGGAAATCATAAAATTTTCTCAAGAATTAATCAGGGCCAAAAGCGAAAATCCCTATCCTCCGCACGAAAGTTGGAAAATAAACCAACCCATTGAAAAGAAGGTAGCAAAATTAATCTTTAATAAACTGAAAAAATTTGGATTAAAACCAAAATTTGTCTCTGCCCTTTCTCAAAGACCGAATGTTGTTTGTTCTCTAAAAGGCAAAGGGAAACCAACTTTAATTTTCAACGGCCATATGGATACGGTGCCAGCGGGCGATGAAAATAAATGGAAATACCCTCCGTTTGCAGGAAGAATAATTGGTCAAAAACTATACGGCCGAGGTGCTCTAGATATGAAATCAAGTCTCTCTGCTATGGTCTTTGCCACGGGGGTGTTGTCAAAAATTAATTTAAAGGGAAATTTAGTTTTTACGGCAGTTGTCGATGAAGAACCAGGTGCTTTTTCAGAAATCGGAACAAAATATCTGTTAAAAAAAGGGTTAAAAGGAGATGCTTGTTTAATCGGAGAACCAGAAACAAAAAAAATTTGTGTTGGCTCTAAGGGTGGTTGGAGATTAAAAATTATCACCAAAGGAGAATCGGTCCATACGGGTTCTTTCGAGTGGGAAACTCAAAAAAGGGGAATTAACGCGGTGACAAAGATGGCAAAGGTTTTACTTTTTCTTGAAAAATTAAAATTAAATTATCAACCAACAAAACTTTTTAAAGGAAGAAAACCAGTAATTACGCCAGGAACTTTAATCCACGGGGGTACGGCCATTAACGTTGTTCCTGATTATTGCCAAGCAACGATTGATATCAGATTGATGCCCGGTCAAAGAAAAGAAAACGTTAAAAAAGAGTTTTTAAATTATCTCCAAAAATTAAAAGAGGAAGACGCAAAGATTAAAATTAAAATTCAAGATTTAATTTTTGTCCCGGCATTTTGGATTTCAGAAAAAGAAAAAATTGTTGAACTCCTTAAAAACAACGCTTGTTTTATTCTTAAAAAAGAACCCAAAATTGGTTCTGCGGGTCCTTGGTCCGATGCCCATTTTTTTATTAAAAAAGGAATTCCGACAATTTGTGGATTTGGGCCGGACGGAAAAAACGCACATTCTATCGATGAATTCGTGAATGTTGAAAGTATTGTGCAGGTTTGTAAAATTTATGCTCTTTTTGCTTTTGATTTCTTAAAATAAAAATTAAACATTTTTCAGTTTTTTTTCCGCTGCTCATAATCTTTTTAAAATCGCAATAATTTAATTTTATAAAAATTGATAGAATAAATCTAATCTTATAATCAAATTTTGCTGTGGTCAAAATTAGCTTGGATAAAATTGCACAAAGATCATAATCTAAAACTTGTTGATTTTTTTCGAAAAATATCTTATCTTTTAAGAATGAAAATCATTAAACCATATTTTATTATCGAGGATGAAATCGATGGAGAAAAAATCCTTAAAAATTTAGAAAGGTACGGTCGTGTTTGTTATAAATCAGAAGAAAAAATCACCCCAGAATCTGCTAAAAATTTTATTAAAAATATCATTAAAGCAGGCCATGAATCAGTCATTGAACATGAAAAAATTACAGTCAGAGTGATTTGTGATCGGGGCATTTCTCACGAAATCGTCAGACATCGGGTTGCTTCTTATTCTCAAGAATCAACTCGCTATTGCAATTACAAAAACAAAGGCATTGTTTTTATCGAACCCTTTTTTTTCAAAAAAGAGGATCAAAAACATCAGGTCTGGTTAAGGGCAATGGAGGCCTGCGAAAGGGCTTACAATCAATTGATTGAATTGGGAGCCAGCCCCCAGGAAGCAAGAACGGTTCTGCCCAACTCTTTGAAAACCGAGATCATCATTACTTATAACTTGCGCGAATGGCGACATTTTTTTAAATTGCGTCTTTCAAAAAATGCCCATCCCCAGATGAGAGAAATTTTTATTCCTTTATTGAAAGAATTTCAAAAAAGAATTCCTGTTATCTTTGACGATATTAAAGTTGAAGAATAAAAATGAAAAATGATCCTCGATTGGGAGATTGAAAAATTAAATTTTTTAACTCTAAGAGAAAAAAATCGTCTTTTGAAATTGGGTTTGAAAACGATAAAAGATCTTGTTTATTATTTTCCCCATCGCTATGAAGATTTTTCAAAGATATTACCCGTTTCTCATCTTTTTGATGAAAAAGTAGCCACGATCCATGCCTGGCTTACAAAAATCACGACGAAGGTCAACCCCCGAGGAACGATCTTTCTTATTGAAGCCATTTTTGAAGATCAATCGGGAAAAATCAAGGCTCTTTGGTACAATCAACCTTTTTTGTATCAAACGCTAAAAAAAGGTTCTTATTATTCTCTTGCCGGAAAAATAGTCCAAAAAAACGGAGAAATCTTTTTTTCCAACCCTAATTTTGAAAACATCCTTCCTCAAAACCCTTATCCTTGTATTCATACAGGCAGAATCATTCCTGTTTATTCAGAAGTAAAAGGAATCAAAAGCAAATGGATAAGAAAAACGATGTTTAATTTTTTAAATCAGATAAAAGAAAAAATGGAAGAATTCTTGCCCCCATTTCTTTTGGAAAAAGAAAAATTTCTTCCCCTTTCCGAAGCTGTGTGGCAAATGCATTTTCCAGATTCTTTTTTAAAAAACGAAGAGGCAAAAAGAAGGTTTGAATTCGAAGAAATTTTTTTACTCCAATTAAGAGTTTTCAAGGCGAAAATGAAATTAAAACAGAAAAAGGCATTTAAGATACCCATTCAACTCGAAAAAATCAAAAGCTTCCTTCAAACCTTACCTTTCAAACTAACCAAAGCTCAAAAAAAAGCCATTTGGGAAATCTTAAAAGATACAGAAAAAGAACATCCGATGAACAGACTTTTACAAGGAGATGTGGGCAGCGGCAAAACGATAGTTGCTCTTGTTTGTTCTCTAAACGCTATTTTGTCGGGTTATCAAGTGGCAATGATTGCCCCAACAGAAATCTTGGCAAAACAACATTATGAAAATTTTAAAAAATTTTTAAAAGATTTTAATTTTAAAATCTTTATCCTGACCTCTGGTCAAAAAGAAAGCCTCAAAGAGATCACAGATGGAAACTTTGATATTGTCATTGGCACCCATGCTCTTTTTCAGAATAAATTTAATTTTAAAAAATTAGCCCTTGTCATTTTTGACGAACAACACCGATTCGGTGTCGAACAAAGACAAACTTTCTTTAAAAAAAGCGAAATTCTGCCCCATTTTCTCTCAATGAGCGCCACTCCAATTCCTCGCACCTTGGCCTTGACCTTTTACGGCGATCTGGATTTTTCAATTTTAGATGAGATGCCCAAAGGAAGAAAAAAAGTCCAAACGTTTGTTTTTCAACAAAAGGACTTAAAAAAAATGTATAAAATGATAGAAGAAGAAATAAAAAACGGGGGCAAAGTGTTTTTTGTTTGTCCGAGAATCGAAATGAAAGAAAAAGGGAAACTCGTGTCGGATTTAAGGGCAGTAAAGGAAGAAGTTAAAAAATTAAAAAAATTTTTTCCAGAAATAAAAATCAAAATGATTTATGGAAAAATGAAAAACGATGAAAAAGAAAAGACGATTTCTGATTTTGAAAAAGGAAAAATTGATATTTTGGTAGCGACCAATGTTATCGAAGAGGGGATCGACATTAGCAACGCGACGCTTATTGTCATTCAAAACGCTGAAAGATTCGGTTTGAGTCAACTCTATCAATTAAGAGGAAGGGTGGGTCGGGGAGAAAAAGAAGGGAAATGTTTTTTAATTACTCATTTACCGACAGAAAAATCGGTCAAAAGAATGGAGGCTTTGTTGAACGCTAACAACGCCTTTGAATTAGCAATGAAAGATTTAGAAATTCGAGGCCCTGGAGATTTTTTAAGCAAAAAACAGACAGGCAGTCCCGATTTTAAATTGGCCTCGTTAACTAATTTGGAACTTATTAAAAAATCAGAAAAAGAAGCAAAGGATATTTTAAGCAAAGATCCCTCTCTTTCTTCTTTTCCTCTTTTGAAAAAAATGGTTGGCCATGTTAAACTTATTCATCTAGAATAAAATGTTTCATTATTTAGAAGGAAAAATTATTAAAACAAAAGAGCCAAAAATCTCAGCCTTTGATCTGGGTTTTTTAAGGGGCTATGGAATCTTTGATTACATCCGAACCTACGGGCCCCTTCCTTTTTTATTAAAAGAACATCTTTCTTCTTTTTTAAAAAGGGCAAAACTTTCGGAACTCAAAATTCCTCTTTCTCTTTCAAAAATAAAAAAAATAATTTTTGAACTTTCAAAAAAAAATTATCAAGGAAAAGACCTTGGCTTTAGGATCATTCTGACTGCTGGACCCGATGCTCTTTATTCTCAAAAAAAAGGAAACAGTTTTTTAATCCTGACAAACAACATTCAAGAATATCCTCTTTCTTTTTATCAAAAAGGTATAAAAATTATCTCTTCCCCAAAAGAAAGATCGATTGCCTCTTTAAAATCCCTTTCTTCTTACTTTGTTTCTTTCAAAGAATATCTTAGGGCTCAAAAGAAAAATTTTAACGACGTTCTTTTTTTAGACAAAGACAAAAAAATTTTAGAATGTTTCACTTCAAATTTTTTTGCTGTAAAAAATAAAGAATTAATAACCCCAAAAATTAACGAAAAAATTTTCGCTGGCACCACAAGAAATCTTGTCTTAAAAATAGCAAAAGAGAACAATTTAAAAGTGAAAGAAAGGAATATCTTTTTTAACGAAATAAAAAATTTTTCTGAGGCCTTTTTAACATCGACAAGCAAAGAAATTATGCCTGTTTCTCAAATTGACCGTTTTAAATTAAAAGCGCCAGGTCCCTTGACCTTATTTTTAATGAAACTCTTTAGAAATTACGTTGAAAAATTTAAAATTTCGGCCAGTCCTCGATAGCAATCGATTCTTTTTTCTTTGAAAAAGGCAGTTCCTGATAAAGGGCTTCAGTAATAAAAGGCAAAAAGGGATGTAAAAAAATGATGATTTTTTTAAACAATTCTAAAAGGAATTCTTTGTTTTCTTTTGTTTTTGGCAATTTTTTGTACTTTTCTAAATAAATATCGCAAAAACGATGCCAAAAGAAATGATAAATAAGCTCTGCGCTCTTTCCAAAATCAAAAGTTTCTAAACTTTTTTCAACTAAAGAAAGATGTTTTTTAAAATCCTTGATAATTTTACTTTTTAATTTTTTACTTTTTTCTTTTTGGGATAAAGGAATTTTTTCTTTTTCTTCCTCTTCTTGAATTTTTAATAAAACAAAACGGGCTGCATTCCAAATTTTATTAGCAAATTTTTGAGCCATTATTAAATGTTCCTCTGAAAAACGAATATCCTGTCTCTTTTTTGTCTGCCAAATCAAACCAAAACGAACAGCATCAGCTCCATATTTTTTGATTAAAAGCACAGGGTCAATACCAATACCCAATGACTTTGACATTCTCTTTCCTTCTTTGGTTAAGACCGTTGGATTAATCAAAACATATTTAAAAGGAATTTTTTTGACGAGTTCTAAAGAAGAAAAAACCATCCTGGCAACCCAAAGATTGATAATATCCCGGCCAGTTACCAAAACATCCGAAGGAAGTTTTTTTAAATTCTTTTTTGTTTTTGGCCAACCCAAAGTGCCCAAGGGCCAAAGAGCCGAAGAAAACCAAGTATCCAAAACATCTTCTTCGTTTTCCAAAGGAATCTTATGCCCCCACCAAATCTGACGGGAAATACACCAATCCTTGGCTTCTTTTAACCAATCGAGACAAATCTTTTCAAACCTTTTAGGAACGAATTTTATTTTTCCCTGCAAAACTGCCTTGATTGTTTTTTCCTTTAGTCCTTCCATCGACAAGAACCATTGTAAAGAAGGCAAAAATTCTATTCTGCTCTTACACCTTTCGCAACGAGGCACGTTATGTAAAATCTCTTCTGTTTTTTCCAAAAGCATCTTTTCTTGCAAATCGTCTAAAATAACTTTTCTTGCTCTCAAAGTCTCTAATCCTTGATATTTCAATGGCGCCGGAGCGCAAATTTTTCCCTTTTCGTTGATGACCTTTAAAATCGGCAATTGATGGCGAAGAGAAATCTCGTAATCTAAAGGATCGTGGCCTGGCGTCACTTTAACAGCGCCAGTACCGAAATTAATATCAATGGCAAAATCTTCGATGATCGGAATTTCTCTCTGGGCTAAGGGCAAAACCACTTTTTTTCCAATTAGTTGAGAATATCTCTTGTCTTTCGAATTGACAGCGACCGCGGTATCACCGAGCATTGTTTCGGGTCGCGTTGTCGCCACAGTAATAAAACCGACTTCTTTGCTTAAAGGATAACGAATATAATACAAATTTTCTTTTTCTTGAGTATATTCTATTTCTAAATCAGAAAGAGAAGTTTGGCATTGAGGACACCAATTAACCACCCTTTCTTTTTTAAAAACCATTCTCTTTTTAAAATAGTGCAAAAAAGCTGTTTTTACTGCCAAGGAATAATTTTCGTCCATGGTAAAAACTGTCTTGGAAGAATCAAAGGAGGCGCCCAATCTTTTGAACTGATCCAAAATAATGTTTCCGTATTTCTCTTTCCATTGCCACACCCTTCTTAAAAATTCTTCTTTTCCAATATCAAACCTTGTTTTTCCTTCTTTTAACAGTTCTTTTTCAACAACTCGATTGGTCGCAATGCCCGCATGATCAATGCCCGGAATCCAAAGGGCTCGAAATCTTTTCAATCTTTTGTACCGAACTAAAATATCTTGCATTGTTGCGTTTAAAGCATGGCCCATATGCAAGGTGCCAGTAATGTTTGGCGGCGGCAGAAAAACAAGATAATCTTTTTTGTAGTTTTTGGGTAATTTCTCAACTTTAAAAACTTCCTTTTCTTGCCAAAAGTTTAAAATTTTTTCCTCGATTTTTGAAAAAGAATAAACTTTCTCTAAATTTTTCATATATCTTCTTTAGCACTAATTTTTAAGTTTGGCAAGTGGTTCTGAAATCTCAAATAACCAGCAAAAGCGACCATTAGGGCATTATCAGTACAATTCTCTTTTTTTGGGATAAAAACTTTTATCTTTTCTTTTTTTTCTAATTTTTTAAATTCTTTCCTTAAAAAATCATCCCTGATCACCCCGCCACCAAGGAAAAGACTCTTTGGTTGAAAGGCTTCTATTGCTCTTTCTGTCTTTGAAATTAAAACATCCCTGATTGAAAAAAGCATTTCTCTTAAAATTCCTAATTTTTCTCTCAAGGAAATCTTTTTTCTTTTTTGAATCTCATAAAAAACTGCTGTTTTTAAACCCGAAAAAGAAAAATCAAAATTTTTTTGATGAATCATTGGCCGGGGAAGAGTAATTTTCAAATAATTTCCTTTTTTCTTTTTTAAAAAAGCGCTGATTTTAGGGCCAGCAGGATAAGAAAAACCCAATAAACGACCGATTTTATCCTGGCATTCTCCAACAGCATCATCACGAGTTTTCCCCAGGGTTTGATAATGGCCAATCTCTTTCATTAAAAACAAATTGGTATGGCCACCACTGACAACAAGACAAAGGCCAGGCAAAAATTTTTTTATTTTTTCTCCTAAAATTTTTTTCTCAAGAAGATTGATCAAAACATGGGCTTCTAAATGGTTGACTCCAACAAAAGGAATCTTTTCTTTTTTAGAAATTTCTTTTCCAAAATTAAACCCCTGCCAAAGACAAGGTTCTAGCCCTGGCCTTGTTGTCACAGCAACCAAATCAATTTTTGTAATTTTCGCTTCTTTTTTTGCTTTTTCGAAAAGAAAAGGAAGGTTTTTTTCGTGCAATCTTTTTGCTAAAAAAGGATAGACCCCGCCGTATTTTTTATGGAATTTAATTTGAGAAGAAATCAAATTGCCCTTAACCCTGACTTTTTCCTTTCCAATTTCCAAAAAACAAACCCCTGTCTCATCGCAAGAGGTCTCGATACCTAAAACAATCATAATTTTAAATTATAGCAAATATCGGTAAAAAAATTGGTCTTGAAAAAAATAAGAAAACATTTTAAAATAAGGGCATTCTGGCCCCGTCGTCTAGCGGCTAGGACACCACGCTTTCAATGTGGCGACAGGGGTTCGAGTCCCCTCGGGGCCACAAACAAGAAATTTCTAAAAAAATGAAAAAAGTTTTTATTTTAGGAATTAATGGGTCGCCTTTTAATGATGGAAAATGTTCCTTTTATTTAAAGAAATTTCTAAAAAATAGTGAAAAATACGGGGCAAAAACAGAAATTCTAAACCTGGGGGATAAAAAAATTCTTCCTTGTTTGGGTTGCTATAGCAAAAACCCGAAAAATTGCACCTATCCTTGCTGGCAAAAAGATGATATGTCGTCTCTTTATCCTGTGATAGAGAAAGCCGATGCTTTGGTTTTGGGCACGCCAGTTTATTGGTTTAATGTATCGGGCCTAATGAAAAATTTTATCGACAGATTAACCTGCATGGATGTTAACGATAATCTCTTGGAAGGAAAAGTCGGGATTTTTATTTCGGTCTCGAAAGAAAACGAGGGCGGCAGAGTAAGCGCTAGTCTTGCTTTGGCTGGTTCGCTTTCTCATTTTGGTCTTTTGATTCCCCCTTATGGTATTTTATTCTACCCGGGGCAAGAAAAGATAAAAAACAAAAAGAAAATTATCTGGAAAGATTGGTTTGAAGAAGAACTAAATTCGATCTCGAAAAACTTGATTAAGCTGTGTCAGTTTCTCAAAAAAGAAAATTTTTCTTGGTAGTTGTTTTTTTCCTTTTTTTTATTTAAAATGGAAGAATGATTAAAACCTTAGAGATTACCGCCTCTTTTTTAATCGACGAAAAAAAAGAAAGAATGGTTTTCCGTTTTTTTGAAATTTTACCCGGCCTTGTTTCTCTGCTTACTCTTTTTTTTGCTTTCTTTTTTTCTTTTCTAAAACCCGTCTGGTTGGCGATTTTTATCATTATTTTCAGCCTCTATTGGTGTCTAAGAACATTCTATCTCACTTTTTTACAAATCCTTTCTTTTTTTAAGATAAAAAAGAATCTTCAAACCGACTGGCAGAAAAAAATTGAAATCTTTCCCGAATCTAAAAACATTTATCATTTAGTAATCCTTGCGGTCTATCATGAAGACGAGTTCATTCTCCAAAGGACGCTAAATAGTATCCTCGATTCTCATTTTCCAAAAGAAAAAATCATTGTCTTGATTACTTTTGAGGAAAAAGAAAGAGAAAGGAATGAAAAAACAAAGAAAATTCTTGAAAAAATTTTTGAAAAAAAATTTCCCTATCTTTTTTTTAATTTTCATAAATTAAAAGAAGATGAAATTGCCGGACGGGGTTCGAACATCAATAGCGCCCTTGAATTTGCGAAAAAAGAAATTTTACCTCGTTTGAAAATTCCCGAAGAGAATATTTTGTGTTCTAATTTTGACAGCGACACCGTTGTTTTTCCTCATTATTTTAACGTTCTCACTTACGCTTATTTAAAAGAAAATAATTACAAAAGAGCCTTTCAACCAATTCCTATTTATAACAACAATATCCTCTCGACTTCTTTTTTGGCGAGACTTTGTGCCTTTTGTTCAAGTTTCTGGCAAATGATGCAACAAGAAAAGGGAGAAGATTTTGCCACTTTTTCTTCGCATGCTGTCTCTTTGAGGGTTTTGAACGAAATCGGGGGTTATCCCAAGAATGTCGTTCCTGATGACTCACATCTCTTTTGGAAAGCACTTTTATTTTACAATGGCGACTTCAAGGTTGTTCCCCTAAATTATCCAGTTTCAATGGATGTTGTTGCCGGAGAAAATCTTGTTTCTTCTTTGAAAAGCCTTTATTCTCAACAAAAACGCTGGGCTTGGGGTGTCAGTGAATTTCCTTTCGTTGCCTTCCAACTTAGAAAAAATAAAAAAATTCCTTTTTTGAAAAAGATATTCTATTTCTTTTCTCTTTTTGAAGCTTTCTGGTCTTGGGCAACAGCTTCTCTTTTGATTTTTTTCTTGGGATGGTTACCCTTGATTTTTGGCGGTCAAGAATTCAACGAAACAATCTTGGCTTTTAATTTGCCCAATCTCACTCGGGGGTTAATGACATTGGCCACAGTCGGAATGTTTGCCTCTGGAATTATCAATTTTTCTTTCCTCACTTCTCCTTTTTCGAAAACAAAAATCCCTCTTTTTTTAAAAATAAAAAATTTCTTCCAATGGTTTTTTTTGCCAGTGGTCCTCATTGTCTTTGGTTGCTTTCCGGCGCTTGACGCTCAAATTAGGTTAATGTTCGGAAAAACGCTCCATTTCAAAGCAACGGAAAAATACTATGTGGGTTAAAATTTTTCTTTCTTTGTTTTTTTCTCTTTTGCCAACTTTAATCTGGCTCTTTTTTTATCTTAAAAAAGATCCTCATCCAGAACCCAAAAAAAAGATTTTCTTTGCTTTCTTGGGCGGATACCTTGTTGCCTTTTTTGCTTTTTTTTGCGAACAAATATTGGTTCTTTCCCTTGATTTTTTTATCTCTTATCTTTCTTTTTTTATTATTTTACTCGCCTTTTTCGAAGAGTTTTTAAAATTATTCGTTTTTAAAAAAACGATCGAGAAAGACAAAGATTACGACGAACCCGTTGACGCAATGATTTATCTTATTTCAATTTCTCTCGGCTTTGCAGCAACAGAAAATCTTTTTGATTTTTTTAAAACCCCTTTTGATTATTTCTCCTTTTTTCAAAATACCTATTCTCGTTTTTTCAGCTCTGTTTTTTTACACGGTTTAACTGGTGCTATTTTAGGTTTTTTTATTGGTTTCTCTTTTTTCAAAGAAGAAAAAATTAAAAAGAGAATGACAATTTTAGGTTTCTTTCTTGCTTCGTTTTTCCACGCTCTTTATAATCTTGCTATTTTAAAAGATTTTGTTAATATCTTTATAGACAAAATAGCCATTATTTTTTCTTTTTTAACCTTGGTTTTTATTTTTGTCATTTTAGGTTTTCAAAAATTAAAAAAATTAAAAAGATGAATTTTCTAAAAAAAATATACACTGTATTTAAAAAAAGAGAATTAAAAGAAAAAAAAGAAGAAAAAAAAGATATTTTTCTTGAAGAAGAAAAAGAAAAAGGAACCTTGGTTGTTGATATCTATCAAACCGATAAGGATTTTGTCATTCAGGCACCGATTGCTGGAGTTAAAAAAGAAGATATTGAGGTTTCCGTTGAAGAAAACATCGTTAAAATTAGCGGAGAAAGAAAAAGAAAAATTAAAGAAAAGGGAGAATTTCTAATCAAGGAATGTCATTTTGGTCCTTTTTCCCGTGAGGTTTTTTTGCCTGAAAAAGTAGCAGCAGAAAAAATTAAAGCAAAATTAGAAAATGGTATTTTAGAAATCAGATTGCCTTTTTTAAAAGAAAAAAAAGAAGAAAACCTGAAAATTGAAATTGAAGAAATTCCCGAAGAATGAATTTTTGATCTATGCTGAGAGGGGGGTTCGAACCCCCACGGGTAAAACCCACCAGGTTCTAAGCCTGGCGCGTCTGCCAAATTCCGCCATCTCAGCATAGGATTTATTGAGTTGCTTTTGTAGCTATGTCGGCTATGGCACTGGCAATTAAAACAATGACAGCGCCAACCAATGACCAAAGAATAATGGAGCGACCAGTTTTAACTCTATCTGTATCTCCGCCAGCAGTAATAAAATAGAAACCGCCAAAAACAACACCAATCACCGCTGCAGCAACTGCTAAGCTTTGAAGGTTTTTTGCAATTGTATCAAGAGTGCTAGTCAAGGTTCTTTGTTGAGCGCCAACGATCATTGCTGCCATCAAACCAACGCTTATTAAAACCGGTAAAAAATTTTTTCTTTTCATCAATTTTTAAATTATTTCTTCGACCTTTTTCTTTAAATAATTATAACAAATTAAAGGTCAGAACAAACAGGTATATCTTTGTTGACCATTTTGACAATGCTCGTCACGGTCAAAATAATCGCTGTGGCAATCAAAACCCAAATGATTCCCTTTTTTGCTCCTTCTGTTTTACTCGCATCTCCGGCAGCTGACATCATTTGATATCCATAAAAAATAATAAAAATCACGGACAGAACAATCATTATATTCTTTAACCATCTTAAAATATTGCAAATTTCAGGCATTAAAGGAATCTCTTGAGCATGAACAAAATTAATCATTCCCGTCAAAAAAACCAAGGATAAAGATAAAAAAATTTTCTGATTTTTCATTGATTTAATAAATTTTAACAATCTACGTGCAAAACCTGGTTCACGAGTGCCTTGGCAGAATAAATTATTGCACCACCAATAAGGACAAAAATAAGCCTTGTTTTTGCTTTCTCCAAACTACCAGCATCGCCTCCGGCAGTCATTATCTGATAACCAGAAAAAACAACCAGTGCTATGATAAGCAGTTCCAAAAGAAGCTTAATCCAATCGATTACCTTACATGCCTCGTCCTTACCTATATCTATTATTTGGGCCTGTATTAAACCAGCTAAAAATAAAAAAGCCAAAATTGGACCAATTTTCTCTTTTTTCATTTTCAATAAAATTTTTCTAATTTTATTCGACCTTTAATCATACGGATTTTTTAATCCTCCACATTCTCACACGGATTTTCTAATCCTAACTGGGTTATAAATGCTGCAAAAGTATAAATCAGGGCCAGTCCTAAGATAACAACAATAAGGAGTTTTTTTGCCTCTTCCAATTTGGACGGCTCACCACCAGCAGTCATAATTCGATAACCAGCAAAAATAACAGCCAAAATTCCAATTATTAAAAGAATATTCTTTACCCAGTCTACGAAATTACATAAAATAGTTTCAATATCTTGGGCTTTTGCTTGCGAAAAAATCATAAAAAAGAAAAGATAAAGAGATAAAACAAATAATTTTTTTCTCATTGTTTTAATTTTTATCTTTTTTTTATTTTTTGTCAAGGGCAAATATCTTGAATTTTTGTGATGTTTTTAAATACGGTTAAATAAGCTGTTGCAAAAGCTAAACCCAATATAACAAAAGTCAATGTTCTTTTCTCTGAAGAAAGATCAGCAGAACTACCCTGAGAAAAGATCAATCCATATCCTACTTTTAAAATATAAAGAAGCCCTAAAATAAGAATAATCTTGGAGAAATAATCAGCGCTTTTACAAATAATATTAACACCGGGCCATTGAGTATCTTGAGCATAAACAAAAGAAAAAAATAAAAAGAATAAAAAAATTTTTTTTTCCATTTTTTTATTCGCAACCTGTAATTTTGTTTATTATTGTTGTTGCTGACCAGGCAATAGCAATACCCAAAAAACCAGCAACAAGCATTTGTTTTATTTCCATTATTTCTTTCGGATCTCCTTCACTTTTTATAAATTTATAAGCAGCAAAAACGAACAATAAAATAACCCAGGCGCCAACCAAATATTTTAACCATTCGCTTATTCCTTGAATTATTTTAGAAGCAGGTGAATCTGTTTTTTGACATTGAGCAAAAATTATTTTCTGAGAAAACAATAAAATAATTAAAAAAAAGCAAAAAATAGAAAAATTTTTCATTTTCCTAAGTATTGCTTCATTAAATCAACGATCGCCTCAACGCTCATTGCCAAGCCCAAACCGATTAAAGCATAAATAATGGCCTCTTTCCCTTTTTTCATCTTATCTGCGCTACCCTCGGAAGTGGCAATATCATAAGCTCCCAAAATCACAAAAAGAACGCAAAGAGAATAAACAATGCCTCGCAAAAAATTTAAAAGAGCAGTACTGCTGTCTTCCTGAGCAAAGATATTTTCAAAGAATGATAAAAAGAAGATTAAAAAAAGAAAGGGCTTTCCTTTCATTTTTTTAAAATAAGCCCTGAAAAGCCCCTGAAAGTATGTTAATCAATTCTTTACCTCCGACAACCAAAGCAACAACAAAAAATGTCCAAAAAATAATTTTTTTCGCCTCTTGAATTTTGTTAGGTTCTCCTCTTGAAGTAGTAATTGTTATTGCTGCGTAAATTAAAACGATAGGAACCAAAACCCATAAAATTTTAAGCAATTGATCAAAAACCGCCTCCAAAAAACCTGGCAAATCTTTGCTAATAGGATTTACAAAAAATTCAGCAAGTTTTAAATTCATTCTTTTTCAAAGACAAGGCCAAAATGATAAACGCCTGCCTCAAATTCTTTTTCTAATTTAAACCCTTTTTCTCTGGCAATCTTTTTAATCTTTTCAGGATCAACTGGGCTCACTGGACCAAAAGAAACATCTTTTTTCCAATCAACGACTAAAATACGACCTTTTTTCTTTAAAACCCTTTTTGCCTCATCAAAAACAGCAGGAATATTATCTACTTCAAAAAGAAGATTGGTCATTAAAACCCAATCGCAACTACCATCTAACAAAAGAGAATTTTTTTCGACGTTCGCTTTTTTGATCTCAACGTTTTCGATTTTTTGTTGTTCTAATCTTTTTTGAAGAAAAAAAATTGCCTCGTCTAGAATATCAACGGCAAAAATTTTTGAATTTTTTAATTTTTTTGCTAAAAAAATCACCCACTCGCCCCGGCCAGAGCCAAAATCAGCAATCACATCACCATCTTTAAAATCTAATCTAAACAATACTTTTTCCGGGTTTAAAAACTCTGTCATTTTTTAAAATATTTCTGCCCAATTAATTTTATCATTTTCTTCTATTTTAATCAATTTCACGCCCTGACTATTCCTTGACATCTTTGGTATTGTTTTTAAATTAATCCTTAAAAAATGACCATTTTGAGAAGCTAAAAGAAGATTTTCCTCTTCAAAAAACGTCTTTCCAAAAACCAAAAAACCAGATTTTTGATTAATTTTCATAATCCTGATCCCTTTTCCTCCTCTCTTTTGTTTTTTTACTTCTTTTAAAGACAAAACCTTTCCCAATCCCTTTTCGCTCACCAACAAAATCTTATCTCTTTGGGAATTGATTTTTTCAATACCAACAACAAAATCATCTTTTTTTAAACCCATTCCTTTGACGCCGCCGGATTTCTTGCTCATTTCCTTTATTTCTTTGACAGAAAAGTGAATCGCTTGACCGTTTTGGGTAAAAACTAAAATTTCATCGCTTTCTTTTAATTTCTCAACATCTTGTAAAACATCGCCATTTTTCACGATCATTGCCGTGGTCCCGGTTTTTTTTATTTTTTCAAAATCTGAAATTTTTACTCTTTTTATCTGACCCATTTTTGTCACTAAAACCAAATGACTGTCTTCTTCTCTTTTTCTTAAAGATAAAATAGCGCAAAAATCTTCCTTAATGTCTTGACCCAAATAAAGAGATAGGGGTTTTGCCTTGTTTGTCTTTTTTCCTTCTTCGATTTCATAGACGGGCAATTTAAAGACCTTTCCGTCTTTAGTAAAAAATAAAATTTGACTATGGGTATCTGTAAAAATAAACCTCCCAAATGGTTCCTCGCGTGAAAGCAAACCCCCTTTGCTGCCTTTTTTTTGTAATTTTAAAGTTTCAGGACTCAATCTTTTAACTCCTTTATTTTGAGTTAAAAAAACAATCGTTGGTTCCAAAGCGATTAATTCTTCTTCTGAAACTTTTTCCTCGATCTTCTCAAAAGAAAGTTTTGTCCTTCTCTCATCTTGAAATTTTTCTTTCAGTTCTTGCAATTCTTTTTTAATCTCTTGGTCAATGTTTTCTTTTTTTGCTAAAATCGTCGAATACTTTTTTATTTTCTCTTTTTCTCCTTTAAGTTCAATTTGAATTTTTTCTCTCTCCATGCGAACCAAAAGGGCTAACTTTATCTCCAAAATTGCCTCGGCCTGAATCTCTGTAATTTTAAAAGAAGACATCAAGGCTTTTTTTGCTTCTTGTCTATCTTTTGAACGACGGATAATTTTAATTGCCAGGTCAATGTTCAAAAGACATTTTAAAAGACCTTCCAAAATATGGGCCCTCTCTTTTGCTTTTTCTAAAAGATACTGACTTCTTCTCCTGACAATTTCTCTTCGATGATCCAAGAAATAATTCAAAACATCGAGCAAAGAAAGAACTTTTGGTTGAATGCCATCGACTAAAACCAATAAATTAAGATAAAATTTTTTACTTAAATTGGTATGGTTAAAAAGATATTTCAAAACCTGCTGGGCGTTCGCTTCCTTTTGAAGATCAATAACAATTCTCAAACCCTCTTTGTCTGATTCGTCGCGAATGTCTTTTATTCCTTTGACTTTTTTCTCCAAAACAAGTTTCGCCATCTCTTCCAAAAGCGTTGCTTTTTGAACCTGATAAGGAATTTCCGTGATGACAATTTTTTCTTTTTCTTGTTTTTCTTTAACGATTTGAGCTTTGGCTCGGATCAAAATAGGACCAAACCCTTGACTATAAGCTCTTTTGATTTCAGAAAGATTAAAAATTTCGCCGCCTGTTGGAAAATCAGGACCATGAAAAAAACGAAAAAGATCGTCTAGGGTCGCATCTTTTTTTTCTAATAAAAGCAAAAGACAATCAACAATCTCTTTTAAATTATGAGGCGGAATGGAACTGGCCATACCCACAGCAATACCCAGCGAACCGTTTAAAAGCACTTGGGGTAGGGGCGAAGGTAAAACTACAGGTTCTTTTCTCGTCCCATCATAATTGGGCACAAAGTCAACGGTTTCTTTTTCAATGTCTTGAAGCATTATTTCTCCGAATTTTGAAAGTCGGCATTCAGTATAACGCATCGAAGCAGCCGGATCGCCATCAATGGAACCAAAATTTCCCTGACCCTGAACCAAAGGATATCTTAAGGTAAAATCTTGGGCCATTCTTACCAATGCCTCATAAACAGGAGTGTCACCATGGGGATGGTATTTACCCAAACAAGAACCAACAACCGTGGCGCATTTTCTAAATTTTGATTGAGAGGTTAGCCCCTCTTCATACATCGTGTAAATAATCCTTCGCTGAACTGGTTTTAAACCATCTCTCAAATCAGAAATTGCTCGCGAAACAATAACTGACATGGCATATTCCATGTAAGAGTTTTTCATCTCGTTTGTAATCTCCTTGTTTAAAACCTCTTTTTTTTCTTCTTTTTTTATCTCTTTTTTCATTTTTTTTAAAAATTATTCTCGATAAAATTCCCCTTTGGGCGCTTGATCTTTTGGAATTTCAAATTTTAAAGAATTATCGTTAAAAAAAGAAGTCCCTTTTGGTTTTTCTTCAAAGCCCTGCTCTTTTTTTTGAAACAATTCAAAAAAAGAAGGTATTTTCTGATCTCTCTTTTGAGTTTCCTCCTTGATTTTTTCAAAAGTTTTAACTCCTTCCTTCTTTTCTTCTTTTTTCGATTTAAAAAAAGGAACTTTTTGAAAAAGAAAAATTAAAATTAAGGTCACGATCAAAGATAAAACAAAAACGATTCTGATTCTTTCCTTTTCTGGTTTATTCCTTAATTTTTCTAAAAAATTTAATAAAAAATTCATTTTTTTATGTATAAAAAAATGGGAACCTGACCTTCTTTCAAACTTATTTTTTCGGGCTTCCATCCTTTAATCTCAAAAACATAAGAGATAACCCTCGTGCCTGGTTTTAATTCCTTTTCGAGTTTTGCTTTTAATTTTTTCTCGATCGTCGCTGGCATGCCCCAAAAATAAACAAGGTCAGCTGGCGATAAATCAAAGTTAAAAAGATTCCCCATTTTTAAAACGAGGTTCCTTTTATTCTTTAAAAAAAGCTTTCTTAACCAAACATAAAAATAAAAGAAAGGAACAATCTCTATTCCATAACCCTTAACGTTGTATCTTTTAACTGCTTCTAGAATAAACCTTCCGTCTCCAAAGCCCAATTCATAAACTTTTTCTCCTTCTTTTAAATTAGCCAATTCAAAAACCCTTTTTAAATCTCTTTTTTTTGTTGGCACCCAGGGCGCAAAAGAAAAACCCCCCCAGGCCAAAGGTAAAACCGCAAACAAAATTAAAAAAGACAAATAAGAAAGAAAAGATAAAGAAACAATGATTACAAATAAGGAAAAAAAGAAAAATAAAAATTTTTTGAAGATTTCTATCATTTCCATCTATTATACCATATAAAAATTTATTCTAAAATTTCACCATAAGTAATCTTGAAACCAAAATTTAAAGCCTTTTGAGGATCTTCCATCCAGATATCAAATTGATTGTTGTCTTTGCGATAATGCATTCGGTCCTCGACAACAAAAATCTTATCTCCAAAAATTTCGGGAAATTTTATTTTGGTACCAAAAGGAAGGATGTTGTTGGCAACGATACCGTCGCGCACAAGAGTATTGGCAGCAGTAATAAAAGGGGTTTCATCTGTTTGCTCATAATCAGAGGAATAAGCAGTTAAAAGAGCAGGGATGATTTTTTTCGTTTTAATACCTTGAGAAAACAAAACACCACCCTGCCATAAAAAGACACTCGAGGGCGAAGAAACAGATTGGGGCAAGGCCCTTTCCTGACTCGCCAAATGAAAATAAGCTAAAAACAATTCAAAAATGAAAAAAGCCAAAAAAAATGATTTTGTTGAGTTTTTCATAGTTTTTCATAAATAATTTTAAAATTTTACCAAAAAAGAAGAAAAATGTCAACCACTAAAGAAAAAGCAAGTATTTCAAAGTTGTTGCTGGCAGTGCGTGTTTAAAAAAAGCGCGCAATTGGCTCGGCGGGCGGAAGGGCAAAGACCGAACCCCCCCTTTCCCCCTCGTCAGAGGGCGGAAGTAGAAAAAGACGATTTCAAGCTTTTCTAATCCCGCCCTGCGGGATTGCGAGGCTGTGCCTCGCTTGGCGGCAAATTTTTTTAAACAACCTGAAATTCCATTTGAACATTATCTCGTTTCTTCTCTTGGCTAGCAAATAAACCAGATTTGATTTCTCTGTCTAACTCTTTCAATCTTTTTTCGGCTATATCAACATATTTTTTATTTGAATCTATACCAATATAATTTTTGCCTAACTTTTTAGCGGCGACAGCAGTTGTTCCACTGCCAACGAATGGATCTAAAATAACAGCATTCTTTGAAAAAGCTGAAAGTTTTATTAAATATTCACAAATCGCCAATGGTTTAACTGTCTTATGATCATTATATTCACCTTTTTCTTTTTTCGTTGGTTTGGGCAAGAGAAAAGTCTTGTCAATTAATTCGTTTATATTATCAACGGTAAAAACATTAGCAGGATACATACCATTGCCAATTTTTACATTAGTATTTAATAACCCAACACCATATTTTAATGTTGTTTCTAAATAAGTATTATCTACTGGTTTTTGAGCCATTGCGATTGGTTCAAAACAAGATTTTATTTGCGGAGTTTTCCATCCATTTAATTTTTGTCTAATTTTTTCTTTTTCTTCTTCGCTTATTTTCATTTTCTTAATAAAATGGTCTAACCCCATTGCCTTTGCCTGATTTTGCGTATAAAGCCAAATAAAGGCGTCTCTTATTTCAAAACCAGCGTCATCAATAGCAGAAGCCATTCTATGATAAAGTCTGGGGCTTGAAAAAGAAAAAAAGAATCCCCCAGGTTTTAATATCCTAAAAATCTCTTTTGATACTTCAAAATACCAAGAATAAAATTTTTTCCCTTGTTCTTTATCAAATTTCATTCCGGCTGGCAAAGATTTAATTACATATTGATTATCTTGATTTGATACTTTCTCATGGTCCCAATTATTATCAAGTTTATCTAGAAAATATGGCGGGTCTGTCAAAACAACATCAATAGAATCACTCTCGATTTGAGGTAACAACTTCATTGCATCCGCACAAATAATTTTATTTAAAAATTTTTTATTTTTCATAGTTATTCCATGAGATCAGGATTTACTCCTTTAAATTCTTTATACAATATTTTATAAATTTTTTTCTTTACATCTTTATCAAAATTTTTAACAAAATTTGCATCTGCTAGTTTTATAACCCTTCCTTTTTCGTCATAAACCCATCTGTTTCTATCTGCTCTGTTGCATTTTTGACATTGCGGAATAATATTGCCTGCAATTAATGGTTTGTTTGGATCCATATGTGCTTTTTGCAAAATAGTCTTTGTTGCTGGCCAATGAAAATGTGGTTTTCCTTCCTGGGATCCACAAGTAGCACATCTAAAATGATATTTCTCTTTTATTTTCTGCCAGTCATCAGTTTCCGATATTCTGTGTCCCTTTTTAAATCCAGGGTACGGCTGTTCTAATGTATAAAGTTGATATGATCCCTTTTTTAAATTTAAAACAATATTATCTCTGCCGCCAGCAACAATCCACCAACCACTTTGTGCTCCTAAATGTCTAGCCTGTTGAACATCATTAGTATTGGGATAATAGCTTCTAACAAATCGCGTTAATTCTTCTTTGGTTACTTTTCTTGTTTTGGGATAATCATAAGCTAGATAAACTAGAACAAGAGCATCTTTTGTAAAATTTCCTTTTGAATCATAAAGCTTGGGTAATTTGACACCATATTGTCTCAAATACTTTTCATGGTACTCACAAATAGTTTTGTAAATACTTTCTATTGATTTTCTGTTTAAAATAAGATTATCAAGCATAGTTTTATTTTATTAATTCTTCTATTGAAACACCAAGCGCCTTGGCAATTTTTGCCATAGTTTGAACACTTGGCCTGTTAACAGCGCTGCTTCCGACCTTCATAAGCGTTGTGTATTTAATATCAGCTTTTTTGGCTAGATCATCTTGGGTCAAACCGAATTTCGCTCTCAATTTTTTTATATTTTCACTTATAATTTTTCCACTCGTCATACTAATAAAGTTTTGGTAGTATAATAGTAAATGATATTTTTACATCCACTATTATATTATCAAATAAAATGAATACAATCAAGAAAAAGAAAAGCCCGCTTCTGGCGTTTTGCTTCGCAAAACAAAGACAAAAAATTCAATTTTGCGCCTAAAATTGGCTGGCGAGCCCTCGCAGAGGGCGAGCCAGCAAAACCTCTTTTTCTGATTGACGGAGGAGGTGGGACTCGAACCCACAGCTCCCGGTAAAAGGAGCAAGGATTAGCAATCCTTTGCCTTGCCATTCGGCCACTCCTCCATTTTTAAATAACCATTTTTATGATAGAATAAAAATGAAAAAAAGTAAAGCCCCTGTAGCTTAAAGGATAAAGCACAGCCCTGCGGAGGCTGAGATGGGGGTTCGATTCCTCCCAGGGGCACCAGAAATTAATTTTCATCTTTTTGACCGATTTGGAAAAGAAGGAGTTTGCTCTTGACCCTTGCATTAGATTTTTATTTTGGCTATAATATAAAAAGAGAAAGTCGAGTAAATAGTTAGTTTGGTTTGACGCTCAAAACTTGAAACAATGATGATTAAAAAAATTTCAAAAGGTGACAAAAATATAAATGATAACATTTTTAAAAAATAAAATTTTATCTTCTAAATTTTTCCGAGGCGCGCTTCTTGTCACGATTTCGGTTTTAACAATCTTCACAATAGTAAAAGCAATACCACCAAGCTCGCCTTATAATCCAGGCGAAACCTTGGCGCCAAACTGCGCGCCAGGAGATTCAAATTGTACAGTTTTACCCCCCTTAACTGGCACAAGCACAATTGGCAATATCGGTTTTTATACAGGCACCACCACCTTATCAGGCGACACTAATCTTTTTTGGGACAACACCAACAAACGTCTCGGTATCGGAACAACAAGTCCTGCTTACACTTTAGATGTTTCAGGAAATATCAGGGCTCAAACCTCAATAACTGCTGGAATAAATGTTGAAAGTTTATCTGGTGATAAAACCCTAACTCCTGGTACTGACAAAATGTATCAATATCTAGATCCGAACGGGGCACATAGAACTATTACCCTAGATACAACAAATGCTCGTGCTGGAGATAAATTTATCATCAGAAACAACGGTAGCTATAGTACCAGTTATCGTCTTCAAATCAATCAAGGAACAACTCCCTTAGATTATATCTATAGCCAATCAATTAGAGAATATATCTTTGATGGCACAAACTGGGTTTCAGGTGATGCTGGAACAGGAATAAGTAGTGATCAGAATGTGGCAATAGGATA
>Ga0078972_1006279_pt1 | contig 26557 bp, 28 predicted proteins | sample YelNatPaOPGAMG01_FD_67568 | JGI IMG/M metagenome (GOLD analysis project Ga0078972, IMG submission 67568) | Hot spring thermophilic microbial communities from Obsidian Pool, Yellowstone National Park, USA - OP-RAMG-01 (SPADES assembly) (version 2) | ecosystem: Environmental > Aquatic > Thermal...
TTCTATGCATAAGTGGTGTTAGGGGGTTAAGTATTTCATGGGCTAAACCTTTTACTAATACAGATACAAATTTTAGATTTTCCTGTCTTAATAATTGCAATTGGGTGTTTCTTAATTCTTCTAAGTGGTAGGCATTCTGTAGGGCAAGGGAGACTTGAAAGGATAATATTTCAAATGCTGTAAAATCTGCTTTAGTATAAAGCGCTCTTTTAGGTTTAGGTCCTAATATTATAAATGCAAAAAGTTTATCTTTAGTAAAAAATGGTATAGCAATAGTCTCAAATGGAAAGTTTGATAAAAATACAGTTTCAATTAATATGGGTTGTTTTTTTGTATTTAAGGCTTCTATTAGGGTGTGTGTTTTAGGGAAATTTATATTAAAGTTATAATTTTTTGACAGGTCTTTGTTTAATGTATAGTTATCATCCGGCAAGAGTTGATAAAATCCAATAAATTCAGGATTTACTAATTTATATATCTCAGGCACTATCTCATTAAATAGTCTATCTATAGAGGTAATCTGTATCATATTGTGGGCTAATTCTTTTATTTTTTCTTGGTATAATTCTTGTTGTTTAAATAATACATCTTCAAGTTGCTCGCGCAGATAACCATATACAAACATTCCAATTGGAGAAAGTATACCCATTAACAATATTGAAATAATCCATAATTTAGTTGTAATGCCTAAGATAATTGGGATAGCAAATACTAAAGAGTATATAAAAATAAATATAGTAGCACGGGTTAGAAATATTCTTATGTCCATAAGGCGGTGTTTGAGGATGGTGTAGGCCATAATTAATAGATAGATAATTAACAAAAATGGATCTACGGGTGGAGTTGATATATTAAAAAGAAGTAAGAAATAAAAACTTCCAGCACCGATCATTATTAAATATGCTAATATTAAATATACAATTCTAGTTCTATAATACGGTGAAAGTTTTTTGTTTAACTTCCATAGTATATAGAATACATAAACTACGAAAGCATTGAACCAACATAAAAATAAATAATATAAAGTATTAGGTATAGCAATAAATCTAAAAGGATATTTTTTTACAACATTTAAAATAAAAATATTTCTTATTAAAGGGTGAAAATTTATAAATTGCCAAATGAAAGCGCTTAGATAAGATAGAATTAAAGTTTTTTTTCTCTTTGGCCATTGAGTAAATTCGTAAATAAAATGTAAATATATAACCGGGGTGAATATACAACCTAAATAAAGTATTTTATCCCAAAATAAAGCTTCTGCATGTGTATTTACTGAACTTTCCATAAAACAGCCAAATACCCATATTGAAAGAATAATACAGTAAAGAAAAAATAATTGATTAATTTTTTTAATAGCATTATTAATGTATACAAAGAATCCAATGATAATATTTGAAATTACTGCTAATAACATTGGTAGAGCGTATAGATTCATTTTATTTACTTATTTGTTTCTTAATATTTTTTTTAATACATTTAATACTGTAATTATAACCCAAGGAATTCCACCCTGTCCAAAACCTGTAACCCAATGTCCTACAAAATAAATATTTTCATTCCCCAATTCTTTAATAATTAAATAAGGATGAATTTGTTTTGGACTAGGTATCCACCCATGTATCGCTCCATTTTTATTTAATGTATATTTATATAATGTATATGGGGTAGAAGTTGTAATTATTTTTATATAAGATGATAGATTTAAACCTAATGAATTTTCTACTTCCTGGATAACCGAATAGGCAATTATATCATTGTTTTTTTGTAACCAAATATCATCATATTTAGCAGTTTTTATTATATATATGTTATCCTTATTTTCGTTAGTATTAATAGGGCCAAATCCTACCATCTTTACTTTATTATCTAATAAAATTTTTCCTAGATAAACTTTTTCAAATTCTTTATCAATGTTTTTTGTATTATTATCTAATATCCAAATTGTTGAATCGTTTCCAACTTCTTTTCGTAGATTCTTATTAACCCCTATATATGTTATAAATACAGAAAGAGTGGTTTTCATATCATCTAACTGTCTAAAAATCTTTTGTGGTAATTTAAAAGAAGACAATAAGTATTTGATAGCATACGAAATGTCTCCCGCGCATACTATTTTTTTTGAAAAAAATTTTGTGTCTTTGTCCATTTCAATATAATATAATTCTTTATCTTTATTACGAGTTATTTTTTTAGCTATAGCATCAAAAATAATATTTCCACCTAAATCTTTGAGTGTAAAAAACAAAGCATTTGAAAAATTTTGCATTCCTCCTTTAGGATAATAACCACCATCTAAAAGATATTTTTTTAAAAAAATAAGTGCTGTAGTTGCAGAAATTTTTGAAGAGGGTACACCTAAATTTCTCATCAGGGTAAGAAAAATGAATTTTAATTTTTGATTTTTAAAAAACGTATTTACGATTTCTAAAAATGGTTTATTTCTAAATTTAAAAAATGTTATTTCTGAGGAATTTTTTAAAAATTTAAAAAATTGATTTATATTATTACTATCTTCTTTAAAAATATTTTTAAGTTCGTCAGTAGTTTCGTCTATATTATTAAAAAAATTAACTTTATTATTCGAAAAGATAAAAGTATCAGTGATCTTTTTTTTGTAAAAATTTACATATTTAAAAAGATTTAAATCTTTAATAACCCCACCTAAAATTCCCTCTTTTTCTATATCCTCTAATGAATGAACGCCTGTGTCAAATACAAAACCGTCTCTTTCAAATGATTGTACATATCCTCCAACTTTATTGTTTTTTTCAATTATTAATACCTTTAAACCTGCTTTTGCTAAATAACAACCACATACCAAACCTCCAATACCAGCACCTATTATAATTACATCATATTGGTCTTTTTTTAGTCCTTTGGGATTGATTTTTTTGTTTATGTATATGGCTTTTTCTTGCATTTTATTTGTTTTTTATATGTTCCTCTATAAAACTATATACAGCATTTAGATTTGTTATTTTAGGGATTTCTTCTTCTGGGATTATTATTTTGTATTTCTTTTCTATGGATGCGATTATTTCTAAAGCCTTCATACTATCTATACCTAAATCTTTAAAGAAGTCAGAAGTTTCATTTATTTGTTCTTGGGGGATTTCAGATATAGTTGATATGAGGGATTTTATCTCTTGTTTTATTACTTTGAATTCCTTATCTTCCATTTTGTTTAATTATATAAGAAATTTATTGTATATTCAAGGATTTTTTGGGATTTGTTGCAACAACAGAATTTTACTTAAAACTTGTATTTAGATAATTTTAAGATAAAATAATTCTCTAAAATAATAAGTATTAAATTTTTAAAATCTATGCGTATAAATTTAGCAAAATCAGCAGGTTTTTGTTTTGGCGTAAAAAGAGCTTTAGAAATTGCCAAAGAAATTGCAAAAAACCAAAAAGATGTTGTAATGTTAGGAGATATTGTTCATAACGAAAGAGTAATAAAAGAGATTATTAAATTAGGAATAAGAAAGATAAATAAACTATGTGAAAATAACAATCAAACCCTTATAATACGTGCTCATGGAGAACCTAAAAGGATATTTGATTTGGCAAAAAAATTTAATTATAAAATAATAGATGCAACCTGTCCTATGGTAAAAGAGATACACAGAATAGCCAAAGATATGGAAGAAAAAGGATATTTTATTATTGTAATTGGAGACAAAAACCACGATGAGGTGCGTGGAATAATTGGTCAGTTAAATAAAAAAGCAATGGTTATTGAAGATATAAAAGATATAGATATAAATAAAATAAAAAAACTAAAAAAGGTGGCAGTAGTAGTCCAGTCTACGCAGGAGTTAGATAAGGTATTAAAGATAGTAGAAGTATTAAAAAGATATATAAAAGAATTAAAATTCTTTAATACTATATGTATGCCAACACGGATAAAGCAAAAGGAAATAAAAGAAATGCCTAAAAAAAATGACTGTATGATTATTATAGGCTCAAAAAACAGTGCTAACACAAAAAGACTCTATGAAATCTCTAAAAAAATAAACAAAAAAACATATTGGGTAAACTCTGCAGGAGAAATAAAAGAATTATGGCTTAAAGATGTAAATACTATTGGGATAACCGCAGGAGCCTCAACTCCTGATGAGACAATAAAAGAAGTAATAGAAAAGATAGAATTGATTAGAAAATAAAAAATCAAACTATCAAATCTTTTCATTAAAATAACTTTTTGGAGTTAATAATCACAATTTCTATAAGTTAATAATTAATAAATATAAAAAATTATGAAATTTAAAAAACCAAAAGTTGTTATAAGTAAATGTATTAATATTTCCCCCGTTAGATATAACGGCGGAATAATAAAAGATGATTTTGTAGAAAAATTAATGCAATTTATAGAAGTTATTCCTGTATGTCCGGAAGTAGAAGTAGGAATGTCTGTGCCAAGAGAAATAGTAATACTCTATAACAAAAAAGAAGAAATTAAAATGATTGAACCAAAATCAAAGACTGATTTTACAGAGAAAATGAATAATTTTTCCTATAATTTTTTAAAAAAATTAAATAATATAGATGGCTTTATATTAAAATCAAAATCTCCCAGTTGTGGTCTAAAAGATACAAAGATATATAAAGAGAATTTAAAAGAAGTGATAAATTACAGAGGAAATGGTTTATTTACTTTAAAAGTTTTGGAGTTTTTCTCTATTTCTCCAATAGAAACTGAAAAGCGCCTAAAAAATTATTGGATAAGAAGAGATTTTTTAACAAAAATATTTGCTTTGGCAGAATTAAGAACATTAGAAGAAAATTTTAAAGACATAAATCAACTGCTTGATTTTCATAAAAATTATAAATATATCCTTATGCTTTATGATGCAAACAAACTTAAAAAAATGGGTGCTTTGTTGGCAAATTGGAAAGATTTTGGACTAAATCAAACATTAAAAGAATATTCTCAATTATTCAAAGAGACCCTTTCCAAGAAATCAAATACAAATAAGCATTTAAACGTAATCGAACATATTTACGGTCATTTTAAAGAAAAATTATCTTTGAAAGAAAAGAAACATATACTAAATATGATTAATAAATTTAAAAAGGAGAAATTAGAATTAGAAAGTCTATTGGAATACCTAAGAGGATTTATCTATAGATTTGATGATTTGTATTTACAATCCCAGAGATACCTCTTTTCATATCCGCAAGAATTAGAAGAAAATATAATCTAAAAAGTTTATATCTTTTCCCAATATTCAATATATCCTTTTATAATCTTAAATAAAGGATGGGGTTTAAGTTTTTTTGTATTTTGGAGTGTTTTATATAAAAAATAATTTCTTTTCTTTAATTTTTTTAAAAGATGTAGAAATTCATAATTTAGCTGTCCTGAAGTTATGGGTATTTTTTTTAATTTATAATATTTGAATTTTGATTTATCAAAATTATAATTTCTTTTCTCTGCCTCTTTGTATATGTAATAAAGATATGTATTTATATACTTTAAAGGAGAGTCTGTTAATTTAAATCTTAAAAGTTGCGGATGGTTTCCGTATCCTTTGGTTTTATTCTCTAAAACTTTTTTAGCAAGTAAAGATTCTCTCCATAAAGCCACTAAACCTTGCCCATCTAAATATCTTGGGTGAATAGACCATAAGCGCATAAATTTATTTATTAATCATATTTGCAAGATAGCCTGCTCCAAAACCATTATCAATGTTTACAACAGAAACTCCAAGAGAACAACTATTAAGCATTGTAAGTAAAGGCGCCAGTCCTTTAAAAGATGCTCCATAGCCAATAGAAGTTGGAACTGCTATAACAGGAACTTTTGAAAGGCCTGCGATTACAGAGGCTAATGCTCCATCCATACCTGCAATTACTATTATAACCTTTGCTTTTCTTATATAAGGTAGACTTTCTAAAATTCTATGTATGCCTGCAACACCTATATCATAAATTTCTTTTACCCTATTTCCTAAAATTTTACAAACAATAGATGCCTCTTTTGCTACTGCTAAATCGCTACTTCCTGCTGTAATTATCAGAATAAATCCTTTTTTTTGTTTTTTTTCTTTACCAAGGAATATAATTTCTGCTTCTTTAAAATATTTATGTTTTTTTGGAATAAAATTCTTTATTTTTTTATAAAGTTCTTCTTTAAGTTTTGTCCCGATTACAAATTTACTATGTTTATGGAGATTATTTATTATTTCAATAATTTGTTTATCTGATTTATTTTTGCAATATATTACCTCTGGAATACCTTTTCTTATTTCTCTATGCAAATCAATAGTTGCGGTTTTAAGTTTTAAATATGGGAGGTTAATTATAAAATCAATTATTTCTTTTATGCTCTTTTTTCCTCTTTTGTAATCGTTTAAAATTTTATAAATCCTTTTCATTTATAAATCTTAAACCTATTGGCGTATAACCTTCAAGGTCAAATGTTATGTATTTAAATTTTAATTTTTTAAGTTTTTTTACAAGATTTTGTATATCAACCTTATTAAAAAAGTCTTTAAAATCCTCTTTGTTTATCTCAATCCTTAAAAAATTTTTTTCTAATCTAACTCTAAAAAATTTTTCCCAAAATTTTTTTATTATTTTTTCTGCAAGATATACCCTTTTAATTTTTTCATTAGTCATTTTTTCTCCAAAAACAACCCTTGATGCTAAACAAGAGATATGCGATTTATTATAAGTAAAAAGTCCAAATTTTTTTGAAAGTTTTCTTATCTCTTCTTTTGTTAGTTTAACTTCTTTTAATGGACTTACTATATTGTATAATTTTTTTGCTTTTTCTCCCGGGCGAAAATCAAATAAATCATTATAATTTGTTCCATCAAAAATTACATCATAATTTATATTTTTTCTTATATTTTCAATTTTTTTAAATAGTTCTTCTTTGCAATAAAAGCATCTATTGGGTGTATTTTTAATAAAATTTTTATTTTTAAACTCTGATGTTTTTATTATTATATGTTTTATATTGTATTTCTTTGTAAATTTTTTTGCTTCTTTTAATTCTTCTTTTGTATATGTTTCTGATGTTGCTGTAACTGCCAAAAGATTATCGCCTAAAACTTTCTTGCATATATAAAGTAGAAATGAACTATCAACACCTCCTGAATAGGCTACAACTACTGATGAAAACTTTTTTATAAAATCTTTAAGTTTTGAAAGTTTTTTTAACATTTATAAATTGGATGTTATATAGATATATTTTAGAATTTTTGAGGATTTGTTTACTATATTATGTAAAACGTTTGGGTTAATATAAATAATAGAAGGCGCTTTAAATGTTTTATATTTTTTACCTTCAACTATAAGTGTTGCATTTCCTTCTAAAACAACAATTACCTCTTCAACATTATCTGTTTTATGTTCTCCTACTTCTTTATTTTTTTCTAAAACAACAACACCCGAAGAAAATCTAAAAGAATCCTCTTTTCTTTTTAAGAATTTTTTATATTTTTTTATTTTTTTAACATTTAACCACTTTATTTGCATAATTATAAATTATACAGAATAAAAATAAAATAAATTAATATTTTTTATGCGGTTATGGCAATTGATTCTTTAATACCTCCTTCTAAAATAAGTTGGAGTAATTTTTGTGCTGGAAGCGCCTGTTCTTTAAATTTAATTAATTTTTTGTGTAGACGTTCTTCTTTTGTCAAGTCATGAATGCTAAAGGATTTTTTCATCTTCTTATATAATACAAAAATGCTTTAAAATGTAAAGAATAATTTTCTACGCTTGAGAACAGTTCTTTTTTAATGGTTTATATAGGCAATTAGATTAAAAAGTATACTTTATCTGGGTATAGAACTGGCTTGAATCGCGGAATTGACCGTTGGAGTCTTGTTCATTACCATAGAAGTAATGTATGCCAACTGTAAAATAAAGATTATCCTTTAATTCATAGGTGACTTTAGGAGATATTCTTCCTTGATTATCATCGGTAAAACTCCAAAGCACTTCAGTCTTTAACCTCTCATGCAAAAAGTCAGTGGCAACCTTTAAGGTAAAGATATTCTCTACCTGATCCGCTGGGCCATAGGTATAGGCATTAAGATTAACACAAGGCGTACCTGTAGCAGTTTTAGTTCCGGGTTTAGCATCCTGTAAAATGTATTGGGCAAACTGAAAACTTATTAACCAATTGGTAAAGATGTTTTTATCTATGCCCATCAGCCAGAATACATTATCCCATCTATTTACACCTTGCGATGAACCATCTGTGCCATAATAAGTAGGCTCATCATTATAATAAGCAAAATCTCCCCTTAAGGTTATGCCTTCCAATAGACCCGGATTAGTAAAGGTTTTATTCATTGATGCGCCATACATCCGCCAAAGTTTAAATCGACGGGAAAAATAATAATTATTCCCCCCAACGTTATAGATTTCAGTGTAAGTTCTGGCAGAGTAGTAATAACCATAAAGGAAATTTAAGGTGTAGGTTAAATCGCCAATCATATCCTTCCATTGTAAGCCAAAAGTAGAATTTTTAAATTTTTTTTCCGGATAAAAGATTTCTTCTCTTACATTTTTTTTCCTACCTAAAAAATCTGGAGTTTTTTTCCAGGCATCATATTTCTTATACGATCTAAAAGCAAACGGTGCATCAGGTGGTGCAGAGGTTGACTGCTCAAAATCAGGAATAATTAAAAGTTGCAGGTTAGAATTTAATTTTGGCGAATAGTTTATATTTGCCATCCAAAGGGTAATCCTTAAATCCGCCATATCCGGTAGCCAATACTCGGTTAAATCAAAGGGGTTTACTCTATCCAAAACAGAAATCCCATCTGCCTGGCCCCAAGCAACCTGCTGCTTTCCTAAACGCAAAAACCAAGGACCGGATATATAATCAAGGTAACAATCCCTTAACCAATATGTCCTTTGTATATGACCCATCTGGTCTTGAGCAGAATCATACTTGGCATACCAATCATAAGCCGCATCATACCAACCTTTAACCGAAGCAAAGAAAGTAAATTCTTCTGAAATTTTATATTCTCCGGATAAAGATAGGATATTTTTAAATTTGGTTACCTCATTAAAAGTATCTAAACCAACTGAGGTTTCCTGTTTTAAGTATCCGGCAAGGCTAAAATTCTCTTTATAATCTTTAGCAAAAACCAAAGCACTAAATCCTACCAGAATTATAAAAGAGATAAAAAACCTTTTTATCATCTTTCACCTCCTCCTTACCAACGCGATTGACTAATTGCCTCAACTGTAAATAATCTCTCATCTAATCCTTGGTCGTATTTAGTATCTTTCATCATAATTACTGTATAATGGCCAGTCCTTAAGTCTTTACAGACCAAACTTCGCTGTGAAGGATATTTTTTATCAGAAGAGATTTCTGTCCATACCCATTCTCTAAATAATGTTTTAAATAATTTTCCATTCTTATCATAATACTCCTCAAAGATTCCACCGCCTAACTCCTTATCTACCCAGACAATTCTTTTGGCATAATACCAGTGTGGTTTTTTGGGAATACATTCAATTACATAACAAGGTCGGTTTGCCAACTTTAGCTCACCAGTTAAGTCTAATTTATATCCTTCAAAGGTCTTTTCTCCAATTAACTTATAAGTCTCATCCTCGAACCTGCGCGTGGAAACCTCTTCTGTCGTAAAATCCGAACCCATAAAAGCATCGTCATCTTCAGCAGAGGAAATCTTTCTTGCCTTTTTTAAAGAAGGAATCCAAAGCCAAACATCCTGATCTCTTTGGGGGTCTTCATAAGTCCAGGTTAAAACCGCCAAACCTTTTACCTCAGTAGGATAAGTCATTACAATTGCATCTTTGTAAGCAATCCCATCTTTGCCTGCTTTTACAATCCTTTTTCTTACCCAGATTCTTTTTCTTTTTGCTCCATTTGGCTCTACATAGTAAACTTCACCTGTCTGCTGAAAGTCCTTTGCAAATAAAGAATATTTGTTAAAATACTTTATCTGCATAATTTCGTCCGCAGACATTCCATCTTTAGGGCTATAGAGTTTATAATACTCTAAACCCTCTGCAAAACAGAAACTTGAAAGCAAAAGAAAAATCAAAAGCAAGCCATATTTTTTCATTTTACATCCCCTCCTTTCCTTCTTTTTAACCTCTGCCGAATTTTACCAAATAAAAATACAGGTTTTATCCACCAGATTAAAACCGGAATCATCACCAAAGAAATAATCATATTTAACAAAAGTGCCAAACACAAATTAAAACCCAATCGTGCCTGATAAAGAATGGGTGAAAATATCCAAACAGAAATCCCCAAAGAGACAATGAAACTGCTAAAAAACACTGCTTTTCCGGAAGTAATCAAGACATTGCCTAAAATATTTTTATAGGTTGCCTTTTTATTTCTTATCTCTTCAAAAAACCGCGCCAAAATATAGATTCCATAATCTACTCCCAAACCCATACTTAAAGAAGCCAAAGGCAAAGTTTCCGTGGTCAAAGAAGTTTTAAAGAATCCGTATAAGGAAAAAACAATTAAGTTGCTTAAAATCAAAGGCAGAGCCAAAATCCAACTTGCCACAAAAGACCGGTAAACTAAACTTATGTATAAAAAAATTAAAATCAAAATAAATAGCGCATTAGGAAGAATAGTATTTTTGATAATCTCATTTATGGCATAAAGCATACCAATATCTCCGCCTGCATAAGAAAATTTTAAAACTGGATTTTTAAGTTTCCAGATAAAGGTTTTTGTTTTCTCTACTACTTTTTTTACCGTTGTAGATTTATGGTCTTTAATATCAAACTTTATATTGCTTATCCTTTCGTCTTTACTTATTAGATGGTCATAATCTGAGGGAAAACCACTTAAGGTGTATAAAAACCAGTATTGGGCAACTGTTTCATCATTATCCGGGATTTTGAAAAATTCAATTTTTCCATCAAACATAAACATATTCAAAGCCTTGATTGCGTTGGCAATGGAATTACTGGAGCCTACCTGTGGAATTTCTTTAGCAAGATAATTTTGAAAACTATCTATTAGTTTAAGTTTCTCAGACTTTAAAATCGTATCATTTGACTCAACCAAAATATAATAGGAATTTGTTCCGCCAAAGTGGGTATTAATAAACTTCTCGGATACATTATAATAGGAGTGCGGATAAAGATAACTTGAACCTTCGGTATTGTCGCCAATGACAATTTTAGATATTCCAAAAAGCGAAACAAAACATAAACCCATAAAGATAACTACTACAATTGTCCCAGCCTTTTTACTTAGAGAAAAAATACTTAATCTTTTAAGAAAATTATCTACCCATTTGTGTTTCTCTTCTTTTTCTACCTCCAATACCTTTGGCCGATGTAGAAAAGATAAAACGCAAGGCGTAAATATAAAAGAGGTAGGAAAGTTTGCTAAAATCCCAAAACCCGAAGCCAAAACCATACTTTTGATAGTAGCCAAAGGAACAAAATATAAAGATAAAAAACCAAATCCATCAGTTAAAACGCAAGCCAATCCCGGCACAAGCAAAGAAGCCATAGTATTTACCACTGCATGCTTTGATTTCATCTTTGGGTTGCGCATCTCTTCGTAATATCTTTTTAAAGAATGGATAGAATGGCTTATACCTAAAGACAAAACAATAAAAGGAACCAAAACCGTAGAGGGATCTAACCTTAAACCTAAAAGTTTCATTGCGCCCATCCCCCAGATAGTTGCCATAGAAGAGTCTAAAAGTGGTAAAATCACTCCTCTTTTCGAGCGAAAGGTAAGATATAAAATTAAAGAAATAATCACTAGGCTAATAATTAACACCTTAAACATTGAGGAAAGATAAAAATTAAGCCAACCCTCTAAAATGGGTCTGCCCGCCACATATATATTGGTATTTTGATCTTGGTATTTTTCCTTTAACTCCATTATCTTTTCAAAGATATATTTTGTTTTTACTTTAGATTCAAAATCTACTTGGATAAGCGTACTTTTTAGGTCTTTGGAGACAAGCCTTCCGTAGATATTCGGATTCATCAGAATCCTTCTTTTTAACTCTTGCTGTTCTTCTTGCGTCTGCGGAGGAAGTCTTAAAAATCTTTCTACAAAAAACCCTTCTTCATTGGCAACTACATGCTTAATGTGTCTGCTGGCAAGAGAAGTAATACGGGAAAGATTCACTCCTTCTAAAAGATATAAGTCTTCGGTTAAAAGGATAACCTTTTCTAAAAAATCCTTTTTAAGGATATCGCCCTCTTTTACCTCTAAAGCCAAAGAGACCTGATTTAATCCGCCGAAAACCTCAGTTAATCTATTTTGCACTTGGATAAAGGGATGCCTCTGCGGTAAGAAATCCTCTAAATGGGTTTCAATCTTAATATCCTTTAAAACTGAAAGAAAAAATAAAGTAATTAAAGTAAAACTTAAAATAATATAAATCCTTAAGTGCACAATCTTACGACTAAAACGATGTTTAAAATCTAATATATTTTCCATTTTAGAACCAGCCTTCTGCAGGACCTTTATTTAAACCAATTCCTATATGTTTGCTTTGAATATACTCAAAAAAACCAAATCTACCTAAATTCCTTCCCCAGCCACTTAATTTTGTGCCTCCAAAAGGGCTAAAGGAAGACATCTGGGCAAAAGTATTTATCCAAACTGTGCCGCAGGAAACTTTCTTTGCCAAATCTTGTGCAAAAGATAAATCAGTAGTCCAGATTTGTAAAACAAGCATAGCAGGATTTTCTTCTAAAATTTTAAGTATCTGGCTGCGTTTAAAACTCTTCACCAAAACCACCGGTGCAAATAACTCCTCATAAATAATCTCATTTAACTCTAAAACTGTTGGCGCATAAAAATAGCCCTTTTGCTTTAAAGGATTCCCTCCCGCCAATAATTTTGCTCCTTTTTTAATTAATTCTTTTACCTTTTTATCAATTTCTTCCAAATGTCTTTTAGAAATTAAAGGACCCAAATTAGTATTGGGCAAAAACGGATCACCTACTTTTAAATCTTTAGTTTTTTCAATAAATTCCATAATAAATTTTTGATAAATTTCTTCTTCAATTAAAATAAGGCTTGTTCCAATACACATCTGGCCGGATTTAATAAAGCAGGAAGAAAAAATATTATCAATTGCTTTCTTAAAAGAAGCATCAGAAAAAACTACTGCCAAATTACAACCTCCTAATTCGCAGATAATTTTTTTAGGATACTCTACAGAATCCTGAATAATACTTTTTAAAGTATTTAAACTGCCCGTAAAAGAAATAAGGTCAATCTTGCTTTTAGCTAAAGCCCTGCCAAGGCTTTGACCCTTTCCTGTTACTACATTGATTAACCCTTTAGGTAAGTCAATTTTATCTAAATAATTACATAACTCTAAAATAGAAAGGCTTCCAAATTCAGAGGGTTTAATTATCAAGGCATTCCCGGCTGCCAAAGAAGCAGCACAACTAAAACCAAATATCATTAAAGGGACATTATAAGGTAAAAATACTCCATTTATTCCAAAAGGTTGATACTCTATTATATCAATACCAAATTGTGTCTCATATTTTTTTGATGATATTGTCTCTAAAATAGAAGCGTAATAATTAAAACATTCTGCGCCTAAAGGGATATCAACAAATAAAGATTCTTTTAGGGGTTTTCCTATTTCTTTAGTTTCTAATTCTGCCAAAGTAGACAAATTTTCTAAGATTAGCTGATTTATCTGGCGCAAAATCTTTGCCCTTTCTAATAAAGATATTTCTTGCCAAATTTTTTGAGCCTCTTTTGCTTTTTCTAAAGCAAATTCTAAATCAGACAAATCTGTCTCAAAAAAATAAGAAAATTCTTCTTCAGTAGCAGGATTAATTACAGGTATTTTTATTAGACTTTTTTTAAATTCTCCACCCACATAATAAAGATATTCCTTCATTCTACCGGAGCCTCCTCCCAAAGTTTAAAAGTTCTTACCAAAACAGGGTACCATTTACTTAATTTACCAAAATCTCCTTTTGTTTTTACTTTTCCTTGCGCTGACGCAACAAATGGGTCAATCTCTCTATTGAAGACTTTTTTTAAAAGTTCCTCTTTTCCTATAATTAAAAAATCTGCATTTTCGTTTTCATCTACATTTATAATTTTTCCGCTTTTATAATGAAAACAAACTGTCTTTAGTGTATCTTGATTTTTTACAGCCAAACTACAGGTTAAATCATAGGTTTTTCCTAATTCTTGAGCCTCTTTATCGTTATTTACTAAATCTACTAATTTTTTAATATGTTCTTCTGAAAAAAGATGGTATTTCTTTTTTTCTTTTAAAATAGTTTCTTTTTCGTTTTCATTTTTTAAAATTGAAATTTGTTTATTTAGTAAAAGATTTATCTTGCTTTGCTCCTCTAACAGTTCAATTAAACCAAAAGAACTTTTAAAATCTTTTCCAATTGAGATTACACCATGATTTTTTAAAACAACAATATTGGAAACTTCTAAAGCCTCTAATATAGGTTTTGTATCTATAACAGTTGGCGTATCTTGCGGGATAACTTTTAAAGAGGCTAAATAAAACCTTGCCTCAAAAGAAAAAATATCCAAATTCTTAAAAAAATGAAAAAAGGCAACAGTTGCAGTTGGATGCGCATGTAAAACTACTCTTATATCCTTAAATTTATTATGAATATCCAGATGCAGAACTTTTTCTGATGTAATTTCTCCTTTTCCTTCTATTAAGTCTCCTTTTAAATTCACTAAAAGTATATCCTTTTCTTTTAAGTGTCCTAAATAACAATTATGTGTGGTTATAAGGATTTTATCTTCATCTACTTTATAGGATATATTTCCTGAAGTTGCTGTTATAAAGCCTCTTTGATTTAAAAGTCCACCCCAATATATAATTTGTTGTTTTTCTTCTGAATAATTCATAATAAAAAATAACTAATTAATTCGTCTTTTGGTGATTTAAAAAATTTAGTATCCTCTTTTAAAATAAATTTTTTCCCGGCTAATGTAGTAGCAGAGTTATCTAAAAACTTTATATTTTTTAAATTTTTTTGTGGCATAATTTTAATAGCAACATTATGTAATTTGCTTAAAAGAGCAACATATAGACTGCCTGATATACATATTATACCTTTTTTTGTTAATTTTTTATAAAAAATAATAGTTTTTTTTATTTTATCTTTATAAAATAAAAAACCAAGCATATTATCCGTGCAATAAACAAAATTTATTTTTTGTTTTTTTAATAAAGGTGCATTATAAAGCAATCCCAATAAATACGGTCTTGTTTCAGGAACAATTACTATTTTTTCATTTTTAAGTATAGATAAGCCATCATCTGAAACAATGCCCCATATAAGTATTGCATCTTTAATTTTATCTAATTTCATAAGTTTTTTCTATAAATTCTGATTTTGTTATATCAAAAGAAGGATAAATTGCATCATAACCGGAAGTTTTAATATTTTCTAAAAACATAAAGACTTCGTTTTTGTTTCTTTCTTCAATTTTAACTAAATCTAAATCAATATCTTTTGGGTATTGAGTCAATACATAAAATGGTATTTTAAAATATTTTGCCAATCTTGCTATTGCATAGGTTCCGATTTTGTTTATTATATCGTTTTTTAGATTTGATCTGTCAGAACCAACAACTACACAATTTATCTCTTTTTTCTGCATTAAATATGCAACCTGGTTATCGCACAAAAGATATGCTTTAATATTATTTCTTCTTAACTCCCAAAATGTAAGTCGTGTCCCTTGTAGATATGGCCTTGTTTCTGAAACATAAAAAATTGCTCTTTTTTTTAATTTTTTTAATTCTTCATAAAGATATATCAACTCACCACTTACATTACAAATAGTTAAAATTTTGGAATTAAAGGGTAAAACTTCTGCTAATTTTTTTGTTCGTTCTCTTCTTTTTCTATCAAAAGATTCTATAAAATTTTTAACAACTTCTTTTAAACTTAAACCTGCTTTTGTCTGGTTTTCTAAAATATAAGATAAAGATTCAAAATCAAAAGTTGGTCTAATTTTTTTAAATCTTTTGGCTAATTCTTTTGGACTAATTTCTTTTTCAAATAAAATTGCTGAATATAAAAATAATAAAACCTGTCCAAAGGCGCGTGTTTTCATAGAAGATAAAACCCTAAGTGCTTGAGAAATTTTATTTACTTTTATATGGTATTCTTTAAATGGTAATTTTGTTTCATCTAAGACAAAAATAGAATTTCCCTTTAACTTTACAGGATATAATAAAGAGTGGTTATTCATTAAATAAAGATAAAAAATTATTTTTAATAATTTTTTCTTTTAAAGGAGAACCAAGCTTATTTAGGCTATCTATATTATTTTTTATATTTGTATTAGCAGGATAATCAGAGCCCCAAAGAACGTTGTTCTCTCCAAAAGTATCTAAAGCAATTTTTATATTATCCACATTTGAGCCTGATGTGTCTACATATATTTTTTTAAATATATTTGATGGCAGGTCTTTTAATTCTTTTACCATATTTTTTGCCCTTAACATAATATAAACCCTATCAAACCTGTCTTTTAAAAAAGGGATAACTCCTCCTAAAGAAGAGAATATAAATTTTATATTGAATTTATCAAAAACCTCCTCCATTAATAAAATTCCAAGACACATAGATAAATCAAAAGTATATTCTAAAACAGGCATAAGCAGCGGGTCATTTATTCTTTCAAAACCTATTGGATTGTTTGTCTGAGGATGAAAAAAGATAAAAAATCCAAAATTTTGGAAATCTTCGAAATATTTTATTATATCTTTTATTATAAATTTTCCTTTATAACTTGAAAAAAGATTTACAACCTTAAAACCCATATTTTTTAATTCTCTCAATTGTTCTTTTAAATTTTCTATATCTTCTAAATTTAGAATTCCTGCGGGTATTATGTTCTTGTTTTCTTCGGCAATTTTTATTATTGATTTATTGTATGTATAAAATAACCATTTGGCGTCAATATTTATATCAAAAGATGGAGAAACCAAAAGGGATTTTTTTATTTGATTTAAAGAAAGATATTCGTATAATTTTTCTTTATCAGACCAAATTCCTTTATAAAAAGCACTTAAAGAAGATAGTTCTTTTGGTATAAAATGTATATGAGAATCGCATACCATAATAACTTATATGTGTTTTTCACCCTTTATTGCTCCTTTTTCCCATTTTGAGACTCCGTGCATAACATCCTGAAAACATAACTTTGCAAGTTCATCAAAATTACTTGTCATAATTCTTTCTATACGTCCGGGTTTGGAAAAAAATTCTCTCATACACCATGCACCAAGTCTACCTAAATCCTGAATACTTAAATAATTTGTTGGCATTACAGGATGTAAAAAATCCCATTTTACAAAATCAATATTCTCCGGATCAACCCACTTGTTTTTTAAAGCAATCTTCCACATTGGAGAATTCGGAGCAGGGGTAACATAACCAATCCATAATATATCCGGATCGACTTCATCTGTAAATTCAAAACGTTGTTTTATAATCGCCTCGTTGTCATAATCAAAACCCATCATAATATCAGCAACAACGGCAATATTGTTTTTTCTTAAAATTTCAACAGTCTTTTTTATCTGGTCAATTGTAATCCCCTTTGCAATCTTTTTTAATTCCTCAGGTGTAGTTACCTCAATGCCATAGACACCTATAAATAAACCACTTTCCCTCATTAAAGGTAAAATATTTTCGCAATTCACCCAGTCTACTGCCCTTCCCAAAGAAACCCATTTAATTGGATTTTGTTTTTCTAATTTTAATTTACAAAACTTTTCTACTCTTTTTGGGTCAACATTAAAATTATCTTCCTGTAAGACTACCACTTTTACACCAAATTTTTTATGCAATAACTCTAATTCCTCAATAACCCTTTCAGGAGATTTTGCCCGCCACGTTAAAAAATCATTTGGAGAACGCGGGTCATACTGGTCCCATTCATAACAAAATGTGCAGGCAGAAGGACAACCCCTGCTTGAAACAACTTCAACAAATGGTTTCCAGTAGGTGTGTCCAACATATCTATCCATCGGAAATAAATCATAGGCAGGTAGTGGCAATTTATCCAAATCCTGCATTAATGGTTTATGTGGTCCCAAAACAATATCACCATTTATTCTTGACGCAACACCTGCAATATCTTTTAAATTTTTCTTTCGATCTATAGCCTCTAAAAGGTCATAAAAAGACTCCTCTTCTGCCATTACAACAAAATCTATTGCCGGATTTTTCTTCAAAGTCTCTATAGGGGTTGCTGAAAACCATAAGCCACCAACAATAATTTTTGTATTTTTTAATTTCTTTTTAATTAATTTTGCTGTTTGTAAAAAATAATGCACTATAGCATAACCGCCATAAGAATGCAGCATATCACCTAAAACTACAATATCAGGATTTATCTGTTTTATTCTTTCAATCATTTCCCTTTCTTCTATCTCCAATGCGCGGCAGTCTAAAACACTTACATCCTCATAACCTTTTTCCCTTACATAACTAGCCCAATGTGCATAAAGTTGATTAGGTGCGCGATGAATACCGTGTGTTGCCCATGCTCCTACTTTTGGCATAACAAATAAAATTTTCATCTTTACCTCCTCCTTTTTTAAGTCTTTTAACTAAGCATATGAAATCTAATTTATTTTTCAGGATGTTTTTGAGAATAAGGTATTACAGGAGCAATCCAAGGTGTCTGTTGATTTATTACGGCAATTTCAAGCGGACAGACATTTTGTGGAACAGTTAAAGCAAATCTTAAAGCATTTTCAATAGCTTCAGTTGTCATTAAACGATTTCTATCTGTAGTGATATTTTTTAATTTTCCTGTAAGATCAGTATCTGTCACGCCCGGAAATATAGAGGTTATTTTAATCCCATAATCCCTTATCTCCCAGAAAAGCCCTTTTAAAAAAGCCCTCAAACCAACCTTTAATGAACTGTATACAATAAAATTTTTTGGCAATGGATCGCATAATACAGAACCCGATACTATGTTAATAATTGAACCGGATTTATTTTTAATCATATCATTTATGACCAACCTTATAAGCCTTACATAACCTAAATAATTTGTATAGGCTAATTTTTCAAAATCCTCAATTGGCTGTTCATAAAAAGGATATTGGCTTGAGACCCCGGCGTTATTTATAAGAATATCTATAAAAGAAAAATTTTCCTTTGTTTTATCTACTAAATTTTTTAAGTCTTCCAATTTTGTTACATCTGTTGGCACAGCAATAACCTCTATTTTATATTCTTTAATTAATTCCTCTTTTGTTTTTTCCAAATCTTCTTTATTTCTTGCAGCTATACTTAAATTTATACCTAAGCTCGCGCATACTCTTGCTAAGGCTTTTCCTATTCCTCTACTTGCTCCTGTTATAATTGCAGTTTTACCTTTTAAGTTTTCCATTTAAATCCTCCTTGAATTTAAATTTTAATCAATATATTTGTCAAAAATAATAAAAACAATAAACCAAAACCTACAAATAAAAAACCAAAAGTAAAACTTTTTTCCATTAACAAACCTCCAAAAGTAACTCCTAAACCACCTGATATAAAACGGATACTGCTATTTAAACTCGCTGATTCATTTAAAAATTTTTCAGGTAATGTTGTGATTAATGTTGAAACTCCAGCATGATTAAATGTCCAGCCAATTCCCCATATAATCATAATTACAATTAATATCCAGAATGGGAACTTAAATATTAACAAAAATATGCTTAAAATCATAAGAAATATTCCAAGATTTATAGTAGGTATCCTTCCAAATTTATCAGAAAAAATTCCTCCGATAAATTCACCAAATATTCCGCTTAAACTCGTTAAAGTAATTAATATGCTTATTAGAAATTGTTTAAAACCAAATTTTACAAAAAAATAAACACTAAGCCAATTTTGAATCGCATGATAAAACATACTTATAAAAAATATATATATAAATAAGAAAAGTATTGATTTATTTTTGAATATTTCAAGATAATTTATTTTAACAGAACTCTTTGTAAAAAACTTAGGTAAACAAAAATGCATAAAAACAGACAAAACAAAACCAAAAAAAGCAGGAATTAAAAATATAAATCTCCAATAAATAACACCACTTAAAAATAAACCTAAAAGCGAAGAGATAAAAGTTATACTAAAAAATAATCCTATAAATTTGCCACGATTTTTATTATCGACTTCCTTTGAGATTAATATTAAGGTAAGTGGTATAACAGAAGCGCCGAATACTCCGCTTAAAAATCTTGCTAAAAAAAGAGTATGTATATTTTTTGACAGTCCTGCTAAAAGATTTGAAAAAGAAAATAAAATTATACAAATCAATTCCACATATTTAGCCTCAAAAACTCTTATCAAGGGACCATAAAACAAAGCAAAAACCCCATAAGGAAGCATATATAACCATATTATTTTTGCAGTTATAAATAAAGGTGTTAATAATTCTTTTGAAACAGAAGGAACCAAAGCTGAAACCGCACTTACATTGAAAGAAAGTATTGCGCCTTCTAAACAGAGAATAAAAAAAACAAATTTTTTCATTTATTTGCTTCCTTTTCTATAACCTCTTTAAAAATTTTTAGATTCTCTTTTGAATGTTTATTAATAAATTCCTCAACTTGTTGGTCTGTAAATTTTGCTTTTTCATCCATTTTAAAATGTTGTATCCATGTTAGTTCTATACCTTCTTCTGTTGGTGTATAAAGCCATATTATCTTCATATATTTAAAAGGGAAAAGTGGATTTCCCCTTTCTGCGTATGTAAAATATTTATCTTTAAATAAAAGGCGCCAAGATTGCCAGGTTCTGCCTTCATTATCTGTTAACCTAAATGTAATTTTGTTGCCTTCTTTTTTTATTACCTCTGATTTTGTATATTCTCCACCGAATAAATCTTTCCATCTATCTATATCATTTGATATATCAAAGACCTTATCATAAGGCGCATTTATTATAATTGAATTACAGGTATGCCCCATAAATACCCTCCTTTTTTTAATTTAATTTAAAATAGCCACAACTCTTGCCCAAGAGGCTCCGGTTTTCTTTATTTTTATCGGAAAACAAATCACCTTAAAACCATAATTTGGAAGTTTATCCAAATTAGCAAGCCTTTCAATATGTATAAACTCACGTTTTCTTCCATAAAAATGAGCCGGGTATAATTTTTTAGGATCTTTGGTCTCTAAAAATTCTTTTAACATAAATTTATAAGGACGATCTATGCCCATAGTATCTATTCCAAAAATTTTTATTCCATTATCCAAAAGAAAATCAATTGTTGTTATATCAACTGCAGGATAATCCGTAAAATATTTTTGTGTGCCATAAAATTTATCACTTCCTGTGTAAAAAAGAACTATATCTAAAGGTTTAAGACTATAATTTATTTTTTTTAAAGCCTCTTTAACATCGTAAGAAGATATAAGTTCATTTGGTTTTTTATAAGAAAAATCAAGTTTTATTCCATCCTGATAACACCATTCTAATGGAATTTCTTCTGCTGTTTTAGATGGTCTATCTTCTGATTTTGATCCATAATGAAAAGAATAATCCAAATGCGTTCCGATATGAACCGGAGAATGCACTATCTCTAAAGATAAAAATTCTCCATCCGGGAGATCTTGCTTTTTTAAAATTCTTTTTCCTAAAAGATATTTTATTTTACCTTTAAAGGTTTTTGACATAATTAATTTGTTAAACTTATTTATCCCTTCTTTATGCGAAACCCTTTCAATCTCTACTTTATGAACTTCAAACATCTTGTCATCTATCGGAAGGGATAAATCGATTATCTTCATTTAAAATTTTTAATTAGGTTGTTAATGTAATTTATTGTTGTTTTTTCTTATTAATCAAATCAACTATTTCCAATGGGGTAGCAAATTTAGAAATTTCTTTTGTGTCTAATTTTACAGAAAATTGTTTGCTCAATGCAATAGTTAATTCAACCATTTCTGTTGAATCTACTCCTAAAGAATCGTATAATTTTTTATCTTCCTGAATTTCTTTTTTATCAACATCAAGGATTTTTGCTATTACGCTATAAACTTCATCCTTTGATACCATAATTACCCCCTTTCTATACCTAAAACTACATTTATTCCGCCTCTTCCTCTGCTTATAATTAAAGCCCTTTCTATTTTTCTTTGTATAGGTTTATTTGGTGTGCAATCTATATCGCAGTATGGATCTTTTTCTTCATAATTAATAGTTGGCAAAACTAAATCGTTCTGCATAGAAAGTAAAGTTATTATAAGATCAATCGCTGTTTGACTTCCCAATAAATTTCCAAACATACTTTTTGGCGCGCTTAAAGATATATTTTTTAGATATTTTCCAAAAACATTTTTAATTGCTTTTGCCTCTAACATATCAGAGACAATACTTCCTACGCCATCTAAACATATATAATCTATTTTATCTTTGGAAAAATTACTATCTTCTAAAGCCTTTTCTATTGCATATTCCAATGCCTCTGTATTAAGACTTGACCTTGAATAATGAAAACCATCACAACTAAAACCAACCCCTTTTATAAAACCATATATAGGAATGTTTCTTTTTATTGCATCTTCTTCTCTCTCTAATATAGCAACACCTGATCCTTCTGCTATAACCATACCGTCTCTATATAAATCATAAGGTCTGTAAGCAGTTTTTGGAGAGGAATTATTTTTAGATAACTCTCCATAAGTATTAGCGCACAATAAAGCATATGGGGTAACTGGAGCTTCCATACCGCCGCAAAGAATATAATCATTTTTTTTCTCTAATAAAACCTTTGCTCCATACCATATTGCCAAAGCGCTCGATGCTCTATCTGCCACTACTGTTTTGCTATAGCCTTTAAAACCATAATAAATTGTAATCTGACCTTGAGGCGCAGCAGGAAACCATGCAGAAGCCATATAAGGAGAAATACCCTCTCTTCCTTCTATATACATATCGCGTAACTCTGTTTCTGCAAATAGCCAACCACCTAATGCATTTCCCATAAAAACTCCAACTCTGTTTTTGTCTATACTGTTCAAATCTAACCTTGCATCCTCTATCGCCTGTTGACTTGCCACTAATGCCATATGTGAAAAAATATCTATTCTTTTAATTAAACGTTGTGAAAGATGAGTATATTTATCAATTTCATGTATCTGACCTGCAATACGTGAAGGGTATAATGAGGCATCGAAACGCGTTATTTTGTCAACAAAACTTCTTGCGTTTTTCAAATTAGCCCAGAAAGTTTCTTTTTTTAAACCAGCCGGACTTACTATACCTATTCCAGTTATTGCTACTCTATTCATTTATTCGCTTAAATATTAATGAAGAATGTATTCCTGAAAATCCGCTACTTGTTTTTAAAATATAATTTACTTTTTTTTCTCTTGCTTTATTTGGTACATAATCTAAATCGCATTTAGGATCCGGTTCCTCTAAATTAATCGTTGGTGGTAATATATTCCTTTCAAAAATAATAGAGCATAAACAAGATTCAATTGCATTTGCTGCTGCTAAAGGATGACCAATCATTGATTTTATAGAACTTATCGGTATCTTATAAGCATAATCTCCGAATACCAATTTATAAGCATTAGTTTCAAATATATCATTTTGAACAGTTGAACTACCATGTGTATTTATATAATCTATCTCTTCCTTTTTAATCCCTGCATCCATAAAGGTGCGCTCAATACACTCTACCATTGCAAGACCATCTTCGGGCAAATCTGTCATATGATAAGCATTACAACTTGTTCCATAGCCAATTATTTCACAATATATATGGGCGTTTCTTTTTAGTGCATGCTCTAACTCTTCCAAAACCAAAATCCCGGCACCTTCAGAAATTACAAAACCATCTCTTTTCTTATCAAAAGGACGACTTGCTTTTTGGGGCTCGCTATTATTTTTTGAAATAGCCCCAATCACATCAAACGCTCCAAAAGTAATTGGAGTAATTGGCGCTTCGCTGCCTCCGCTAATAATTATATCTTGTCTTCCTTCTCTAATTAATTCAAAAGCAAAACCTATAGCATCTGTCCCTGCTGTACAACCTGTAGAAATAGTGCAATTTATACCTTTACAACCATATAAAGCAGAAATTTCACTTGAAGGTGTATTAAACATTGCGGCATCATAAAGATAAGGCCTTGCTTTAGATGGGTCAATTGGTTTTTTGCCCCAGTCTGTAACTAAAAGAAATTCTTCTTCCATAAATCTGGTTCCACATATCGCATTTGCTAAAATTACTCCTGTTTTATATGAATTAAGGTAAGAATTACTAAGTCCGCTGTCTAAAACAGCCTGTTTTGCTGCTGCTATAGCAAATTGAACATACCTATCCATCCTTTTATAATCTTTTATTCCAAATTTTAAAGGATCAAAATCCAAGTCCTGAGCTGCTATTTTAGAGTTAAAAAGACTTACATCAAAATTTTCAACCCTTCTAATAAATGATTTTCCGGAAATCATATTATTATAAAAAGTATCCTTATCTTCTCCTGCAGGAGTAATAACACCTATTCCGGTAATTACAACTCGTCTTTTCATTCTTCCCTAATAACCTTAAAAACTACCTTACCACCATCAGGGCAGGTAACTGTATCTATACTGCTTGGATTATCCATAAAAAAGAATTTTGCTCCAAAGTTTAAAGCAAATAGTGCCGGAAAAATAGTATGAAAAGCTGCTCCGCAAAAACCTTCAGGGCAGCGTAAACCTTTTAACTTAATTCTATCTCCAACTTTATAACCATAAAAACAATTACCACTTGATTTAACTACCTCAATAATAAGATCTTTTGGTTTTGATCCTTTATAATTGGGATCTTTTGGTATTACCTCTACTTCTCCTTCTTTATCAAATATCTCAACCTTAAAAGAAAGTTTTCCACCGTCAGGACAGGTAACCTCCAAAGAACGTTGATTTTCTGAAAACGGAAATTTTGCTCCAAAACTTAATGCATATATAATAGGGAAAAGCACATGTGCCAGTCCCAAACAAAAATATTTTGGTGGATGAGTAAAATCTTCCAATATAATTTCATCCCCTTTTTTATAACCATGATAACAATCACCTTCAACCTTTATTACTGTAAGTTTTAGTTTTGGAAAAGGAGAATTTATTTTACTTTCAATAAACGCATATTGTGGCATAAATTTTTTTGTCTTTTCTATTAATTCAGTAATTGTCAAAAATTCTTTAGTCTCCTCTACTTTATGAACCAATTCAACTAATCTTTTATTTAGAGGTGTAAGAAAATTAATACTTCTACCGAGTTTTACAAAAGCACCATTTATATAATCTATCTCTGATGGTCTATTTCTTTTTATACTCTGCAATATAGAACCATATAAAGGCTCTTTACTTAAATTAACCATAATTAAAGAGAATGCTTTAGAAGCCTCTTTTAAAGGTAAAGATAATATTTTTTTAAGTTTCTCTACAGTAAAATTATCTAAATCTTTTAATTGTATATTAGCTTTTTCTATCACCTTTAAACCCTCATGCCAAATACCTATTGCTATTTCACAAACCTCTAAATTAGAAAAAGTTTCCTGTATTGTTTTATTGACCAAAGCAGGTAAACAATTATTTGCGTTTAGAAAAACTTTTAACCACTTTCGCGACAATATATCGCTAACCAACTCTACTTCAAAACCTTTGCTTAAAACATTTTTTATTTCTTCTAAATCTTTAGTTATATTGTTATAAGGACTACCTAAAAGCCACTTTCCTTCAAAATTGTGTATTATTTCATTCTCTTTTATATATGTTGCTCCAAACAAAACAATACTTGATATAATTCTTTCCTTCTCTATATATTTGGAAACTATATCTTCTGCTCCTATTCCATTTTGAGTAAGTAGAATAAAACCTTTTTTTAAATAATCTTTATTGTTTAATAAAGCAGTTTCTAAATCCTGCATTTTTGTTGCAAAAATAATTAAATCATAATTAGAATTCAATTTATCTAAAAGTTTTAAATCAACTAAAAAATCCCCTCTTACACCGGTTATCTTTAAATTTATTTTTCCTTTGGATTTTTTTCTTCCAACCAAAACAATATCAACTCCTTTAAGTTTAAGATAACCATAAATTAAACCACCAATTGCTCCTGCTCCAATTACTGCTATCTTCATAATATTTAATTTACTTTATTGCTTTGGTTTTGTTATACCTAATTGTTCAAATAATCTTTCCATCATACCTTTAAAAGCCGGTGGAACTTCTTTAAAAAAAGCCTCTATTAAATCTTCTTCTGTTACTTCTGTTTTGTTTTTTTCTTTGGCAATATTTTCTGCGCTTTCTTTTACCAATCTTTCTGCAATACTACGATGAAACTGGGGAAGGTGGTTTAATATTTTGTTAAATATCTCTTGCGCTTTTTGGTTCCAATTCATTATAATTCCTCCAATAATTCAAAAATAAACTTAATCATATTTTCCTGAGCAAAAAAATAATTAAAATCTGTAAAACCTAATTGGCCTGTAATTAAATTATCAGATACCGCTAAAACAACAGATACTTTCTTTTTATAGAGATTTGCAATTGTTACAAATGGACTACTTACCATATCAACACA
>Ga0078972_1006782_pt1 | contig 26547 bp, 25 predicted proteins | sample YelNatPaOPGAMG01_FD_67568 | JGI IMG/M metagenome (GOLD analysis project Ga0078972, IMG submission 67568) | Hot spring thermophilic microbial communities from Obsidian Pool, Yellowstone National Park, USA - OP-RAMG-01 (SPADES assembly) (version 2) | ecosystem: Environmental > Aquatic > Thermal...
CCCCTTCTTCCCCCCCTGCCTCAAACCCGGTAGGAAGCCCCCGGCATCCCGCCCTTAAACTATACTGAGCTCAGCGAGAGACGGGAAATTGGTGTGTGGCTCGTGCCCTGTGGCGCCCGAGCCACACACCATTTCCCCCAATGTTCAGTTATGGGCCACGGCGATGCCGCGCGTCTGGCGGTATTCGATCTCGCCCTGCTTGGGATCGCGGGCCGGCGACACGGCGCAGTAAAAGTGGTACAGGATACCCTCCCGGGTGATGATGCCCGGCTTGTGGGCGTAGAGCGAGTCGATGCTGCCCGGCGCGCCGACGTCGATGAGTGGAGGGCCCACCTTGGTCCAGTGCAGCAGGTCAGCCGAAGCGGCCACGCCGTCACGGGCGTGCCCATCGCTGGAGAGGCCATAGTAGAAGAGGAGCCAGGTTTCCCGGTCGCGCAGGACGACGGGGTCGGAGGCAAAGTGATCGTCCCAGGCGCCCTGCGGCCCGACAGGCAGCACCGGGTTACCCGGGTAGCGCTCCCAGTGCACCAGGTCTCGGGAGGTAGCGACTCCGGTCTGCTCGACCCAGGCCCCCTCCGTGCGGTCTTTGGCATTGTAAAAGAGATAGTAGATGCCCCCGTGCTCCAACAGCCAAGCCTTGTAGAGCCCTCCCCGCTCCCACGCGGCGCCCTCCTGCGGGTAGAGGATGGGTGCACCCGCCTCCCAGCGCCGCAGGTCCTCGCTCCAGCACAGCCCGATCACGGCCGCCCCCTCCTCATAGCCAGGCCGGGGGTAGGCATGATAGACGCCCACAAAGCGGCCGTCGACCCTCCGCAGCGTGCCCGGGCCATACAGTTCATTGTCGCGCAGGATGCCGGTGAGCGCCGCGTTGTACTCGGTCACCGAGCCCCTGGGCCCGCGGCCGAAGATCAGCCCCTCCTTCTGCCAATGCACCAGGTCGGCAGAGCCGGCCAGCCCCGTCTGGTAGCCGATGCCATCCCAACCGATGTAGGTCATGTAATATTGCCCATCATGGCAAAAGGGGACGGGGCCATCGACGGCGTGGCTGTCGAACTCGCCCTGCCGGAACGAGGGCGCGAGGACCAGGCGCGGGATCTTGATGGGCGTCTGGACGCGAGAGAGGACATCGAGCATGCGGGGCCTCCTGTGAATAAGCGGACACCGTCTTTCATTGTACGCCAACTGGAGGATAGTTGTCGAGCAGGGGACTGTTGCTGCCTTTGCCCCTGTGGCTCTCCGATGGTTGACGAATTCGCCTATTGTGGCTATGCTTCTCTCATCATTTCACAACAGATGATGGACCAGCTTGATATAAACATGGCAGGAGTATTCGCATGTTGCGCCGTTTAATGCGGGGGGCACTGGTTGTGCTGCTTTCAATGCCCCTGTTCGCTTGCTCGTCTCAAGTAGCCAAGACCGACCAGGTCCAGGTGGCGGTAAGCATCCCACCACTGGCCGATATGGTCCGTCAGGTCGGGGGCAATCATGTCTCGGTCGTGGCGCTGGTGCCGCCGGGCTCCAGTGTGCACACCTATGAGCCGACGCCGCGCCAGGTGCAATTCGTTTCTACCGCGCAGGTGTTGGTGCTGAACGGTGTTGGCCTGGAGTTCTGGGCGCCCAAGGTGATCGATGCCGCGCACAATGCCAATCTGAAAGTGGTCTACACGGCCGATGGGCTGCCCATTTTGGAAGACTCGGGTGAAGGGGGGGGCAATCCGCACGTGTGGCTCAGCCCGTCCAATGCGATCTATCAGAGCCAGAAGATTCGCGATGCGTTGATCGAGGTGGATCCCTCTCACCGCGCCGAATACGAGGCCAACTTTAACGCCTATGCCGCAAAACTGCGCGCGCTCGATGCTGAGATTCAGGCGCAGGTCGCGACCTGGAACCACAAGCGCTTTGTGTCGGTTCACTCGGCCTGGGTTTACTTTGCCCAGCGCTATGGTCTGGAGCAGGCCGCTGTGGTCGAAGAGTTCCCGGGCAAGGAGCCGAGCGCCCAGTACCTGGCGCACGTGATCGATGTGGTCAAGCAGCAGGGCGTGCCGGTCGTCTTTGCCGAGCCGCAGCTGCCGCCCAAAGCGGCCCAGACGGTCGCCGGTGAGGCCGGAGTGAAGGTCATTACCCTCGACCCCCTGGGTGGGGTGCCGGGGCGAGAAACCTATATTGATCTCATGCGCTACGACGTGGCTGAGATGGCCAAGGGGCTCAAATAGTCACTCGATGGTGAGCATATAGCCCCGCCGCCTGAGCGTTTTCAGATATCTGGGGTGGAGGGCGTTCTTCTCCAGCTTTTGCCGCAGATTGCGGATGGTCACGCGCACCAGGGCTGGGCCGCCGGTGCCCGGCTTGTAACCCCATACGTCGGTGAGGAGCTGCCTGGCCGAAAAGGCCTGTCCGTTGTGACGCATGAAGTAGACCATGAGGTCCGTCTCAACGGCTGTCAGGCGAATCGCTTGCGTGCCCATGTGCAACTCGAATGTGCGCGGGTCCAGCATCCAATCCTTAACTACCAGCGGCCCCAGCTTGCGCTCGCTCGTTTGTTGCGGAGGGTTGGCGCGCCGCAATACCGAACGTACGCGCGCCTCCAGCTCGGGGAAAGCGAAGGGTTTTGTGATATAATCATCGCCGCCCGCATCCAGGCCAATAACCACATCGGTCAGCTGATCGCGCGCGGTCAGGAAAATGATCGGCAGCCCATCCGACGTGCGGGTACGCAAGGCCTTGCATAGCTGTAGACCATCCATCCCCGGCATGACGATGTCGAGTATCGCCAGGTCAGGGGGTCTATCGACAATCTTCCGCAGGGCCTCGGCCCCGTCATAGGCTACCGTGACCTCATAACCGGCGCGCTGTAGGCCACTCTGCAACATATTGGCCAGGTCTTGCTCGTCATCCACAACCAGGAGTTTCGCAGGCATGCCGTCAGGCTCCTCTGCCTCTTAATAAATCCCACCGCCTGCCATGATCGCAGGTATGGTGCATGGGAGAGTGTCCAGATCAAAGAACGAGAGGCGGCTTGGGCCGTTGGCCTGCCCAAAGCCGGTGAACCAGGGGATAACGCTGAGCCGATGCCGGTCTCCTTTGTGATGCTGTGACACTGGGTAATGCACACGCGGGCCGGCATTGGCGACCATCGAGCGGAACCTGGTATGGAGGTGCTTTGTCGGCGACCCGCTCTCCGGGCGCCGGCCGCCACGCACCCGCTGCTGCCGGAAGCATACTGGGCCTGGCGCGTCGGGCCGGACGGTCACGGCAACGGCCGCAAAGATAGGGGCGAGGAGCACGAGTGAGGTACTGGAGATGACCAGGTCCAGGCAGTGCTTGGCGACTGGACATAGGTGGTTGCCCGCGCTCAGCCCGCTACTCTCGTAGCAGGCTGAGCACCCAGCGACCTGTCGATTCACGAGCTTCCTCCTTGATGAGAGTACAACGATCGGCTCGAGGAGCTAGCAAAAGGTATTATAGGGCCTATGCATTAAGTACAAATGAATAGCGGAATCGGATCAATTACAGTTTGTTCATTGCTCCGTTGGGCGGCCCTTGATCAGTACCGTCCACTCGCCCTCCTGGGTGACCTCCCCCCGCTGGTTGACGACCTTGAGGCCTAGATAAACGATGCCGCCCCCTAGCCGGCGCATTTCGCGCTTGCGCAACACCTGCGCGTGGACTGCAATGGTATCTCCGATCAGGATAGGGGCCTTGAACTTCCATTCCAACCCCATAAAGGCGAGGGCTGTCCCTTCGATAAAGCCCATGCGGCTAGCCAGCCCTGAAGCGATGGAGAGCCCCAGCAACCCGTGTGCAATCCGCTGGCCAAAGTGCGTGTTGCGGGCATACTCGGCATCGGTATGGAGCTGGTTGTAATCGCCCGAGAGCCCGGCGAAGAGGACAATGTCGCTTTCGGTGATCGTGCGGCCCGGGCTCGCCAGTTCCATCCCTTCCGCCATCTCTTCGAAGTACATCCCCTGTGTCTGCTGGACTGCTGCCATCTTGACCTCCTGCATAAAGTGGGTCGCTCGCACGGCCTTTTGCCCTGCACTCTGCGGCGCCATTTCTAGTGGGGTGACAAAAAAGATAACCGTGCTGCCGCCCATTCGTTGCGGGGTGGCTGGGCGAGTTCCGCACCCGATGTAGACAGTCACCCATGCCCGATTGGGCACAACGCACGATGAAAGCGCCCCTAGCTTCCGGGCGCCATGCTCCGCGGGCGGCCGGAACAGGCCTTCTATACGGTGTGATCCACACCCTCTGGAATCAGGCCAGGCTTGGGCGCAGCGGACCAGTCGGCAACCGCCGGGAAGGCGTCGGTGCTTTTTTTCCGGTCAGCGTCTGCGCCGTCCAAGCACCAGGGCGAGGGCGACGATGATGACCAGCAGGGCCACACCCACGCCGATAGCATAGGGCGCCAGCCGCTCCAGGTGTGGGGTATTGGCCTCCCAGGTAAGCCCACGTTTTTCGCCCCAGGCCATCACCCAGGAGGGAGCCGTGGCGCCCTCTGAGGGGACCAGGCGGTAGGTGACCTGCGAGCGCTGGGTCAACTGCTGCCATTGTTGTCCGTAGAGCTTGAGGAGAGGGGCTTCCCAACGCCGCTGCGCCGTCTCAGCAGGATCGTCGGTCTTGGCATCAGCCTCAGCCTGCGCCGTCTTGAGCTGTGCCAGGCGCTGGTCGAGCACGTTCTGTGCCGGAGAGAGGTCGACGCTCTCGCTATAGGTCAGGTGATCGGACCACTGCCCGCGTGTATTCTGAAAGGCAACCTCCGGGGCGCTGATGGCTGCGGCTGCCAGCGTCAGCGCCGGATCGGCGTCTGCGGGCAGGGCGGCGGTCAGCGCCTGGCCCGCACTCTGCAGTGTGCTGCTATCGGCAAAGGGGAAGGTGACTTGGATGGTCTGGGTCTGCCCCTCACCGGTTGTGCGTTTGACCTGGCCGATGCCGGCCCTGGTGAGGGCATCGGCCAGGGCAGTGACGCTTGTTTCCGCGGCTGCTGCATTGGCCGGGTTGGGTGTGAAGGTGAAGCGCAGAACGCGCTGGCCGTTGTGCGTTTCTACTTCGCCGCTTACAGCGGCAAACTGGGGCTGCAGGTAGGCATAGCGGCCGAGGGCTTGCTGGCCAAAGCCAGTTACGATCAGGCTCTCCGCCTCTTGTTCGTGCCCCGCCTGCACAAGCGAGACGGCTACGTCGGCATAGGCTGCCAGGCGCTCGGCGCTGCGCTGGCTATCTACAGCCTGGGCCACGTCCAGTGCGGAAAGGATGCCCTGGTTGTCGCCAGCCTGCCGGCACGCGGCCAGAAGATCATCCACATTCTTGAGCAGGGCCGCTTTGAGATCGCTATCCGTGGGCATCAGGTCGTAAGCGGCCTTGAGCTCTCTTACGGCCTCGGCCAGGAGTGTTGGGCTCCCCCCCGCTCGCTCGGCGAGGGCCAGGCCCAGCTCCTTGTGTGCGATGGCGTTCTTGCCGTCCAGCGCCACGGCCTGACGCAGAGCGGCCAGTTCCTCATCGCGTAGGGCAGCCACGCGGCTGGCGGGCATCCCATCCGCAGCTATCAAGGGGCGCAGGGCGGCCGCGAGCGCGAGTTGATTGGCGGCAGTGGCCTGGGGTGAAGCGGCTAGCTGGCGGGCCGAGCGCAGGGCGCGCCAGTAGCCAGGTGTGATCATGAGCACATCGATCTTGCCGGCCGGGCGGAAATTCTCATAGGACCAGGTCAGGTTGAGCTTGTTGCTCTCGACCGGGGCCGGGCTGACGGCCAGGAGTTGCTCCGGGTCCAGATCGCTCGGAAAACTCAGGGTCAGGCGCACAGAAGCCAGAGAGTCGCCCCATGGCGCCAACGCCCCCCAGTCGAATTGCAGATGCACCACCGGGCCATCCGCTGAAGCGCTCTGACTCGCCTCGATCACCGATCCGCCATTGGGCGGCAGGTCCAGCGTCCATGCACCCGGCTGATCCTGCGCCGCCGTGGCCCCGGTCACATTGCTGGCCGGGTTAGGATAGGAGACGTTGCGAGATGTTCCATTCTTCTTGTCGGGGTTGCGCAGCCGCAGGCTCGTCTTGGTCTGCACGGCAATGCCACTGTCGGTAGGGACGATGGTGCCGTCGATGGTCAGGAAGCTAAACTCCACTGGCTGGAGATCGCCGACGGGCAGCGGCCCCTGCGGTATAGTAGCGGAGCCGGCGGCTTGCACGGGGCGGGGGACAAGGGTCGTGACCAGGAGCGAAAACCCCAACAGGATGCCCGGGAATGCCCGCCGCGCGGGCCAGAGCCTCAACACAAGGATCCTCCTCAGTAATGAGAACCGGCCGATAAGAACGAGCAGATGGGTGGCTACCAGGCCATTTGCCATCCGCGATGGTATCTGCTATAATACTCTCGTCACGGGCAAGTAGCTCAGCTGGTTAGAGCGCCACGTTGACATCGTGGAGGCCGTAGGTTCGAGTCCTATCTTGCCCACTGAGGGCCACCCAGGCAGTTCTGCCGGGTGGCCCCTTTTCATTCCTCTTCCGGCAGCTCGCCGAGCACCTGGCGGATGGCGAGGGGCAAGAGAGGCAGCAGGTCTCCGGCGATGACACCCGCGCGGCCCAGGCGCTCACGGGCCAGCTCACCCGCCAGACCATGCAGATAGGCGCCCACCACTGCTGCCGACTCGGGCGCCAGGCCCTGTGCGAGCAGGCCAGCGATAGCCCCCGACAGCACGTCACCCGTGCCGGCCGTGGCCAGGGCCGGGTTGGCGAAGGGTAGAATGGTCTCTCGCCCATCGGGGGCCGCCACGACGGTGTAGGCTCCCTTGAGCACCACGACCTGATTCCAGGCCGCCGCTGCCTCGCGCGCTGCGCTCAACCGGTCGGTCTGCACCTGCTCGACGGTGATGCCGCGCATACGAGCCAGCTCACCCGGATGCGGCGTCAGCACGAGCCGCGCAGCCGTATGTTGCCACCACTCGGGCGTCTTGGCCAGGGCGTTCAGGCCATCCGCATCGATGACAGTCACTGGCAGCTCATAAGAGCGCGCCTCCTGAACCTCCTCTCGCGCCACAAAGCCGAGAGTGGTCCGGCCGCCGGCCGGCCGCAATCCCAAAAGCTGGCGCACAAACTCGACGGTAACCTCCTCCTGCCCAATGCCAGGGCCCAGCAACAGGGCCTTGTAACCGGCAAGGGCCTCGCCCAGCACGCGCATGGCTGCCGGGGTGAGAGCGCCCATATCGCTGGGCAGGAGCACGAAAGTCGGCTCAACAGACCGGGCGGCCACGACCGGGTAGATCGGCTGGGGCACGGCCATCGTCACCAGCCCCGCTCCCACGCGCGCTGCCCCCATGGCAGCCATATAGGGCGCCCCGGTATAGTTGATCGAGCCGCCTACCACCATGACCTTGCCGAAAGTGCCCTTGTTCGCATCACGCGGGCGCGCTGGCAGCAGGGGCGCCACCATGGCCTGGTCGGCCACCTCCAGCACAACATCGGCTGCCAACGAGGGCGGGATGCCGATGGCAGCCACCAGCAGGGTCCCGGCCAGCTCGGCCCCGGGAAAGCGGAAAAGCCCCAGCTTGGGGAACCCAAAAGTCACCGTCAGATCGGCTTGCGGCGTCAATGCATCCGCCTCGCCGGTATCGGCATTGAGGCCGGAGGGCACATCTACAGCCACCACCAGCGGCCGCTGGCGCGGCATGGGCTGCGGATAATCCAGGCTGCGGAGCGCCGGCTGTGCGGGCTCGACAATGGCCAGTGCTTCCTGCAGCGCCGCCAGCAGCTCGGCCAGGCTGCCCTCGATCCCACCCCGGGCGCCTGTGCCCAGGAGCGCGTCCACGATCACCTGACTCTGCGGCGCCAGGCGCCGCAGGGCGGCCAGGTCCGTATCGTTGTCCTGACGGATAATCTCGATACCCAGATCCACAACTCGTTGATAGTTTGTGTCGTCTGCAGTGCGCTCGCGCTTCCAGATGTAGCAGGTAACCTTGGCTCCCTGCTCGTGCAGGGCACGCGCTGCCACCAATCCATCGCCGCCATTGTTGCCAGGCCCAATCAGGACCAGGACGCGGCAGCCGGGCTCCATATCCCAGGCAGCAATGGCCTGCGCCACCGCCTCCCCGGCCCGGGTCATCATCTCCGCATAGCTCTGTCCCGCGGCATCGGCTGCCGCCTCCAGGGATCGCATCTGGTCAACGGTCACGACCTTCATTGCTTCACTCCATCGCCGGGGCAATACTCCCCCGGGTGCGTAGCCCGGTCTTGCCCCCGCACGTCGCTCAGGGCGAGCTCGCTGGCATAAGGGGCTCACTCGTTCGCGGCTACGCATGCAGCCGCCGGGGCTGAGTATCCCGGCCCAGTGCTTCAGGGTAAGTGTGGCAAGGTTGAAATCGGAGTAACCAGGAGATTATAAGCGGGGCGGCGGGAGGTGTCAACGCAGGGGCAGAACTGTATCCAAGAGCCAGGGTGCTTTTGCAGGGGCAACGATGGTCGTGTAGAATGAGATCGGTATATTCACAGCTTTATTTCGTTTTCACGAGGCGAGATGGCCGAGCGTAGCCCATTGGTTGATCTGGTGATCGTGAATTGGAATGGGGGCCGCCTCTTGCAGCGTTGCCTGGAGGCGGTCTCTGCGCAGACGGTGCGCGATGTGGCCGTCTGGCTGGTGGATAACGGTTCTACCGATGGCTCGCCTGCCCAAGCGCAGGCAGCCTATCCCGGCGTACACTTGCTCGCCAGTCCCACTAACCGTGGCTTTGCCGTGGCCACCAACCAGGGCATCCGAGCGGGAAGCGCGCCGTTTGTGGCCACGCTGAACAACGACGCCGCGCCCGAGCCGGGTTGGCTGGCCTCGCTCCTGGCTGCCTGCGAGCGCGACCCCACCGCAGGCGCGGTGGCCTCGCGGATGCTTTCCACGAGCCGGCCAGGCGCCATCGATTCGGCCGGCATCTGCGCCAACCAGGCCGGTATCTTCTGGGACCGTTTCGGCGGCGCCCCGGCAGAGGGCCCCGAGGCAGAGGCGCCCGCAGAAATCTTTGGCCCTTGCGCCGGCGCAGCGCTCTACCGCCGCGCCATGCTAGAGCAGGTAGGGCCTTTTGATGGCGATTTCTTCTGCTACCTGGAGGATGCGGACCTGGCCTGGCGGGCACGGCTGGCCGGCTGGCGCACCCTCTACGCGCCCGCGGCCCGTGTGCTGCACGCGCATTCGGCCAGCCTGGGTGATACTTCGCCCCTCAAGAGCTATCTGCTGGGGCGCAACAAGGTATGGACCATCGTCAAGAACTATCCCGCCCCGCATTTCTACCGGCGCCTGCCCCTCATCCTGGCCTATGACCTGGCTGCGGTGAGCTATGCCGTGCTCGCCCAGGGGCGCTGGGCGGCCCTGCGTGGCCGCCTGGCGGGTTGGCGCTCCCTTCGCCTGGCCCTGCGCAAGCGGCGCACGGTGCAGCAACTGCTCCGCATTTCTCCTGCCGAAGCAGACCGCTGGCTGGAACCCATCGAATGGCCCTGGCAGGTGGCCGGCCGCTTCCGTCACCTGGCCCCTCGCCGCTAGAGCCTGTTTTGCACTTGCTGCAAGGAGCAGCCTTCGGCTATCAGCACTGACAGTTCGATACTGCATTGCTGCCCTTGAGGTGCCCCTTTTCGCGTTGACAACGCGCCCTCTGCGAGCCTATACTCTCGTTCACCCTGGGAGCCTGACCATGCTGTGAGGACTATGCTCATCCGCCGCTTCGTGGGTCTGCTGCCCCCGCAACATCTCATTGCTCTCGCCTGGCGCGTGCAGCCGGAGCGCGAGCTCATCGTCTGCGGTAACCGCCGCCTCACCCGCCAGCAGGCGCGCGCTCAGGTCGAAGCGCTGGCTGGGGCGCTGCAAGCGCTGGGCGTGCGCCCCGGTGATCGCGTGGCCACCCTGCTCCCTGCCTGTCCCGAGGCGGTCTATGCCCTCTTCCTGCCCTGGCTGCTCGGCAGCATTGAAGTGCCTCTCAACCCGTTGTTGGGCGAGGAGGAACTTGGCCATTGCCTGGCCGATAGCGGCGCGCGGGTAGTACTCGCGGCGCGCGGCTGGTGCGGACGCGACTATCGCACCATGCTGGCCCGCCTGCGGCCGCAGCTCCCGGCTCTGGAGACCGTGCTCCTGCAGGGCGAGGGGCCGCTCGGCACAGGGGAACTGGCGCTGGGCGATCTTCTGACCGGGGCGAGGCCCCTGCGCCGCATGCCTATCTCGCCGCGAGAGATTGGCCGTCTTTCCTACACCTCGGGCACCACCGGGCTACCGAAGGGTGTGGCCCATACCCGTGAGGCCTACTGGCGCCTGGCGCATCCCTCGGTGAGCGGCCGGCTCGATCTCAGCCTGCTGCGCTGTCTGCTTTTGCCCTTCCCCCCCTACCACTATGCCGGCTGGCTGGGGGTCGCTGCTACCTTTCTCGCCGGGGGCAAAGTCGTGCTCTTGGATCGCCCCAATCCGCAGGAAGCGCTGGCCCTCATCCAACGCGAGCGGGTGACTCAGGTCGGCTGCTCGCCCACCCTGGCCCGCCTGCTATTGGCTGCCGCCGGAGGCCCTGCCGGACTGCGTACGGCCGCGTGGGGAACCTTGGCGGCTGACCGGGGGGGCTATGACCTTTCCTCCCTGCGCCGGATCACCCTGGGCAGCGAGCCCTGCCCGCCTGGCCTGGTGCAGGCGCTGCACGAGCGCCTGCACTGCGATGTGGAGGCCATGTACGGCATGACCGAGACGGGCATCATCTCGTGGACCGCCCTGGGTGACCCCTGGCAGCGTGCTGCCGAGACGGTGGGGCGGCCCGCTCCCGGCAGTCAGGTGCGTATCGTCGATGACGAACACCGCCCCCTCCCTGCAGGTGAGCGGGGCGAGGTGGCCGTGCGTTCTGTGCAGATGATGGTCGGCTACTGGGGCGACCCATCCCTCACCCAGCGCTCTTTTGACCGGGAAGGCTGGTTCTACACGGGCGATGTGGGCTGGTTGGATGGGGAAGGGTACTTGCACCTGGTGGATCGCAAGAAGGATCTCGTCATCCGTGGCGGCGAGAATGTGGCTCCCGCGGAGGTGGAGCGAATCCTGGAGGCTCATCCCCAGGTGCGCCGAGCAGCGGTGATTGGGGTGCCTGGCGCCCTGGGCGAAGCCCTCTGGGCCTATATCGAGCCCGCTGCAGAGGCCCTCACGGCGCGGGACCTGGTCGAGCACTGTCGCGGTCGCCTGGCTCCCTACCAGATCCCCGATCAGGTGCGTTTGCTGGGGCGCCTGCCTACTACGGCCACAGGCAAGGTCAAGAAACACGAGCTGCGCCGCCTGGCGCTGATGGAGGGTTCCCATGCCGCCAGCTGACCCGGAGCCGCTGCCTTTTCCGGCCTTTCAGGCCCATCTGGCTGAGTTCCTCAACCTGGATCCAGCCCTGCTGCAGCCCGAGGCCCACTTTGTTGCCGACCTTGGCGTCGACTCGCTGCGCCTCGTCACTGCGCTCTTTCACCTGCAGGAGATGGGCATCGAGCTGCCCCCCGAGCTGGCCTGGGAGGCGCAGACCGTGGGCGAGGCGTACCGGCTGTATCGTGAGGTCGCGGTAGCTCAGCGCCCCGGCTGACGCCCATACGGAATCTGGGGTGGGATCTGCAGGCTTGACGGAGATGCGCATGGAAATGATCCGTCGAAAACAGCTCGTTCAGCTCATGGCCTGGAGTTCATAACAGGCTCAAGCCCTCAACCCGGCAAAATGTGCGAGTGGTGGGGGAGCCTGCGCAGGTAGGGGGCGTAGCGCCACAGCGGGGGCGGCACGCCCAGTGCGGTGAAACCGCGCTCCAGCCAGGGAATCACGCCGTGTTGCAGGTCAGATATAAAGATACAGTTGCGTATATCCGGCAGGTCGGCAGCGAAGATCCGCTTCAGTTGGCCTGCAGAGAGGTGGGGCGAGAGGTAGAAGCGGGGCTGCAGCAGGTCATCCTCGGGTGCGACCATGCCCTCCGCTCGGGCCAGACGCTCCAGCGGCGTCCCCGGGTAAATGCGCAGGCCGGCAGCGATGAGCACGAGATCCCGGGCCGAAAGGCGCCTGGCGATGAAGCGTAGGGTGTCGCGCACGGAGGCCTCGGTCTCGCCGGGGCCGCCGAAGAGAAAAGACCAGAGGGTCACAATGCCCGCCTGGTGCACCCAGTCTACCATGTGCTCCAGGTCGGCGCGGGTGAATCCCTTGCCGAGACCCTCAAGCACAGGGTCAGCAGCGCTGTCGGGCGAACATACGACCGTCTGAAAGCCGGCGCGCCGCATGGCCTGCAGCAGCTCAGGCGAGGATTGGGCGGGGCTCAAACCCGTGGCTTGCAGGTTGAGTCGCTCGGGCCGCCCCGCCAGGAGCTCACAGAGGCGTTGGGCATAGGGCAGGGGGACGTTGAAAGTGCTGTCGACGAACTCGAAGGATGCGCAACCAGTGGTCTGGCGCAATTGTTCCATCTCTTCCACTACGGCCCCGGGTTCCAGCAGGCGGTAGGCCCCACCTTCGATTACAGGATAGGTGCAGTAGACGCAGTGGAACGGGCAACCCCGCCGGGTCTGTATGGGGAGCGCGGCCCCACGCCGCAGGTAGGGCCTGGCGTCGACATAGCGCGGCAGGTTGCCCAGGAGCGACGGAGTGAGAGCCGCAGCCGGAGGCGCCCAGGCAGTATCCCCCGCACCGAGCACACCGGCAAGCCCGGCGGGAGGTACATGCCGCTCCAGGCTTCCCGCCAGGGCTGTGGCGGCAGCCTCACCCTCGCCAGCCACGGCCCAGTCGGCCTCGAGCTCGGCCAGAAGTGCACGTGGGGCCACGCCGACCGCTGGCCCACCGATGACGAGCGGCGCATCTGAGCCCTCCCGGCAAAAGCCCGCGATGCGGCGCAGCTCGGCCACATAACTATGAGGGTCGGCGTAGCTCGAGTTGTCGAGGTTACGGATCGAGAGCCCCACCAGGCTCGGCTGCACGGCCCGCAGTGCCTGGGTGATGGCGCGTCGCGGGTCGCGAGCGAAGGACAGGTCGCAGATGCCAACCTCGTGCCCGGCTCGCTCCAGCGCCTGGGCCACGCAGGCCATGCCGATGGGCATGACGGGGTGCGGCCGCAGCTCACGGTTGGTGTTAATGAGCAGAATGTGCACAGGAGACTACTCCCCAAAGACCTCGGCCGGCGCGAGGATGACCCCCTCAAATGGAAAGCGCCGCGCGACCTGTGGCTGCGGCAGCCCGGCTTGGGCCGCCAGTTGCCGCATCTCGCGCAAGGTATAGGCGCGGCGCACGGAGAGGGGACCATCGCGCTGGCTGAAGCGATGTTGCGGGCCCCACAAGTGTAAGAGCAGCCAGGCCAGGCTAAATGCTGGCCATGAGCGCGTCAGGTCAGTGACTATCAGGCCCAGGCGGGCGGCACGGCGCAACTCGCAGAGCAACCGGCGGGCATTGCCCGGATCGAAGTGATGCAACGTGTAGGCGCAGACGGCCACATCCACGCTCGCATCCGGCAGCGGGAGGCGCAGGGCGTCGGCACGTACAATGGCGGCCCGGCTCAGTCCCTGCGTGCGCTGCCGCGCCTCTCTGGCGACTTGCGGGTGCAGGTCGATGCCCAGGACGTGAACCTCCAGGCCGGTTGTGGCGGCCCGTCCCACGATCAGCGCCGGCACGTCGGCGCCGCCTGTAGCCGCATCCAGCACGGTCAGCGGTAAACCTGCGCGCCGGCTGGCGGCGGCCAGCCAACGCCAGAGAGCCGCATCGTAGCCCAGCCAACGCTTGATGACGGCCAGATCATCGAGGTTCTGTGACAGTTGTACCGACGGCAGGTGGCCCCTGCTGTCGAGGGCCTCACGCTCTGCCGGCCTGACCGGTCTGCGGCCCCACTCCACCGTATGCGCCTCCTCCCAAGCCCAGCGGAGCAACAAACGTGCCCCTACCTACCACTGCAGGAGGCACATCTCCATGGTCAGCCCCGGGCCAAAGGCCATCAGCACCCCATAGTCGCCGGGCTGGGGGTTGCCATGCTGGCGCATCTCCTCCAGCACAAAAAGGATTGTCGGCGACGACATGTTGCCGTACTGGCGCAGGATCTCACGTGAGAACTTGATCTCCTCTGCGCTCAGGCTCAGCGCATCCTGAATATAGTCGAGGATGCGCGATCCTCCAGGGTGGATGCCCCAAAAGCGGATATCCTGGCGGGTCAGACCGTGCGGCTGCAGCAGCTCTTCGAGAATTGGGCCAACCTGAGCACGCAGCACGTTGGGCACATAGGCCGACAGCCGCATCTGGAAGCCATGATCGGTCAGGTGCCAGGCCATGTGCTCGAGCGTCTGGTAATCGCTATAGGTGCGGAAATCGAGCAGGCGAGGGCCGCCCGGCGCATCGCCCACCAGGGCTGCCGCCGCACCGTCGGCAAAGAGGGCAATGGCCATCAGGTTATCGATGCTCAGATCGTCCTGGAAGTGGAGGGTGCAGAGCTCCAGGCAGAGAACCAGAGCGTGACTGCCGGGCCTCGCGCGCACGGTATCGGCAGCCCGCACCAGGGCCGGGAAAGCGGCATAGCAGCCCATGGCCAGGATGCTCGTGCGGCGCAGGTTGTGGCGCATACCAAGATCCGCTGCCAGAAGCAGGTCGAGGCCGGGCGTGTCGAGGCCGGTGCAAGAGACGATGATGAGTTCGTCAACGTCCTGCGTGCCCAAGCCGGCATCGTCGAGGCAGCGGCGGATGGCCTCGGCCCCGAGTGGCCGCGCATACTGCATGTAGGCGTTGTTGCGCGCCTCGGTCGATTGCGGGTGGTCGTAAAAGTGACCATCAGCAAGAACAGAGTGGCGGTAGTCAATCTCGGCGTGTGCGAACGCCGTCTGGACGAGGCGGTTCGGCCCTATGCGCGGCACCATGAAGAGGGTGTAGATATCGAGCTGGGGGTGGCGGTTAGGGGGCAGCGCAGTGGCAAGGCCGAGAATACCGGGCATGCCCATCGGCACCTCCTTATGCATCGTCGGCATGGGGCACCCGCAGGGCCCTTGCCCAATCAGGTACAGGGTGGACTGACGGGCTGCCGGCGGACGCTGCGCCTGAGCATCTGCGGCGCCGGGAGGGCGCAGAGGCCTGCCCCTGCCAGGACGAGCTACATCGAGTATACCATGCCCCATGCCTCCTGCAAAGACGGATCGGGCGTCACCGGAACCCGTATTGCGCCATCAATTCCTTGAACCCGTCGATTCCCATTCTCCCGCTGACGCGCACGCGATGGCGCGTAAAAGGCGCATCGGAGCGATGGACGGAACCCGGCTCGGTGGTCACCGCCCCCCAATAGCCGGCCTGATAGACGATATTGATGGCGTTCCAGTCATAGCGCCCGGAGGGGTAGGAAAAAAAGTGCACCGGTTTGTGGAGCTTGGCCTCGATGGCCTCACGTGAGCCCACAATCTGCCATATCAGCTCGGCTCGGCTCTGGTTGCGCAGGTCAATGTGCGAGCGGGAATGCGCCTCGATGTCCATGCCCTTTTCCTGCATGATGCGGGCCTGGTCCCAGCTTAAATAGCCCTCCTGGTTCAAGTCGAGCCGGTCAGTGATCACAAAGAAGGTGCCCTTGAAACCGTATTTCAGGAGCAGGGGCAGGGCGTTGGTATAGGCATCGACATAGCCATCATCGAACGTCAGGATGATTGGTTTGGGGGGCAGGGGCGTCCCATCTTTCATGTAGTGATAGAGGTCCTCGAGGGAGATGCTGGTATAACCCTGCTGCTGCAGGTAAGCCAGCTGAGCCTCGAAATTCTGCGGGCGCACGCTCAAGTCGATGCGGACGGCATCGGCGCCTCGTGGCGGGTCGGAGATATAGTGGTACATCAGGATGGGCACACGCGCTGTGCGCACCTCTCCATCATCGGTTGGCTCGATAGTAGGGTGAGCCAGTGTGGACGCCGGCGCGTTGGTGGGGGCTGCAGCAGATACGGCCGTAGGCGCCGGGGTGGATACGGCCGTGGGTGCTGGGGTCAGCACAGCCGTGGGTCGTGCGCTGGGAGTGCCTGCAGCCGTGATGCCGGGCGCCGCTACGGTGGGCGAGCGCGGGGCCGTGGCATGGGCTGTGGCCATTCTGTGGCTCAGCGCATCGCGCGCCGAATGCGCCCCCAGCGCCATGGCTGCACCCGACGTAGCCAGTGCGAGTAGGGTAATGCTCAGAACCAACCAGGCATAGCGATAAACTATCCTGTGGAGCACGCCCCCTCCTTAGTTCTGTTTTGTGGCACTAGAATACGCTGGAACGGAATATGCGTCAAACCCGCTTTGACATCGTCGCCGAAAGACGCTATACTTGATCATAGTAGTGCTGTCTGCCCCCTCCAACGGGCGTACGGACCAGGATGAATGTCCATGTCAGACAAGCCAGCGATCGAAACCCTCTACTTGCCATTGCCGGCTGACCTTTGGGCCCAGGCTGCTTACCTGACGATGCGCCCGGCAGTCGTGCGCGAGCAGGCGAGCGCCATGCTGGTGCGCGTCGCTCAGATGATGGCCCAGTTGGCTGCCGAAGGGGGAATGCCTGTCGAGGATTTCAACTCGCTGCCTGAGGAAAAGCAGGCCTGGATCATGGGATTGGTACGACATATCCTGACCCGTTTCGGGGCTCCCTCGCACTAACTCTCACCGGCTCGTCAGATTGCATTCGATGTTGATCCCACCCCAGACGTTCCGGGGCCCCTGCGCCCGCAGACGTTGCCCCCAATTCTGCCGGAGAGGCACTGACGCCTGTTCACCCGCGCCCCGCCAGTGTTGCCGTGACGCACTCCCTGGCCACAACTTCCTGATCGGGGAGGACGTTTCATGAGAGGTAGGCTGTCTCGGCGGGTTTGCAGTGTTCCCCCGTCGGGCTTGCGCAAGTATTTTGATGTCATCGCTCGCATGGAAGACGCTATCTCTCTCGGCGTCGGCGAGCCCGATTTTGCCACGCCTGAGCCCATCCGCCGCGCTGGCATCCGCTCTGTCGAGCAGGGCAAGACGGGTTATACCTCCAATGCCGGTATTCTGGCCCTGCGTGAGGCGCTGGCTGCTCATCTACAGCGCCTCTACGGCGTTTCCTATGATCCGGAAACGGAAATCCTCATCACTGTTGGCGTTTCGGAAGCACTCTACATTGCCATGCTCGCCGTGGTTGACCCTGGCACCGAAGTGATTGTGCCCGAGCCCTGTTTTGTGGCCTACAAGGCGGGCGTGATCTTTGCCGATGGCACACCGGTGGTTGTGGAGACGCGGGCCGAAGATGGCTTTCAGGTTACAGCGGCAGATATCGAGGCGGCCATCACCCCGCGCACCCGGGCGCTCCTGATCGGTTATCCCAACAACCCGACGGGCGCCGTGCTCACGCGCGAGCAGGTCCTGCCCCTGGCCGAGCTGGCTTGCCGTGAAGACCTGCTGGTCATCTCCGATGAGATCTATGACCGCCTGGTCTATGGCGTGGAGCACTGTTGTGTGGCGGCGCTTCCCGGCATGCGTGAGCGCACGGTGCTGCTCGGCGGCTTTTCCAAGGACTATGCCATGACGGGCTGGCGCATCGGCTACATGGCCGGCCCGGCCGATATCATCGCCGCTGCGCACAAGGCTCACCAGTATATTATCATGTCGGCGCCAACAATGGCCCAGGTGGCTGCTCTCGAGGCGCTGCAGAACGGCGAAGAGGCTGTGCAGGCGATGCTATCTTCCTACGACGAGCGGCGCCGGTTGATCGTGACCGGCCTCAACCAGATCGGCCTGCCCTGCTTCGAGCCGCGCGGCGCCTTTTATACCTTCCCCTCTATTGCCGGCACCCGCCTCTCTTGCGAGGAATTCGCCGAACGGTTGCTCTTTGAGGAAAAGGTTGCCGTCGTTCCCGGCAGTGCCTTTGGCGCCTGCGGCGATGGCTATATCCGCTGCTCCTATGCCACCAGCAAATCCAAGATCGAGCAGGCCCTCGACCGCATGGACCGTTTTGTCCGCCGCTACCGGGCCTAGAAACAAAAGACTTCCGAAGTCTTTAAGGCTTCGGAAGTCTGGGCCAGCGGAAGCAGCCTGCTATTTGCTGACGGGCAGCGTGAAAGTAAAGGTTGCGCCCTGCCCCGGTGTGCTCTCGACCTGTATACTGCCTCCGTGCGCCTGCACCCATTGCCGGGCGATGGCCAGGCCCAGGCCTGCCCCGCCGCTATCGCGCGCGCGTGAGCGGTCGCCGCGGTAAAAGCGATCAAAGACGTGCGGCAGGTCCTCGGCGCTGATGCCCGGACCGTTATCGCTGACCCGCACTGTCACCCATTCGCCCGGCCCCGCTTGCAGGGCCACCTCGATCCGTCCCCGCTGCGGGGTATACCGCAGGGCATTGCTCAACAGATTGCCCAGCACTTGTCGAATCCGCCCCGGATCAACTTCCACCAGGGGCAGTTGTCTGGCCGGCAGCGATAGCTCGAGCTGGATCGCCCTCTCATTGGCCTGCGCAGCCAGGCCGGAAAGCACGCCGCGCGCCAGGTCTGCCGGGTTGGTCGGCTCGGTGTGCAACGGCAGTTGCCCGGCCTCAGCCAGGGAGAGATCGCGCAGCTCATCGACCAGCCGCGCCAGGAGCAGCGTCTCCTCGTGAATGGGGGCGATTGTTTCGGTCGAGGGCTTGTAGATGCCGTCCAGCAACGCTTCCAGGTTGCCGCGGATCACTGCCAGCGGCGTGCGCAGCTCATGGGCAATATCGGCGATCAACTGGCGCCGCAGGGCTTCTTGTGATTCGAGCGACTCGGCCATGGCGTTGAATGATTGCCCCAGGACGCCGATTTCGCCACGGCCGTCGGTCTCCACACGCAGGCCGCGCTTGCCAGCGGCCAGCTGGCCCGCCGCCGCCGCCAGCGCCCGCAGGGGCCCCGTGAGTCCGCGCGACAGGAGCACGGCCAGCACCAGCGCTGCTCCGCCCGCTGCGAGGGCAGAGAGAAGGAGCATCTGGTTCAGGTTGTGCAGGAAATCGGCTTCCAGGGGATCCGTCTGGTTCTGGAATGCGCCTACCAACAGGTAGCCCTGCACCTCTCCGTTCACCTTGATAGAGGCGGCCTGTTTGATATCTCCGGCGCCCAGCTGTTTGCCCAGGAGCGACCCACCCGAATCGGCGACTACCTGGCCGGTGCTATCTGCCACCACGATGCGCCACATCTGCATGCCCATCGCAATGGAGGGCGGGCCGTGTTGCCGGCCAGCCCCCATGCCGCGCTCGCCCCCTGGCATGATCGGAAGTGTGCCGCTGTTGACCAGTTCATCGACGTCCTGCCAGGAGCCTTGCTTCTGATAGTAATCGGCAAAGGTGGGCGCCAGGGCCTGCGCCTGAAAGAGGCGCCCCTGGGCCAGGTAATTGCCGAACTCGCTGCGGGCACTGCGGTTGGCCAGGATAGCTACGCCCCCCACGGCGACCACAATCACCGCCAGAAAGGCCCCCAGGAGCTTCAGCCAAAAAGGAAGCCCGCGCCTCATACCTCACCTCGGTCGCTCAGCTTGTAGCCCATGCCATATACCGTCACAATATAGGTGGGATTCCTGGGGTCCGGCTCGAGCTTTTGCCGCAGGTTCTTGATATGCGCATCAATAGTGCGCTCATAGCCCTCATAGGCTTCGCCCTGGGCTGCGTCGAGCAATTGCAGGCGAGAGAAGACCCTGCCGGGCGCTCGCAGCATAGCCGCAAGCAGAGCAAACTCGGTCGGCGTCAGGTCCAGCGTCCGGCTGCCCATGGTCACCTCATGCCGCGCCAGATCAAGCGTAAGCTCGCCCAGCCGCAACACTTGGGCCTCCGGCTCACCGCCGTGCGCGCGTCGCAGCACGGCACGCACGCGGGCCACCAGCTCACGCGGGCTGAAAGGCTTGGTTACATAATCATCGGCGCCGAGCTCCAGCCCCACCAACTTGTCGGCTTCCTCCGCTCGCGCCGTGAGCATAATAATGGGCACCTGCGAGTCGCGGCGCAACGCCCGGCACAGATCCAGGCCGTTCAGCCCGGGCAGCATCAGATCGAGGATGACCAGATCGGGCCTCTCGGTGCGCGCCAGCGCCAGCCCCTCATCACCCCGATGCGCCACCAACACGCGCAGGCCCGATGCCTCCAGGTAATCGCGCACCAGGCGCGCGATCCTGACCTCATCCTCTACCACCAGAATGGTATCTGCCACAACCTCTCCCCCTACCAAGGTCGCCATAATCCAGGCAAGAGGATAACAAATCCCAGGCTGCAAGTCAAGCGCTCCATGCTGCTGGGTGCATCCCCAATACGCCAGCGAGCTTGCGCCCAGCCGGTTGCCGTCACAGAAGCGCTCTGCCCTGGCAACCGGGCTTTACGCTTCGTGCAGGAATCGGCTCGCTTCCTCCATGGCGCCGCCATCGGTGCCGACGATGCGACAGAAACGGGCCAGCGCCGGCCCGTTCAACCGCTCAAAGGCCAGCGCATCGATGCGTTGGGGCGCCTGAAAGCTGTGCGCCAGCATGCTGCGGTTGCGTACGGGCAGGCATCTTCGCACCAGCGCCCAATCGATATCCTCTACCAGCAGGTCGCCCACGATATGCAGCAGGAGCAGGCCGTTGCTGAGGCTGCTGCGCTCTGGCAGCGCCTCACTGGGCGGCCGCTCCAGCAGGCGGACCTGTCGCTCGGCCAGCGCCGCGGGCAGGTCCGGCCCGTCCAGCCGGGCATAATCGGGAGCGGCCATATCCACGCCGCGCGCGGCCAGCCGCTGCTGTACCAAGAGCTCCAGCAGCCGGTATTGCAGAAGCACCGCCAGATCAAAGCGCCCGGCGCGCAGCCTGCGCTCTGCAGCATGCCAGAGTGAGAAAGCCAGCCAGGTCACCAGGTCTGCCTGATGCAGGAGCGCCTCTATGCTGGCCCAATCGTCCGGCGCCATGAGCGGCGCCAGGCGGGTCAGGGTATCGGCCTGCTGGCGCAGATGCGGCAGGTGCGGCGCCAGCGGGTGCCAGGGTTCGTTTTCCAGGGCCTGCGCCACCTCGCTCAGCAACCGCCCCGCCGGGTAGGCATCGAAGCGATCCCAGGCCTCATAGGCTGCCGCCAGGTCGCGGTAGGGGCGATACTCGCGGCCATCGGGCTTGTCGGCGAGCTGGGCGTACAGCTCGCGCGCCAGGTTATAGTCACCGCGCGCATAGGCCCGCTGCGCCTCGGCCTGCGCCAGGTCCCCAAAGGCCGCGTAGGGCTGGGGCAGCAGGCGCAGGTACTGAGAGCCAGGACGGGGGCAGCCAACTGCCGGCCAATATTCCTCCGCCTCGACGGCGAACAAGTCTGCCCCAATCATATGGGCCGCCATAGCCAGGCCGGCGCTCAGCGCTTCGGGCCCGCCCGTCAGGCAGACGGCCACCGACTCTGGCGCCCCCCAGTCCCGGTGCACGTCGCGCGCAGCGGCATAGGCCTGCAGAATCGGCTGCTCATCGACTCGGGAACGGTCATAGGGGGTCGGCGCCGGCTGCACGCGGGCGATGAGTTGCTCCACTGCTGGCTCGGCATCTGACGCATAGATCAGGTGCACACGCTCCGGGCTCATCGTGGCCAAGGCGAGCAGGGCCGGCGTGGGGTCACGCCCGACAGCGACGATGGCCCCCAGGTAGGGATGGGGCAGGTGCACATGCTCCCGCTGCACAAAATCCAGTTCCAGCAGGGGCAGCACCTGCTCCAGGTAAAAGCGTTCGGCCAGCGCTCGCTCTTCATCGCTGCAGCGTGGCATCCGCCGCCATTCTTCGGCTCGCTCGCCCAGAAGCGTTTCGGCATGCTTCACGGTTACCTCCAGCCAGGAAGAAGCATTGGGGAAACCGGAGATGCAGGCAGGCCCACGTGGGCGGCAGGATCCTGCTCCTTCCCCCTTCTCATGAGCATAATCCCGGCCAAGGGTGCACCGGTGCAGCCATTTCCCTGGAGCGGCTGATTGGCGTATTATCCATGACAGCTACATCACCTCATCGGAGGAGGTCCCGTCATGCCGCGCCATATCAAGCTTTTCCCTCGCTACCGCAGGCCCAGCGTCAACGAGATTCTGGGCATCACCCAGGCCAAGCGCCGGGTGAGCCGCAAATACCATCTGGCCACCCTGCGCGACCCCATGACCCCATGGAAGAACGCGGAGCGCCGCGCCAAGCGCCGGATGGGGTACTATTCCGAGCCCATGAAGATGGCGCGCAAGCTTGGGCTCATCAAGCGCGGCGGCTGCCTGATACCCGTGGCCGGCTTGCTGGTGATCCTGGCCATTGTGGCCGGCCTGGGCGCTTTGTAGGCACTGCTGCCGGAGCAAGATTGGCTGGCCTTGTACCGAACGCTGGCGCTGGAGAGGAAATGCGGTTGAGATTGGGGGTAGCTCCCGGCAGGGGATGGAGCGGGATGAGCTTTGGCTGATGTGGCCCCGGAACGGCGGCCTGCGTAACGCTGGCCGTGCTCTTTCACCTGGCGCAGGACCTCGGAAGCGCGTGCCCTCAACTCCCTCAAGCCGATTTCGGACATAGCTCTTCCCTCATGTAGTCACTGATGTGACTACATCATAGCGCCTGTTGACCGCCATGTCGATGTCTCCGAAGAGGATAGACCTGACGGGTTTCCGGAAACCCGTCAGGTCTGTGCCTGCGTCAACTCACCAGCCCCAGCTCCTGCAGCACCCGCACCAGGCTGCGGGCCTGGGTGGGATTGAGTGGCCGGATCGGGGCGCGCGCCTGCCCAGAGCAGATGCCCATCAGCGCCAGCGCTTCCTTGACAACCACAGGGAAGGTGCCCAGCGTAAAGGCCTGGCGCAGGGGCGCGAGCCGCTCCTGGGCCTGGCGCGCCCGCTCCAGGTCGCTGGCCTGGAAGGCCGTATAGATCTCCACTGCCAGGGCGGGGGCCACATTGGCCGTGGCCGCAATGGCCCCCGCCGCTCCGCAGGCGAGCGCCGCGAAGATCAACGTATCTCGCCCCACCAGCACGGCAAAGGGCCGCCCACGCGTGAGCCGGATGTACTCGCAGGTCTGGGTGAGATCGCCGCTGGAATCCTTGACCCCCACGATATTCTCGATCCGCGCCAGGCGCGCCACCAGCTCCGGCGCCAGGTTGACGCGGGTACGGTCGGGGTTCGGGTAGAGGAGGATGGGCAGCCGGGTGGCCGCGGCGATGGCCACATAGTGCTCGTAGAGCTCCTCCGCCGAAGGCGTGATGAAATAGGGGGTCACGATGCTCACCGCATCTGCCCCTGCCGCCTCGGCATCTTTTGTCAGGCGGATCGTCTGCCTCGTGCTGACGGCGCCCGTGCCTGCGTACACCGGCACGCGTCCCCGCGCCTGGTCGCGCACAATCTCGATCACCTGCCGGCGCTCCTGGTCGTCCAGGGCATACGCTTCGCCCTGGCTGCCGCAGGCAAAGAGCCCGTGCACGCCGCCGGCCAGGCAGTGCTCCACCAGCCGGCGCAGTGCGGGCTCGTCGATCTGGTCGTCATCCGTCAGAGGGGTTACCAAGGCGGGGATAATGCCATGGGGTCGGAAATCCATGATGCTCCTTTATACTGCAAGGCCTGGCACAGGGACAGATGGCGCTTCTGCGGGGTGCAGCCTATCTGCCCTGCTCAGCGGCTGTCATGTTGCAGGCGTGCAAGCGCGCTCTCGGCCAGCTCTTCGCGGGTCGCGTTGGGCGCATATCTGGCCTCATAGGCGATCAACCGCTCTGCCAGCGCCCGGTCGCCATGCACGCGGGCAAGCAAGTTCCTGTAAGAAGAGTTGCGCCACCGGTCGACGGTGCCCTGCCCCATTGCCAGCAGGCAGCGGAGCGTCTCCCCATACCGAAGCACGAGCACGGCCAGCCCGACCCACACCAACCATGAGGCGATGCGCGGGGCGAGCAGCAGGCTCACTGCACCGCCGGCCACAATGCCCGCCGCCACGCCCTCTTTGATGTAGGTCAGCGGCCCGGGCCCAGGGATGCCGAAAAAGCTCTCATAGAAGCGGGTGCGAGTAATCAGGGGCCACAACGACTCTCTGAACCAGAGGGCAAAGGCCAGGGCGCCAATCCCCATCACTACCAGAACCGCCGTCTGCGGCACAGCCGCGCGGGCGGCCAATCCCACCGTCACCCCCAGGACGGCGCCGCCCTGCAGGGGCAATGACCATTCGTTGTGCTTGCTCAGGCTTGCCATAGAACTTGTGCCTTCTTGTTCGCTACATCTCATCGGGATAACCGTATCTATCCTGCCCCAGGGGGCAGGCGCCGGCGCTGATCCCTCGACCACACCCCAGGCGGCAGGCCCCGCCCGCGCCGCGAAGGACAGTCCGGTACCCCCATTATACCACCTTATGTTAGGTGTTGCCAAGATTCGCCTGCTGGCTAACGCACTCTCCCTTCCCGCCCCGGCGAGAAGGGGGCAGGAGGGATAGGCGTCATGCCGCGGCTGAGCGACAGCTTTGTGATGCCCCTATAGCTGAAAGTGAGGCTCCCATTTGGGGCATCTACGCCCCTGGTGTAGAATGAGCACATTCTACACACAGGAGCCGCTGATGCGTATTCTGCAATCTCTGAACCCGCTCTCCTTCGACCCCCAGGCCGGGCCTGAAGCGCGCAAAGCGTTGCGCCTGCTTATTGTCGCCGGTTTCTTCATGTCTTTTGGTTTCAATGCCTGGAACACCCTTTTCAACAATTTCGCCGTCGATGCCCTGCGCCTGGGCCCCGATCAGGTCGGCCTCATCCAATCGCTGCGCGAGATTCCCGGCTTCCTGGGCTTTGCCATGGGTTTCATCGTCATGCTGATCCCTGAGATGCGCGTGGCCGGGTTCTGTGTGGTCCTGGCGGGTGTGGGGCTCCTGGTAATGGGCAGATCGGCCGACTTTGCCCTGCTCCTCGCTTCCACTTTGATCATCAGCATCGGCTTCCACTTTTACGACACAGCCAATCAGGGGCTGGCCCTGACCTACAGCCGTAAGGAGGTAGCGCCCAAGGTGCTGGGCGCCCTGGCCTCCATCGGCGCCGTAGCCACCCTGGTCGGGACAGTGGTGGTGTTCATCCTGGCCGGCCCCCTGGGCTACCGGCCGCTCATCTATCTGTTCGGAGGGGTGACCCTGGCCGGCGGTCTGGTGGTGGCCGTGCTGGGCAATCAGGGGGCGGTAGAGCTCCTGCCACGCAAAGTGGTCTTCCGCAGGCGCTACTGGCTCTATTACCTTCTTACTTTTCTCCTGGGCTGCCGACGGCACGTCTTTGGCACCTTTGCCATCCTCCTGCTGGTGATGAAGTTCAAGGTCGATGTGCAGCTCACGGCGACCCTGTTCCTGGTCAACGCTGTGCTCAGCATGCTGGCTTATCCGCAGATCGGCCACCTGATCACTCGCATCGGAGAGCGCCGGATCCTGATCCTGAACTTTTTGCTGATTATCCCGGTCTTTATCGGCTATGCCTACGTCAATGTGCTATGGTTGCTGGTGTTCCTCTACGTGGCTGATAACATCCTGGGCGGCTTTGCCCTGGCCCTCAACACCTACTTTCACAAGATCGCCATCTCTCATGAGGAGATCACCTCCAACGTCTCCATGGGGCAGACGATCAACCACCTCGCTGCTATCTTCGTGCCGGCATTGGGCGGGCTCATCTGGCAGCTGTACGGCTCTCAAGCGACCTTCCTCGCCAGCACCGTGATTGTCCTCATCGGCCTGGGCCTTAGCTTCTTGGTGCGCGTCCCCCAGCCGGTTGCTGTGCCGGCCACAGCCGCCGCCCTGGAATGAGGAAGCGAGCGGGGGCCTGGCGCCAGGCCCCCGCTCGCTTCTTCATTCCAATTCGTCTCTGGTCATCGCTGAGGGAGTGGAAGAGCACTGCGGCCTTGTCGAAATCGGAGGGGTAGAGCGCCTGGCCGTCAAACGTGGCATAGGGGCGGGCGACGGTGGCATGCAAAAGGCCGGCATCACGGAGACCGGGCTCACCGCCCGTTTCCTCGATGATGATCTCGTGGATCTCATAGACCCGCAGGAGGGGGGGCCGCAATCACCTGTGCGACTGGACTGGATGCCTCTTCTTCGCTCATCGCCCGGCAAGTTCCTCAAAGAGGGAACGATTGTTGTCGATCAACTTGCAAAGTCCTTGGCGCTGCCCGCAAATAGGGAAGAAGCAGGGTGCTCCTTCTGGTTGCGATTGCCCAAGAGCGCCTCAAGGTCGCGGAGCCGGGCGACAAGCGCCTCAAAGCTGGCCTGGCTGATGAGCACGCCTTGCGGGCGGCTGCGATGCGTGATGTAGATGGGGCTGCCCGTTTCGCCCACTTCCTCCAGCAGTTCAGCGGCTGCGCGCCGGAGGTCGGTCACTGGCACGATTTTCACAACCATTGGCACACCTCATTGTACAGTTTAGTATGCTTTCAATATATCACTCGCAGATGCACCTGTCAATGGCCTGTGCCAGACGGGTGCATCCAAAATATGTCAACGAGTTTGGCCAACAGGCTACCCTCAGAGGCACTCTGCCCTGGCAACCAGGCCCCATGCTTCGCGCTGCCCCGGTACAGGGCCCTTTGGGGGGTCAGGCATGTCCGGCCGCCCCGCGGGGCGGCTGGACATGCCTGACCCCTTTCCCGGGTTGAGGCCGGGCGGCAGCGTGGCAGAATGGCCGGCTGCAACCCGGGCGGCGGGTACGCATCCAGGATGCACCCCG
>Ga0078972_1006785_pt1 | contig 26528 bp, 28 predicted proteins | sample YelNatPaOPGAMG01_FD_67568 | JGI IMG/M metagenome (GOLD analysis project Ga0078972, IMG submission 67568) | Hot spring thermophilic microbial communities from Obsidian Pool, Yellowstone National Park, USA - OP-RAMG-01 (SPADES assembly) (version 2) | ecosystem: Environmental > Aquatic > Thermal...
TTTTTCACACTTTTATATTTAATAAAGGCAAATTCAGCATCCGTTCTCTATGGGAATAAGAATCGGAGCTTGCGCCGAGATGCACGGAACTTCTGCCGAAGCGCATATTTATATTGTCCACTGCGTTGTAAACGCTTATAACCTTTTCTATTTTTGATACATCGTCAAAAAACGAATACTGTATTTTTTCGGTCAGTCCGGACAGAACCACGCAAGTTTGCCTATACGCCCGTTCAGGCTCATATATCTTTAAAAAAATTTCTCTGAGACTTTCAGCCAGCATAATAGGCATGGCGCTCGGAGAAGAAAGTTTAGCTTCTATGTTATATATCTGAAAATCGGAAGTTTTTAAAGAGATTGAAAGTTTTGTAGCCGCAAGATTAAATCTTCTGGCTTTTGCGCATGAAAGCTCAAGATTCTTAAGAAGTTCGGAAAATATAAAACTCTCTTCCTCAGACGGAGGGTAAAAGCTTTTTGCTTTAGAAATTGATTTAGGGGATATTTTTTCAATAAACTCTATGGAAGGCTTGCCCCTTAGTTCGTTATATATCTGAATATACGGTTTAGAAAGATATTTTTTAACGAAGCTTTCATTTTTAAAAGCAAAATCAAGGGCTGTTTTAACGTCAAATTTTTTAAGAAGGGATGCCGTGTTAGGTCCTATACCCCATACGTCTTCTATAGGTATATTTTTTAAATATAAATGTATTTCATTGCCCGGTATTGCGGTAATGCCGTGCGGCTTTTTATATTTAGACGCTATTTTTGCAAGAACTTTTGTTATGCTGATGCCGATAGATACGCTTATTGAAAGCTCTTTTTCTATTGCATTCTGAATTTTTAAAGCTATTTCTTCGTAGGAGCATGAATAAAGCCTTCTGAGTCCTGTTAAATCGATAAAGGCTTCATCTATTGAATATTCTTCTATCTTGGGGGAAAATCTTTTAAGTATCTCAAACATACGGACGGAAAAAAGACCGTAAGTTTCGTAATTGGAATCAAGTATTATTATGTCCGGGCATATCCGTTTGGCATCTGATACAAACATGCCTCTTTTAACCCCTTTGGCTTTGGCTTCATAGCTTAAGGCTATTATTATGCCGCGTTCTTTTCCGACAGCTACGCATTTGCCTTTAAGCGCTGGAGCGGAAGCCTGCTCGCATGATGCGAAAAAAGCGTCGGCGTCTAAATGGGCTATGGCTTGAGGCCATGAATGAACTGATAAAACTTGCATATTCTTTTTATGTTTTGTGTATTGCCTGTTTATATTCTAAAGTGTTTTTTATCTATATTGCCTTACGACACCGGTTACCACACCTGCTATAACAAGTTCGTTTTTAGGTTTTATCGGTTTATATTTCGAATTTGCAGGCATAAGAATATATGAGCCGTTTTCTTTTGCCAGATATTTCATAGTCCAAGCGTTATCTACCTGAGCTATGACAATGTCCCCTTCTGCGGCGGTTCTGGATTTATCGACTACTACATAATCGCCCTGCATGATGCCGGCTTCAGTCATAGAATCGCCTGTAACTTTTAAAAGAAAAGAAGAAACAGGATTTTTAATTAATAGTTTATCTATAGAAATCATATCTAAAAGCTCTTCTTCTGCAGGACTCGGAAAACCGGCCTCTATTCTGCCCAAAAATTTTATGGAAGAGTTAGAATTTAATTTAGAATTTAAAATAATATGCCCCGTGTCGTCCTTTATTACAATTCCTTCTTTCCGAAGTTTATTTACGATTTTAAACACCGCGTTTTTAGATTTAAGGGAGAAAATCAGCATCATTTCGGAATAAGAAGGCATTCTTCCGTGTTCATTAAAAAAGCTCAATAAAAGTTCCGACCTGCGCTTAAATTTCTCGTCTGTTTTATTATTAATGCTGTTAACTTTATTATTGCCATATCGGCTGACTGTATCTGCAGCTGCAATCATAATTAAATATTATATAGTGAACGTTCGTTTACTGTCAAGCAGAAATTTACCGCGATATGAAATAGGCAATTTGAGAAGGACAAAAAAGGGAGCATAAAAAAAAGGGGGTCAGATTTGAAATCTGACCCCCTTTTTTCGATATATGCAATGACTGGGTCTTTGTTTTTAATTCCCCTTTTTGCGAAGGCGAGATTGCTTCGTCGCTAACGCTCCTCGCAATGACAGGATATTGGCTAACGCTCCTCGCAATGACAGGACGGGGTTTTCGTTTTTAATTCCCCTTTTGTAAAAAAGGGGTGGCATTTTGCCTGCTATGCAATGACGGGGTTTTAGTTTTTAATTCCCCTTTTGTAAAAAAGGGGTGGCATTTTGCCTTTCTTTAGAAAGGCAAAATGACGGGGTATTTATAACAAATGCCTTTAATTCAACTTGTAATCTTTATAAATTACCGCAATTACCTAACTTTAATATATGCCGCCGCCGATTGCTCTATTGTTGCCGGTGAAGCTACCGTCAAAGTGTATGTATAAGCGCCTGCCGGCATATTAGACGGAATATTTACCGGTAAATCGATTAAATAGATTCCAGGTTTATTAACGTTAATGTAAGAATTATTATAAGCCGTAATCCCGTTTCCATAAACCTTGTAAGTCAATTTTACGCTTTGCGAAGAAATGTTAGGAGGCGTATCGGCGTAAAACTTTGAATGCAATACAATTCTGCCGCCGGGATTTACTGTTGCGTTGCCGACAATAACATCTGAAATTATCACAGCAGGAGCATTTCCTATATTTGAATTACTTAGCGGAGAAACTCCTGTCAAATAAGCTCTTGACGAACTTAAAGAATATTTAAAAGACGACTCCGCGCTTGCCTGATTATTATAATATGGATGACTGTTATTCTGATATACGTATGTCGCGGGAGCGTTCCTTTTCGGCTGATAAGCGGAAGCGCGCGGCTCGGCTGTTTTTGCGGATTTAGCTGTTTTTGAAGTTTTAGATGCATTTTTCTTTGTTTTTGATGCCTTTTCCGATGTCGATTTTTTCTTTTTATTATTTTCTGATTCTGATTTTTTGACATGCAGAACGGTGTATATTTTTTCCTTTAATTTGACAAGCCTGCCGGTCTTATACAAATATATTAGAGCGCCCACCGCACCGATTGTTATAAACGCTAAAACAATAAGCGATATTAGCAATCCTTTATCGCTTTTATTATTTGAGGTTTTAGGCTGCGTCGGAGATGAATCGTCATCGGCATATATTGTTTTTAGTTGTTCAGCTGTTTCTGATTTTACGGCTTTTTGCGGCTGTTCCTGAACATTATCGTCTTTCTTTGCAAAGTTCTGTCCGCAGTTTGGACAGAACTTTGCATTATCGTTTTCTATTTTAGTTCCGCAGTTTTTACAAAAAAACATAGTAGCGCCCTCCCCAAGTAAAACAGTTAAATCAGTTTAGCTTTTTGCCGCAGTTTTCGCAAAACTTAGCATCTGCGGCATTTTTTGCTCCGCAGTTTGGACAAAACTTTGCATTATTTTCGTCTGAGCTTGCGTTTTCGCTTATATCATCTGCGCCGGTTTGAGCATTAGTTTGATTCGCAGAATTACCGGCTTGCGAGGCATTACTTACGCTCATATTTGAACGAGCCAGCATACGCCGTCTGAGTTAAATACCGCTTTATATTTTACTTTATTGAAAGTATATTCATATGCTTTCACTCCTGAATTTTTATAATTATATTGCTCAAGTTCATTCTGATAAAAATACAGTGTGCTAAGCGGAATTCTTTTCATACGGTATTTCTTTCGCATCTGTTTATAGGTATTCCCTACTGCCGCGTATGCATTGTTGCCGTTAAAACCGATGAAAGATACTGCGACGACAGATACAGCCAAAATAATAAAAATAGAAATTGATAATTTTTTTTTCATTTTTGGGTTAGAATTAATTTACATATTTATTATTAATTATTATTCATATTTATTATTATATCAAAATTTTTTTAAAAAGAAAAATTATAATTAATCCTAAAGATTTATTTTTTTAGAATAACTTATTAAAGACGGCAAGGTCTTAAAAGGCTTATTTACTACTGTTTTTACTGGTCGGGACGACTGGATTTGAACCAGCGACCCCTTGCTCCCGAAGCAAGTGCGCTACCGAGCTGCGCTACGTCCCGAAAATGGATAGAATAGAGAGGTTAAATTTTAAAATTAAAATTTAACCGGATATTATTATAATATAGTTCGTTTACTTTTTCCATTAAATTTTATTACCCAAATCCCGATTTAGAATTTTATATATAGATTACCTGAATTACTTAATAATGTCATTGCGAGCTGTATTGTCATTGCGAGCGAAGCATATCGGACCACGTGTCCGATGAATCTCGCTTTAAATTGCTTCGTCGCTGACGCTCCTCGCAATGACGGGATATTGGAATTTCTTAAAATAATTTCTATATCAGGATTAGGGTATTAAATTCTTTCGCGCATTTCATTAATTGTTTCTAAATAATTATCGGTTTTGAATATCCCAGAACCGCTTACGAAAATATCCGCGCCAGAATTAGCGACATCGGCTATATTTAAGACTTTTATGCCCCCGTCAACCTCTATAAGAGTTTCCAATTCGCGGCGCCTTATAATCTGGCGCAATTTTTCTATTTTAAATAAAGAAGAATATATAAATTCCTGTCCGCTGAATCCGGGATTAACCGACATAATCAAAACTAAATCTATATAATTAAGTATCTCGCTTAAAAAATTTATGGGCGTTCCCGGATTTATGGCAACTCCCGGACTCGCTTCAAGTTCCCTTATTTTTTCGACAGTTCTGTGTAAATGCACCGACCCTTCAAAATGCACCGTCAATATATCCGCGCCGCTTTTGACGAATTGCTCTATATACCTTTCAGGTCTGTCTATCATTAAATGAACGTCTAACGGAATATCCGTCCGCGATTTTATAGCCTCAACAAGATCCCATCCTGCCGTAATATTTGGAACGAATATACCGTCCATAATATCTATATGTATTAAATCGGCATCCGCTTCTTCCAAAAGTTTAATTTCGTCCGCAAGATTTAATAAATTCCCCGAAAGTATAGACGGTGCAATCTTTTTCAAAGTTTTTCCCTCTTCTTTCTATTTATTTTATTTTATTTATAGCAGTCGGAAATTAAATGCCGCCCCTTGCCATTTCTTTAAGTCTTTCAATTCTGTCTTCCGTAGCCGGATGCGTGCTGAACAAGCTCTTAAACGCGCCGCCCCGTAATGGATTAACTATGAACATATGGGCGGTTGCACGAGTCATTTGATTTGCCTGCATAGGTTCTTCTTCGTTTCCTTCCTCTAATTTATTTAAGGCGCTCGCCAGATAAAGAGGGTTTCCGCACAGCATCGCACCACCTTTATCGGCGGCATATTCCCTCTGCCTCGATATGGCAAGCTGTATTAATGTTGCAATAAACGGGGCAAGTATAGCCATAGCGATTATACCTATTATATTGCCTTCCCTGTCGTCGCTTCTTCCGCCGAAACCGCCGAACATCGCTCCCCACTCCGCCATCCATGCAAGCATGCTTATTGCGCCTGCAACGGTCGCCGCAATAGAGCTTATAAGAATATCCCTGTTTTTCACGTGGGTTAATTCGTGTCCTATGACTCCCGACAACTCGTTGTTGTTTAATATTCTCATAATACCCGTCGTAACGCAGACGGCGGCATGCTGCGGATTTCTCCCCGTAGCAAAAGCATTAGGGGTATCCTCGTCGACAATATAAACTTTGGGCATGGGAATATTTCCTCTTACGGCAAGGTTTCTGACTATGGAATAAAGTTCGGGATATTCCGCTTCCGTAACTGGCGTTGCGTGATACATAGATAAAACGACTTTATCGCTAAACCAGTATGTTCCTAAATTCATAATCGCCGCCAATATCAAGGCTATTATCATTCCCTGCTCTCCGCCTATCGCTCCTCCGGCAACTATCAACAGCCCCGTAAGAACAAGCATAAGCAGAAATGTTTTAAAATAATTCATTTATAACTTAAACCTCCGTTCATTATATATAGTATACATTATATATAGTATATCAGATATCTGATATACTATATTTTATATATTATACCATAAAAATTAATCTACTCAAAGAGCGAACCCTCCGCCTCCGCAGAGCCGCCGCCTTCCTCTCCGGTTTCCCCGCTTTTTTCGGCATTGCTGTATCCGTTCAAATCTCCTTTTTTAAGAACGTCCTCCATTTCTTTGATCGAAGGCAGGTCGTTCAGATTTTTTAGATTAAAAACCTCGATAAAATAATCCGTAGTTTTATAAATCAGCGGTCTTCCTATTATATCTTTTCTTCCGGCAACCCTGACAAGATTTTTTTCAAGTAAAAATTTTATTGTGCTTGCTGAGTCGAACCCTCTTATAGCGTCTATTTCGTTTTTTGTAACAGGCTGTTTATAGGCTATAATAGACAAGGTTTCCAGCTGAGGTCCCGTAAATTTTAACGGTCTGACTTTCAGGCTTCCGGATATTATGTCGAAATATTCTGGCTTTGTTTTAAAACTTATGCCGTTGTCGTTAACTGATAAATATATGCCGTGACTTCCTTTTTCGTTAAACTCTTTTTTTATAAACTCTATCGCCTTTAAAATAATTTCTTTTTTGGCTTTAACTTCTTTTTTTAACTGTTCTTCTTCAGCTTTATTTTTTATATTAAAGCGCCTGCCGATGCTAAACAGCTCAATCAGTCTCTCTATGGAAACCGGCTCTTCAGAAGCGAATATTAAAGCCTCTATCGCCGGAACTATGCTCTCAAAATCACGGGCATAATCATTTAACAAAACTGAATTAACCATAACATAAAATTATTTTATAAAACGTAAAAAGGGAGACGGACCTGAAATCCGACTCCCAATTTATATAACAATAATAAGACTGTTAATACTTAATTTATTATGCTTATTTATTAAACTTATTTGGAATATATGCCGACATTTAAACCGTCGAACCAGTTTAAAAACTTATCGACCATTTCCTTTCCTTTAAAAACCATACCGTGTTGCGGGGCTAAAATCTCTACGTCCAATTTAGAAACTCTGTCAATCCAGACTTTCTTAGCTTCGTTTGAAGGCATCCATCTCTTATGAAAATATTCCATATATTTTATATGGGCGTCGAAATCCTGAACGAAAACATTGGGCTTTCTTTTGCCCTTTAATTCTTCCCTTGGAACCAGCGCCGCTCCGATATCTCCGGTAAAAAGTATCTTGGATATCGGGTCATACAGATTCAAATGTCCGGGAGAATGAAGGTAATGAGCGGGGATTATATCGAAAGCGTAATCTTTTGTCATGTTCAGCTTCATACCGGCATCTTCAACCATAATCATATTGTCCGGTCTTGCGCCGTAATGAGAAATAAACGTTGACCAGATTCTATCGATAATGACTTTCGAATCGGTAATGGAAAGCCATAAAGCCAGCGATGAAATGACATCCGGATCCTGATGGGAGGAAAATATAAATTTTACGTCGGACATTCTTATTTCGCCGGCAAAAGCGGACGAAACGGAAGAAAACATTTCTATTCCGCCCGGATCCATTATAGTAGCTATTTTATCGTGAATAAGCAGATACTGATTCGTATCTATTATGTAATCCGGTCTGTCGGCATCCTTGCCTATGTAAACGAACTTATGATTCGGCGATTCGTATAAAACTTCTGCTGTCATAAATTAAAATACCTCTTATTTGTTAAAACAATAAAGTTGCGTTATACGCAGATATCGCTAACTTTATTGTCTATATTTTTTATAGTTTTCATAAGCCCTTCGTTCATTTTACTGTCTATCCTTAACGTATCGTTAAGCTTTGCGCTGACTTTCCTTATTCCAAAAAGGACATTAGATATTTCCTTAGTGGAGCTTGATGATTTTTCCGACAATTTTCTGACCTCGTCGGCAACGACGGCAAATCCTCTTCCGGCCTCGCCTGCCCTTGCGGCTTCTATTGCGGCGTTTAGCGCCAGTAAATTAATCTGGTCGGTAATTGAAACTATAGCACTTAAAATCTCGTCCGTAAAAAGAGTAAGTTTATAAAGTTCAACGGAATCCTGATATGTTTTTTCTAAAGTCGAAAATGAGCTGGTGTACATATGGCTTAAAGAATCGACAAAATTTTTAATGCTCGTCTTTGCTTCCCTGCATTTTTCCGCAAATTCATTAAATTTTTCATTTACCTTAGGCAGTTCTTCAGAATCTCTTGCGCAAGAATTCAAAAGATTTTCTTTATTGCCGATATCTTCTTCGAGAGATTCTATTTTCAATTTTAAATCTTCGATTTCTCTTTTATATTCATCTCTTACCGATAAAATTTCGGAATCCTTTTTCTTCAAAGAAACTTCCATTTCCTCGTTTTTTGTTTTAAGTTCGTTTATTTTTTTGATTAACTCACGGTATTCGCTTCCAGATAGAAATTTCATACAAAGCACCTGCTTAATTAAAAAATTAATATTTCTTCTATAATTTTATAAACATAATTTCATACATATCTTCTTTTAGTCATAATTTTATATTTTTATAAAAAGGAATGCAAGAAAAATTTTTAATAAAATTATTTTTAATTATTGTTTAATATTTTTTAGCCCTTTTTGATGATTATTTTTTTTATTGCCGCCTCCGCACATCTTATTCCGTCTATGGCGCTCGTAATTATTCCGCCGGAATATCCGGAACCTTCTCCGCATGGATACAGCCTTTTGACCGAAACGGATTCGTAATCGGAATTTCTTTTAATTCTTACGGCGGAAGAAGTTCCCGTTTCAAGTCCCGTCAGAACAGATTTTGCGGCAAAACCTTTAAATTTGCTTTCAAACTCGGTCAACGACCCTGCAATAGACAAATTTAAAAAATCAGGCAGTAATTTAAAAAGTTCAAAGTATTTAACCGACGGCTTATATGACGGCACAGGCAGACCGGCGGCGCAAGTATTATTTTTTATGTGATTATAAACATCATTTATATAATCAAAAGTATATTGATACGGAGCTGCGAAGTTTCCGCCGCCCGCCTTATACGCTTTAATCTCTAAATCTTTCCTGAACCGCAGAGCTCCTGTCCCCGAGCAGTATCTGTCTGCATCTATACTGTCCAGCATTTCCGGTCTGACCGCCGCAACTATCGCGCTGTTGGAATTTTCCATATCTCTGCCGGAATAGCTCATACCGTTCACGCAGAGAAGATTTTCATCTGAACTCGAATTTACGACAACTCCTCCGGGACACATGCAGAAAGAATATCCGCCGTATTCTTTAGAGGATATATTATAATATACCCCTTTTAGTTTTACGCCATCCTTGCCTGCATTGCCCTTAAAAAATAAACTGTCTATAAAATCCCTTTTGTGCTCTATCCTGAAACCTGCCGCAAAAGGCTTTCTTTCCATAATTACCCCTTTTCTCTCCAGTAATTCATAAGTATCGTAACTGTTAGAACCCGAAGCTAAAATGACGAAGTCCGTTTTATAAAGTCTTCTGTCCGTCTTCGCGGAACAGAGCATCCCGTTTTCGTCAACCTCAAAATCTGTCAATTCTTCTTCGAAATATATTTCGGCTTCATTTTTGATTAAATAATTTCTTATTTCTTTCAATATATTAATAAGATTATCGCTTCCGAGATGAGGTTTATGTTCAGTTAAAATATTTTTATCAGCCCCCATTTTTACTAAAAAATTTAAAACATAAGAAACGGCGGCATCGTTTTTTCTGGTAGTGAGTTTTCCGTCGGAAAATGTTCCTGCACCGCCTTCCCCGAATACCACATTGCTTTTTTTGTCGAACTTGCCTTCGTTCATTAAGAGCGCAGCATCTTTTATCCTGTCTTCGACGCGTTTCCCTTTTTCTATTATTATCGGTTTTATGCCGTTTTCCAATAGATATAAAGCGGCAAAAATTCCCGCGGGACCCATTCCTACTATAAGAGCATTATATTGCGCATTATATTTGCCGGATTTAGAGATGTTTTTAGTTTTAGTGCCCGCATTCTCTTCATTGAACAAGTTGAACCGGCTTTCTTCGCCGTTATCAGCCTTTTTCGCTTTTACGCCGATTTTATTCAAAAAATTTATAAAACCGTCTTCCGCAACGCCGGCGGTATTCAATTTTATCAAAGCTTTAAAAACCCTTTTTTGCTCTTTTTGTCTTAAATCTACCGACTTTTTTAAAATTTTTACGTCAAAAGACAGACCGGATTTTAAAAACGGATATGATTTATCGGAAGCATATTTTTTTAAATAACCGGTAAAACAGCCGGTAAAAAAATCTTCGTCTTTTTCGGACCTCTCCGCATCATTTGCCGGAATTTTAAAATCGTAAACTATTATCATAAAATGTAAAAAATATAATTTAACAGTATAATTTAACAGTATAATTTAACAGTATAATTTAACAGTATAATTTAACAGCTAAGTTAATAGCTAAATTAATATAATCAGGACGGATTTATCAGCGACACCGCAGATTCTTTTACTAATTCCTTTTCTGACTGTTTAACGGTATTTTTAAGGGGTATTAAAAGAACGGGGCATATCGAATTTTTTGAAACGGAAAAAGAAACGGAGCCGGAAATAAATTCTTTAAAACCTATTTTTTGATGCGTTCCTAAAGCAATTATATCCGCTCCTTTTTTTTTTGAAAAATTAATAATTTCGGAGGCGGGAATACCGGCAGTAATAAAAATTTCGTAATTAAGATAATATAAACCGGCCTCTTTCAGTTCCTTTTCTGCTAATTCATATGCTTCGTCCATTTTGGATTTTGCATCTGATTTTTTATCTAAGAGCGTGAATATATCTGAATAAATAACATGCAGAATATAGAACTTGGCGGAGGTATCCCTGAAAAAAGAAGCCGCCTTAGACAATATAAAGCCGGTTTCAAAATTAAGGTCTATTGCTATAATAACTTTTTTTTCTATCTCCATATATATAATATTATCCGATTAAGCCTTTTTTTTCAAGACGGCTTTTGGCAAAACGGCTTTTGAACCTCTTCTCGTTCTTTATATTTAATTGACTATATTCTTATATATGTAATAAAATATTAATAGATATTAATTAAAAATAAATATGTTAAATCTTAAATTTAAGGAGAAATTATGTGCGATGAACATCATGTAGATGAAATACTGAGCGAAGAAACAAGAAATCTCGAAATGGCGAGGCAGTCGCTTATCGAAGAATTTCAAGCGATAAACTGGTATCAGGAAAGAATAGAATACACCGGCGACGAAGAATTAAAACATATCCTTTCGCACAACAGAGACGAGGAAAAAGAACACGCAGCAATGCTTATGGAGTACATAAGAAAACACGATAAAGTTCAGGACGATAAATTTAAGCATCACGATTAAGTCAACCCCTAATCCCGATTTAGAATTTTATATTCAAAATAATTCTTGTTAAAAACCGCCGATATATGCTATAATCCTTAAGGAGTAATCCGAAGGTACGGTATTGAGGTTGAAAACCCCGCCAGGTTCGAAAGAAAGCAACGGTATCGATTCGAGGTACGCGTATTTAATCGGATTGCTCCTTCTTAGTTATTTAGAAATAAGATATAAAAGGTGTATAAAATAAGGTGTCAAAAAAGGTGTCAGATTTTAAATCTGACACCTTTTTTCTGAATGACGGGGTTTTTGCTTTTAATTCCCCTTTTTGCGAAAGCGAGATTGCTTCGTCGCTAACGCTCCTCGCAATGACGAGACGTTGTCATTGTTTTTAATTCCCCTTTTTTAAAAGGGGTGTCATTTTGCCTGCTATGCAGTGACGGGGTATTTGCTTTTAATTCCCCTTTTTTAAAAGGGGTGGCATTTTGCCTGCTATATGTCAGATAACGGGGTTTTTGCTTTTAATTCCCCTTTTTTAAAAGGGGTGGCATTTTGCCTTTCTTTAGAAAGGCAAAATGACGGGGTATTTATAATAAAATAATTCCTCTTTATTTTTTTATTTTTATTTTCTTTTATATCTTTAATATCTTTTAACAGGTCCTAAATTGTTGAAATACGATAATTTTACCGATTCCCATAATTCAGGCTCCTCCGACAAATTATTGACCGGAAATGAAGCTATAGCGTTAGGAGCCCGCAAAGCCGGCGTCGATATAGCAACCGGCTACCCCGGAACCCCGAGTTCCGAAATTCTTCCGTTCCTCGCAAAATTCAAAAGCGCCGCGGTAAACTGGTCTATAAACGAAAAAACCGCTCTGGAAATTGCGGCGGGAGCGTCCATAGGCTTTAAAAGGTCTATGTTCACTACAAAGCACGTAGGTCTTAATGTCGCATCCGACCCGCTAATGACTCTCGCTATTACCGGCGTAAGAGGCGGTTTGGTTATAGTTACCGCAGACGACCCCGGTATGCACAGTTCGCAAAATGAACAGGACAATAGGCTGTATGCAAAATTTGCAAAAATTCCTATGCTGGAACCTTCTGACAGCGAGGAATGTTTTAACTTTACTGCCGATGCGTTCGAAATAAGCGAAAAATTTGATACTCCGGTTATCTTAAGAACGACTACGAGAATATCGCATTCCCGCAGCATAGTTTCAAACCTCGATGTTTTAGGCGTCACAAGTTTAATAAACTATGACTATCATAATAGTGACTATCCTAATAGCCATCTTAATAACAATCTTAATGACCATCTTCATAGCAATCTTCATAACCGTCCCTATGTAAAAGATATAGAAAAATTCGTTATGGCGCCGGTTTTCGCAAGGAATAGGCATAAATTAGCCATAAAAAGGCTTGAATATTTAACTGATTTTTCAAATAATTCCGGCATAAATAAAATAGAATACAACAGTCCTGACTTCGGCATTATTACAAGCGGAATTTCTTATCAATATGCCAAAGAAATCGTGCCTTATGCCTCTTTTTTAAAGCTTTCATTTTCTTATCCCGTCCCGGATAACCTGATTAAAGAATTTGTCGGAAATGTCAAAAACGTAGTTGTAATAGAAGAATTAGAACCTTTTATTCAGGACGAAATTTCATCACTCGGCATAAATTTAAAAGGAAAGGAATACTTTCCGCGTTGCGGCGAGCTTACTCCTGATTTGGTAAAACTCGGTTTAGCTGAAGCTGGTTTTTTGGATGTGCGGAATGTGCCGAATGCGCCAAACAAATATAATAAATATATCAAAAGCGGCTTTGACGACCCCGAAAATATTTTAGAAACCCTGCCGCCGAGATTGCCGGTATTATGCAGCGGTTGCCCCCATACAGCCGTATTTTATGCGCTTAAAAAATTAAGGGTTCCAGTAATGGGCGATATAGGGTGTTATACTCTCGGAGCAATGCCGCCTCTTAGCGCCATGGATTCCTGCATATCTATGGGTTTAGCATTCGGAGCCGCCCAAGGGCTGTCCATAGCAAAATCTTCCCACAAAAAAACAGTAGGAATAATGGGAGATTCGACTTTCTTCCACTCCGGCATTACATCTCTTATAGACGCTAAATATAATAATATCAGTTTCACGGCTATTATCTTAGACAATGCGACAACAGCAATGACAGGCGGGCAGGACCACCCCGGAACCGGTAAAAATTTATCTCTTAACCAGTCTATTTCAGGTAAAATAGATATAAAAAAAATTATCGAAGGCATCGGGATAAGTGAAATTTACACGATCGACCCGTATGACTATAATGAAACATTTAAGGTTTTAAAAAATGCGCTCGAATCGGAAAACTTAAACGCAGTTATAACAAACAGACCTTGCGTTTTGTATCCCAAAAAATTGGATTGCGGAAAAAAGTTCGAAGTTCTTGAAGGATGCCTCGGGTGCGATTTATGCATGCAGATAGGATGTCCTTCGATTTTAGCGTCCCGCTCCTCCGGCAATTTAGGCGACAAAAGGATTCCTTTTATAGATGCCTCTTGTATAGGCTGTTCTATATGCAAAGACATTTGCATATTTAATTTTATAAGGGAAATAAAAATAAATAGATAATTAAAAAGATAAAAACTCGCAAAATGGACGATTCTATTCAAAATATTTTGATATGCGGCATTGGAGGTCAAGGTGTTGTGCTTGCCGGTAAAATTATCAGCCTTGCCGCATTCGAAAGCGGCAAGGACATCAAAACTTCCGAAGTGCATGGCATGTCACAGAGAGGCGGCTCTGTATCTACTCATATCAGATATGGGAAAAAAATATTTTCTCCGCTTATACCCGAAAACGAAGCAACAGCGATTATTTCTTTCGATATTTACGAAACTGCAAGATACATACGTTTATTTGCAAACGAAAAAACGTTTATAATATCTTCTGAACACGGTAAAATTCCTCAGTGGACTCCAAAAAATAAAAATGATAGAATTAAAAACGGAATTGCTGTAAGCGAGGAAGACATTGCAAACATATTGCGGTCAAATTTTAAATCCCTGTATCTTATAGACGATAAAAGGCTTGCTTTAGATTTGGGCAATATAAAAGTTTCAAATATAATTTTATTAGGAATATTATCGTGTCTTTCCGATATTAAAAAAGAAATATGGCTGAAAGCCATAGAAAAAAACATTCCGCCAAAAACAGCAGACTTGAATATCAAAGCATTTCTGACAGGCAGAAATTATTGCGAAAATTTACAAAAATTATGAAAATAAAATATTTTGAAAAAAAGTTTGAAACTATGGACCTTTCGGAGCTCAAAATACTTCAAACCGAAAGGCTGAAAAAAACGCTGAAACAGAAAAATTTTAAAGATAAAGATATAGAAAAAATTAAAATTGCGCAAGATATTAGAAATTTTCCATTTACTTCTAAGGCCGACCTGGTAAAAAACTATCCTTTAGGATTGCTTTCCGCGCCTTTAAGCGATATAATCCGAATTCACGCATCTTCTGGCACTACGGGGAAACCTATTGTAGCCGCATACACTAAACGAGACATAAAAATATGGTCGGAACTTATGGCAAGGGTTTTTTGCGCCACGGGTATAGTCAGAGGCGATATAGCGCAAAATGCCTACGGATACGGGCTTTTTACGGGCGGATTAGGATTTCATTACGGAGCCGAAAGGCTGGGTATAACTGTTATCCCTATGTCAACCGGTTTTACCGAAAGACAGTTGACTATGATGCAGGATATCGGCACAACGGTTCTTTTTTGCACGCCCTCATATGCATTGTTTTTATCAGAGGAAATAAATAAAAATATACCGGACAGGTCTAAACTTAAATTAAAAAAGGGCATATTCGGGGCTGAACCTTGGTCTGACGAACTTAGAAAAACAATAGAAAAATCTTTGAATATCGATGCTTACGACATTTACGGATTAAGCGAAATTATGGGACCCGGCGTGGCATTTGAATGCGTCTATAAAAATGGACTGCATATAAACGAAGATAATTTTCTTCCGGAAATAATAAATCCGAAAACCGGGGAAATTCTGAAAGACGGCGAAACCGGAGAGCTGGTTATAACGAGCCTAAACAGGGAAGCTATGCCTCTTATAAGGTTCAGGACTAAAGATATTACGAAACTTACCCGCGAAAAATGCCCCTGCGGCAGAACATTCGTAAGGATGGATAAAATAAAGGGAAGAACCGACGATATGATCATATTAAAAGGCGTTAACATATTTCCTTCGCAGATTGAATCCGTCCTGTTTAAATATGAATATTTGGAGCCTGTTTATTTAATCGAGCTGTATACCGATAACCTTCTCGACAAAATAAACATCGTCATCGAACCTAAAGAAGAAATTTTCAAAATTGGAGAAAACAAAATCAACGAAATAACAAACGAAATATCCCATAAAATCTACGAACTTATAGGAATACGCGCCAAAATAACTCCGGTGCCTCCAAGAACTTTGGAAAGAAGCCAGGGAAAGGCAAAAAGAGTTAACGACCTCAGAAAAAAAATTTAATTTTATCTATATAGTTTTATCTATATAGTATAAGAATAGTATAAATAGTATAAGATTAAGAACCGGCGGTAATTTTTTCTATAAGTTCGCTTAAAGCCGATACGTCCACGAGAGTATCCCTGCATGGACCGTTAGGTCTTATGTTCGGAAGCCCGTAAACCGGAAGCGGAAAACTGTCTATAACTCCGGAGCTCAAATCTCTTTCGCATGCTACGGCTATAACAGCTTTCGGTCTTTTTTCTTCAAGCACTCTCCTCGCAAGAGTGCCGCCTGTTGCCACGGCTATAAATATTCCTTTTTTGTCCGACAAAATAGCAAGCTCTTTTATATTGCACTTTCCGCAGTTTAAACAGTTATGAATATCGTCGGTAATCTTTGCCTTGCAGTTATGAAGCTGTAAACAATGAGGAAGCAGAATTAATATTCTGTCTAAAGCTATACTTTTATTTAAGGAAAAAAGAAGGAAATTATTTATATCTATAAAAGAACTCTGCATTTTATCCCTGTTTATCCTGAATATAGACGTTATAAAAAAAGCCATCGGATATAAAATTTTTATAAGTATATATCTGGCTGGATAAATCAGGAGGGATTTACTTTTTTTATTTTGCTTTCCGGCAAGTCCGAGAAAAAAAATTAAGATAACTAATAATAAAACAGCGTCTAACAATAAAAATATGTACATAGGCAGGTATGGGCTGAGTTTTTCCAACCCTCCCGATATAATCCAGAAAAGAAACGACGATACCGCCAAAATTACTAAAATAGACGCCGATATTATTTTTAAAAAATATATATGCTCTTTTTTTAACGGCATTCTTCACCCTGTTTTAACCTGAACCCGTTAATGAAATCGACATAATTCATAACATTTTTCCCTTCCGGTTTAAGTTTTAAGAGCTGGATATAAATTCCCTTCTTGACGGTCGAAACGATTAGTCCGGCTTTATCCGCTTTTATTATAACCCCGGCAGGAACATCCGGCATCATTCCCTTTATTCCCTGCAGAAACGCAGACGGAAAATAATCCGTATAATCGCAATAATCGAATATTCGTCGTTCCGCGTCATTATCGAAGTATTTTTCTTTTGTTTTATTATTGCCGCAATTTTCGTAATTTTCATCTGCAATTAATCTTGCTTCAATAATTTTAACATTTTTATTCCTAAAAACAAAAAATGCACCGCCGGTTTCCGCAAACGCTCTCGTCTTGGCATAAATTTCCAGCGGGTCGTCTGAAAAAAAATCAGTTTTAAATTTATCCTGCGTTATTAATCCCGTTAAGGAACCAGTTAAAGAAAAAGAACCGGAATATACCTGAGTCTGCGGTAATCCCAATTTAGAAACATTTATTCTCAGCTTGAAAACTGTTTTAATAACTTCCGCCAGCAGAAGCGCACCTGATAAAGACATTTTCTTATAAAGAGTCTGGAAATATTCGTCTCTGTCGATTGAGATTTTTTGCTGGGCTATTACAGGTCCGGTATCTACGCCTTCATCTAAAGCCATTATCGAAACCCCGCTGAATTTCATTCTTTTTAATATGGCATAATGTATCGGGCTTGGACCCCTAAGGTCAGGTAAAAGAGAGGGATGAAGATTTAAAATACCGTATTTTGGAATGTTTAATATCTCCGCCGGAATAATCAGTCCGAAAGCTACGACGATAATTAAATCCAAATCAAGCGATTTTAAAAAATTTATCTCTTCGGCATTATTTTTTAAACTTTTTGGCGTTCTGACGCTTATTCCGAGTTCCGACGCCGACTTGCCGGCGGGAGATACGGTAAATTCTTTTTTCTTATTATTCCATACGGGCGGTTTGGCGTAAACCGATTTCAGGCATATTACGTTTAACTTTTCCAATTCGGCAATATAGAACAGGGATTCCGATGCTATTTCCGGAGTCCCCATAAATACTGCATTCAAAGAAGACATAGTGTATATAGTGTATGTTATATAGGGGTAAATAAAATATCTGGTTAAATTAATTAACTTTTAAGAAGTATAATCAGGCTCTTTTTCATGCTTTGCGGATTTCTTTTTCTTAAGCGAGGCGTTATATAAAGACCGTTTCAAAGGGGAAACTTTATCTATAAACAAAATTCCGTCAAGGTGGTCTATTTCATGCTGAAAAGCTACCGACAGCAAATCTTTAGCCGGTAACACAAACTCCCTGCCTAAAATATCAAGCGCTTTAACCTTTATTTCCCATGCTCTTTCGACATCGGCATTAAATTTTGGTATCGACAGACAGCCTTCTTCATAAACGGTTTTTCCTTCTTTAAAAATTATTTCTGGGTTGACGGCTATTATTAAGTCTTTATTTGCCGTTAGTATATCAGCTTCACTAAGCGAAAAAAGTTTGTTCTTGTCCGATTTTCTGCTGATGTCCAAAACGATTATGCGTTTGTCTATTCCGGTCTGTGTCGCCGCAAGCCCTATGCCGTCGGCTTTATACATAGTATAAACGAGATCTTTAATTAAAGGAATATTTTCGGCAATTTCGTCGTGTTTCAATGGTCGCGCCTTCGTCCTGAGTTTTGGGTCGGGATATTCTAATATTTTAAGAAATTGCATTGCAGTGCTGATTAAATTAATTGCCGCTGTCTGTTTTATTATTTATTAAAATTAAAATTCTTCTGATAAATAACTAATCCGTGCAGTGTTAACGGAAGATTATATAAATGTTGCGTTGCCGCATTAGGCAATCCACGCTTGACAGGCTGAGGCGGAACCTTTAACGCAGCAAAACCTGCGGGAATATTCTTTCTTTTTACCCTAAGAAGCGGACCGTGCTTCAAAGGCTTAGGTATCTCATTTTGCGGGGTTATTTTAAACATCCCGCCGATTTTTTTAGAATAGAACCATATGCCTTTATTCCAAAAATAGTAAGTGTGTTTATAATAATAATAAACTTTTTGATTTTTTTTATTGACATAAGCTTTCAGGTTTTTAGACATTTTAAGCATTATAAATTTTTTGTTTTCGGTATAATATTTTTTAGCTTTGACTGTCGTATCGGAATGCGCAAATACAGATACAGGTATCATTAAAATAAAAAAAACTGCAAACGCGGCAAACGTTAAACGGGTTAATATTGAATCTAAACGGTTCTTCTTGCTCGATACCGGTTTTTTAGACATATATGCCTCTTTTTTTTAATGTTTTTATAATTAAACCTTTTATTTCATTATACATTATTAATAATAAAAATCAATTTTTTTATTGAATTTTATTAATCCCGATTAAGATTTTTCTTGACTTTATAGCCCTATAAGATATATTTTAATATATATTATAAGTTAAGGTTCTATTCTAACGTTAATAAGGTTAATAAGGAGATGTCAAATGTTTAAAAAAATTTTATGCCCGGTAGATTTCAGCGATACTTCAATGAACGCCGCCAATAACGCTATTAATTTTTCTATGGAGATTAAGGCGGAAATTACGTTCATCCATGTAATAGATATTCAGGCTCTGCAGAATATAGGCGATTTATCCGGCGGCGGGATAAACGATATGAACCTTCTTATAGAAGAAGAAAAACCGGTATTGAAAAAACTTAAGGACGAGTGCGATAAAAAAGGCATCAAAGTTAAAACGATTCTGACTCACGGAGAACCTGTAAGCGTTATTTTGGAAACTATAAAAGAAGACGGACACGACCTTATAATTATGGGAACTCACGGAAAAACGGGCTTAACAAGATTAGTTATGGGCTCTATAGCTGAAAACGTGTTAAGAAAGTCCGATATCCCGGTTTTATTATACCACTGCAAAAAATGCTAAACCGTTTTAGATTACGTGCCAAATTGTAAAAATGACAGGGTATTTATAACAAATGACTTTAACTCAACTTGTATTCTTTTAATTTGAGTACCCTTCCATAACTTTTCCTAAAAATACATGTTCCGGAACCGCCCCTACAACTTCGGCGGATTCGTTGAACACGGTTTTAGGAACGCTAAAAACAGAATACCTGTCGGAAAGGTTGGGGAATTCCTGAATTTCTATAACGTCAGAAGTTATATTGTCGTTTACTATCGCAAAATTGTGCGCAAGAACCGCCGCCGGCGGACAATGAGGTCAGGTAGGGGTTACAAAGACCTGAATATTTAAAGGTTTTATGATTTCTTTAAGTTTTTCCAGGGTTTTTTCGGAAAGTCCGGTTTCTTTAGTGGAAACGTTGATTATTGCATGAACCAGCGTCATAAATTCATGCCCTGCAGGCATACCGTAATAACGGACTCCGTAATCCCTGTCTCCTTCTATGGCAATGGCAGGTGTTCTTTTTATGCCGTACTGCTTTACTTTATCCGCATCTTTGTCGAAATCGTATTCTTCAAAGCTTATTTTATCGCTTAAACCGGATACCTCAAGCAATATATCTTTCGCTTCCTTGCAATACAGACAGCCGTCTTCCGATTTGAAAAATATAAGTTTAATATTGTTCTTCAGCTTATCTTGGAAATCTTTTTTTAAAAACTCGGTATCCTGTTCGCTCAACAGAGACATATTTTTATCCTTTTTTAATTTTATTTTATAATTTTAACAAATTTTCTTTTTTTTATTATATAATATTTATAGATAATTATCAACAATTAAAATTAAATTTACAAATTAAATTTATAAAGGATGCAGCCTAAACTTCATAATTATTGCATAGACAAAACATTCGAACTTCTGTATAACGACTCTAGAACCGGCGTCTTAAATACTATTTTCGACCCGCGCATTTCGGCAGTCGGACAAGAAGAACGGATTAAGCTGATGCATCACGGCTCCTATATAATCGACAGGCTGGCAATAAAAAAATTAAGGATTCACTGGTTCGGAGGGCATTATCTTTATCCTCATTCCCATGCCGGCTATATAAGAGGGTTTTCGGATGCCGGCACAAAATGTTTTCAGCTGTTTAATATAGCCGTAAAGGATTGGGAATACGGCAGATATAAAAAATCCCTGATTGCACTTGGCGGAGCGGTTCATCTTGTTCAGGATTTATGCATCCCTTTTCATACTACGAATCTTGCCCTTAAAAAACATGTACTCTTTGAAAGATGGATGTCCTCGCATTATTTAGACGTAGATTTAAAATTAGAGAACGGCGTATATAAATTTAAATCGTTAAAGGGTCATTACAGAGATACTCATCCTTTCGGATGGGTAGATTACAATGCCCACAATTCTTCGTTATTTCTTCCGGAACTGCTGTACGCAAAAACTAAAGCGGAATATTTCGGAGCTATGAATAGAATTTTACCGGAAGCTATAAAAACTTCCGCCGGTTTTCTTGAGCTTTTTGCGCAAAAAGTTTCTAAAGCATGAATAAAACCCCTTCTGTTCACGGCGGCAATATTTTGCGGTACGGATATAAAAGCGGCATAATAGACTTTTCCGCGAACATTAATCCTATCGGGTTAAGTCAAAAGGCCGTTAAAATTTTAAAAGATTTCGCCCGTTTAAAATACTTTACCGAAAATTATCCCGAAATATTGCCGGAATCTTTTGTCCAGGCTTTATCGGATTACCACGGCATAGACAAAAAATACATATTCCCCGGAGCAGGAGCCGCAGACCTTATTTTTAATATAGTTAATATTATAAATCCTAACAATATTATTATAGTCGAGCCTTCTTTTTCCGAGTACGAAAGAGCGGCGGTTCAGCACATCGGAAAGTCTAAAATAATTCACATAAATACATATTTCTCAGAAAACTTCGAACTTAAAGGCAAGAGTTTGTCGAAGTTATTGGAAAATATCAAAAAGCTCGATAAAAACGATTTAATTTTTATCGCAAACCCGTCTAACCCTGCGGGAGCGATAACTTATGAAAATACGATAATAGAAATCTTAACGCGTGTCAGAACAAAAAAAGCTTTCCTGATTTTAGACGAATCGTTTATGGATTTTTGCGAAGAATTTTCATCGAAATCGTTTATCGTCAGCGGCGGAAAATTCGACAATTTAATAATAATAAGATCTATGACAAAGTTTTTCGCTATGCCTGGACAGAGATTGGGTTATATTTTCGCGAATAAAAAAATTATAACAAAATTTGCAAGTTCTTTGCCGCCGTGGAAAGTGTCTTCTTTGTCGGCGGAGATTGCTTCGGCATCTTTAAAAGACACGGATTATATTTTAAAATCTCGTAATCTGCTTTATGAACTGAAAAAAAACCTTAATGAAAAGCTTAAGAAATTAAAAAAATTTGAAATAATACCCGGCGCAGCTAATTTTTTTCTGATAAAAATAAAAAACTGCGGATTTAACACCTTTAACGCAGAAGTTTTAAAACAATATCTGCTTAAATCCGGCATTCTGATCAGATATTGCGGAGATTACCGCGGATTGAACGATAAATATTTCAGGATAGCGGTCAGAAAAAAATCAGACAACGATTATTTAATACGAAAATTAAAAGATTTTGAAACTGAAAATGAAAAGCGATAAATCAGCTATGAAAGTAATCATAAATATTTTTTGCGGTCTTTTTGTTTACACCCTTAACAGACGCTAATTCTTCCGGCAACGCTTTTTTTATATTTTCCACACTGCCGAAGTTGTTAATTAGACTGCCGTAAATTGATTTCCCTACACCGCTGATATTTAACAGTTCGGAAGTAACCAAAGATTTGGCTTTGATTTTTGAAAAATAAGACACCGCAAATCTGTGCGCTTCGTCCCTTAACCGCATAAGCATAAAAATTTCTTCTTTGTTTTTTCCGAAATAAACCTCGTTTTTCCTGTTGGGAAGATAAATTTTATCCGTTTCGTTATTTTTGCCGCCGAATGATTTATCTGATGATTTGCCGGATGATTTGTCTGATGATTTACCTGATGATTTTATACCTTCGTTTTTTCCTAAGAATTTATTTTCTGCGTCTTTGGATTTTGCAATAGCTATTAAATGCGGCATGCTTTCGGCGCTTATATTTGCGTATTCCTTAAATTCTTTAGCCGCCTTAACGAGAACGTTAAGCTGTCCTTTGCCGCCGTCAACCATAATAACGTCCGGCAGAGGGTCTTTTCCGTCCGCAGCATTCTTAAACCTTCTGCTTAAAGCTTCATACATCATCGCATAATCGTCAGGGGTATTTTTCGATTTTATTCTGTAACGCCTGTATAATGACGTATCCTTTTCTCCGCGCCTGAAAACCGCCTTTGATGCTACGGCATATGTCCCTGAAATATTCGATATATCGAAGCATTCTATTATTTCAGGAATTTTATTTAAACGCAGTATATTTTTTAAGGCATTCAACCTTTTAAAGGCCGTGCCTTCATATTCTTTTTCTTTGCCGTCTCGATTTGCCTCTTCAGTCCCTTCAGTCCCTTCAATTTTTTCCGCATTTTCTCCGGCTCCGACGGCGTCCGCTTTCTCAAAAAAATTCTTTTTTGCATTCTCTATAGCCATAACCATTGCTTTTTCGTATTTATTTCTATTTTTTACGGCGCTTTCCGTATCTAAAATCTTAACTTTTTTAGAGGAAAACCGCTTGATATATGCGGCAAGGCTTTTTTTATCCTCGTCTTCTATTTTTAAGGGTATAAATATCTCGTCGGGTATATTTGCGCCTTTTTCTAAATTTTTGACATAATATCTGTTTAAAAAATCAGAAATCATTTCACTTTCGCTTAAATATATATTCTTAAAAAAGAAATTCTCGGTTCCGGTAACCTTGCCGTTTCTTATAATAAGAACTACGATGTCTAATCTGCCATTTTGCGTGTAAAATCCTATAACATCTATATCTTTTTCTTCTCTAAGCACTACAGCCTGCTTTTCGTTTATAGTTATTATGGCGTTGATTTTATCTCTCAATTTTATTGCAGCCTCAAAATTTAATTCTTTAACGCAGGCATCCATGGAACGCTTCAATTCCTTCAGCAGCTGGCTGTTTTTTCCGTTCAGCAGAAGCCTTATCCCGTCGATAGATTTTTTATAGGCTTCGATATCGGCATACCCGCAGCAGGGAGCCGAGCACCTTTTTATCTGGTAATAAAGACACGGTTTTTTTCGGGCGGCATAAGAATTGAATTTATTATCTGTACACGTTCTCATTTTAAATATCCTGTTTATCGTCTTAATCGTTTCGTTTACGGCAAAAGAGCTTGAATACGGACCGAAATATTCGCCGTCGCCTTTCTTAAAACTTCTTGTTTTTATTATATAAGGAAAACCGGTTTTTGATTTTGCTATTTTTATATAAGGATACGATTTGTCGTCTTTAAGGCTTATGTTGTATTTTGGCTTATACTGTTTTATCAGCGTATTTTCAAGAAGGAAAGCTTCCAGTTCGTTGGCGGAAATTATAGTTTCTATATCATAAATTTTTGAAACAAGATGCTCTGTTTTCACGCCGGCATTTTTACCGGAAAAATACTGCGATACCCTTTTTTTTAAATTTTTTGCTTTGCCTACGTAAATGACGTCTCCGTTTATATTTTTCATAATATAAACGCCCGGAGACTGAGAAATATTTTTAAGTTTGGCGTTTAAATTTTCATTCATAAGCAAAATTAAATTAAATTAAGGAGAAAGTGACGGCATTTTGCCTTAATATATATGACATTGATGCCTTTGCCTTTAAATTCCCCTTGTATGTAATAGAAAGTAATAATGTCTAAATCCGCAATAGATAAAAACTTGCTTTTAATTCCCCTTGTATGTATATAGAAAGGCATTGTTTTTAATTCCCCTTTTATGTAATAGAAAGGCATTGTTTTTAATTCCCCTTTTGTAAAAAAGGGGTGGCATTTTTGCCTTTCGAAGAAAGGCAAAAATGACGGGGTATTTATAATAAAAATAATTCAACTTTTTTATCCGCACCTCATTCATTTATTTTTTATTTTTAATTTTATTTATCATAAAAAGACAATACTGCATACCGAAAGTATATCCGCTGATTTTATACATATCGTAAGCTTTGCCGTAATATAAAAGAGCTTTTTTATTGTCTCCTTTATTCATGTAAAGACTGCCGAGATACCTATATCCTGCTCCAATCCACTCTTTATTACCGATTTTTTTCTCCATTGAAATGCCTTTAAGAATGTATCTTTTGGCAGTAGGATAGTTTTTTACATATATATAACTGTTTCCGAGATTTAAATAATCTGCTGCCGCTCCGTAATAATTACCTATGCTTTCGTGTAAATTCAAAGCTTTTGTTTGATACTTTATAGCTTTGGCGTAATTGTTCATGCCAAAATAAACCGTTCCTATATTATTGTAAACTAAAGCCTTTCCTTTTTTGGTTCTTCTTAATGCCAATGATTTTTCATAGTAATGAAGGGCTTTTTTGTAATTACCTTGATTTTGGTATATCGTAGCTATGTTATTAATATCTCCGGATTCACCGCTTGTATTATTAAGTTCCCTTGCAAGCTTTAGCGACCTGAAATCATACATCAGGGCGTCTTTTTCGTTTCCGACTACATTAAATGTAATACCTATCAAATTATAGACAAGCATTAATCTGTTTTTGTCGTTTGCAAGCGGAATAGCATGTTTAAAATCATAAAGAGCTGGATTGTATAATCCGAGATGCACATCGGCTTCCCCGAGACATAAATGAGCATAAAAACTTTGAGGATGATTGTTTACCGCTCTTATTCCCCAGACTCTTGCCGCTTTAAAAGACTGGGCGCTTAAGTGGTCAAAACACTGATTGACAGAGTAAGGCGAGGCGTAAGATTTAACAACTGAAATTAATAAAAAAAATAACGATAACAACAGAGTTTTTTTAAACATAGGCGGTTACTCCTTATCTTTAATTATTTATGGTTTTTTATCTCTTTTTCGTCTATCTTTTCTTTAATTTTTTCTTTCTTATTAAGTTTAATCCTTTCAAATAGATTGCTTTTCTTCAGCACCTGCATAATACTGGAATGGGTGTCCAATTAAAAACGGAAAAGCCGTCCAGTTAGATCGGAATACACATTCCCGACTGAAAAATAGCGCTTGTAGTTTCTATTAAAACTGTTTTGTTCTTTTTATGCGTTGTTCTTTTTAATTTAATATCACTGATATATTTGGTTCCAAATATGGATTTGTCGTCGCTGTCTACCGCGAAATGTTCGTGATATGCGTTAATGCCGGGATAATAAAAATCAGGATGATAGTAAATTATTTCATCGTCTTTGTTTTTAACGGCAAAAGGATACCCTTTTTCATAAACATAATCAACACCGTTTATAAAAAGAAAATTCGCTATAGACAACTCTTCATACGGCTTAACGACATCGCCCTTAATAGATTTATTTAAATCTGACCCCTTTTTCCTCCTTTTTCCTATAAACCACCAACTATGCAATGACGGAGTTTTGCTTTTAATTCCCCTTTTTTAAAAGGGGTGGCATTTTTGCCTTTCAAAGAAAGGCAAAAATAACGGGGTATTTATAATAAATAATTCAATTTTTTTAGCCACCAATGTAATCAGGCAAGATAAACCAATGTATTTCACGGCAACTTTTAATAATACAAAATATGAAATTCTGCGGTTTATAAATAATTAGCTTTTTAGAATAATATCAACTTCTCCAGGCTTCATAGATTTGTCGCCAAATAATTTTGTTTGTGTTTTTGTGTCTGTTTTTAACTCTTGATTTACAGTTTCGATTTTGTGATTAGGAAAATG
>Ga0078972_1006786_pt1 | contig 26526 bp, 24 predicted proteins | sample YelNatPaOPGAMG01_FD_67568 | JGI IMG/M metagenome (GOLD analysis project Ga0078972, IMG submission 67568) | Hot spring thermophilic microbial communities from Obsidian Pool, Yellowstone National Park, USA - OP-RAMG-01 (SPADES assembly) (version 2) | ecosystem: Environmental > Aquatic > Thermal...
TGTGGTACGTGGTTTTTCCACGAATATAGACAACTGAAGAAAGATCTGCAACTTATCCATATCAATTGTTAGGTTGGAACTGAACTCTTCGGGAACCGTGACGGCGTTCAACGTGTGGGGCATGAACGGGTTGCTCTCCCGCCGAACCGGAACCACGAGCGTATACTACACCTTCGACCCGCAGGGAAGCGTGGTTCAGAGACTGGACGCGAACGAGAACATCCTCTCCACCTCCGCTTACGACGCCTGGGGGAATCCCCTGGTTCCCAATCCGAACGACCCCTTCGGGTACGACGCGCAGTGGGGGTACTATACGGACAATGAGACCGGTCTCCTCCTCCTCACCCACCGTTACTACGACCCGACTCAGGGAAGATTCCTCACGAGGGATACAGTAGGGTATGCGGGTGGGGTGAATTTGTACGGATATGTGGGGAATGGGGTGGTTGGATACGCTGATCTTTATGGATATGCACAATGGCTTACAGTCGGACGTCGATGGTGGCTTCCTTGGTATTATCAGCATGCATATATTAAATTTATAAAAATGAAGTGTATTGGACATTCCACTTTTGGTTTTTGGCCTCATTATAGTAAGAGCGTTGCATGTGATGGAGCAGGTTCTGGCAGTACAAATAGTTTATTAAATTCCAGTACTGGTAGTTCATGCTCCTTATGTGGATTACTTCAATCTAGCATAGGAGACATAAGAACTCCTGATCCTGATAGTGAAAATAATAGCGGTGAAGTAGATCGAGAGATCAATGATATTACATTTGAAAAAGCTCTTTGTTCATGCATTCAAGATTCCATGAAACACCCTCCTGAATATTCTTTTGGCAGATATGTTTGCGGTAGCTGGGTATCTGATATGTGGTCATGTGCTGAGAGGAAAACAGGACATCCTGATTAAATAGTTAACATGCATTCATTTCTATAATTAAAATATATCGGTTATAATGATGAAATATCTAAATATTGAGATTATCTTGCATGCGATAAAATATTTATTATTTACTATTATATTAATTATATTATGCATTTCATTATATATAATTATTGCCATATATAATATGCATAATCATAATAATATAAATTTAAGTCAATCCATATTATGGCGTGATAATGACGGAATTCTTCTCAGTCAAAATGATGGATATGATTATGAAACAATACATTTATTGTCCAAGAAAAGATATATTCTTGACAATGCACCATTTGCAATTTGTAACAATCAACTTTATTACTGGTCGCGGGATGACAATTCTATCTGCACAATTTCAATGTATCGCCGTCCACAATGGATATATTTCAAAAATAAAATCCCAGATTCATGGGAATGTCATAGCATATATATTTACAAGAATGGTATAATCCTGATTTTCCGTAATAATGACAATCTTTCTAAATGTTTTAAATATAACATAAAATCAAAAAGAATATATTTGATACCAGAAGCCGTAGATATAAGAACCAATTGCAAATCAAGCATTATTGCCATATTGAATTCCAAACATCAAGTGGATATCGTAAATGGAACAAAAAGACAAATATTATACAATCATGAATTTAATATCATTCACTGGGACTATGATCCAATATATGCAACTCTTTGCATTGCGGATGACCATCATATTATAATTGAAGGCAAAAACTTCAATTATAATTGGACTCTACCCTTGCTTTGTTGGATTAGAGATATTGAAATAAAAAGCAAATACCATCAACTATGGGTTTCGGTTGGACTTCCATATTCGGCTCAGCAGCTATTATTAATATATACATATAATGGCAAATTTATCGGTAACAGGTTGATATATACTTTCCCTATTCGTAATCCTATAATGGATGTAACACCCGCTATCAATAAATTACTTAGCAAATATAAGGATCAAACTAATCAAATATACAATAAATAACAATTGGATACTAAACATTTAAGTGCGATATCAAGCAGAAGAACCGTCTGACCTTCTTTGGCACAGCAACGTCTGCAGGATATAATGACGATGGTCTGCAGGCATGGAAGCATTCAAATGTGGGGCATGAACTGGTTGCTCTCCCGCCGAACCGGAACCACGAGCGTCTTTTACACCTTCGACCCGCAGGGAAGCGTGGTCCAGAGGCTGGACTCAAACGAGAACATCCTCTCCCTCTACGCCTACGACGCCTGGGGGAATCCCTTGGTCACAAATCCCGGCGATCCCTTCGGGTACGATGCGCAGTGGGGGTACTATACGGACAACGAGACCGGTCTCCTTCTCCTCACCCACCGCTACTACGACCCGACTCAGGGAAGATTCCTCACGAGGGATCCCTTGGGGTATACAGGCGGATTAAATTTGTACGGTTATGTGGGGATTGGTGTGTTATATGGAGCTGATCCTTTGGGGTTGATTGTATGGCTCTATGGGGAAGTTTGCGGACTGAGATCAAGCTTTCCTAGGAAAACAAGACCGCAATCCTGAAATTGACGAATCTCCTGAAGCCTTTGGCGTTTGACTTGATTTGCCGGATCAGTGAGTTCAACCCCTCGGCGGATGCGTTCGTAACTTTATACCTGACATAAGCCAAAAGTCCTTCAATATGCCGATTAAGCATTTGCGCCACCTTGGTCAAATGAAGATTTTTCAACAACAACGCGGCTTCGTACCAATTGAAAAAGAATGTTTGCGCCTCGATCACTCTGTTTTACATTGAAAGAAACGTCTGAAGCTCTTTTCATCCAGAGATAAGCGGGTGATCTCCTCTCCCGTGTCTCTGCGGGACAAGCCTCGGGAAACAGCTCTGTGCATGATATCGTGAACCTGACCGGGGCCAAGAGGAATTGTGCCTATTTTGGCTGTCTATCGTTTCCTATCAGGCAAAACGGATGCACCGATCGGGAGAGTGATAGTAATACCTGTCACCCTTATCCTTCTCGCCATTTTAGCCGGAGATTTTGCCGTGTATCTCATCACACCGAGGGATCTTCCATGGCAATTGACCTCCTCCTTCAATCGTCCGCTGGTCCAACTATGGCCCTCGGGTGTATTCATCTATTGCCTGGGCGCTTGTTTTACGTAAGATCACCTTCTCCAAAATTCATATTCAGGTTGACGATCTTCTTGAAATCGTCTATACTGATACCAATGTGTGGATGGGTAGTCAATCCCTGTTAGCTCACGCGAATGAAGATGAGCGTAGGGTGAGTGAAGGCAATCTGGTTAGAATGCAGGACGATATGACCAAGGATCGTGAAATACTTAAGTTGCTTGAGCAGGATTCGCGCATGCCCGCCGAACGAATCGCCGCCATGGTCGGAGAAGATGTTGATAAAGTTCGAGATCGTATTCGCGAATGGGAGAATGCGGGAATTATTCGACGCTACAAAACCGTGATAGACTGGGAGCGATTTGGAGTGGAACGCGTGTTCGCCTTCATTGATGTCTCCGTGACTCCGGAGCGAGGCGCTGGCTTTGACGATATCGCTCGAAGGATATATCGCTATCCGGAGGTTCATTCCGTCTATCTCGTATCCGGCGGGCATGATTTAAGGGTCGTCGTAGAAGGCGACAGCATGAAACAGGTGGCGAATTTCGTCGCGGAAAAACTCGCTACCATAGATCGAGTCAACTCCACTAACACCCATTTTTTATTAAAGAAATATAAGGATGACGGTGATCTGTTTGTAGAGACGGATGCGGATCATCGGTTGATGGTGACACCTTGAAATCTTTGAATGAAACGGTGACCGCGACGCCGCCCTCCGGCATCAGACGTTTTTTTGACATCGCCGCTCAGATGGATGATGTCATATCGCTTAGCGTGGGTGAGCCGGATTTTGTGACCCCGTGGCGAATTCGGGAGGCGGGAATCTATGCGATAGAGCACGGTTTCACCGCTTATACTTCCAATGCCGGACTTCCAAGACTCATCCAAGCGATCTCCGAGTATCTTTACACCCGTTATCAAGTTCATTATGACGAGGATCAAATTCTGATCACCGTTGGGGTGTCGGAGGGGCTGGATCTGGCGTTGAGAGCCATTTTAAACACAGGCGACGAGGTGATATACGCCGAACCCTGCTACGTGTCATACGCCCCCGGCATTCGATTTGCGGGGGGAATCCCGGTTGCCGTGCATACGCAAGGAGATGATGGTTTTCGTATTCATCCGGAGGATATCGAAGCCGCCGTCACCCCCAAAACCAAGGCTCTTCTCCTTTGTTATCCCAACAATCCCACGGGCGCCACGCAGAATCGCGAGGATCTTCAGCGCATTGTGGATATTGCCGTCAAGCACGACCTCTATATCATCTCCGACGAGATTTACGATCGACTTACCTATATCGGAAAACACACATGCCTATCATCCCTCAATGGGGCATTGGACCGCACCATACTTTTGAATGGCTTCTCCAAGGCGTACGCAATGACCGGTTGGCGTATCGCGTACGCGTGCGCACCCAAGCCGATCGCGGAGAACATGCTCAAGATTCATCAGTACACGATGCTTTGCGCGCCTCATATGGTTCAGCTAGCCGCATTGGAGGCTATTCAAAAGGCGGGAAACGACGTGGAGGAGATGGTTGCGGATTACGATCATCGCCGCAGGCTCTTTGTAAGGGGGTTAAACGAGATCGGCTTGAGGTGCATTGAGCCGAAAGGCGCGTTCTACGCTTTTCCCTCCATCCGTCACACCGGCTTGACATCGGAGCAATTCGCCTCCAAATTGCTAATGGAGGAGAGAGTTGCGGTCGTGCCTGGGAACGCCTTTGGTGCGTCCGGCGAGGGGTATGTGAGATGTTGCTACGCAACCGCCCTTTCTCAGCTTGAGGAGGCTTTGGAGCGGATGGAACGATTCATGCAAAAAATGCCGTTGGAGCGGAAATCAGCGAACATTAGCTCGGAGGCTCTGAAAATATGACTTCATCCCGCCCCCTTCTCATCAAGGGAACATCCTCTGGTTTTGAAATGTCAGTTTTAAAAGGGATGTTGCTCGCTTTTCTGTTGATAATCGCCCCGAGATGTTTGGCGGAGAGAATCGTATTGGCGCCGGGAGGGCTTACGGTTCCGCCGGGCAAGTCGCAAATTGAATTTTTGGCGGCGTCTCGAACATTATCGGAAAATTACGAGTGGGTGACCGTCGGTTTGCCGGATAGTCTGATGGATATTGAAATGGAGTTGGAGCGTCAGGAGTTTCCTGGCGGCAAGCATCACACGATCAGCCTGCAATATTCGCTTTTCGGAAACCTCTTCAGCGACATGGCTCCCGCCATTTCCCTTGGCGTGAGAGACCTATTGGATGAGGGCAGCGAAGGACGCGCTTTTTATATTGTTGGAACGAAGACATTCAGACCACAGGGATCCGTGGGGGATGTCATCTCGAAATGGCATCTGCATATCGGCTACGGCACTAGCCATATCGGAGGCGCATACATTGGAGCGGACGCATATCTGCCATACGGTTTGGTCGGTTCCACGGAATACGTTGCGCGCAGATTGAATACATCGCTCTCCTTGCCGGTGTTTAAATATGTGAACGTTGAAGGGGCTATTCTGAACGGAGAGGTGTTTTACGGGGCTTCCATATCCATCCCGTGAGGGTGTCAATTGAAGGAAATTGAGGTGAAGCGCGTAGTGTTAATGGTTTCCACATTAATTGCGTAAATATAGTGAGGAGTGGAAAATAGACGAAATTCTGTGAAACATACTTGGTTCTAAGTTTGCAGGATATTCAAGGAAGGAATGTGGAAAAATATAGAGAATGGGTAATTGCAAAATTCACCATCAAGTGGCGTGTGAATTGAGAAGGAACCGATGAACCTCAACACGGATGATTTTTCCAATTGCCTTGCACTCTATCTGCGTCATGTTCGATCAGACGCTATCGCACATTCATTTCAAACTGGAGAAAGATAGGGAATAGTAGCATCATGGCAATGGCTCTACATCAAGGCGCACAATCTCCTTTGGACAATCGCAAGGTTGTCTTATTGAAGAGTGAAAAGACCAACAATCGTTTTTACACATTGGTTGAACCCGAAACCGGAATTAAAAATGCCGATGTGGTTCATGAGATACCTGACACTCTCTTGCTGGGAATCGCCTATCCCTGCCTTGAGGATGGACTGAACGATTTCGCTGTGATCCGTACCACTTTCGAGACACTGGATTACTTCCCGGGCGACAAAGAGATGCGAGACGAATTGTTTGATATGATCAGCGATTCGCGAACTAAGCTCTCCCTTCGTCTTGCGGAACTGAAGGAGCGCATCGCCGCTCGAAAGGCGCATTTTCTGGGTACCGATCTGGAAGAGTTCAAGTCATACGCCCTTGACATGGTTCATCGAGGATATCCGCGTAGAAATCTTGACAGCATGATGAAATTGGATGTCTTCAGTTCCGTCGCCGAGGCCGAAGGTCATTCCAGCAGTAGCGAACCCCTGTATCACTATGAGTTTCGCGAGGAGTTTGATCTTCCGACCATCAGCATGCTTCCCCCGAGGGATTTCCTTGCAACTCTGTTCGATGATGTGTTGAAAAGCGTGCAGGATGATGCGAATTATGCGGACAAATACGTCTTCGACAAGAATGTCTTCCAAAAGTTCATTGCTTTGATGTTTGTGAATTACGCAACCACGGATCCCATCTTTTACGGCACCAACAAAGCGGATTACGGTGTATCGGGAGATAAGGAGATGGAGCAAACTCCTCTTTACATGGCGATCGCGCGTGAACTGCGTGAGATAGAGCATAAGTTCCGCCGGGAGGATGTGGGATTGAACGGAGAGGCGATGGAGGAGGCTGTTCTGGAATCCTCGATTGACAGGGCGCAGAACCTTGAACTTCCGGCTACGCTCATCAATGAGGACGTTCTACTCGGTCCAATCTCCGCCATATGCACCGCTGCACGCCATATCTCCAAGATCGCCGATCAGGACGCCGATGAGTTGTCGAGGATCATCCTAGCCAATGCCTCCCAGTTAGTACAGGAATTAAAGAGGTTGAACATTATCTCCCCTTTCGCGCGAGATCCGGGGGCGGAGGAACTTCATGATTAATCGGCGAAGCGTTGCTTCGACAGAATGAAATATCGGTTCCATTCGAGAGTATTCGCGTCCGGTTTTTGGACTTTTCACTCTCAACTCTTGATATGAGCAGGTTATTTTGATATAATGATTCATCACAAGAGATCTTTAGAAACTAACGAAAGTGAATTCAAATTCCATCGAGAATACCCTATCCACCTCCGAATACGCCGTTACGCGAGATCTGTCGTCGAAAAACGATGACGGATTAATTCAAGCTATTCACAAATCCAAGTCTCTCGCAATCGAATGGTTGCTTTCCAAACAGGAGCCTGAGGGCTACTGGTCGGCGGAATTGGAAGGCGACACGATTCTGGAATCCGAATACATCCTATTGATGTGGTTCCTAGGCAATCCGGATAAGATCAAGACCGGAAAGCTGTGCAACTATATGATGCGCCACTGGTTGAATGAGGACGGCGGTTGTCCCATGTACCCCGGAGGCCCGTCCGATGTCAGCGCCTCGGTGAAGGCCTATTTCGCTTTTAAGTTGCAAGGCTACAAGCCGGAGGAGCCCTTCATGATCCGATTGAAGGAGTGCATCCTCTCGCATGGCGGTGTGACCCATTGCAACACGTTCTGCAAACTGTATCTCTCCATCTTCGGGCAGTACGACTGGGATGGTGTGCCGACAATCCCGCCTGAAATCGCCCTGGCTACGAATAAACTCTATATTAATTTATACGAAATGTCCTCATGGTCGAGGGCGATATTGGTTCCTCTTGCCATCATTAACGCTTATCGTCCGCATCGGCCCGTTCCCCCGGAGTGCAACATCGATGAACTTTTCGTTGGTCCGCGCCACGGGAGGAATCTCAAGCTCAAGCGAGATCCCAGGTTAATCTCATGGAGAAACCTCTTCCTCCTGGCGGATGCATTGCTGAAGTTGCATGATCGCTCCCCATGGAAACCCCTGCGTAAAAACGCTCTGAAGGTGTCGGAGAAATGGCTTTTGGAACGTCAGAGGGCTAGCGGTGGATTAGGGGCGATTTTTCCGGCGATGACTCACGCTGTGATGGCTTACAAATGTCTGGGATATCCCGATGACCATCCCGCAGTGCAGCATGAATTAAGAGAGTTAGCGAAGTTCGAAATCGAGGAGGGTGATGAGATCCGTGTGCAACCATGCATCTCTCCCGTATGGGATACCGCAATCTCTTTGAATGTGCTGTTGGATAGCGGAGTTCCGAAGGATCATCCAGCCATTACAAAAACCGTTGATTGGTTGCTATCCAAGCAAACGACCACCAAAGGCGATTGGTCAGTGCAGATTCCCGATGTGGAACCGGGGGGGTGGTATTTCGAGATGGAAAACGAATTCTACCCCGACGTGGACGACACGATCATGGTGCTGATGGGTTTGTATAAAGCCTGTTGCAACCCGGGGGAGAGTTGGCGCAAGGCTCCTGAAAGAGTTCGCAATGCGATGGAAAGGGGTTTGAACTGGGTAATCGCCATGCAGAACAGGGATGGGGGATGGGCCTCCTTTGACAAGGATAATAATAAAATGGTGTTGCAATACATCCCCTTTGCGGATCACAACGCCATGCTTGATCCATCCACATCGGATATCACCGCGCGAACTTTGGAGATGATGAGTTTCTATGGCGTGCCCAAAACCGATCCGCGCTTGCAAAAAGCTTTGGCTTTCCTTTATAAGGAGCAGGAACCGGACGGATCTTGGTTCGGACGCTGGGGCGTGAATTACTTGTATGGCACCTGGCAGGTTTTACGAGGGCTTGCCCGTATCGGCGAGGATATTCGTAGCGAACCGGTACGCAAGGCCGTGGAGTGGTTGAAATCCGTTCAAAATGAGGATGGCGGTTGGGGGGAATCGTGCCGATCCTATGAGGATCCGGTGAATTACAAGGCGAAAGGGCCGAGCACCGCCTCCCAAACGGCATGGGCGTTGATGGGCTTGATTAATGCTGGTGAACTAAACTCCCCCGCTGTAAAAAAGGGTGTCAAATTCCTTATCGATACGCAGAGAGAGGACGGTACCTGGGATGAGAAGTGGTTCACAGGCACCGGCTTCCCAAAGGTGTTTTATCTTCGCTACCATCTTTACCGTCATTACTTTCCCCTATGGGCGATGGCTCAATATTGCCAGGCATTGTCTGAAAAGAAGGGTTAGTCGGGGAACCTGCGCACCTTCCCTTTCGTATCGGATAAGTGGTTTTTCAGACCTGAACGGTTGTTCCGCGCGTTTATGCCGCGTCGAGGGAATCGTTGATTCCCATTTATGAAAAGATACTCATTCAATGTTCGGAGGTTTTTATGCGTTATCCCCTTGGTTTTATGAACGCTCAGATGAAGCACCGCGCGAAAATGCAGAAGTTGGGGCGGAAGAGATACCCGACGGTGTTAATGCTTGAGCCTTTATATACATGCAATCTCGCATGCATAGGTTGCTCCGTCGAGCGTCACACTGGCAAGTTGAAGGATCGAATGTCAGTAGAGACCTGTTTCAAAGCGGTGGATGACTGCGGAGCGCCAATCATCAATCTATGCGGCGGAGAGCCGACACTATACCCGGAGTTACCCCAACTCGTTCAAGGATTGATTGATCGAGGCAAGTACGTTTTGTGCTGCACGAACGCTTTGAAGCTGGACACGAAGGTGTTTGATGTGATCCCGCCTAGCCCCCAACTCTTCCTTATGATTCATCTGGATGGGATGAAGCAAACTCACGATTTTGTATGCAATCGTCAGGGAGTGTTTGAAAAGGCGGTGGAAGGGATCCGCGAGGCCAAGAGACGCGGATACATAGTAATGATAAACACCACGGTCTACAAGGAGACGAAAGTTGATGAAGTGGAGGAGTTATGCAAGCTTGGAATGGAACTCAGAACCGACGGTGTGTTGATATCTCCGGGCTACGAATATGAAAGCGTCGAGAGGAATGTCTTCCTCACCCGCGATCAAATCCACGAGAAATTCAAGGCGATCCGGGAATTCGCGCCGAAATACAAGATCAACGCCACACCCACTTTTCTTCAGTTCGCCGCAGGTATGCTGGATCTTCCCTGCGCTCCATGGTCAACGGTCAACTACACCCCTCATGGCTGGAAATCCCCGTGTTACCTCATCGACGGTGTGTTTTACGATACATGGGAGGAGTTCTGGAATAATACCAACTGGGAGTATTGGGAGAGCCGCTTGGATCCCAAATGCCGTAACTGCAAAATGCATAGCGGATTCGAGCACAGCGCCGTGGAGAAAGCCATGCAAAGCCTTAAAGGCAAGCTGGAACTCGCGGCTTGGTCCATCAGCAAGTAAACGTGGATCATATCGATTTCCGGATGGATGCGAGAGCATCCATCCTTTAATTTTTTTAATCACCGCAGGTTTTCGATAGTGGAGTGGAAGATGAATGCTGAATTGGCAGCTCGTTAGTTATGTCAAGGGGGGATGATCGGGGCGATCCGACTTTTCCGTCTATTTGCACGTGTCTCATGCGATATCGAGAAGAAATAAAATCACCTCTTCCGTTGTCTTATCCTCATCCGGTTGTTCCCGCGTTCGGTCGTTTTCACGATTAAATCGTCTATTAAATGTCCTGGAAAATGGTATTTATAAAAGGATTGATGTCATACATTTACCCGCATCGCTTGTTGGGTCTCTTCACTTCGCACCGCCCTTAAGGATCTTTTGGACGCTTCCCTTTTCTTTGATTTACACGCCCGTCAACGGAACGCGATGAAGTATAATGATTGGATATGAAGTTTCTCCATTGATATCAATTCCGTTGGATGAAACAGATCTTAAAAGGGTGTGTTTAAGGGTAAAATTGGAATGATGTAACGATAAAGCATTGCGGACTTCCCATCTCCGTGGCGGGAAATGCGATTGCGTCACTCAGTTTTGACTTGCTACTGTTATGTAAATTGCGTGTCCAATTCGATCACATGAGGGCTTGCGATGGTCATGAAAAACGCGGTGGATTCGGGTGATACCTCCTTGGCGCAAAAGAGCGGGCAAAAAATCCTCACTTTTCGCTCTCTTTTACTGGGACTGATCCTCACAGCCGTGACGGATTTTTGGATTCATTGGGCGGAATTGGTGCTCGGCCAAAAAGGGCATACCGCCTTGGCGAACACCAGCATCCCCGTTGGGGCGTTCAACGTTCTGTTTTTATTGGTGATCATTAATATCCTTTTGACCAAATTCCTTAAGCCATACGCCTTTTCGCAAGGGGAGCTGCTGGTCATTTATGTCATGATGACCGTCTCGACGGTTATCTCCTCTTCCGGCGGAATCCATTTCATCGTCCCCACCATCACCGCCGCCTTCTTCTATGGCAGGCAAGGTAACGGATGGGATACGCAATTTTTCAAATACATCCCGAACTGGATCGCGGTAAAAAGCCAAAGTGCGTTGGATGGTTTTTACGAGGGCAATTCTCACGTTCCCTGGCATATTTGGGCGAAGCCTATGATTGCATGGGTGGGATTCCTCGTTATTTTCTCCCTGGCGACGCTTTGCATCGTTATTATCCTGCGACGACAGTGGTCGGATAGGGAGCGTTTGGCGTTCCCCACCGTTATCGTGCCCACGGAGATGATCCGGGACGGGGAGGGATTTTTAACAAACAAGTTGCTTTGGATCGGGTTCGCGATTCCTTTTTGCATTGATGTTATCAACACCATTCACATGAATATCCCGTCCGTTCCATATTTCCCCACCCGAACTACGGATCAGCCCGACCTGCTGAACCTGTTCACCTCCCCCCCGTACAACGCCATCGGAAGCACGCCCATCTCCTTTTATCCGTTCGTGCTAGGGATCGCCTATCTGCTTTCCGTCGAGATGACCTTTAGTTGCTGGTTTTTCTGGCTTGTCACTAAGATCGAGTTCGTTGTGGGCGCAGCGACCGGAATCAATTCAGGCGGAACCGCTGGCGGCATGAGCGCGTTTCCGTATATCGGTCACCAGGGTGCGGGGGCGTTCATCGCCCTCACATTTGTGGGACTATGGATTTCGAGGGGGTATTTGCGCGAGGTTTGGATGATCGCCTTTTCCAAGAGGAAAGCGAACATACAAGGACTTTCGGACAAGGAGGAGCCTGCGCCTTACCGTGTGGCGTTTATTGGATTGGCGGTATGCATGGCGCTGCTGGTCGGATGGTGTGCATACGCCGGAATGAGGAGCGGCGTTGCCATTGTTCTTATCCTTTTGTCTCTCACCTATATGATTGCGGCAACGCGAATACGTGCTGAAACCGGAAACGCCTGGCTATGGGGGCCGAATGTGGACGCCTACAAAGTGATGACCACCACATTCGGCTCCAATGCATTCACCCCCACGGACCTAACCATCCTTGCCTATGTGCGCAACGCTATCGCCAATTTCGATCTGAGGTGTATCACAATGCCGAATCAGTTCGATGCATACAAGATGTCCGACACGTTAAAAGTCGACAAACGCCAGTTAACCATCGCCATGGTTCTGGCTTTGGCTTTCGGCATTGCGGTCTCTTTCGCGATCGCACTGATGATATGGTACGCATTCGGTGCGGGCGCGAAATGCGAGCCGTGGCGCACCTACATGGGCAGAGTCCCGTTTGATCAATTAAGCGATGCCTTGAAGACACCCGTGAAAAACGATCTTCCCGGCACTATGGCGATGGGGGTGGGGTTCCTAATCACCACCGTCCTGATGTTCATGAGATCCCAATTCATCTGGTGGCCCTTTCATCCCGTGGGATATGCCATGGCGAACACCAATACGATGAATGCGGTTTGGTTGCCTTTTTTCCTGGCATGGCTTACAAAAACGCTTATCCTTCATTACGGAGGAATGAGGCTCTATCGAAAATCGCTTCCATTTTTCTATGGTATGATTATAGGAGACTTTCTTGCCGGGGGGCTGACCACGCTGACGGGCTGTCTGACAGGTATCAATGTCTATCCCATTAACTGGTGATCGGCATATGAACTCATTCCCCGGTTTTGAAGTTTGTTGAGATCGATGAGACGAGAATTTTGAAGTCTCCCATGGTAACGGAATGATGAAATCCTTGCCGACATCTCCCGTCCAATGCTTTTCTCTTTTGTGTGTTGGTTTGTTGATGATGTTCCTGTCAACAGCGGGATTCTGTCAAAAACTACCGCCCGCATTGCATGTCGTGGGCGATCTTTTGAAAACGAACGAGGGTAAGACCGTGCGTTTGCAGGGAGTCAATATTCCTAGTTTGGAGTGGTCCAACACCGGTGAGCAATTGCTGAAATCGGTGGACATTGCGATGGGGAGATGGAAGGCGAACGTCATAAGGTTGCCGTTGGCCCAGGATAGATGGTTTGGAAAGGCTCCGGGACAAAATGATGAGGGCAAAGCGTATCGGGGGATAGTTCAGCAGGTGGTGTCCGCCATAGCATCCCGCCAAGGGTATGTGATTTTGGATCTTCACTGGTCCGACATGGGGCAATGGGGTGAGAATATCGGTCAGCACAAGATGCCAGACGATAACAGCGCTCTGTTCTGGAAATCCGTTGCGAGGGAGTACGCCAATAATCCGGCGGTTCTCTTTGATCTGTACAATGAACCTCATGACGTCTCCTGGGATGTATGGAAAAATGGAGGGGAAGTCACCGAGGAGGTGAAAGGAACCAACATCACCTATCATTCTCCCGGCATGCAATCGCTTTTGGATACGGTGAGAGCGGTTGGGGCGAATAACTTGGTGGTGGTTGGAGGGTTGGATTGGGCGTATGATCTCACGGGTGTGATGAACGGTTACGCCCTCTCGGATCCCAACGGTGCAGGGATCATCTACTCCAGTCATATCTATCCATGGAAGAGAGATTGGGAGGGCAAGGTTGCCATCGCTGCGAAGAAATATCCGGTGATTTTGGGGGAGGTCGGATGCCAACCCGAGCCGAAACAGGAGGATCCGTCCATTTGGGCTCCCAAGGTGTTCGCATTCATAGAAAAGTATCAGCTTAACTGGACGGCATGGTCGTTTCACCCGGGAGCATCTCCGTGTTTGATAACGGATTTCAAAACCTATGATCCCACGCCTTATTGGGGGGTGTACGTAAAGAGGGCGCTCTCGGGAAGCGAAGCCATTAAAGGTAGTTTGGTCGAGTGAGATACGGTATGGGATCCACCATTCCGGCTTTTTGATATCCGCGTAGGCGTAGTGCGCAGGAATCACACACCCCGCACGCCAAATCCTCGTTTTGATAACAAGACCAGGTTAGGTGAAGAGGCGCGCCCAATTCAGCGCCCTTGAGAATGATCTCCTCCTTGGACAGATGTATGATTGGAGTCTCTATGCGGATGTCCCCCTTCGCCGTTCCAAGCCTTATCACTTCATTGAACGCATCGTAATACTCAGGTCTGCAATCCGGATACCCGCTAGAATCCTCGTAAACGGCTCCAATGAAGATGCGCACCGCGCCGACAGTCTCCGCCCAACTGACAGCGATGGAGAGGATATGCGCGTTGCGAAAAGGAACGTATGAGGTCGGGATATCCTTGTTTTCCAGATTGGCTTTGGTAACCGGCATCCGTTCATCCGTAAGGGATGATCCGCCAATTTTGGCGAGATGTTCAATGGAGACCACCAATTGATTCCTTTCCCCCACCTCGTAATAATCCGCCAAGTCGCGAAATGCCTTGAGCTCGCGTTTTTCCGTGCGCTGCCCGTAATTCAGATGAAGAAAAAGAAGTTGATAGCCATACGATCGGGCTATTGCGGCTGTTACGCAACTGTCCATTCCTCCTGAGACCAGAATGATCGCTTTTTTGGCTCGATCCTGTTGGTTTTCACCTGTTATTTTTTGTCTGCCATCCATCCCATATTCCTTGGAGTGACTTATGAATTGGATCCTCTCAGCAAATCCTCGGCAATTGCTCCCCGCTGAGCATATCCACGATGCGGTTCGAGCCGATCCTGCTCCTCATCGTGACGATGGGTTTCTCATCCTTTATCACCTCTCCGATCACGGCGGCTCCTTCGCCTAAAGGATCGGATTGGAGTATTCGCAACGCTTGCGCCGCGTACTCCTTCGGAAGAATGGCGATGAATCTTCCCTCGTTCGCCACGTACAGGGGGTCGAAACCGAGTATCTCGCACGCCCCCTGTACGTCCTCTCGAACGGGTATCGATTTTTCCTCAATATGCAGATGCAATCCGCAACCTTCGGATATCTCGATCAGCGCCGATGCCAATCCCCCTCTGGTCAGGTCTCTAAGGCAATGCACGGGAATGTGCGCATCCAATAGCGATCCCACGATGCCGTGTAGAGGAGCGCAGTCGCTTTCAATTACGGTTTCAAACTCCAAACCTTCGCGTACCGCCATGATGGCTATCCCGTGACGTCCTATGTCTCCGCTTAACAGAATAACATCGCCTTCCCTCACTTCGGACGGGGCGATGGTGAGTCCGTTCTTGCGGATTCCTATGCCTGCGGTGTTGATATATATTTCATCTCCCTTGCCGCGATCCACCACTTTCGTATCGCCGGTTACTATTTGCACTCCCGCCTCATTCGCTTGATCGCTCATGGAGCGCACCACTTTCCATAGAGTCTCCATGGGAAGCCCCTCTTCGATCACGAACGCCGCGCTAAGATACAGCGGCTTGGCGCCGCACATCGCCAAATCGTTTAGAGTGCCACATATCGCCAGTTTGCCGATATCCCCGCCGGGGAAGAAAAGCGGACGAATAACATAAGAGTCAGTCGTGAATGCGACATGATTGTTCGGCAACGATAACAGTGCGCCGTCGTGGCGTTGATCCAATACCGGGTTTGAAAATGCGGCTCCGAACATCCTCTCGATTAATTGATGCGTGAGTCTGCCTCCCCCTCCGTGCGCGAGAAGCACATTCGGGTAGTCGGAAATAGGGATGGGACAGGCGAAGCCGGTGATATCGGAGACTTTGTCGATACTCATTCTATTGTTCGTTCCTTCTGTAACGATAATACGCTGCGCAGGCTCCTTCGGAGGAGACCATCGGCGCCCCAAGGGGATGTTCCGGAGTGCATTTATTTCCAAATGCAGGGCACTCCTGCGGTTTGATAACCCCTTGAAGCACCAGACCGCTTTGGCACTCGGTGGGCTCTTCCGCAGTGTAATTCGATAATCCGAATCGGAGTTCCGCATCGAAAGATTGATAGTCCGGCGCCAGTGCTAATCCGCTTTGGGGGATGGAGCCAATGCCTCTCCATTTTCGAGGAACCGTTACGAAAACCTCGGAAACGATCTTTTGCGCCTCCCGATTGCCATCACGTTTGACGCTGCGAGCGTATTGGTTCTCCACCTCGCATCTCCCCTCCTCCAACTGCTTGATAACCATCCATAATCCTTGCAGGATGTCCAAGGGCTCGAATCCGGTGACAACTATCGGCGTATGATATTTCGTCGCAATGGGTTCATATTCCGTATATCCCATAACCGTGCAAACGTGTCCCGCAGCGAGAAACCCTTGCACTCGATTTGTGGGAGAGCTTAGGATCGCCTCCATCGCCGGAGGCACCAGCACATGCGACACCAAGAGTGTGAAATTGGTGATTCCTTGTTTTTTCGCCTGAAAGACTGACATCGCGTTAGGCGGAGCCGTGGTTTCAAAACCCACCGCGAAAAAGACCACCTGTTTTGTCGGGTTCTCCCGCGCTAGTTTCAAGGCGTCCATCGGAGAGTAGACGATACGCACGTCCGCTCCGTTCGCCTTTGCTGAGAGAAGATCGCCCTTTGTTCCCGGAACGCGCAACATGTCGCCGAAGGAGCAAAAGAAAACATCCGGGAGGCCCGCCATTTGCACCGCTTTGTCTATCTGTTCAATAGGGGTGACGCATACCGGACAACCGGGGCCATGAACCAAAGTTATGGATTTGGGAAGCAGGGAATCGATGCCGTATTTGACGATGGAATGGGTTTGTCCGCCGCAAATTTCCATGATCGTCCACGGGCGGGTTGCAATTTTAGCGATGGCGGAACTTATTTTACGCGCATCCTCGGCGTTCCGATACTCATCCATGAATCGCACGTTCGTTCTCCTCCGCCTCGACGCACTCCTCCATCTCCTTCAGGTAGGTGAATATCTCGTTCGCCTCCTCTTCATCCACCACGCTGAGAGCGAATCCCACATGCGTGATCAGATAATCGCCGATCTTTGCTTCAGGCACATACGCGAGGTTCACTTCCTTGATAATTCCTCCGAAGCTGACCTTGCCCGTTCGCTCCATGGGATCGGTTCCCTCTATGCTCATTAACTTGCCAGGTATGGCTAGGCACATTTCTTATTCTCCATTTCTCTTCCTAAGGTGGGCGTCCGTGTCCATTCCCGCAGCTAGTTGCCCGAGAGACAACCCCCCGTCATTGGGGGGATATCGTTGATGCCAGTATGGACGGAACCCCTCATTTTCCAGCAGTTGGACAGTGCGCTCAAGCAATACTGCGTTCTGGAAACAGCCGCCGCTTAATACAATTTTGTTCAGAGAAGCTCTTCGAGCGATCTCCAAAATGATCATCGCCAGAGTATTATGAAAACGCTGAGATATCTCACCGATATCGACTTGATTTTGGTAATCCTCGAGCGCTCCCCTGACCATATCCTCCCAGTCGACGATATCCTCTTGATCGAAGGAAGTCACGCTGCGGTTATCATCAACAGGACGAATTCGAAAAGGATAGGAATCCCCGGAAGGAGAGGGAGAGATGGCGAATTCCAAAGCCATCGCCGCTTGTCCCTCATGACGAACGATCTGTCGCAACCCTGTCAGAGATGCGATTCCATCGAACAACCTTCCCATGCTGGAAGTGCGAGGGGAGTTTAATCCTCTTTCCATCATGGTTAGGAGGTTCGCACGCTCCTTTTCCACGAAGGCTCGTGTGGAGGGAATATCGGTTATCGCGGGAATATCCCTCCCGAAAATCTCAAATAGCAATCCCAACGCGGCTCTGCGAGGCTCCTTGATCGCCGCCTCGCCTCCAGGGAGAGGGAATGTTCTCAGGTGCGCTTTGCGTCGCCATCCGTCTTCCGACACCACAATAAATTCACCCCCCCATATTGTACCGTCTTCACCGTATCCCGAGCCATCCCACGCCACGCCAAGAACGGGGGGGGCGAGGTCGTTCTCCGCCATGCAGGAGCGAATATGGGCATAATGATGTTGTACGCGAATTTGTGGATATCCCATGGATTCCGCGAATTGGGACGGGAAATAATCCGGATGTGAATCGCGCACGACCATGTTCGGTTCGATATTGTACAACCTCTCGAAATCGGCGATGACTTTTTCAAATGTTTTTGATGCCGCCAGAGTATCCATGTCGCCAATGTGCTGGCTTAGGAATGCGTGAGAGCCAACGTTGACGCCAACGGTGTTCTTTTGATGCGCGCCCATGGCGATTAGGCGTCTATCCGCAGATTGAGGCAGGATGGCGGGCATGGGAGCAAACCCTCTCGCCCTGCGTAACATCATCTCCCTGCCAAGAAGAACCCGAACGATGCTATCGTCCGCATGGCGGGCGATGGGGCGATTGTGCACCAAAAAAACGTCCGCGATGTTTTGTAGTCTGTCCAGCGCCTCCATTTCGTCGATGCAGATCGGTTCATCCGAGAGATTACCGCTCGTGGCGACAACCGGGAACCCCAACTCTCCCAATAGAAGATGATGCAAAGGAGTGTAGGGCAGCATGACGCCCAATCGCGGATTCCAGTCATCCTTTGAGACGAACAGGCATGAGGGGTGGGGGATGAGGTTCGCTCCATCGGCCAAATCTCTCCAGTTTTCCGATACAAAACGATGTTTGAGGAGGAGAATTGGCGCTTGCGGGGATAAAAGGCTTCGCACTTCCGCATCGGATATATCGCAGTGAGAGCGGATCAGATCGATGGAAGGATACATGAGTGCAAAGGGTTTTTCCTCTCTCCTTTTGCGTGATCTCAAAGCTTGAACCGCGTCGGGGTTGCGCGCGTCACACAAAAGTTGGAACCCTCCCAACCCTTTCAGCGCGACAATTTCACCCACCTTGATCGCCATGGCGGCATTCAGAAGGGCGTCATCATGGGAAAAGAGGATTTCGCCTTTCTTGTTCCAAAGCTCCAGGTGCGGCCCGCACACCGGGCAGGCATTGGGTTGGGCGTGAAATCTCCGATCCAGAGGGTCTTCATACTCCCTTTGGCAGTCGTCGCACATTCGGAAAATCTTCATAGTGGTGTTTGGACGATCATAAGGTAACGATTCTATGATCGTAAAACGTGGACCGCAATGCGTGCAATTGGTGAAAGGGTACCGGTAGCGTCGATTGTTCGGATCGCGAATATCCGCAAGACATGCAGGACATGTGGCAAGGTCCGGGGAGATGAACGCAGTTTTTCGACCTTTATCCTCGCTCTCACGAATCACGAAACTTTCATATCCCGCCGCATCAAGCCAGGTCGGTTCGATGCTCTCAATGAAAGCGGGGGAGGGCTTGTCCGATTGCAATCTGTTTAGAAATTCGTGCAGCGCGGAGATTTCTCCTTCCGCCTCGGTGACAACCCCCTGGGAGTTATTCAACACCCAGCCTGTCAATCCAAGGGATGCTGCGAGTTTGTAGACGAAAGGTCTGAAACCAACCCCTTGGACGGTTCCGTGAATTAAAACACGCAAGCGGCGTTTATCGGCGGAAAAATTCTCCATACGAAATATTATATCGTAATGAGGGCATCCTTGCCGAGCATGTATGGATCTCTTTTCCTCTGCGACTACAGGAGCGGGAATATAGTTGACAGAGTTTGTGTCATTCCCGTTTGGGCGGAACGATACGCCGCCTCGAATATCTCTATGACATGTCTGGCGTGCTCCGCAGTGACGATGCTTGGAATATCCTCCGCAACCCAATCCACCAACTGCATGATATCCTCGAAGATGTGGGACTCCTCCATCCGTTGGTGCTCCCCTGTCACATGGGGTAGCAGCGCCACATCGCCGCGTCCGGAGGCGTCGGCGATTTCGCGTCCTGGATATTGCACGGGTTTGCCGTTGAACAACCCGTTGGCATACGAGCCTTTGGTTCCGTAGATGTTAGCCGTGCCAAAGGGGGTGAGGGAACCCACTGCGGCGCCATAAACGAATGCGAAAAGGTTGTTTCCGAAATCCAACAGAATCAAGGTGTTATCATCGGCGTCGCACTCCACTCTTTCTCCCTTAAACTCACGCTCCTTGAGGGATATTCCGGAAAAAGAGGTGACTCGTTTCGCCGGTCCCAATATGCCGGTAAGAGCGTGCAAACCATAAACGGTCATGTCGTACAAAGGTCCGCCCCCCGGTTTTTTCCAATACCATGCGGGATTAATATTGTTTAAGGGATCATCTCCCTGACGGCATTTTTCATTTTCATGATATGACCCGAACCCCGCCCCGGTGGCAGCCCATGCGATGACCCCGAAATCCCCGTTTTGCACCATCTCCCTTAACCGTCGATGGATTGGACGTAGCATCTGCCCCGGGGAGGCGACAATCTTCACTTTGAACCTCTTAGCCTCTTCGATAAGATGCGTAGCCTCCTTGCACGTAACCGTCATGGTTTTATTGAAATGCACATGCTTGCCGGCGCGAATGGCTTGAAGGCCCTGCTCGTAATGGAGGCCTATGGGCGAACCGATCGTTACGATATCCACGCCTTCATCTTTTAGCAATTCCTCGTAACTCTCATATGCTCGATCAACGTGATACTTTTCCGCAGCCGCCTGAGCCCTCCCCGGGGCGGGATCGCATACGGCGGATAGATGGACACGATCCTGAACATCGGGCAGGCTGAGATGCATTAACGCACCTCGAATGCCGATGCTACCCGCGCCGACGACGCCAATTCCTATCTTGCGCATTCGGATTTCCCCTTTCAGATTAAATCTGTTCCTTCAAAAAACGCTTCTTCGATTTTGCGCCATGCGTCATCGCGGAGGAAAGCGCCTGCGATGAAGGATTATCATGGCGAAAAGTTCACATTCCCGCTTGAGTGATTCTTCCCCCCGTCACCGGTAGATAGGCTCCGGTCACATAGGAGGCAAGGTCACTTAGGAGAAACACGCAAGCGTTGCCGATTTCATCTGCGGATCCGTGCCGACGAAGCGGAAGCGATTTGCCGAAATCAAGGGAGCCTTTGGATTGGGTGTCCACCTTTTCGTCTGCCATCCATCCAGGGGCAACGATGTTGATCGTGATGTTATCCGGTCCTAACTCGCATGCGAGCGACCGAGTAATACCGACCATGGCGCCTTTTCCCGCCATATAGGGCGACCAGTTCGCAGGAGCAAGGTTCCATAGCTCGGTGCCGATGTTCACTATCCGACCACCGCCCTGTCTTTTCATGTGGGGTCTTGCGGCTTTGATTGTGTTCAAAACGGCGATGCATCCGAAGTCAAACATGTTCTGATACACTTCCAATCCGGTTTCCGCCAGCGACCCATCCTGCCTGCCGCCAATGGCATTGTTCACGACTCCGTTCAATTTGCCATGTTCTGCGATAATCGCTTCGATCATTTCGTTCACTTCTTCCGATTTTCTCACATCCGCTTTGAATGCTTTCGCCGAACCGCCTTTGTCCTTGATCTCTTGCACCACTTGGTTCGCTCTCTCGGAGCTTCGGGAATAGTTTACGGCGACGGTGGCGCCGTGCTTTGCGAGAACGCGGCTGATATTCGCTCCAATTCCTCTTCCGCCGCCGGTGACTAGGACGACCTGGTTTTCAAGTAACATGCTAACTCCTCCTGTATGTATATCTTTCAAAGAATGGCGAAATTCACGCTTCAAACCTGTTATCCAACATGGAGCTTATTGGGCTATTAAGCTTGCGAGCATCAAAAAGGAGCCGTTCAGCCGTTTACACGCTCCCCCCAGAGGAGACGCTGGCGTATCTTACGATAAAAACCGCCTTTTTTCAAACGCACGAGTTGAACATTGTAGTTCGCTCGTTGGGCACGCACCTTGTCCCCTGTATTTAACGAGGTCACGCGATAACTATCCGCCACGAAGAGCACCTCCCCGCCATCGGATTCAACGCTAAAGTTCACAATCTCATCCGCAGGTATCACGATTGGGCGAGCGTTAAGAGTGTGGGCGCATATGGGAGCCACGATAAACGCTTGCACGGTGGGGGCGACCAAGGGACCGCCTGCGGAGAGTGCGTAGGCTGTGGAGCCGGTGGGGGTCGCAACGATAACCCCGTCCGCGAGATAGTTGGTTAGTTTCTCGGCTCCGAAGGAGGTTGCGAGGTGAAGCATTCTTGATCGCGCTCCTTTGTTCACGACGATGTCGTTCAATCCGGTGGCTTCAAAGATGGTTTTCCCATCGCGGATCACCTCGCCTCGGATCATCATTCTCTCTTCAATCTCATATCGTCCCATGATAATATTGGGGAGGTTTGTGATCAACTCTTCCGGACTGGCTTCGGATATGAATCCGAATCGTCCCAAGTGCACTCCCAGTATGGGTATGCGGCGCGGAGCGGCGATATGGGTGGCGGTAAGGATGGTGCCATCCCCGCCGAGAGTGATCATGAGTTGCATCTCATCCAGGCACGCCTCCTGGCAGGAGATATCATCCATGGAGAGTTTTTTCGCCGCAATCGCGTCAATTCGCACCGTGACCCCAAGCGCCTTTAGTTGCTCCACAACTTTGGAGGCGAGTTCCAAAGCTTTGGGTTTGGAGCTGTTGGCGATGATCCCCACATAATCAATCAGCATGGGTTCAGACTCCGTCCGCGTGAAATGAATGACAGTTCATCCAAAGCGATTCACATCCCGTTTTGTGAATAGAATACCTTACTTCGCCTCGGTTCAAGGAAATTCGTCAAGGGATTACGGGCGTATTTAACGAAATATGAAAAAATCTTGGGGTTACCGGTTGACATATGGTGAAGGGATAAGATATACTATGCAGGTTTTCGGATGAATTAATCAATATCCATTCGATTTCAATTCGCTCACACAAGGAGGCTACGCGAGGGGGAATACCATCCCCAAGTGAGTTTCTCAGGGCTTTTATACGTGCCAACATCACGTCGTGCCGCCCCTTCCTCTGTGTGAGAAGGGCTTTTTTATTGAGCTAATCGCTTCATTCAACTGGCTTGCCGGAATCCGTCTGTCACTTTTCAAAAGGAGCGCGGGCGAACTGGAAGAGGCGATTCGTTGGATTGATACATTTTTGCAATACGCCAAAGGACATGGCGATGTTGCAGGCGAACAACGGAGGATTATGTATGCCGACCATTAACCAGTTGGTTAGAAAAGGCCGAATGCGTTTAAACAAAAGGAGCGCCGCGCCCGCCTTGCGCGGAAATCCTTTCAAAAGAGGTGTCTGTTTGGTGGTGCGCACCGTGCAACCCAAAAAGCCGAATTCCGCATTGCGTAAAATCGCTCGCGTCCGACTAACCAACGGAATGGAAGTGACCGCCTATATTCCCGGAATTGGGCATAATCTTCAGGAGCACTCCGTGGTCATGATACGTGGCGGTCGCGTAAAGGACTTGCCCGGGGTGCGATATCACATCGTTCGGGGCACTCTTGACGCCGCTGGAACGAGGGACCGTAAGTCCAGTCGCAGCAAATACGGGACCAAGCGACCCAAGTAGAGTCCTAATTGTTGCTTGCAAGACACAACGCGAGGAATTTTCCATAAGGGAGAACAATCATGCCGAGAAAAGGGCCAGTGCGACGTAGGCCGATTATTCCGGACCCTGTATACAACAACATCATGGTGCAGCGTTTTATCAATCGTCTGACACTGGATGGCAAGAAAAGCATTGCGGAAGCGATTTTCTACGGCGCCATCAAGCAAGTCGAGCAGAAGACCGGGAAACCAGGCTTGGAGGTGTTTGACCAGGCTCTCAAAAACGTGATGCCGGTTATCGAGGTGCGTCCGCGAAGAGTGGGTGGTTCCACCTATCAAGTGCCTGTGGAAGTGCGTTCCGAAAGAAGGATTTCCCTTGCTTTGCGCTGGATTGTGACCAATTCGCGCAAACGCTCCGGTCGAACCATGCACGAGCGCCTTGCAAGCGAGTTAATTGATGCCGCCAACAACACCGGCGCAAGTGTGAAGAAAAAAGAGGACGGGCACAAGATGGCCGAGGCCAACAAGGCCTTCGCTCATTATCGCTGGTAAGTCAGGGGCGGCATGTTTTCGAGGCGAAAAAGGGATCCCCTTTTTCGCTTCGTATTGAACGCTTCCTGAGAGGATTTTGATAATTATATGTCACGAGAGTATCCATTAAATAAAACCCGTAATATCGGTATCGCAGCGCATATTGATGCGGGAAAGACAACCACAACGGAGAGAATTCTCTACTACACCGGTCGAACCTACAAGATCGGCGAGGTTCACGAGGGTACCGCCGTTATGGATTACATGGAGCAGGAACAGGAGAGGGGAATCACTATCACCTCCGCCGCAACAACCTGCTTCTGGAAAGACCATCGCATCAACATCATTGATACGCCTGGACATGTGGATTTCACCGCCGAAGTCGAGCGATCGATGCGGGTTTTGGATGGAGTTGTCGCCGTATTCTGCGCTGTGGGCGGTGTCCAACCGCAATCCGAAACGGTGTGGCGTCAAGCCAGCAAGTATAGAGTTCCACGAATCGCCTTCATCAATAAGATGGATCGAATGGGCGCAAACTTCTTCTCAGTGGTTGAAAAAATGCGCGAGAGAATGGGAGCGAACGCGATTCCCATCCAGATTCCCATCGGGGCGGAGGCGGATTTCAGGGGAATCATCGATTTGGTGACCATGCAGTCCTCCATCTATCGCGGCGATGATGGCAAGGAGTTTGATATCACCGACATTCCCGATGACATGAAGGATCTCGCGATTGAGTGGAGGGAAAAGCTGGTGGAGGCGGTGGCCGAGTGCGACGATCGATTGATCGAGAAGTACTTGGACGGAGAGAAAATCACTTCGGAGGAGATACGCTACGGCCTGCGCAAAGGAGTGATCGAGAACAAGATTATTCCCGTCACCTGCGGATCTGCTTACAAGAACAAAGGCGTGCAACCTCTTCTGGATGCGGTGGTGGATTATTTGCCATCGCCCGAGGATATCGATGCGGCGGTGGGCATTGATCCGAACACGGGCGAAAGAATCACGCGCAAGCCTAGTGACGATGAGCCGTTCAGCGCCCTGGCATTCAAAATTGTGACGGACCGATTCGGAACCCTGACGTTTTTCCGCGTCTACTCCGGTTCGCTTCAAAAGGGACAGGCGGTTTATAATCAGACGAAGCAGAAGAGAGAGCGTGTGGGGCGCATTCTTCGCATGCATGCCAACACGCGGGAGGATGTGGATACGGTGTATGCAGGGGAAATCGCTGCGGCGGTGGGATTGCAACTCACCACCACAGGAGATACGCTTTGCGACGAGAATCATCCCATCCTGCTAGAGTCCATACAATTTCGCGATCCGGTCATCTCCCTTGCAATCGAGCCGAAGACGAAAGTCGATCAGGAGAAGATGGGGATCGCGTTGCAAAAGCTCTCATCGGAGGACCCCACGTTTCGCGCATCCACCGATCCTGAAACCGGACAAACGATTATCTCCGGGGTGGGGGAACTTCACCTTGAAATCATGGTGGATCGAATGAAACGGGAGTTCTCGGTCGAGGTGAATCAGGGTGCGCCCCAGGTGGCGTATCGGGAAACCATCACCCGCAAAGCCGTCGCTCGAGAGCCCTATAAAAGGCAAACCGGCGGTCGCGGACAATACGGCGATTGCGAGCTTGTGGTTGAACCTTTGGATCCGGGCAAGGGTTTTGAATTCGTGAACAAGATTGTGGGCGGCGCAATTCCAAAGGAGTATATTCCTGCGGTGGAGTCCGGGGTGCGGGAGGCGATGGATACGGGGGTCCTTGCCGGATATCCCCTGGTGGATATCAGGGTGACGGTCGTTGATGGTTCCTTCCATGAAGTGGACTCCTCGGAAATGGCGTTTAAAATCGCAGCGTCCATGACTTTCAAGGCCGCTTGCCGCAAGGCGGCTCCGGTCATCAAAGAGCCGATCATGGCGGTTGAGGTCGTCACCCCCGAGCAGTTTATGGGGGATGTTATCGGAGACTTAAACTCTCGCCGAGGCAGAATAGAGGGGATGGAGCCAGGCCCCGGAGGGATGCAGATTATCAAGGCGCAAGTGCCGTTATCGGAGATGTTCGGTTATGTCACGGCTTTGCGATCCCTCACTCAGGGAAGAGCCGACCCGAATGTTGAACCCTCGCATTACGAGGAGGTGCCTAGGAATTTGGCTGAGGAAATCATCGCCAAATCTCAAGGCAAACAGCTGATAAATCGTTAAATGGAAGCGACGCCATGTGCGTCAATAGCAAAAATAAGCCGGTATCGGAGGATTATTAATGGCAAAGCAGCGTTTTGAGCGCAACAAGCCGCATGTGAACATCGGCACCATCGGTCACGTGGACCATGGGAAGACGACATTGACATCCGCCATCACTCGCGTTTTGGCGGAGTCCGG
>Ga0078972_1006787_pt1 | contig 26522 bp, 20 predicted proteins | sample YelNatPaOPGAMG01_FD_67568 | JGI IMG/M metagenome (GOLD analysis project Ga0078972, IMG submission 67568) | Hot spring thermophilic microbial communities from Obsidian Pool, Yellowstone National Park, USA - OP-RAMG-01 (SPADES assembly) (version 2) | ecosystem: Environmental > Aquatic > Thermal...
CTGATGTTCGTCAAGGCGCTGGTGCGTCAGCCCGTCTTTGTCGGCTACTATGCTGCAGCTGCGACAGTGGCGCAGGTCCCTTACTATGCCCTGCTGGCTCTGGCCGACACACTCTTGCCCGTCACGGCGCGCTTGCTGGAAAATGGCCTCCGCGAGCGGGCCCGGCGCACCATTCAGGCAGGCCTGCGCTATGGGCTCATGCTCCTGGTGCCGGCAGGGGTGCTCATTGCCGCCACTGCGCAGCCGTTCATGACCTTTCTCTACGGGCGCAGCTATGGGCCTGCGAGTGCGCTGCTGGCCATCTTGATCTGGGCACAGACCTTCTATGCCTTTTCGACCGTCCTGACGGCCCTGCTGATCGCTGAGAGCAAGCCCAATGTGGTCATGGCGCTGGCGTTAGGGTTACTCCCGGTGTCAGGCGCCCTGAACCTGGCGCTTGTGCCGGCCTGGGGCCTGATGGGCGCCGCTTTCTCGACTGCAGTGGCGACCCTCGTGGGACTGCTGGTGAGCTATTGCTTGGTGCGGCGTGATTTCGGCCCCATTGTCGAGTGGCGCTCCACGCTGGCGATTGTGGCCGCGGCGGCTGTGAGCGGCGCTCTGGCCCTGTGGTGGCATCCGCGGGGTATGTTGCTGGTGCCTGCCTATGTTGTACTTTGGGGGGTGGATATCGTGGTGCTCTGGCTGCTGGGTGAGATCAGGCCGGCAGACTTGCAAAGGGTGCGGCAGTTGCTGGGCCTTCTGCAGAAGGTGGCGGCATGAACGCAAGTTCGTATTTGACCGATATTCTCCCTCGAGTCGTTGGCTATTGGCTGGCACGGGCCGGCCTCATTCCGCCGCCGCCTCCCATGACGCTCACCTTTTCGGTGACCAACCGCTGTCAGTCGCGCTGCTTCACCTGCCAGATCTGGCGGCTCTACCGCGATCATCCGGAGCGGGCGGCCGAGGAGCTGACGCTGGCGGAAATCGAGGCCATTTTTCGCAGCCTGGGCCACGTGTACTTTTTCAATATCTCCGGTGGTGAGCCCTATCTGCGGGCGGACCTGCCAGAGATTGTGGGTTTGGCCCTGCGCTACCTGCGGCCAGGTGTGGTCCATATCCCCACCAACGGCCTCGCGCCTGAGCGGGTGGAGGAAGGCACGCGTCGCATCCTCGAGAAGATCGAGGCCTGCGGCCGGCGCATCCCGCTCACGGTCAAGCCTTCGCTGGATGGCGTCGGCGCCGAGCACGATCGCATCCGGGGCGTGCCGGGCAATTTCGAACGGGTGCTCGATACCCTGGCTCGCCTCAAGGGCCTGCGCCGCGAGTTCCCCAACCTGCATGTGGAGGTCGGCACCGTCGTCTCGACGGCCAACATGGACCATCTGGACGAGATCGCCGCCTTTGTGCACAGCCTCGACGTGGAGAGCTATCGCAACGAGATTGCCGAGCAGCGGGCCGAGTTCTTCAACCAAGGGGACCCTATCACTCCCTCGGCTGAGCAGTATCAGCGCCTGATGAGAGATTTCAGCGACCGCACGCGTGCGGCTACCGGCCACAAACGCTCGCTGGCGCAGCTCACCGAGAGCCTGCGTCTGGTATACTATGACGTGGCGGCGCGTATTCTGGCTGAGGGCCGCCAGGTGTTGCCGTGCTATGCCGGCTGGTCTAATGCGCATATTAACCCCTATGGTGAGGTCTGGCCCTGCTGCGTTCTGGGTTACGACCGGCCGCTGGGCGACCTGCGCGCGGCCGGGCTCGATTTCCGCCGCGTTTGGCGCTCGGCGCAGGCTGCAGAGGTGCGGCGCTTTATCCGCGCTGGAGGCTGCGCCTGCCCATTGGCCAATCAGGCATACTCGAACATCCTGTGCGATCCCGTGTCTACGGCGCGCGCGGCGGCGCTCGTGCTCCGTTTCCGCCTGCGAGGAAAGGGATCCTGATATGGCCCAGGCTACTCCTTATGACAGCCATCTGACCTATCGCCAGGAATTGCTCGACGTGGGCCCGCGCTTTCACCTGCGCACCGGGCTCATGCGCCGCATGCTCCGCGGGCAGCACGGGCGGCTGCTTGATGTCGGCTGCGGCGATGGGTTTTTCATGCAGCAGCTCATGCGCATGGGATTTACCTGCGCCGGCCTCGACGTCTCGGCGCCCATGATTGAGCGCTGCCGGGCGCGGGTAGGGGAGGATGTCGAGCTCTACTGCGGCCCCATCGAAAGCTACACCCCGGCGCAGCCCTTTGATGTTGTCGCTTGTGGTGAGGTGCTGGAGCATATCGAGGATGATCTGGGTACATTGCACCATATCTGGCGCCTCCTGCGGCCTGGGGGCCTGTTTGTCTTGAGTGTGCCGCTGGATATGCGCCTTTGGAACGAGGTCGATGCTCGCGCCGGCCACCAGCGCCGTTATACCAAGGTCGGGATCCTGAGCAAGCTCCAGCAGGCGGGCTTTCGCACCGAGCGCTACACGGTGTGGGGCTGGCCCATCACCCGCACCCTCCACTTTACCATTCGCCGCCAACAGAAGAGCTTGCTCAGCGCCCCGGCCAGGCGGCGGAACTGGAGGTTGTTGCGGCAGCTCATGCGCTGGGGGCGCTACGTCTTCTTGCTGGACAACCTCTTCAACTGGACGGAGCGAGGCGTGGGTATCGTCGTCAGCGCCAGGCGCTGAGGAAACGATCTTGACCTGCCCACACATGTGGCCACCCATGCGCCGCAGAGGAACGGCGCGTTAGATTCATGGCTCCCACCGGCGTTCTGAAAAAGGAGTCAGACCATGCCCTCACGTCTATGGGCTTGCAGCACAACAGCGGCGGTTGCTCTCATCTTCCTTCTCCTGAGCTGCGCCCGCGCGCCGGTCACCTCCACGCCGCTGCCCACGATGGCGCCGGCGACGCCCAAAGCGACCGAAGCCCCGGCCGTTGCCTCCGCCATGCCAGCGGGAGCGACAGTGCTCCAATCTGTCCAGGCTGACCTCGACGGCGACGGCGCCCAGGAGCAGATCAGCATCTACCAGGCGGGAGATCAGCTAGGCGTCGGTATCGCCCCGGCAGCGGATCCCAACAAAGGCTGGCACGTCGACCTGCCGGGCAAGTTCAGCAGCGTGACGACTCGCGATATCAATGCGGACCGCCTGCCCGAAGTCCTCATCCAAACCTGCGGCCCCGAAGCCGACTGGTACAACCTCGCCGTCATTAGTTGGTCCAAAGGGCAGGGGCATCTGCTCTCGCCCGAAGGTGGGCCGCTGGGCGGGCAGCCCGTGTTCCGCTCGCACTATTATGCGCCTATCGTAGATGATGTGGATGGCAACGAAACGGGCGAGATCCTGGTGGCCTGGGATAGCGACAATCCCCGGTTCCTCGATACCCTGGTCTATGAATGGACTGGAGACGCCTTTATCAAGAGTGATGGATGGCTGGCTCCCCCTCGTGTGGTGCCGACTGCTGCTCCGTCATCCTCCCAGGGCTGACATGACCCTGCCAGAGGGCATAATACTCCAAAGGTGTTATTGACCCCAGATCTTTACGAATGATATACTGTGCACCGTAGGTCAGATAGATCCTGGGTTTCGGTCCCTTTAAGGAGGATGTGAATGAAACGGCTGGTCACCCTGTTGATGGTCATCGGCATGCTCCTCACCAGCACCATTGTGGTGTCGGCGGGCTATCCCGACCCCGGCGCGGGCAGTACCTGCGTCTTTATGCAGAACCTGAGCGAAACAGATTCCGCAGAGATCAATGCGATTTTCACGACGGGTGAGACGGGCGGTACGGCAGCTACCCAAGATGTAAGCGATAATCTGGCCCCCTTCGCCTCCGCGCGCATGCTCTATACCCAGTTCCCCAGTACCATCCCCAACAATTGGGCCGGTGCGGTAGAACTCCAGGCCACCGCACCGTTGGCTGCGGTCGCGACCATCACCTGGGATAATCCCGCAGTGAGCAACAGCAGGGCAGCGGGCATCTATAAGGGCGTCGATGCACCCGACACGCAGGCCTACCTGCCCTACCTGGCTGTCCGCCCCAATCTGCAGACCAGCCGCATTACCGTCCAGAACACGGAAACACAGACGGTCAATATCACCATTCATTTCTACGACCTCAATGGTACTCAGGCCCCGCAGACCAAGACCGACTCGATCCCACCCAAGAGCGAAAAGACCTATCGCCTCGACGTGATCCAGCCCGATTTCAGCGCTACCAGTGGCTATGGCTCGGCCTATGTCACTTCAGATAAGAAGATTGCTGCCATCGCCACGCTTCACTGGGGCGCCAACTGGTCTTACGCTTCAGATTGCTACAGTGGAGTGGCGAGTGGCGACACGACCCTCTGGATCCCTGGTGCCTTCCGCCGCTTCAATGCTGGCTGCGGGAACCATGCTTCCGCCTCCTGCTACACGAACTTTAGTGTACCCGTGATTCAAAACCTGGGTGACCAGCCGGCGAACGTGACCATCCAGTTCTGGAAAAGCGATGGTACCATGTCACATCAATTGACTGACACCATCGCTCCCAAAGCGGCCAAACAGTACAACACGGCGATCAAGGGTACCCTGGATCAGGCCATGTATGACGCCATGGTGGCCGACCTGGGCGATTATTGGAACGGCAGCATCAAAGTCATCAGCAACAATAACCAGCCGCTGACCGGTCTCTGCATCTACTATGCCACCAGCACGGGCGTGTCCGATACCATGATCTACGACGCTATCCGCGACAACCAAGCGACGACCAAGGCGCTTTCCTTCCCGGCCACCTATCGCAAGCGCACGGGTGGGACCGATGCTATGTGGTCCACCGCTGTCATCCAGAACCTGAGCAATACCCCGGGGCAGTTGGATATTCGCTTCTTCCGTTCTCAGGATGGCTCTGAGGTGACTAACGCGCACGCCGTGATCAGCATCCCGGCCAACGGCACGAGGGACCTGAACCTCAGGCAGCAAGTCAATCTGCCACAGGCCTCGTTGGATGCGCTGGGCACCTACTACTCAGGCGCCATGCTTGTGAAGCCCGTCGGGGGCAGCATCCGCATCGTTGGCCAGGCCAATGTCTTTTGGGATGGGGCCAACCGCGCAGGCGCTTACAGTGGGTTCGTGGTTCCCTGATCGTAAACCTGGATTTCCCGGCCTTAACAGACGGCCTCTCCAAGCCTGGAGAGGCCGTCTGTTCGTGGTGCGCCAGGCATGTCATGTAACCAGGAGGTGAGAGTCCTCTGCGGGCCGTGATGACCGGAACCGTTAGCCAAGGCAAGGGTGTCCGTCGCGAGGCGGAATCTGAAGGAAGCCGCAGGCAAAACTCGGACCCGACGAACAGAAACCGGATACAAGGCCGGCGTGGTGGGGTAACCCGGCCATGGACGGGGACGCCCGATAGTCATCCGGGCACGCACGCTGGTAGATCCGGCGGGGGCCGAGGGAAGGCTACATGACTTACCCTGGGAGGTCTCCATGCCTGTCCGGGCGAACCGGACTAGCGCACTGGCAACAGGGCGCGAGGGGCAGGGAGAAGTCAGCCGAGGCCATAGTAGCCAGTGGGGACGCTGGCGAAGGGCCGAATCTTCTGTTGCAGGGAGCGGGCGGGACGACTCGATGAGTGCGGAGCGACAGCAAGGCACGTGGTACCAACCGAGCCTCTTTGAGGGGAGGAAGGACGACGTGCGCCACGGCGCAAACGGCGAGGGCGGAACCCGAGCTGTTGCGTGCGAGGAGCCGCAAGCGCTCGCGGCGTCGGAACGAGAGCGAGCCCTGACGCGCGACCTCATGGAAAGGATATGCGAGCGAGGGAACCTGAACCGGGCGTACAAGCGCGTGAAAACCAACAAAGGCGCGCCGGGCGTCGACGGCATGACCGTCGATGATCTGTACCCCTGGTTGGTCGAGCACAAGGAGGAGTTGGTCGCTTCGCTGCTGGACGGGAGCTACGAGCCACAACCGGTACGGGGGAAAGAGATACCGAAGCCGGGGGGCGGGACGCGGCAGTTGGGCATACCGACGGTGGTGGACCGTCTAGTGCAGCAAGCCATTCTCCAGGTGCTCGAACCGCTGTTGGACCCGACCTTTTCGGCGTCGAGCTACGGTTTTCGACCTGGGCGCAACGCCCATCAGGCGCTGCGTAAGGGGGCGGAATACGTGCGCGACGGACGGGTCATCGTCGTGGACATAGACCTGGAAAAGTTCTTTGACCGGGTGAACCACGACGTGCTCATGGCCCGGCTGGCCCGACGGGTGGCCGACAAACGCCTGCTGCGCATTGTCCGGCGTTTTCTGGAAGCGGGGATGATGCAGCAGGGGGTATGCATCGAGCGACACGAAGGGACACCGCAGGGCGGGCCACTCTCGCCGCTCTTGGCCAACCTCCTGTTGGACGACCTCGACAAGGAGTTGGAACGGCGTGGTCACTGTTTCTGCCGGTACGCGGACGACTGTAACATCTATGTACGGACGCGAGCGGCAGGGGAGCGCGTGATGACCTCGGTAACAGCCTTCTTGGAAGGTAAGCTGCATCTGCGCGTGAACCGCGAGAAAAGTGCGGTGGCCTATGTGGAGGAGCGCAAGTTCCTGGGGCACCGGCTGCTGGCGGGCGGGCGACTGGGGATAGCCCCCCAGAGCCTGGCGCGGATGCAAGCACGAGTACGAGAGATCACGCGGCGCAATCGTGGCGTGAGCTTGGAGCGAGTGATCCAGGAGTTGAACGCGTTTCTGGCGGGGTGGGTGACCTACTTCCGCTATGCGGAGTGTAAGAGCCACCTGCAGCGGCTCGACGAATGGATCCGGCGGAAGCTGCGCTGCGTGCGCCTGAAGCAGCGGAAACGCGCGAAGCCGATAGCCGACTTTCTCCAGAGCCTGGGCGTACCCGAATGGCGGGCGTGGCTGCTGGCGCTGTCAGGCAAAGGCTGGTGGCGCAAGGCGGGTAGCCCACAAGCAAACGAGGCCATGTCCACGGCGTGGTTTCGTGAACAGGGCCTCGTCAGCCTAACCGAGAGATACGCGGCGTTGCATCAATAGAAGAAACCGCCGGATACGCTGAGTACGTCCGGTGGTGTGGGAGGACGGGGGCCGTGAGGCCCCCTCCTACCCGATTGGCACGAGTGTTCTGCGAGCTACAACCCGATCTGTCTGCTGAGCACTGCCTGCCTATCTTCTGACAACCACCACCATTGTCAGATCATCCGCCTGGGGTGCGCCGCGCACAAAGCGGCGCACCGCCCGGCCGATGGCATCCATCAGCCCATTGGCGTCGCCGGCCGTGGCTGAGCGCAGCGCCGCCTGCAGGCCCTCCTCGCCGAACTCGCGCTCCTCCGGGTCGAAGGACTCGGTCACCCCATCGGTATAGAGCGCCAGCGCATCGCCGGGCTCGAGGCGCACCTGTAGCTCCTGAAAGGCCGGACGCTCGATGACCCCCAGGGCGATGCCACGGCAGACGAGCCGCTCCAGCCGCCCATCGCGCCGGCGCAGGTACGCCGGGTTGTGCCCGGCCGAGGCCAGCGCCAGCTCACCCGTCTGCGTGTCGAGGATGCCGTAGAACAGGGTGACGAACATGCCCGAGCGACTGTCGGCGCGCAGGAGGTCGTTGACGCGGCCCAGGGTGTCGGCCGGCGAGCGGCCCTCGAGGGCGATGGCGCGCATGACGTTGCGCGAGAGGGCCATAAAGAGCGCTGCCGGCACCCCCTTGTCGGAAACATCGGCGATGACCAGGCCCAGCCGCTGTGCGGCGAGGGGAAAAAAGTCATAGAAATCGCCGCTGACCTCACGCGCCGGCTGCGAAAGGGCCGCAATGGACCAGCCTGGAATCTGGGGGCAACTCTCTGGCAGGAAGGTCGCCTGGATGCGGCGGGCGACCCGCAGCTCCTGGGCCATGCGTTCGCGCTCCAGCGACTCGCGGTACAGCCGCACATTTTCAATGGCGATGCCCGCCTGGTTGGTCAGGCCGGAAAGCAGCGCGATGCGGCGCTGGGAAAAGTGGTGCGGCTGCCCCACATAGTCGACGACCATGATGCCCTGCACCTCGTCCTGAGAGCGCAGCGGCAGCCCCAGGGCCGAGCGGATGCTGAATGCCTCTGCCAGGGCGGGCGGCACCAGTTCATACAGATCGGCCCCCTCCGCCGCCAGGGGCGCCCCCGCCTCGCGCACCCGATCGAGCAGCGGAAAATCTCCCACCGAGAGGCTCAAGCCTGCCATACGCTTGCGTAATGGCTCGCTGAGCCCATAGGCGTGTGAGGGCACATAACGGCGCCGCTCCCCATCCCACAGGAAGATGCAGGAGCGGTCCACCCCCGTCAGCATGGCGGTCAGCCGCACCACACCGGCCAGGATCTCGTCCAGGTCTTTGGTGCGCCCGGCCAGCTCCGCCACCTGCAGCAGGGCGGTAGAGACCCAGGCCTCCTCGCGCTGGGCAATATAGAGGTGCGCGTTCTGGATGGCCATGGCCGCCTGGTTGGCAATGCCGCCGAGGACGGCGCGGCGGCCGCCGCTCAGGGGCTGGGGTTCCCGGTAGCCCGTCGCCAAGGCGCCGATGGTCTCGCCGCCTGCCCGCAGCGGGATGGCCACCCCGGCAGCCAGCCCCAGCGCCGCCTGCGCCTCGCGCCCGGCCTCGGTTTCCGCTGTCAGGTCCAGCGGAGCGCTGCCAGCTTCCAGGGCCTCAGCCAGGTTGGGCGCCACCTCGCGCAGCGGGCGCCCGAGCAGGTGCTCGCGCGAGGGGTTGCCCAGGCCATGAGCGCGCAGGACGCAAAGCTCGCCCGTATCCTCATCGCGCAGAAAGATGAAGGAGCGGTCGGCGCCCACCAGCAGGGGCACCAGGCGATTGGCCGCATCCAGCACTTCATCGAGGCCGGTCAGGTTGGCCAGGCTCTCTGCCACCTGCAGCAGCGCCGTCGAGACCCAGGTCTGCTCCTGCTGGGCGGCGTAGATGCGGTTATCTTCGATGGCAATGGCCACCTGGTCGGCCAGCGTCTGCAGCACATAGATATCTTCGCTGCCGAACGTATCGGGGCGGTCGCTCTGCACGTCGAGGATGCCCACCAGGCGCTCATCCACTTTGAGCGGCACTACGGCCTCTGAGCGGGTAGCTTCCAACCCCTCAATCAGCCGGTAGCGGGGCTCGCCATGCACCTCGTTGATCACGATGGCTTCGCCCGTCTGCCCGACCCAACCGATCAGCCCCTGCCCCGGGGCCACCCGCACCCCCTGTTCGTTGAGCAGGGGGCTGGTGCTGGCCTGGAAGCGGATCTCTTGCGAGGCCGGATCGATGGTAAAGATCTGCACGTGATAGTAGCCAAAGGCCTCACGGATCAGGGTAACGACCCGGGAAAAGAGCTGGTCCATGCCCAAAATCGCCACAACCTGCCGGCTCACCTCGCCCACGGTCGCGACCTGGCGCGCGCGCCGCTGGGCTGCCTGGTAGCTGCGCGCATTTTGGATGGCCATGGCCGTCTGGTTGGCAAAGGTGGCGACGGTGCGCAGATCATCGCTGCTGAAGGCATTGGGCCGGCCGCTCTCCACGGTCAGCAGCCCAATCATCTCCTCCGCCGCCTGCAGGGGCACCCAGAGGGCGGCGCGGAAGCGGTGGTCGCCGGCTGACGGGGCAAAGGGCAACGAGTCGCGCTCGGCGTCGCGCACCAGGAGGGGAGCCGGGCCCTTCTTCACCCACTCGATGAGCTGCGGGTGCGGGGCAGAGGCGCCCCCGGTGGCAATGGCCGGCTCGATATGCTGGCGGCGGGCGTCAAAGAGGCCCAGCCAGAAGCGTTGCGGCCCGAGCACTGCGGTTGTGTGCGCCTGCAGCAACTGGCAGAGCGCCTGCACGTCGAGCTTGCTGGCCAGGAGGGCCCGGCTAAAGGCGTTGAGCGTGGTCAGGTCGGCCACACGCTCACGGGCGTGGTTGAGGGTCATGTTCAGGCGGCGCAGCAGCTCGCCGACGGCCAGCAGAAAGAGGCCCAGCAGGCCAAGAGCCAGAGGATCCAATATGCGGTAGGCGATAGCCAACACGGCCGCCAGGGGCAGCGGCAGGAGCTCGACGGCCAGGGAGTAGACCTGGATCGCGCGCAGAAAGCGCTCCAGACCGGCGCTCCCCTCTGCCAGTGCAATGCGCAGGCTCCAGCCCAGGTGATCGCCGAGGAACCAGGTGAGGCACAGGGCCAGGAGCGGCGGCAGATCATGCCATTGCAGGGTGGTTGGAGCCCAGCGCCCGCCGAGCAGACCATAGACCTGCCCGGCGGCCAGCAACACCAGGGCGTTTAGGCCGCCGCTGAAGAGGGCCAGCCGCAGCCGTCTGCCGCCCGAAAAGCTGGACGGGCTGGCCTCATGATCCGGGTGATGGTCGGGCGAAGGGTTTGCCTGGCTTGGCGCGGGGCGCAGGCGTATCGCCATGAAAATGAGCCCGCCCAGGGTCGCCACCCAGGCCCCACCCGAGGGGCCCATCACCAGCAGGGCGGCGAGCACGGCCACGCCTGCCAGGCTGTGGGTGACCAGATGCGCGACCCGGAATCCCTCGACCTTGAGCCCTATGGCCAGGATGAGGAAAAAGAGCGCCGGGGCCACCTCCAACCGCTGCTGCGTGGCCATGGTCGAGGCGATGAGAATGCCCCAACCAACCAGGCCGATGCCCGCCTCATAGGCCAGGGTGGCCCCTGGTCGGGTTGGTGCAGACGCCGGCGAGAGAGTCAGTCGCTTGCCCATGTGTGAGCCGACCCACCAGGCGGCGCCGCAAAGGATGATACTGCCTGCTGGCAAGAATCCCACAGCTCGAAAACCTGGTCGAACCCCGCCAGTGCGAAAATCTGCCGCACCCTTGGCGCCAATGCGCAGAGCTTGAGGTCGCCCTTCTGCTCGCGCGCCTGCCGGGCCCCCACCAACAGGGCGCGCAGACAACTGCTCGAGACATAGGTCACTGCGGCCAGGTCGACGACCAGCCGAGTCTGCCCCCCGGCGAGGGCCTGCCGCAGCAGTTCCTCCAGGCGCGGTGAGATGGCGGCGTCAATGCGTCCCTCTGCTGCGATGACCAGGACCCCATGGCGTTCGATCTGCCTGAGCTCGCTCATCAATGCCTCCTCTTGTACAGGCGGAGCTCGTTGCCCTCGGGGCCACACCGAAAGACGAGGCGGTCGGTCAGCTTGCGCATAAAGTAGATGCCCAGGCCTCCGACCTGGCGTTCTTCCAGGCTGCATGTTGTATCGGGCTGAGGCGCCTCGTTAGGGTCAAAGGGGCGGCCCCGGTCGCGCAGAATCACGACCAGATCATCGCCCTCGATCTCGCAGCGGATGAGGATCTCGCCCGCTACGCCCGGTCCATAGGCATGCTGGATGATGTTGGTGCAGGCTTCATCGACCGCCATCTGCAGCTCGAATGCCCGCTGCTCATCGAGCCCCAGCGCGGCGGCGGCAGCCGTCACAAACTCGGCGATCTGCTCCAGGTTGGCCGGGTCGCTCGCGACCGCCAGTTCCAGGGGTTGCGCCATGTCGTGTCCCTTGCGGGCTATCAGCTATCGGTTGTCGGCTCTGGCCTCCATTCACGCGACACTTGATGGTTGCGGGGGCCGCTATCGGCAGAGTTGGGCCAGCAAGCATCATCGCCGATGGAATAAGCTGATAGCTGATAGCCGATAGCTAGAAACTACCTACCGCATCAACCGTCGTATCATAGCCTGCAAAGAGGACATCGAGCCCCGCCAGGCTCAGCACACCCTGGATGCGCTCGGGCACATTGGCCAGGCGCACGTCGCCACGGTTCCAGCGGCGCGACTCTTTCAGCGCGGCCACCAGCACGCGCAGGCCCGCGCTGGAAAGGTATTCCAGCCCCGTCATGTCGACGACGATGTGGAAACGCCCCTGGTTCAGGATTCCCTGCAGCGCGTCTTCCAGGCGCGGGGCGCTGGCGCTATCGACACGTCCGCTGACCTCGACGACATCTACGCGTTTGAGCTGGCGAGTCTTGACTTCCATAGGGCCTCCTCTGCCTCCAGGCAGAAAACTGTGAACCATAAACCGTAATGCGTGATCCGTAATGCACGGATTACGCATCACGCACTTTCCGTGCGCCTTCCGCCGCACCTTCGACCAGCTTGGCCGTGACGATGCCCAGACCGATGATGAGCCAGAAGAGCGTCAGCATGTGCGAGAAACTGAAGAGCGTATGATCGAACACGCCGCCGGCCAGCCCCGCCGTGATCGACACCGCCGGCCCGATGATCCAGGGGGCCAGGGTGGGGTCGGCGCGGCCATGGCGCCAGGCGATCCAGGTGATGATGTAGAAGAGCGCCAGGGTGACCAGGTATGCGGCCAGGCCGATGACGCCCGTCTCTTCCGTAATCATCAGGTAGAGGTTCGATACGCCCACGTAGAGGTCAATATCGGGCGCATCTACAAAGCCGACCCCCAGCCAGGGGTAACGCTGGATGAGTATGAGTGCATCCTTGTACTCTCCAAAGCGCATCTGCGTGGCCCGGTCCTGCCCCTGCACGCCCTGCTCAAAGTGAGCCACATAGGCCTGTGTTTGGGGTAAGAGCAGGAGCAGCAGCGCCACCAGCGCAAGGGCCAGGAGCGCCTTGCGATAGCGCCCGATCAGCGACAGGATGGCAATGACTCCCACTGCCAGGCCCGCCAGCGATCCGCGTGAATAGGTCAGGAAGAGACACACCCCCGCCGAGGCGGCGGCTGCCAGCAGCCAGAGGCGCGGTATGAATGGCCGCCTCTCAAAGAGGTGCGGCGTTGCCAACCCGAGGGTCAACGCCATGAGGGCGCCCAGGACGTTAGGGTCTACCGAGGTCGAGATGGCCCGCTGCGGCAGGCTCGGATCATCCTCGATATAGCGCAGTACGTCGGGCCCAGACGGGTAGCGAAAGATGCCCAGCGCCGAAAGCAGGCGGGTGCTCGTGGCGGGCGGCAGAAAGTAGAGCACAATGCCGATTGCCCCAGCCAACGCGCCGCCCAGGATCAGCCAGGTCGTCAGCTGCTGCACCTGGCGGCGTGTGCGCACCAGGTTCAGCACGGCAAAGAAAATCATAATGCCCAGGGGAATCTCGGCGAACTGGCGGAGTGCGGTAGCTGTCAATTGGGCATGGCCCAGGCCTGCGGCAAAGGCGCCCACCGTCGCCAGCGCGAAAATGGCCACAAAGGCCGAAATAGGCGAGGAAACCCAGCGCCCCTGCCGCCCGGTGGCGATCCGCGCTGCCCACACCAGGAACAGCATCCCCAGGGCCAGGTTCAGAAAGGTCGGCGAAAAGCCCACATTCAGCGGCAGAGTGCCAAAGGGCAGCAGATAGATGACCGCCACCGTGACCATGAGCGTGAAATCGGGGCTGCGCAGCATCAAAAGCGCCGCCGCCACGCCCACAACCAGCGCAGCCGCATAAAGCGGCGTCGCGAACGCCACCAGGGCCCCGGCCAGGGCGCCGGCAACCAGGCAAATGGCCAGCGTTACCAACAGAGACCCGATATCGCGACGCGCCAATACACGCTGCAGGACCAAAACGAGCGGCAAACCATTCACTCCTATTGTGAGGGGCAATACGCTGCCGGAAACACGCCCCGTGTCACGAAAGTGTAGCACAGGGCAGAGGGGTTGACAAATGTGTAGGGGCAGGCCTCAGGCCTGCCCCTATACACCGTCCCACCGCAGGCGCCTAACGAGTAGGGGCGGTTTTCTCTTCCATCACCCGCACGGCCGCGATTGCCGCCGGGTTGATGATGTTCATGCTGCCGGGCGGCGCCTCCGCCACATCATACACTATCACGGGCCGGGTGCCTGTCATCGCTTCTGAGATCTGCGTCGACACCTGCCCCGGCTTGCCCTGGATCACCCCGTTGACCTCGTCCCCCGATACGAGGATGAATTGTACCTGAGCCATCTCGCCTCCTGCACAAGCCAAGGTCCTCACGGGCGGCGCTCGCTTTCCGCCGTACCCCGCTGCCCGTCCACTGGCCTTCTGTTTCCCTCCCCGCAAAGAGTGTGCCACGGCTTATAGTCAACGACACTTGACGTTTCGCCGCCATTGAGGTATTCTAATGCACGGTACGGGGGTGGTTGAGTCCTGGTGGGCTCCGCGGTCTTCAAAACCGTCTGAGGGGCGCTGCTGAGGCGTCCCTGGTGGGTTCGACTCCCATCCACTCCCGCCTTTTCGACCCTCGTTGGTGGACCCCTGACTGTGCCCCGGGTTGAGGTTCGGTTTTTCTGGGCGCTCCTTGACTTTTTCCGCGAAGGGTAGTACATTTGTTCTAATGACATCAGGCGCCTGCCGGGTCATTCTTTGCAGGCGTGTTGCATAGACGACGGAGGACGAAACGTGGAGTCAAGCCCGCCCCGGACGCACATTTTTTGGCGAGAGGATATCCGGAACGTTCTCAAGGCGATTGACCAGGCGAATGTCGCGTTGACGGCGCACCTTCCGGTGGCCCAGGTCGCCATCTACCGCGCGGGTTTTAGTGCGGCCTTGCAGGCGGTAGCGACCAGTTTTGATGTGAGCCTGGACACTCCGCCGCCGCGTTCCTCTATCGAGTTGTTGCCGCCCGATGCGCCCCGCTGCTCTGTACCGGGGGAATAGCGGCGCCTGCGCAGGGGATAGTGCGACAGGCCATTAGTGTGTGCTGATACGAATATCTCTGGCGATCTGTTCCAGAGTGCGGCGCCATGCCTCCCATTGCAGGGCGTCTGTAGGCATTTCGTTGGGCGACAGTGCCTCTTTGTAGGCGGTCGCCAGGGTATCCAGCGCCTTGGCCCACGCTTCGGCGCGCGCTGTGTCGATCTTTTGCACGGCCTCACCCTGGCGGTCTGCCACCCAGGTCCCTGTCGCCGCCTGCACGACCTCCTTTTCTGGTTGCACATTTTCGATGATGATCCTGTCGATCATCGTGCCGAAGGTCTGTGCGGCACGCCGGGCGCGCTGCAGCACCTGGCGCTCGAGATTGCGGTTATTCTGGGCTGCGCGCAGTTGGTTAAGATCCAGCCCCGCCACGATCGTGTGCACGCTCTCCGCCACGACGCTGTGTACGCCTCGCTGCCAATCGGGCATGAGCGAGTCTACCTTTTGGATCACGCTTTTTTCGGTATCATCAAAGGAGCCTGCCGGCGCTGGTTGATCCGGCCCCTGCTCCTGTTGCGAGCCCCTGCCTTTGTTGGCGTCCTCCGAAGCGCCCCCGCGAGCCGCGAGCGGCGAGATGTTAATGCGATAGGTCACCGCCATGACGATCGTGGTTGAGATCATGTCCTGCGTGAGGACGTTGGGAAAGGTCCACTCCTCCTGCCGTGGCCGCAGGTCATAGATGCGTTTGATCTTCTCGGTGTGCTTGACTCCGGTCAGTTTGGCGGGGCCGCAGATGCGCGTCTGTTTGCTCCCCTCCTCGAAAATGACGGCATTGTAGGGCTTGATGACGACCGTGCGCGGCGCTGTGGAGGATTTCTCCTTCATCGTGCTCCTGCCATCCTCGACCGTCTCTGTGACGTCGGCCACGCCGCGCAGGATCCTCCATTGATCCAGCATAGCGGCCCGCAGGCCTTTGTAAGAGCCGCGCGCAGCGCCGACCGTGAGCGTAAACATGATCAAGCCCGAAAGCGTGGCCAGGATGAGCCCCGGCAGGCCAAAGAGCCACAGGACAGCCGATAGCCAGATGGCGATGATCGCCCCCGCCCACCTGGCCTGCGCGCCCCTGGTGCTGGAAAGGCTTATCGCGAGGAGGGCGCAGAAGAAAGCGAACGCGACAGCCCAACCAGGGAGTGGAGCGGCTTGGGCCTCGTCGGGGGCGTCCGTGGTCGTGGCCTCTGCTCTCGCGCTCGGCATCGGGGGGGCAGTTGCGGTGTGAGCGGCAGCCACAGTTTGCGTTGGGCCAGGGGGTGTTGCGGGCGCGGGCTCTTGCCACAGTGTGACGATCACCGCGATGGCGAGCATCGCAACTGTGATGAGCACGATACGCGTTGTCTTCATAGGACAGCATTCTCCTGCCCAGGCCAGGGTGGGCTTGCTCGGGACGAGGAGGATAGCCGATACCGTGGGATACTGTCTATGATAACCCTTGCTGCAACCTGTGTCAATTGCAGATCGTAGGGTGGGGTGTCATGGGTTAGCGCCGCCACAGGTGGATCGGGGCCGCGCTTGTGCGGAGCATATCAGCCGGCAACCGCCCGGAAGGGCCGTGGCGCTATTGGCAAGTCGGCGGGCAGCCAGGAGGCCAGCCTTTCCCCGGCCCTCCGGGCTGCCCGCCTGCCGGTGCCGGTGCTACCGCACCTCCACCACTTGGCCCGTCTGCGACGACTCGACAATGGCCGTTACGATCTGCGCCTGTTTGAGCCCGTCCACATGCGTGGGGAGTGGTCCGTTGCCCTGCCAGCCCTGGGGCTCCAGAGTCCCCTGCAGGATCGAATTGATCACCGGGCCGATGAGCGACATGAGGTTGCCACCGATGCCGGTGCGCTCTTCCAGAGCCGGCGAGAGCTGCCCACCGCCTGCCGCCAGTTGGCCAGTGCTCGGGTCCGGCCGGTGCAACAGCGCGGCCACGTTCACACCCATGGCCAGCAGGGCGTTCTGATGCGCGAGCAGTTGCTCGGGCGTTGTGCTGCGGGCCACATTGGCGCGCCAGCCCGAATCGGTGCCAAAGCCGCCGCGCTTGTTGTAGATGAGCGTGCCCTCGCTGCCCGAGAAGCACTGGTAGAACTCGACCAGCCCGTCCATGTGCTTGATCCACTCAGCCTTGACGCGCACCTTGAGCCCGCTGTCAAAGGTCAAAAAGGCATCGTACACGTCGGGGGTAAAGCCCAGCACCTGCTGCTGCGCAAAGGCATAGACCTCCGCCACCTCTGCGGGAGCCAGGTACCAGCGCAGGAGGTCTACCACGTGGCTGAGCAAAAAGTGGGCGGTGGAGGAGCCCGATGCCCACTCTTTGCTGCGGTTGCCCCACAGTGCAAGCGGCACGCTGATGTTGTCGTCGAGGCGCGACTCGGCGTGCACCACGCGCCCCAACAGGCCCTGCTGAATGACATAGTGGGTGGCGATATCCAGCGGCGCCGCCCGGTTGGCAAAGTTGATGTAAAAGCGCGCGCCGTGCTTTTCCACCGCCTCGTAGATGGCCTCGGCATCCTCGCGGGTGGTGGCCAGGGGCTTTTCCTGGATGATATTGGGCACTCCCGCCTCAATGGCCGCCACAGTCGGCGCCCGGTGCAGGGGGTCGGGCGTGGCCACAGCCACCACATCGAGCGCATGCTTACGCAGCATCTCTTCATAGTCGGTATAGGCCTGCGCCCCCACCTCGGCCGCCACGCGCTCCGCCGCCTCGGCACGCACATCGGCCACCGCGACCACCTCGACAGCCGGATGCTGCCGGAAAAAGCGGGCATACTCGCTGCCCAGAATGCCCAGGCCGATCACACCGGCCTTGAGTTGCTTGCTCATCGGTCTCCTCCCTATGGTGATCCCATTCTGATACGTCCGTGCCGTGCAACCTGCATTATACGAGCAGCCTGCCTTTCCGACGAACGGCCCTTCGGTTGCATTTGCCTCTGCGGGCTCGCGTGGTATGATGTTGCTCAGCGCATGCATTCTGGGAGCAGGGGATGGGAGCGTGTCACCACTCCGGCCCGCATGGCATGGCACTCGCTTAGCTTGAGGAGCGGTCAATGGTTGCTAGGGAAAATGTGGCCGTCTCGGAGGCGCAGTCGGACTTGCGCTGGATGCTGGGGCAGTTGCGGGAACAGGCCGTTATGGCGGCCCTGGCTGCTCTCTATGTCGCTGGGATTCTCATCCTGGTGGCTGCGCCGCGGGCGACCACGATGGCGCAGGGTGTGTTGACGGGGTTCCTGTCTCTTATTGTGGGGGCAGCGGTATGGCTGGCACGCCGCAATCACTCTGTCTCGGCTTGGTTGATGGTGGGCGGCTGTGTGCTCGTAGTGCTCCTGACCGCGGCAGTCGAGCGGGTACCCGCGGCCGTCGTGCTGCTCATCCTGCCGGCAGGTCTGGCCGTGTTGGCGGTGGGCATTGCGGGCGGCCTCGTGACAGCGCTTCTTTGCAGTGTCCTCCTGCTCTTCCTGCCGGCGACGTCTCTGCCGGTCGGCGGGGACTTGCGCTTGGTGACCGGGCTCGCCGTCTGGGCCGTGGTGGGCATGATCTCGCTGGCGTTGCGCCTGTTGCTCACGGCCCTGGAGTGGTCCTGGGCCAGCTACCGCGAGAGCCACGGCCTGCTCGAACGTGCCCGAGACACCCACGTGCAACTCAAACAGGCACTTGCCGATCTGACCGACGCCAACCTGCAGCTCACGCGCTTGAACCGGCTGACCCAAGCGCTCCGTCAGGCCGCCGAGGATGCGCGGCATGCCTCCGAGACTTTTGTGGCCAACGTATCTCACGAGTTGCGCACGCCCCTGAACATGATCATTGGTTTCAGCGAGATGATTCTGGATGCGCCGACTGCCTATGGCTGCAACTTGCCCGCGTCCTTGCTCGCCGATCTTGAGATTGTGCTGCGCAATAGCCAACACCTCTCCGGCTTGATCGACGACGTATTGGACCTGAGCCAGATCGAGGCCGGCCAGGTGGCACTGACCCGGGAGCGGGTAGTGCTGGCTGAGGTTGTGGATGCGGCGCTGGTGGCCGTGCGCCCTCTGTTCGAATCCAAAGGCCTGTACCTGGAGGCGGAGATTGACCCCGACCTGACCGCCTTTTGCGACCGTACGCGCATCCGTGAGGTGATCCTCAACCTGCTTTCCAATGCCGGGCGCTTTACAGAGCGCGGGGGCGCCCGGTTGCGCGCCTGGCGCGAGGGGGGTGATGCTGTGGTCAGCGTGACTGACTCTGGACCGGGCATCGCCGATGAGGACAAGGATAAGGTGTTCCGCCCCTTTCAGCAACTCGATGGCTCGCTGCGGCGGCGCTATGGCGGCTCGGGCCTGGGCCTCTCTATCAGCAGGAGCTTTGTGGAGATGCATGGCGGCAAAATGGGCTTCGAGAGTGAGCTCAGCGTCGGCACAACCTTTTACTTCCGCTTGCCGATAGAGCCGCCGACGCCAATCGTTGGGCCGCCCACACGCTGGCTAAGCGCTGAGTGGCACTATGAGGAGCGGACGCGACGCCCGCTGCCTGCGGCGCTGGCGGTGCGCCCCCGTTTTGTGCTGGTGGAAACGGGCACCTCGCTGCGGCGCCTGCTTGCCCGCTACTGGGATGAGGTCGAGCTGGTGCCGGCCGGCAGCCTTGAAGAGGGGCTGCACGAGTTGGCACGTGTGCCGGGGCAGGGGCTTTTGGTTAACGATACACGCGTAGGCGAGGTGTTGCAGCGCCTCAGCGCCTCCGACCTGCCTTACGGCACGCCGATTATGGTCTGCTCGGTGCCTGGCCTGGCTGAGGCAGCGCATGCCTTGGGGGCACTGCAATACCTGGTCAAGCCGGTGGCGCGTGAAGACTTGCTGGGGGCGCTGGACGACCTTTCTTTGGTAGGAAAGACCGTACTGATCGTGGATGATGAGCCCGATGCCCAGAGACTTTTCTGGCGGATGCTCTCTACGTCGGGGCGTGGCTACCGGGTTCTCACTGCCGGCAATGGCCGTGAAGCCCTGTCGATCCTGCGCGGTGACCAGCCCGATGTGGTATTGCTGGATCTGGTCATGCCCGATATGGACGGTTTCCAATTGTTGGCGACAATGCGCAATGATCCGGCCCTTTGCGCCATCCCGACGGTAGTCATCTCCGCACAAGATCCGACGGGTCAGCCTATCATCACTAACACCTTGACTGTTACGCGCCGCGGGGGGCTTTCGGCGCCGCAGCTCCTGGCCTGCTTGCAGGGGCTGACTCAGATCCTCTCGACGGGCGGGCCATCTCGCGGTCCAGAGCCGCCAGCAGCGCCGAGCGACTCACCGGCTTGCGTATGAAAGCGGCCGCCCCCAGCGATAGCGCTAGCTGCTCCTGTGGCAGGATCGTGCAGACGATCACGGGCACTCCCGTCGTCTGCGGATGCTCGCGCAGCCTACCCAGCAACTCCCAGCCGTCTATGCCGGGCAGCATCACATCGAGCACGATGATCCGGGGAGCGAGTTCGCGGGCCAGCGCAAGCGCCTGTGCGGGGTCGCGAGCGCCCATGAACGGGTAGCGGGTGCCGGCCAGGTAGCGCTGGAAGAGGTGCAAGGTATCCGCATTGTCATCGATCACCAGCACCGCTGCCTGCTCGGCGATGGGCAACGCCAGGATGGCCTTGAAGGGCTGGGATCCGGCTTCATCGGGCACGATCGACAGGACTCCTCCTGAGAGCCCTACCAGCTGGCGGGCCATCTCCAGGTTGTCGAGCACGTCGCCTGTAGCCAGCCCCATGTCGCCGTGATGGGAGGTAGGGGTAATGCGAATCAGCGCCTGATGCTCTTGCTCCTCGATCTCGATGCGGATCGTGCCGCCGGGCACGGCGCGAATAGCCGCGGTGAGGATGTTCAGGCAGGCCTGGCGCAGTGATGCTACCTGCACAGCTACGCGAGGCAGACCCTGCGGCAGCGCACAGTCGATTCGCACCTGCAAGGCACGGGTGAGTGGTATCACGATCTGGAGCAGCCCATCGATCAACCCCTGTACGTCCGCAGCTTCGTTGGGCAGGGTCTTTTCCAGCCATTGCAATTCTTCCTCACGGCTGGGGATGGCCTCCGCGTCGCTAGGCTCATCGCTTGCGCCATTCTCGCTCTCTTCACCCAACAGGGCATCCAGGTGCAGATCATAGTGCACGGCCAAGTAATCGGCCAGCACGCGCAAGGCCAGGCTCTCCTGGCGGCGCATCTGGCGCAGGCTCAGCCCCAGGGTTGTCGCTACCTCTTGTTGGCTGAACTGATCGACGTAGCGGTGAGTGAGTGTGCGGTAGGAGCGCCATTCGCTCGATTGCAGCGAGGCATCGGCATCCGGCTTGAGTGCCTCGATGGCTTCGATCAACACCTTGCGCAGCCTGGATGGGCTTTCCTGGGGCTGCAGGCGGAGCAGTGGCCACAGCGGGCTGGCACGAAGGGCTGCCGGATCGTAGAGGTGCAGCATTGTCCTCCGTAGCGCCCGCAGAAAGGAAACTTCGGGGGGATTCTCATTCATCGTGACCACATGGCCTCTCCGTGGCCTCTTTTTGGCCTGCACTTGCAGACAGGTACCGATTGGAGTGTTATACTGTACAGCATACTGTACCACTTTGAGCGGTAGCTGGCAAGACGCCTCAGAGTGCGCATTGTACGGGCAAAGGGCCATTGGGCCCGGTTTCTCGAAAGGAGATGGATATCCGATGGAACCCAAGAAGCTATCGCGGCGTGATTTCCTCCGTTGGAGTGCTCTGCTGGCCGGGGTAGCCACCCTGGCAGCCTGTGCACCAGCCAAGCCGACAGAGTTGCCCACGGTGGCCGCGAGCGCGGCGAGCGCTACCACCGCTCCCGAAGCGACGGCCGCCTCGGCCGAGCCAACGGGGACCCAGGCTGCCGAGCCCACCACAGCCCCGGCGACCGAGGCACCCTCTTTGGCTGGCGAGATCGAGTATTTCTCCTATGATCTGGGGCCGGCCAACAAATCGCGCGAGGAGATTGCCAATGCCTTCCAGGCGGCCAACCCCGGCAGCAAAGTCAAGCTCACGGTCCTGCCCTATGGCGATAACTGGAACAAACTGGCCGCACTCATGGCTGCCGGCACCCCGCCTGATGTGATCTATGGCGATTTCTCCCTCCTCAAGTATGCCCTGGCCGGCCAGCTGCTCGATCTGACGGAGCAGTTCAATGCCGATCCGGTGCTGAGCAAGCCCGACCTCTTCACCATGGATATGCGTGATCCCATCCAGGCCAAGTTTGGCACATCGCATCTCTATAATCTCGTCCTGGGCACCTGGGTCCCTGTGTTGTATTACAACCGCGACATCTTCGATGCTGCCAGCCAGTCCTATCCAGACGACAAGTGGACTTGGGAGGATCTGCGGGCCGTCGCCAAGAAGCTGACGGATCCAGCCAAGCAGCAGTGGGGTGTGCAGTTCGGTACCACCCTCGACACCGTCGGCTGGCTCTGGTGGCAGCACCAACCCAAGGATTTCTGGGCAATCCCCCAGATCTTCCCCGAAAAGACCGATTTCAACAACGAGGTTGGGCTGGACGTCTTCTCCTTCTGGTATAACCTGGGCTCACAGGACAAGTCTGCTGTGCCGTTTTCTGAGATGGGGTCTTTCCAAGCCTACGGCGCTGCCTTTGGCGCCGGCAAAGCGGCTATGGTTATTGGCGGCGATTGGGATGCCGGCTGGGGGTACCGCGAGCTGCCCTTCAAGTGGGGCGTGACCTACCTGCCCACCGTCAAGAAAGACTACCGGCCAGCCCTCAACTGCATGGTGGCCACCTCGACCATTGCGGCCGCCACCAAGCAGCCGGCACTGGCCTGGCAGTTCGCCCGCTTTATGTCGGCGTCGACCGAAGGCCAGACCCTGATCGGTGAGGGCGCCTACGAGACCCCCGTGCTCAAGGACGTCGCCCATTCCGACGCCGTTCTCAAGCCAAGTTGGGGGGCACCGGGATATGACGTGCGCGTCAAGGCGGCGGAGTTGCCGGGGCCTATGTACTGCCCCTATCCGCTGGACATGGATCTGTGGGAGTTCCCCTCCAAGCACTTCGATCCGACCGTGCAAAAGCTCTCGACAGGCGAGATGAAGCCCGAAGAGGCTGTGGCCTATCTCGACAAAGAAGGCACCCCCTACTTTGCCGAGATGACGAAGAACATGCCGCCCATCAAGTGATCGCCTATGGTGGGAGGTGGGGCGGGCTGCCCCATCTCCCACCACCACCACCGGCGGCCGGCCGGCAGGGATGCGCCTGGCCCGTGGCGACGCCCTCTGGCCGGTTGCTGGAGCTCGAGGAGGCAAGTGTGCAACTCGACCGCGCTCTCAAGCCGGCGGGCCCGCGGGCCAACGCCCATCGCTTTCGCCTGTCTCTGCAGCGTCGTGAAGCGATCGCCTGCGCGTTGTTCATTGCGCCAGCCGTGCTGGGTTTCCTGGTATTCTCGCTCTTTCCTCTCCTGACCTCCGCCGCTCTGAGTCTGACCGACTACCACCTGGCGGGGTGGCCCCGCTATGTGGGACTGGCCAACTATGCGACGCTGTTCGGGGACGACCTGTGGTGGCAGGCCGTGCGCGTCACGGGCATCTATGCCCTCTGTGTCGTGCCCCTCTGGCTCATCAACTCCCTCGCTCTGGCGCTGCTGATGAACCAGAACCTCCGCGGCATGAACGTCTTTCGTACCATCTACTACCTGCCGGCGATGCTCTCGGGGGTAGCGGTCTCGATGCTGTGGATCTGGTTGCTCAGCTATCGCTACGGGCTGATCAACACCTCGCTCCGCCTGGTGGGCGTCCAGGGACCCAACTGGGTGGGCGACAAGCGCTGGGCGCTTTTCTCCATCATCCTGATGAGCCAGTGGAGTGTTGGCTGGTACCTGCCTACCTGGCTGGGGGCGCTGCAGAATATCCCGACTGAGCTCTACGAGGCCGCCTCCATCGACGGCGGCGGGTGGTGGGCTCGCATCCGCTATATCACCCTGCCCATGCTCAGCGCGGTGATCTTTTACAACCTGATCATGAACATCATCTGGGCCACTCAGCTTTTCACCGAAGTGTTCATGGTGACGGGAGGAGGTCCCCAGTTCAGCACCCTCAGCTATATGCTCTACCTCTACAACAATGCCTTTGGTTACTCCAAGATGGGCGTAGCTTCGGCCATGAGTTGGCTGTTGTTCCTCGCCGTCCTCCTGCTGACGATCGCCGTGTTCCGGTCGAGCCCGGCGTGGGTCTACTATGAGGCGGAAAGGAGGCGCGCCTGATGAGCACTCCCACGCGGGCTACCCTGCCGCGCCAGCCTTTCTGGAGCCGGCGCATGCGCCGGACGCTCTTGAAGGTCCTGACCTACTTGGCACTGGTCACGGGTAGCCTCCTCTTCCTGTTCCCGCTGTACTGGCAGGTCAGCACCTCGCTCAAGACCGCGCAGGATACTGTGCGCTTCCCGCCAGTGTGGTTTCCCGTGCCTCTACAGTGGGGGAACTATCCTGAGCTGTTGCACCGTTTCCCCTTTGCCCTCTATATGCGCAACTCGGTGTTCATTAGCGCCCTGGTCATCCTGGGTACGCTGCTCTCCAGTTCGTTGGCAGCCTATGGCTTCGCCCGCCTGCGCATGCCGGGGCGCGATATCATCTTTATGGTCCTGCTCTCTACCCTTATGCTGCCGGGCGCCGTGCTGCTGATCCCACAGTTCGTCATGTTCCAGAGCCTGCACTGGGTCAACACCTACAACCCGCTCATCGTGCCGGCTTTCTTCGGGAATCCGTTCTCCATCTTTCTAATGCGCCAGTTCTTCATGGGCGTTCCGCACGATCTGGAAGATGCGGCACGCATCGATGGCGCCGGCTACCTGCGTACTTACGGTCAGATCGTTCTACCCCTGGCGCGCCCGGCTCTGCTGGCCGTGGCGATCTATACCTTCCTGAGCACCTGGAACGACTTTCTCGGCCCTCTGATCTACCTGAGCGACGAGCAAAAGTACACAGTGGCCGTAGCCCTGCGTTACCTTCAAGGCAGTGTGCGCACCCGACCAGAGAACCACCTGCTCATGGCGGCGGCGACGCTTTCCATTATCCCATGCGTCCTGGTCTTCTTCTTTGCCCAAAGGCAATTCATCCAGGGTACAGTGATCTCGGGGGTGAAAGGGTAGACGCACACCAGATTTTGAGTCTTTGAAGCTTACTCTTAAATGAAGAATGGATATAAGCTATGACCCATAGCAGAAGCGAACCTTTCTACATGCGTATCTTGAGCGATGCGGAGATTGAGCGCATCTACGACGGCGCGGTGCACGTGCTGTTGCAGACTGGCTTTCGCGTGCAGCACCGGGGGCTGCTGGAGCGCCTCGAAAAGCGCGGCGCCCGGGTGGACTATGCGCGCGAGGTCTTTTGGCCGACACCGGAGATGATCCGCGAAGTGGAAGCCAGCGCGCGCCGTGGGGCAGGGGAGCCTGCACCCGAGCCTGTGCTGCGCCGGCCCCTGCCGCAGGGCCAACGCGTGGGCTATAACGGCACGCTCTACTATGACTGGACAGAGGGCATCCAGCGCCCGGCGACCCTGCAGGACGTGCGCGATATGGTCAAGGTCTGCCACGCCCTGCCCGAGGTGACGGCGCTGGGACCCTGCATGACGGCCCAGGATGTGCCCTCGCCGGTCGAGCCCCTCGTGAGCTTTGCTGAGGCCATCAAGCTCTCGGATCGGGCAACCGTCGGGGTGGAGTTGATCCTGCCGGAGCAACTCCCCTACCTGGAGGAGCTCTTTACCATCGCCCGCGGCGAGCAGGTCTACTACCGTTCCGACGGCTATGCCCTCAACCGCTTCACCGTCGATGCCCGAGCTGCCGGCTGCCTGATGGCGATTTGGGAGCGGCGTGGCCTGGAAAGCTGGGCGGTGAGCAGTTGCCCGGTGGCCGGCGCGAGCGCTCCGGTCACGATTGCCGGGTCCATTGTGGTCGCTGTCGCTGAAACGTTGGGCGCTTGGTGCGCGCCCTGGGCCCTGAGCGAGGACTGCCACCTCGGCGCCATCCCTTGCTCGGGTATCATGGATATGCGCACTACGCGCGTTCTCTTTAGCACACCGGAGGCCATTCTGATCGATGTGGGCCTCTACCAGGTGCTGGACCGTGTGCTTGGTGTCAAGACAGGCATGCTTACCGACTATACCGACGCCAAGGTGCCTGGCCTGCAGGCCATGAACGACAAGGTCTTCAAGGGTCTGGCCTACAACTGGCTCACCAGCCGGCCTGACCGGCAGCACCGGGGCATGCTCGAAGCGGGCAAAGCCTTCTCCCCGACCCAACTCATGATCGATTTCGAGCTTAACCGGGAGTTGGCCCAACTGGCGCGCGGTGTGGAGGTGAACGACGATACCCTCGCCCTCGATGAGATTGCCGCCATCGGTCTTGACCATGCACGCTCGTACCTGGACGAGGAACATACCTTCCGCCATTTCCGGTCGGAGCTCTGGTCGCCCGAATTGATGGACCGCACCTGTTGGGACACATCTACTGAGGAGCGGCGCAAGGAACAGGCCCTGCTGCACCAGGCCGAGGAAAAGTGGCGAGCCGCACTTGCTCGCTATGAGCAACCCGCGGTTCCAGCGGAGAAGATCCGCGCCGCCGAGGCGGTGGTGGCGCGGGCAAAGCGGGCCATGGGAGTCTGCTAGGTCGCAGCCCCGGGCCATCACCTTGATTCCCTCCGTAAATGGTCAATGCTTGGCCCATCATTGGCGTAACCACACTCATAGGGGCGCTGGTTCCCGTATAATAGAGACACCGGCCTGGGAGCATCGCGTGTGCAGGCCTTGCAGGGTCCCCAGGACCTGCTGGCCTCCGTAGGAAGGATGACATGATACGATCGCCGCATGAGATGAGATTATTCACGGACGATGAGTTGGAGCGATTGCACCAGGGGGCGCTCGCCATCCTGGCCGACCCGGGCATGAAGATCATGGCCCCGTCGCTGCTGGCCGCTTTGGAGGAGCACGGTGCCCGGGTTGACCATGGTCGGCAGGTTGTCCGCTTTCCGGGGCGTCTGGTGGAAGAGACCCTGG
>Ga0078972_1006789_pt1 | contig 26520 bp, 23 predicted proteins | sample YelNatPaOPGAMG01_FD_67568 | JGI IMG/M metagenome (GOLD analysis project Ga0078972, IMG submission 67568) | Hot spring thermophilic microbial communities from Obsidian Pool, Yellowstone National Park, USA - OP-RAMG-01 (SPADES assembly) (version 2) | ecosystem: Environmental > Aquatic > Thermal...
GGGGGTCGCCCCCCCCCGGTTGGTCCCCCGGGGGGGTTCCCCCCCCCCCCCGCCCGGTTTTACCGGGGGGTTCACACCCCCCGCTCGCCCGGTTTTACCGGGGGGTTCACACCCCCCGCTCGCCCACTTGAATTGGCAGCAGAAGATGAGTTGCAGAAGGACCGTATTGAAGAACACGCAAGCGTGCTTGCCAGTTGCATTGGGCTGCCGCAGATGCTCTAATGGGCGCCGATAAGTTCGGTTGGTCTTTGTGCTTGCAAGGGAGTCATCGATGTCCGGGCGTATTCGCCGTTATGCTGTCGCTTTCGTTGCCGTCGTCCTGATGATCGCTGTGGCTGCTTCGCAAAAGCAATCCGAGCCGCCGCAGCACCTCTTCCGTATCACGTTCGGGTTGCAGGACAAAAAAGCCACGGACTGGAGCGGCAAAGTCGAAATATCCGGTGGGCAGGTCATTTCCATCAGCGGCTGGCGCTTCGAAGAGACGGACGCCGTGGACGGTGTGCAGGGGTGGAAGTGCCGCACGCACGTGAACATCGCGCCCGGCGAACGCTTCCCCATTGAGAATGCCGAAGGTCAGAGGCTGCCGCCGCCGCCGCAACAGCCCTGGCCCAACGGTGTCACTCTCCGTGTGCGCGGCGAAGCGCCGACGCTGATCGTCTCCTTCCCGGCAGGTGAGATCCGGTTCAAGAGTGATGACGTTTCTCTCGGCGAGCCGAAGACGTATCTGGATGGTCAGGTGCGTGTCGAGCGGCTGCCGCAGACGAGCGTATTGCGGCCGGCGGCGCCGCCGAAGGCAGCCAATCCCGTGCAGGACGACTATCCCGCTTTCTGGGTGCGCTACAAGACTGGCAAGCAGTATCTCGCCTGGGTCGCTTATCGGCAGGAGAAGGACCGCGTTCTGCTCGCTGAGCGCGACGGGCCGGACGGCGCCTGGTCGGAGCCGAGGGAAGTGGCCGGGCCGGGCGATCATTTCCGTGTCGCCCTGGCCAGCACGCATGGCGATACCCTGTGGATCGTCTGGGCCAGCCAACGTGACCACAATTGGGACTTGTTCGCGCGTCCGTATCAAGACGGCAAGTTCGGGGCGGAAATTCGCCTCACCGATGATGCGGGGCCGGACATCTGGCACACCATGACGACCGACCAACGCGGCCGGGCCTGGCTAGTCTGGCAAGGGTTCCGCGACGGACAAGCCGACATCTTCGCCCGCTGTGTCGATGGCGACGGCTGGCATGCTCCGATCCGGGTGAGCACGGCCAAGGCCAACGATTGGAACCCTGTTGTTGCCCCCGATCCGAAAAGCGACCGCGTCTGGGTCGGATGGGATACTTATGAGAGCGGCGACTATAGCATTCGCGTCCGCAGTCTTTCCGGCGGGCCCGCGCCCCAACTTGGCGAGGTTCTCTGTCCCGATCCGTCGCCGGTGTTTCAGGCGCATCCGAGCCTGGCCTGCGATCGCGCCGGCCGCCTGTGGGTTGCCTGGGACCAGTCCGGCCCTCAGTGGGGCAAGGACGCCGGGCATCAGGTGACCGGAAACGCGGGCACGCGCCTCTATCACGATCGCCGCTTGCGCATCGCTTGCCTGGTCGAAGGCAAATGGCAGGAGCCGGAAGCCGATCTGTTACACGCGCTGCCGCCAGAGCTGCGGAGTTTCAGCGAGCTGCCGTGTCTGCAAGGAGACACGGAAGGCCGCATGTGGTTGGCGTTCCGGCATCGCACCTGCTGGAACCCGCGCACCGACGACTGGGGGGCGCGGGGCCGTTGGGACGTGTATGCCACAGCGTTTCTGGGTGACCGCTGGAGCGGCGTCCTCGCCCTGCCGTCCTCGGCAGGCCGCAATGACATGCGCTTGTCACCCCAACGCGATCCGAACGGGAGCGTTTACTTCGCCTACGCCAGCGACAACCGCGGCTGGCCTGCCCCCTACGCCCTGACGGAGCGCAACCTCAGTATCGCCGTCAGCCGTCTGCAAGGCGCCGGCCGGCCCGCCGAGGCCCGCCTGCGTGATCTTCCCCTTTCCCCGACGACCATTAAGCGCGTTCATCCGCGCGAGGCCGAGCAGGTGGCACGCATCCGTGCCTACAAAGTCGAGGCCGGCGGCCGCACCTATCGCATCTACCGCGGCGATATGCACCGTCACACCGACATCTCGCCCGACGGCGTCGGCGACGGCTCGCTGATGGACCTATACCGCTATGCCCTCGACGCCGCCGCCTTCGACTTCATCGTCGTCACCGATCATAACATGGGGGGCGACAAGGAATATCCCTGGTGGCGCACGCAGAAGAGCAACGATCTGTACACGTTGCCGAATGCTTTTATCTCGATGTATGGATATGAGCGCAGCGTGCCCTATCCCAACGGCCATCGCAACGTCTTATGGACGGAGCGTGGCCATCGCACCTTGCCCGTCCCCCGCCGCCTGCCCAAACCGATGGCCGAGGATACCGGCAAGCTCTACGACTACCTGCGCCGCACCGGCGGTATCTGCACGTTGCACACCTCCGCTACCGATCAAGGCACCAACTGGGCCGAACACGACGATGCGCTTGAACCAGTCGTCGAGCTGTTCCAGGGCTTCGATTCGTCCTATGAGGCCCCCGGCGCCCCGCGAACCATCAACGACAAAAGCGATCGTGTTCATGGACCATTTCGGCCGGATGGCTTTGTCTCGCTGGCCTTGGCCAAGGGCCATCGTCTCGGCTTCCAAGCGTCGAGCGATCATGTTTCCACGCATATCAGCTACGCCTGCATCCTCGCCGAGGAATTCAGCCGCAAGGGACTGATCGAGGCGCTCAAAAAACGCCACAGCTACGCCGCCACAGACAACATTGTGCTTGATGTGCGCATGGGTGCCCACCTGATGGGCGATGAAGTGCGCACGGCCACGCCGGCGCTGGACGTAGTGGTGCTCGGCACCAATCCGCTCGATCGTGTGGACATCTTGCGCGACGGCGCGGTAGTGCATACCCATCGGCCCGAAAAGGACAGCGAGGAAGCGAAATTTCACTGGGAAGACACAGCACCGAAGCAAGGCGGCAAAGCGAGTTATTACTACGTCCGCGTGATTCAGAAAGACGGCCAGATGGCCTGGGCTTCGCCGATCTGGGTACGCAACTGAATATCACCACGAATCACACGAAAGCAAGCAAAGAGTTGGGGAGCTTTGCGGCCCGCGTGCAGGGCGTCTCGCTGGGTGAGATAGTTGGCGAGGATGGGTGGGGATTGCCTCGCTAGCGCTAAGGGGAAGTCTGGGTGAGGTTTGGCAGGTTTGGCCGCCCCTTGGGCGGGCTTGCCGGACGGTGAAGGGGTGGTAGAATGATTCTCGGACATGGCAACGATGTCCGAAGCGCTGGTTGCCGTAAGTCACGGCCTGCTCGTCCACCGAGTAGGCTATTGTCTTTAGAGTACGGTTGCCAAACCGATTGTCAAGGACGGGAATGGCGAAAAGGAGGAAAGACGCAAACGTTGAAATAGAAAGACCTTGGAGAGGTGGCTGAGTGGCCGATAGCACCGCTTTGCTAAAGCGGCGTGGGGGTAAAACTCCACCGCGGGTTCGAATCCCGCCCTCTCCGCTTGTTTCAGAAAGCAGCCCTTCGGCGAATACGTCGAAGGGCTTTCTCATTGTGGGGACAAGCGTTACGTCATCAAGCCGGCAATTCAAAAACACGATTTCGAGGATACGACGTTTCGAGGCGTAATCACTGGTCCGCACTAACCCTGCCTGTGCGACGTGGGGTACAGGAGGTTGACGTCGTAGACAGCGATGACGAATGGCTTCATCAGTAGCCCATCCCAATTCCTGGGCTTTGGCGGTCAGCTGGTCGAGGATCGTGAAGTGCTCGGAAATCAGCGCAGTCCTCCTTTCCTCCTTCCTGCTCTTCCCACGACCATTCTACCACGCCACGCTCTCGAAACGGACGCAATACTCGAAACGAGGCGATAGTGGTTTTGCCAAGTTTTCTCGCTGAAAAACTTGGGCAATGAGGCAAGCAGGGTCGTCCACTTGCTGGCGCTACGTGCTCTGGCTCTGGGCCCACTTGCTGGCGCTACGTGCTCTGGTCCACTTGCTGGCGCTACGTGCTCTGGTCCACTTGCTGGCGCTACGTGCTCGTATTACCACCACCACGCCCCCGAGCACGCCGCGCCAGCAAGTGCGGGATCAGCGGGATCAGCACTTGCTGGCGCGGCGTGCTCGTATTACCACCACCACGTCCCCGAGCACGCCGCGCCAGCAAGTACGGGATCAGCGGGATCAGCACTTGCTGGCGCGGCGTGCTCGTATTGCGCTGCGTGCTCGTATTGTATTGCTGCGTCAGCAAGTGCTACGCGTCTACCGACAAAAGCTGGCTGACTTCGGCCTCACCTTCGCCTGCGAGAAGCTGGCTGGCCGAGATGGACCTGCACCTAAGTCCCGATACCCTGCGACGCTGGCTGATGGTCGAGGGTCTGTGGCACAGGCGACGCCAACGCGAGCCGCACCGCAGCCGCCGGCCGGCCTCGACGGAGCTGCTTCGGCGAACTGGTGCAGATGGACGCCTCCATCCATGACTGGTTGGAGGGCCGTGGCGACAGCTTGGTGCTGATCCGCATGATCGACGACGCCACCAGCCGCGTGCTGGCTCGCTTCTACCGCGCGGCGACCGTGCGTGCGCACATGGACCTGCTGGGCCGCTGGCTGCGGCTTTATGGCCGGCCGCTGGCGTTGTACACCGACCGGCACAGCATCTTTGAGCCGCAGGACAAGGGCAAGGCCCTGCCCGAGGGCCTGACGTCGTTCGGCCGGGCCTTGAGCGAGTTGCCAATCGAACGGATCTGCGCCCACAGTCCGCAGGCCAAGGGCAGGATAGAGCGTTCCTTTGGCACCGCTCCGAATCGCTGGGTCAAAGAGCTGCGGCTGGCCGAGGCGAGCACCCAGGACCAGGTCAACGCCGTCCTGGACTCACATGAACCTTGTGGCGCATTGCCGTCGCATCTATAATCAACGCGATTCCTTACTTTGGATGGAGGCGGTCCCTACGTGTCGGCTCGACGGCGTTTTCTGGTCCTTGGCGACACCGGCTTGACGGGGGCCGACTGGCTGCGCCAATGCGGCCTGGAAGGTGATTGCTTCTCCGCCGAATCCTGGGAGGCAGGTCTGGAACAGCTCCGGCGGCAGCCATTTGATGCCATCGTGGCCAACCCGGCCGATCCTGCCGTGTTGCGCGGCCTGCGCGCCTTGGTACGTTCCCAATCCATTCTCGCTGCCTTGCCCGACGGCGTGGCCGTGGTTGACGCCGACTTCCAGGTACGCTTGGCCAATCCGGCTTTTGAGGCGTGGTGCGGCGGACCCGCTGTGGCACGCAACTTCTACGAAGCGCTCGGCGTCTCGTCTCCTCCTTCCGCGGCCTCGGTTTCGGGGGGAGACGAAGGCGGAGGTCCGGTGCCTTGTCCTTTTCGCGCTGCCCTAGATGAGGCCCTGCGTTCCTCGGCGGCGCGCGGCAACGAGGTCTTTCGCTTGCATTGCCGCGACGGACGCATTCTGGATCTCCACATTACGCCCCTCTGCGAGCCGGATAGTCCCACACCTCTTCTTCTCGTCCTCGGTCGCGATGTTACCGCCTTGGTCCAACAACAACAAAAGCTCGACGCCCTGCATAAGGCTGGCCGTGAACTGGCGGCGCTGTCGGCCGATCAACTCGCGGACATGAGCATCGCCGAACGCATCGAGTTGCTCAAACTTAACATCCGCCGCTTCACCCGTGATTTGCTCCATTACGACGTAATGGAGGTTCGCCTCCTCGACCCGCAGACGGGTCGCCTCGAACCGCTAGTGCAAGAAGGCATGACACCCCAGGCCGCCAACCGCGTCCTCTTGGCCAGCTGCGCAGGGCAGGGTGTTACCGGCTACGTCGCGGCCACGGGCAAAAGCTATCTCTGTCCTGACACAGCCGCCGACCCGCTCTATCTTCCCGGCGCCCCTGGCGCCCGCAGCTCGCTGACGGTGCCGCTGATTTTTCAAGACAAAGTCATCGGCACCTTCAACGTCGAAAGCCCCAAACCGAACGCCTTCGGCGAAGCCGACTTGCAATTCCTGGAGATTTTCAGCCGCGAGATCGCTGCGGCCCTGCATACCCTGGAACTGCTGCAAGTGGAGAAAAGTACCACGGCCAGCCGATCAATCGAAGCGATCAGCCGGGAAGTGGCCCTCCCAGTGGACGACATCCTTGCTGCGGCCACGTCGATCTTGGAGCGCTACATCGGCCACGATCCAGAGATGGCCGATAAAATCCGCCGCATCATTGTCGGGGCGCGTTCCATGAAACAATGCATCCAGAAAGTCGGCGAAGACATGGCCCCTGCTCGTCCCGCAGCGGGCAAGGAACCGCCGCCGCCGGCGCTCAAAGGCTTACGCATCCTGGTCGCCGACAACGACGATCGCGTCCGCCGTTCGGCGCACGGCCTGCTGGGCCGTTGGGGCTGCATCGTCGAAACGGCGCGTGACGGCCAGGAGGCGCTGACAATGGCCCGTCTCAGTACTTATGATGCCATCCTCGCCGATATCCGCCTGCCGGACATGTCCGGCTACGAGGTTTATCGCCGTTTGCGCGAGGCCCAGCCGCAGGCGCGCGTCATCCTCATGACGGGCTACGGGTACGATCCAACACACACTCTGGTCAAGGCGCGACAAGACGGCTTACGCTTTGTCTTGTTCAAGCCGTTCCGGGTCGACCAACTCCGCGATGCCCTGACCAAAGATATAGAAGAGAAGGAGCCAAAAAGGCAAGCAGACAAGGAGACAAAGTGAGAATGCGTCTGGACTTGGTTGTAGCAATCGGTTATCCCGTCCTCGCACCGCTTTTGTTCCGTCCCCTTGTTTGCTTGTCGCCTTGGCTGCTTGTCCTTCTCTTCGCCGGAGCTTGCCTTGGCCATCTTGTCTTGATGATTGTCAGCCATAATTGGTGGTATGGCCTGGCCCTGCCGCGCTATTCCGGCACCATCATCCACCTTGGCCACGGTCTGTTGATCGTAGCGTTCCCACTGGCGCTGGGCTGGGCTTTCGGGTGGGACCTCCACGATTTGCCGTGGTTGTCGTCGGAGTTTACCTGGACCCAACTGGCGACGCTCTACGTCTTAGTATGCATCGCGGTCGGCTGTATCGCCCTGCCGTTGAACACGGTCGTGCGTCTCCTTCGCCGCGATCCGTCGCTGGATAAACAGGGCCGCGTCCTCGATGTCGCCAAATACCTGGGCTGGCGTCCTCTCGGCGACAGTCGAAAGCGCTTGCTGGCCCGTTTGCCGGGCAACGAAGTGTTCCAGGTCGAGTTGGTCGAGCGCACCTTGCGTTTGCCGCGCCTGCCAGCCGCCTGGGATGGCTTAACTATTTTGCACTTGAGCGATCTGCATTTTTTGGGCACGCCGGCGCGCGACTATTTCCAATTTGTCATGGACCGCTGCGCCGAGTGGCAGCCCGACCTCGTCGCCCTCACCGGCGATATCGTCGACAGCAGCCGGCACATGCGCTGGATCGTGCCAGTGCTAGGTCGGCTGCGCTGGCGCATCGCCGCCTTTGCCATTCTCGGCAATCACGATCATTGGCTGGAAACCTCGTATATTCGCCGCCGTCTGCGCCGTCTGGGCATGACCATTCTCCCCAACACCTGGCGTCAGATCGAGGTGCGCGGCGAACCGTTGGTGGTCATTGGCCACGAAGGTCCGTGGCTGAAGCCAGGGCCAGACCTTACGGCCTGTCCGCGCGAACCGTTCCGTCTTTGTTTGAGTCATACGCCGGACAACATTCGCTGGGCGCGGCAGGCCGGCATCGACCTGATGCTGGCCGGCCATGTCCACGGCGGCCAGGTACGCTTCCCACTGTTTGGGTCCGTGCTGGTCCCCAGCCGTTATGGTCGCCGTTATGATTGCGGCGTCTTCGACGAAGCCCCAACGCTGTTGCACGTCAGCCGCGGCCTGTCCGGCGATTATCCCCTGCGCTACCTGTGCCGCCCCGAGGTTACGCTCTTGACCTTGCGATGTTAAGTGGTTGGGAAACGCCTCAAAGTGATATAGTGGAGTAGAGAGAGTCAGCGGACAAGTTGCTTGGTTCGCAGCCCGAAGCGTAAGCGAGGGAACCTCTGCCCTCGCTTACGCTTCGGGCTGCGAACGGGGGTCATTTATGATCCAACGAAAATCTCCAGAAGCGGAGCGGACCCTGGAGGAACGTTTGCAAGAGTTCCAGAATGTCCCTCTTCTGCACGAAGACGACCGGGAGTGGGACATGGGTGAAGCGAACCTCCATGCGCTGGCGGAACACATTCTTCGTTATGGCATCGCAGCGCATCTGGCCGATCAACCCCACTACCGGGTTTTCTCCAACATGAACTTGCACTATCAGCCCCGCTTTCCGCGCGTCTATGTCTCTCCTGACGTTATGGTCGTCACGCCGCTGGTCGCCCAACCGGATGCGTTGCGTTCGTATCATATTGATTCAGACGGTCCTCCTCCGGTTTTTGTGGCCGAGGTGCTCTCGGAAGACACGGCCGAGGGGCGCGACCTCGATGAGAAACCTTACATCTACGCGATGACGGGCATTGAAGAATATTTACTCGTGGATATTGACGGCCGCTCCCTTCCTCAGCGGCTAATATTGAAACGACTCCAGCCGGAGCGTACCTGGCAGGATGAGCACGATGCCGACGGAGGGGTAACGAGTCGCCTCGGCTTCCGCGTGATTTTCGATACGGATGGCCAGCTGCGGGTCGTCAATAAGGCCACGGGCCGAAAATATGCGCGGCCGGATGAGGCGGAAGCACGCATTCGCGCCCTGGAAGAGGAACTGGCTCATCTGAAAAACGCCGCAAGCGCAAGGGATCGTGAACCCTCATGAGCAAAAAACTCTATATCGAAACTGTCGGCTGTCAAATGAACGTCCTCGACAGCGAACTGGTGGTCGGGGCGCTGCGCCGTCAGGGCTACGAGTTGACCTATGACGCTGTCGACGCCGACGTGATCCTTTTCAACACGTGCAGCGTCCGCCAACATGCCGAAGACAAAATTTACAGTGCGCTGGGCCGGCTCCGTGGACACAAGCAGCGCCATCCCGATAAAGTGCTCGGCGTTCTTGGTTGCATGGCCCAGAAGGACAAGGAAGGGATCTTGCGCCGTGCGCCGCACGTGGACATTGTCTGCGGCACCGGACAGCTTGCCCGTCTGCCGGAGCTAATCGCTGCGGTCCAGCAAACAGGCAAGCCGCAGCTGGCCCTCAGTCTCGATCGCAAGGAAGGTTCGCGCGTTGAGGTCGAGCGCAGCTTCGAAAGCTACGACCCCTTGCGCGATCCCTCGATGCGACCGTCGCCCTTTCAGGCTTACGTCCGCATCATGATCGGCTGCGATAAGTTCTGCACCTACTGCATCGTACCCAGCGTTCGCGGTCCCGAGCAGAGCCGGCCGCCCGAACACATCGCCGCCGAAGTGCGCCAGTTGGCCGACGAGGGATGCAAAGAAGTCACCCTGCTCGGCCAAACCGTCAACAGTTACGAATATCAATATGCCGATGGCCGCCGCCAACGTTTGAGCGACCTGCTGTTGCGCATCCACGATACGCCGGGAATCGAGCGCATCAAGTTCGTCACCAACTTCCCGCGCGACATGAGCGACGACCTGCTCGACGCCGTCCGCGATTTGCCGAAAGTATGCGAATATCTGCACATACCTGCGCAATCTGGCTGCAACGAGGTGCTCAAGCGCATGAAGCGGCTCTACACAGTCGAGTTCTACCGCGACATGCTCCAGCGCTGCCGGGAGCGCGTGCCGGGTGTGGCCATCAGCAGCGATTTCATTGTCGGGTTCTGCGGCGAGACGGAGGCATCGTTCCAGCGAACCTGCGATCTGGTGCGTGAGGCCGGTTTCAAAAACAGCTTCATCTTCAAATACAGCCCGCGTCCGGGCACCAAGGCAGACGAACTCTTCGCCGATGACGTGCCGGAGGAAGTCAAGAAGCGCCGCAATAATGACCTTTTGGCTATCCAAAATGGCGTTAGTCTTGCCGACCATCGCCGCCGCATTGGGCAGACGGTGGAGGTGCTGGTCGAAGGGCCGAGCAAGACAGCGCTCAAGCACGAGGCGGGACCGGGACCGAGGCAACTAACCGGGCGAACAAGGACGGACCACATTGTTGTTTTCGAGGGCAACGAACGACTGATCGGCCAAATGGTGCAAGTCCGCATCGAGGAAGCGACGGCTTTTACGCTGTTCGGTGTAGTAGCGACGAGTACACGGGTTGGCGTCGAGACGGATCGTCTCCCGCAAGCCTCGCTTTTTTCCTTGCCCAAGACTGGCCGGCGCGTTAGCCTGCCTTTGATCTGATCAACGGGGGACACGAGCCAGGGAGAACCATCATGGAGCAAACCCTAATGGGCCGAGTACGAACCGAGGCGACAGGGGACAATTTGATCGGCAACCTGGCCCACGGCGGCGAGTATGTTCTGGAACTGTATCTATCTCGGTTCGAATCAATACGAAGTTGATTGTGTGTTGAACGATTTCGCCCTCTCCTAACCATAGCTTCCTCTCCTGCGATCATGACATGCAACGGGAACAACTGCGGAATTGCGTCGATTCTCTTACAGGCGCGCGTTCGCTGCTGCGTAGTTGGCGCCTACGCGATCCGGAGCGTGGCTGGCGCAACCTGACCGGTCTGGCCGAAGCATTATCGCTGGATGGCCTGCGCGAGCTTTGCACGCCGCTGGGACGCCTGCTGCCGCGCTGTCCGGATCCGGACATGGCCTTGAACAACCTCGAACGCTTTCTCGCCAATCCGGCCGGCCTCTCGGGGCTTTCGGTCTTGCTGGAAAATCGCGCCCGGCTGCTAGAAATCCTGCTGCATTTGTTCAGCACCAGTCAGACCTTCAGCGATCTTCTAAGTCTTAATCCAGATTATCTCGACATGCTGCGTGTGCCGCTGCGCCGCAGCCCCAGCAAAGAAGAGTTACAAGCACAGCTGCAAGCTGAGGTCGATGCCGCTTACGAAGACTCGGCGGTGCTCCGTGCCTTCCGTCGCTTCCGCCAGCGCCAGATGCTGCGCATCGGCGCCAACGATATCATCCGCGAGCGGCCCCTCGAAGAGATCACCCGCGACATCGCCCACGTTGCCGATGTCGCCATTGAGGTCGCCCTGACCGTCGCCTTACGCCACGTCAGCAAACGTTTCGGCCAACCCTGCACCGAGGACGGTCGGCCAGTAACATGTGTTGTCCTGGCATTCGGCAAGCACGGCGGCGAAGAGCTGAATTATTCCAGCGACATCGATTTGATGTTCCTCTATTCTGATGAAGGGACGACGCAGGGCAAACGCATCACCAGCGTCGGCAACGACGAATTTTTCGCCCGCGTCGTCACCGAGGTGGTGCGCTTATTGTCCTCGCACACCGACCGTGGCCATGCCTTCCGCATCGACTTGCGCCTGCGTCCGGAAGGACATCGTGGCCCGTTGGCGCGCTCGCTGGCCAGTACGCTGGCTTACTACGATGCGATGGGCCGCACTTGGGAACGACAGGCGCTCATCAAGGTCCGCCCCGTGGCTGGCGACCTGGCGCTGGGGCAGCGCTTTTTGCAAGCCATCGAATCATTTGTTTATCGCAAATATCTTTCTTTCGCCGAAATCAACGAGATCAAGGCGATCAAGCGGCGCATCGAACACAAAACCAACCAAGCCGGCACCAGCAGTACGGAGGTCAAAACCGGCCGGGGCGGCATCCGCGACATCGAGTTCACCATCCAATTCCTGCAACTGCTCAACGGCGGCGAGTTGCCGCAAGTACGCCAACGCAACACCTTGCTCGCCCTGTCTGCCCTTGAGCGCGTCGGCTGCCTAACGGATCAAGAATATCGCGTCCTCGATGACGCTTATCGCTTCCTGCGCAAGGTCGAACACCGCTTGCAGTTGCTTTTCGATTTGCAAACGCACCGCCTTCCCGAAGGCGAAGACGAACTGCGCAAACTCGCCCTGCGCATGGGATATTCGGGCCGCGATCCTGGACCTCTGAACGCCTTTCTGCGGGATTATAAGGAAAAAACCGAGCTGACAAGGCGTATTCTCGATCATTTGCTGCACGAGACGTTCGCTGGCGAGGCCGAAGGATCGGAGCCGGAATCCGACCTGATCCTGGACACCAATCCCGACCCGGAAACGATTCGCGCCGTCTTGGGCCGCTATCCCTTCCGCGACGTGCAGGGCGCGTATCACAACCTTGTACAGCTAGCTCAGGAATCGGTGCCGTTTCTGTCTACACGCCGCTGCCGGCACTTCCTGGCCAGCATCGCGCCGGCCCTGCTGCGCGCCGTCGCTGAAACGCCCGATCCGGACATGGCCCTGGTCAATCTGGAGAAAGTCACCAACTCGCTCGGCGCCAAGACGGTGCTGTGGGAATTGTTCAGCTTCAACCCGCCGAGCTTGAAACTCTATGTCGATCTGTGTGCCTGGAGCCAATTTCTCTCCGAAATCCTCATCAACAACCCTGGCATGATCGACGAATTGCTCGACAGCCTGGTCCTCAATCAGCCGCGCAACATTGAGGAATTGCGGAGCGAATTAGCCGATCTGTGCCGCGGCGCCACCGACCTGGAGCCCATCTTGCACAGTTTCCAGGACAAGGAATTGTTGCGCATCGGCGTCCGTGACATTCTTCGCAAAGACCCCATTCGGGAGACGGTGGCGGCGCTGAGCGACTTGGCTGAGGTGCTTCTGGAACAGATCGCCTCACGGCAATATGCGCCGTTGATGAAGCGCTACGGGGTGCCGGTGCTGAGTGAAGGAGAGCGGGCCGGCCAACCGAGCCGCTTCGCCATCCTGGCCCTGGGCAAACTCGGCGGCCGGGAGATGAACTACCATAGCGACCTCGATTTGATGATGGTCTACGAAGGCGATGGCCGCACGCAGCCGCCGCCGGGCTCGACGCGCTTCGACCGCTTCGACTTGACCGACAACTATCACTTCTTCACCGAGCTGGCCCAACACATCATCAAGGCGACCAGTTACCAGGGACCGATGGGCCGACTGTATGCTATCGACATGCGGTTGCGGCCCACGGGAAAATCCGGCAGCCTGGTCATTCCGCTGAGCGAGTTCCGCCGTTATTTCATCACCCAGCAGGACAGCACTTCTCATCCCGAAGGCGGGGCGCAGCTCTGGGAGCGCCAGGCGTTGACGCGCGCCCGCATCGTCTACGGCGACGCCGCTTTCGCTCAGCAAGTGATGGCTGCCGTCGCCGAAGGAGCGTATGGATTGGCCTGGCGTGCGGACATTGTTGACGAAATCCGGGACATGCGCGAGCGCTTGCAAGCGAGTCGGCCGTCGACCAACCTCAAGCGCGGCCCCGGCGGCCTAGCCGATGTCGAGTTTCTCGTACAGCTCTTGCAGATCAAATATGGCCGCCAATGGCCCGCTCTGCGCTTGCCAAACACCTGGCAGGCGCTGCAAGCGCTGCACCAAGCCGGACTGCTGAGCGCAGAGGAGCAGACCGCCCTGACTGCCGCCTACGATTTTCTGTTGAGAGTGCAAAACCGTCTCCGTATTGTCCACAATCGTAGCATCGACGAAGTGCCTGAAACGCCGGAAGAAATCGACAAGCTGGCCCGGCGTCTCGACTATGAGACGGGCGAGCGCTTCCTCGCCGAGCTGGAGCACCATCGGACACAAACGCGCGAATTGTTCTTGCGTGTATTGAAACGCGAGGGCCAATCGTAGGAAGTATTTGGCGATGCGGCGATTGCGCATAAATTGAAAAGGATTGCCCATGTATTTGCCGGGATGTTGCCATGCTCTCTCTTCGCGATGCCCTGGAATCGGCCCTCATCGAGGATCCCGACAATTTGGCGACGCACTATGCCTACGCCGATTACCTGCAAGAACAGGGCGACCCCCGCGGCGAATTCATTCAGCTTCAGCTTGCTTTGGAAGGGCCGCAACGCAGCGAGGCGGAAAAGCGGAAATTGCAGGTACGCGCCGAGGAGTTGTTAAGGGAACACGAGCGCGAGTGGCTGGGCACTTTAGCAGATATTCCATGCCTTGAATATCGCTTTGTACGCGGCTGGCTCGACACGCTCCTTGTGCGCGATAGCGCAGATAAGGTCCCCTGCGCCGATCTAAGGCTAGCACTGGGTTCGGCGCAGGCGGCGCGGCTGCTGCGGAAATTAGTCCTAGAAAACGATGACGGTCTGGTTGAAGCCTTACTAGACTCGCCATTCCTGCACAATCTACGGGTGTTCCAATTGGGCAGGCCGATGAATGGTTTTTACGATCCGTCCCAAGTTGTGGAATCCCCGGATCTCGTCGAGTTAATTGCTCAGCTGCCACGCATCGAAGAGTTGCGTTTGTTCGCCGCGGATTACAATGCCACTCACCTTTTTGCCTTGCCCAATCTGTCGTCTCTTCGCGTTCTGCAAATCTATTACTGGACTGAATATCTAACCGAATATCCTTTGGAAGTGCTGGCTGATAATCCTGCGCTGGGGAACCTCACGCATCTTTTCTTGCATCCTCCCCCCTTCATTGGCCCTGGCATCGGTCTAGCCGGAGTGCGCGCCATCGTCACATCGCGGCACTTACGGAGGTTGACGCACCTGCAATTGCACCGTTCCGACCTCGGTGATGTCGGTTGTACGGAAATTGTTACCTCTGGCATCCTGAAACGTCTCCAGGTACTCGACCTGCGGTATGGCGAAATCACGGACACCGGTGCATGCATCCTGGCCGATTGTCCCGACTTGCGGCGGCTGGAGTTGCTCGACATCGAGCGCAATGCTCTGACGCAAACGGGGATCGACATGCTGCGGCGCGTGCTTGGTCCCGCCCTGCGCGGCGACAATCAACAGACGGAGGAAGAGCTGGCCCAGCGGCAATATTTATACGAAGAGGATTTCGCCTAATTCCCCAGCACTTCCCAATTCGACAATAAGAGGTCTGGATTAGACAAATCAGGCAAGAGCAGATCGGGTTGATGTTCGGCCAACTCCGCCAAGCTGTGCCAGCCGGTCGCCACCGCCACGGCCCGTGCGCCAATCGAACGAGCGCAGCGAATGTCCAGCGGTGTATCGCCGATGACCCAGATGTTCTCCGGGGAGACCGAGCCGTTGAAGCGGCGCTGCACTTCGGTCCAGGCCTCGCGGGCTACATCGTCGCGGTCGAGGTGATGATCGCCATAGCCGCCGAAAGTGAAGTAGTCATACAGGCCGAAGAAGCCCAGTTTGACTTTCGCTCCCGCGCGCACGTTGCCGGTCAGAAGGCCGAGGGCCACATCCGAGCGTTCGTCCAGGTGAGCCAGCAACTCGCTAATGCCGGGCAACACCCGACCGGCGTGCAAATAGCGCGGCAGGTGGCGCAGATAAGCGTTGAGAAAGCATTCACGATTCTTCGGCGTATCGTCGAGGACATGCAAGCGGAGCAAGTCGGCGATGATGGCATAATCGGTACGGCCACTTAGTTGCAGTTTCTCAAGGTTGTGGGAGACGCCGAACATTTCGGCCAGGGCCGCTTCCAGGGCCGCCTTGCCCGCGCCGCCGCTGGCAATTAAGGTGCCGTCGATGTCGAATAAACAAATGTGCATGAATAACGTTCTCGACCGTTTGGCCGCGAGCCGTAGGCAAGCGCCCGCTTATAGCTTGCGGCCAAACCCAGGAAAAATCATGGTTCAATCCGTGTACCGAGGACGCTGAGGAAGCGAGCCAACCACTGCGGATGCGCCGGCCAGGCGGCGGCGGTGACGAGATTGCCGTCCACATGCGCTTGCTCGAAACCGACATCGACCCAGCGTCCCCCCGCAGCTTTCACCTCAGGTCCGACGGCAGGGTACGCCGAACAGCTACGGCCTTGCAAGGCGTCGGCGGCGGCCAAGAGTTGCGCAGCGTGGCAGATGGCGGCAATAGGTTTCTTGGTCTCGGCGAAGTGACGCACCATGCGCAGCACCTCGTCGTTGAGCCGCAGATACTCCGGCGACCGGCCGCCGGGAATCACCAAAGCATCGTAAGCCTCGGGACGGACCTCGGCGAACGTGGCGTTGAGCGTGAAGTTGTGGCCGCGCTTCTCGCTATAAGTTTGATCGCCCTCGAAATCGTGGATGGCCGTCCGCACTGTCTGACCCTTCGCCTTATTCGGACAGACCGCATGGACCGTATGGCCGACCATCAACAGCGCCTGAAACGGCACCATGACCTCGTAATCTTCTACGTAATCACCGACCAACATCAGGATCTTTTTCGCCGCCATAAATATTCTTTCCTCATCTCTCCTCTAAGCGCCCAAGAAACCAGAAGAGCACCCAGCGGGCCAGCTGCTGGGCCTTGGTCTATTCTATTCACACTTCTTGCGTGGAAAACCCGCTTTGCAGATTTGACGGCCCATCCTTTTTTGTACTAGAGTTTCACGTCGGATTGAAATTGTTGGACGGCCCTGTCGGAGGTCTAAGGGTTGCTGCAAGGGCTTTTTGCAATGCCAGGCGCGCCAGCGAAGTCGCGAACACCGCTGCTCGATTCGAGCCGATCAGCCTTGGAGTTTCTCCATCGCCTCCTGATTATGCCCCCCGAAGATCCTACGGACCTGGAAGGTCTGCTCGAGGAACTGGCTGTCGCTTTCACAGCGACAGCGGCCGGGTTGGCGACCTTCCCCGAAGGGGCGCCGTTGTGCAGCTGTTCGTCTTCAAGGGATACGTGTCAATCGATGATCGAAGATATGAAATTATATTTTAATCATCAATTGTCGATTGGTCCTCCTCCCTCTCCGCGCGGCGCCTTAACGGTCCCTCGTCCTGACGGCGGCAGTTGCTTGGGTACGCTTGCAGGGACGCCGGAGGTCGGCGGCTGGCTGCTGTGGCTGGAAGACGATAATCGCACGCACTGGAGCGAGAGCGAAGCTGCCTTGCTCGTGTTGACGGGGCAGATCTTAGCGTCTCGTTTGACCTTAGATAAAACGCCGGCGCCGTGGGCCGTGCAGTTGGAGCGGGGCCTGCGCCGACAACGAATGGAAATGGCCGCACGCATCGTCCGCCGCCTCGTCCATGACTTCGGCAACTTCTTCACCGGCATTCTCGGCTTCAGTCAGCTCTCCCTGGCCCATCAAGCCGTTTCTAACTCTCCCCTGCACAATTACCTGATTGAAATCTATCGTAGTGCCCAGAATGGCGCTCAGTACATCGATCAGCTTCGCCTGTTCGCACGGCGGCCGACAGGGCGTTCTCCCTCGGAGCGCAGGAGCGTGGAACGAGGAAATTTGGCCAACGTGCTGGCCGAGCTGCAAAGCGCCTGGCGTGCTGAGGTGCAACTGAAACTGCATCTGCCTGTAGACCTGCCGGTTGTTGCCATGAAGTCCGAAGTGCTGGGGCAAGTATTGGCCATCCTTCTGGACAACGCTTGTGAAGCCATTTCTGGCGCCGGGGTCATTGACGTTTCGGCGCGGAGGGTCCAGGTGAATGCTTGGCAAGCTGGTAAATTGTTCGGCGATGTTCAGCCGGGGCCCCATCTGGAAATCCGCGTTGCCGACAACGGCAGCGGATTGACGCCGGAAGCGCAACGCCAGCTGTTCGCCGAGCCGTTCTTTTCAACCAAACCGCGCAAACGTGGTTTGGGCCTGGCCATGGCCTATGGCATCCTGTCTGCGCACCGCAGCGGACTGGAATTGCTGCCCCGGCCGGAAGGCGGAACGATCGCCCGCCTGGTCGTACCTACGGCGCCTGGCGCCGCACCGTAAGCCGCTGCGGAGCTGCGCCTCAGGGAACGGAGAAGAAACCGTTCGCTTATGGCCGCAACTCCAAAAGCAGTCATCTAGATAACGAAGGAGCTTGCCGTGATTAGCGTTCCTGTCAATCCTGCCGGTCTGATGGCTTCTTCCATTCCCTGCGATCGCACCGCCGCAGAAATGTACTGCTCCAGCGAGGTGCGCATCCTCGTTCTGGATGACGATGAAGCGATTTGCCGCATGATTCAGGCAGCCCTATCTTCTACTTTCAAGGTCGATACTATCTGTGATACTAGCCAGCTGGCGGACGTTCTGAACGCGCAGACTTATCATGTAATCATCCTTGATTACATGTTGCCCGGCCTGGAAGGCGAACAGGTATTGGAATTGCTCCGCGCGGCCCAGCCCGACGCCAGTATTATCGTGATTACCGCCCATCCCTCGATCGACAGCGCCCTTAGCTGCCTGCGCGCCCGTACCTACGATTACCTGACCAAGCCGTTCCAGGTTGCGGAGTTGCAGCGCGTCGTCCATCGCTGCCTGGAGAATCGCGGCCTGTTGCGCCTATCGGAAGAGGCGCTGCGGGAATCGCTAGGGGCGGTCATCCGGGAACGCCGCAAAGGACTCGGACTGACCTTGGCCCAGTTGGCGCAGCGCACCGGCGTCTCGCTCGGCTACCTGTCGCAGATTGAGCTGGGCAAGAACTCCGCCTCCATCGAAACCCTCTACCGCATCTCCCTGGGACTGGGCATGAAAATGGCGGACCTGTTCCAGAACGTGCAGAAAACATGAAAATAATTCTTGGGAACAACACCAGATACTTCAATCATTGACGACATGCCGGGGGGCGTAGTCCACCAATCAGCGAGTTATTATTTGAACGATACGGAGAGCAACGCTTCTTGGATGCCGTCGGGCGTCATCGAATGCCATCTTCTGCGGCGCCGAACGCTCAGCACCAGCGGCGGTGCGTAGTGCCGTCTGGTGCATGGTGTTGTTAGGCAGTACGTATTAACTCCCCAACAAGCCTAGTAATAGTGTTATGGTGCTTATCCCGCCATACTCCCCATACCGATGCGCCCCAGCAGCGTATGAGGTCACCGTAGTCCAGAGGTGGTCGCTCCGATGATGTCTGAAACCGTTCGGATCCCCTCAAAAGGCGGCGGCTGGAGCCAGTGCAACCGCTCTAGGAATGCGGTGAGTACCAAGTGTTTTCTCCATGAGTGCGTTATGGAGATTGTTTTGGCACTGGCTGCGGGCGGCAGCCTCGCGCACTTTCTGCACCGCCGGCAAGAACAGGTCAACAAGCACGGCAATGATAGCGATCCCCACCAGCAGCTCGACCAGCGTAAAGGCCCTACAGCGCTGACAAGAGCGAACGCAACGCATGATGAAAACCTCCCTTGGAACATTTGGAATCAAGATCAGCAGATGTACACGTTACGCCTCGGCCGCAGTCAGGGATGCGGTTCTCCTTTACGGTACAACTCCGCAATTTCCAGATCGGGCAGAGCGGCCTTGAACAGGACAATCTGGTCTTGCTGGCCCTCGGCCCCGAGTTCATGACGTCGGCCCTATTGCTGCGACGCGGCGTCTGACAGGCGATCGTCGCGCCAATCGGCGCATTATTTTCCCCCTTAAGGTTGTGGACGTCTCCTCCGCCCAAGATTATTATGTAGACGGACACTCAGGTAACAGAAGAAGGGGACAAGCAGCCGAGACTCGCGATGCATGATCCTTGTCCATTCTGTGGTTCTGGGTCCGATCAAGAGACCGTCTGTCTTTGGGGAGGAGGGCCGTGTCCTGTTTGCGGATACGATCGGGCAACAGCCACGGAGCCTCAGACGCGAGCGCAACCCCGCAGTACGAGCGTACTCACGATCAAGCGCAAAACGTGCAGCGAAGCAGAGGACGCTGCGGAGTTGAACTATTCCCCCTTGGTCTACGGACCCTATCGCGTCTTAGGACTGCTCGGCAAGGGCGGAATGGGCCTGGTCTATCGTGTCCGGCATGAGCAGACGGGTCAGGAAGCGGCGCTCAAGACAGTGCGTGCGTGCCGGCGTGACATCCTGCACTGGTTCCGCCGCGAGATGTACGCCATGAGCCGCATCCGGCATCGCGGCCTGGTGCCGGTCCTCGACAGTGGACAGACGCAGGGACTGCCGTGGTATACGATGGAGCTGCTCCCCGGGATGACTCTCCACGATTATTTGCGCAAAGCCTGGGAGCATTCAAACGGCCTCATGAGTGGCCCGACGCCTTCGATGCTCACAACGGCGCCCTGGCCCGATCCGCAATCAGTTGACTGTCCGTCCGTGGCCGCAGATTTTCGCCTGCGGCCGCAAGCACCCATGCCCCTGGATGCCGCGGCCCTCCGGGACTTCCTGACGCTGATGGCCCGGCTTTGCTCGGTCTTGGCTTATCTTCATGGCGAGGGTATCGTCCATCGAGACTTGAAGCCGAACAACATCGTCGTCCGCCCGGACGGTTCTCCCGTACTGTTCGACCTGGGTCTGGCCTCGTACTTCGGCGCCGGCGGCCGTGAGAAGCTCAAAATCGGCGGCAAGAATGAAGGGACGCCGGCCTACATGGCCCCTGAGCAAATTCTAGGCGCCTACGTGGATGCGCGGGCCGATCTCTATGCCGTGGGCTGCATCCTTTATGAAGGGGTGACGGGTCGATTGCCGTTTCAGGCTGAATCGCGGGCCGCTCTTCTGGATGCTTGTCTCCATCACATGCCGATCCCTCCCAGCCGCCTGGTGCAGGGTGTTCCCGCCGCGCTGGAAGAGCTGGTCCTTCGCTTGCTGGTCAAGCGTCCTTGCGAGCGCATTGGACATGCTCAGGCCGTGGTGGCGGCGCTGTTGCGTCTGGGCGCCGAAGTGGGAGATTGGGCTGCCGATCGATCGGCGCGCGATTATCTCTATCGTCCGGATTTCGTTGGTCGGGATGCGGTGCTGAAATCGCTGGAGGACTGTATTCAGCTCGCCACCAGCCCGCAGCGCGAGCAAGGGCGAGCTGAATACTGTATTCAGCTCGCCACCAGCCCGCAGCGCGAGCAAGGGCGAGCTTCGAGTTGTTTCTTTCTGCGCGGACGGAGTGGTTCCGGGAAAACGCGTTTGATCCTGGAAGCGGCCAGCCGGCTCGAAGAAATGGGCTTGACGGTGATCCGCGGCGACTGCTTGCCGCTGGGCGGCGGAGGCGGCTGGGAAGGCCCGGGCGGCCGCTCGCGGCCGCTTTACCCATTCCGAGCCGTGTTGCAGGCTGTCGCCGACGCTTGCATTGAGCTGGGAGCGGGCGAGACGGAGCGGCTTCTCGGCCCCCGCGCTCAGGTTCTCGCCGCCTGTGAACCTTCGTTGGCTACGCTGCCGAGGCAGCGGCGTGTACATTCCCACGCAGAGCGCGGAGACGAGAAGAAGGATGCGGCGGAGCACGGCAACGAAGGTTTCGACGTGCGCCTTCGCCTGATGGATGCCCTGGCCGAGACGTTGGCTGCTTTTGCACGCAGTATGCCGGTCGTTGTGTTGCTGGATGACCTGCAATGGGCAGATGAGTTGACCCTGAATTTCCTCGCCTTGTTCCATCAGGGCGTTTGGGACATTCGCAACGTGGTCATCCTCGGCGCCTATCGCAGCGAATCAAGTCCTCGAAGAACATCCCATCGGCGTGTTTCGCTTTCTGCACGATAAGATCCGCGAAGCCGTCTACGCGCGTCTGCCTGGCGAGCGCCGCCGTGAACTGCATCAGGTCGCTGCCGTGGCCATTGAGGCTTGTTTCGCCGACCATACCGACTACGAGGGCCATTATCCCACGCTGGCCCATCATTGGCACCAATCGATCGGCGCGGTCGAGGCCGAGCCGGAGCGTGTGGCGCGGGCGCTCTATTACCTGGAAAAATCGGCCGATCAGGCGACGCAAATGGGCCTACAGGTGGAGGCTGTCGAGTATGGCCTGGCGGCGGCGCGGCTTTTGGGCGCCGACGTGCCGCAAACCCCCGAAGCCATCGCCACCGCCATGACGGTCGAGCTGGAACGCATCCGCTCCTTGATGGGGGAGCGCCAGCCGCTCGACCTGCTCGATTTGCCGGAGTCGAACGATCCTAAATTGGACCGGCTCATCGGGCTGTTGCAAGCGGCCCATCCCGCCGCTCACACGAGCAACCAGACCGCTCCTTCGGTGTACGCGCTGTTCACCATCGTGGCCCGCAATGTACTCGAAGATAGCCGGCTGGCCGACGCTTTCAGCCAACTGGCCTTGGCGGAAGATGCTCGTCGCTTGATCGGCATGGGCCAGTGCCTGCCGCAGACCGCCGCGGTAATAGTTCAATTTAAGACGGCAAATATGATAATAACCGACCTGCTCGTTTGGTGTTCTTAGAGTCCGTCTAGAGAGTAGTCTCATGATCCATCACCTGTCTCGCTTCCGACACAAACATGGGCGAGCGGGAGGTGTGAACCCCCCGGCGGTGCTGGCGAGCGGGGGGCTCACACCCCCCGCTCGCCGGGCGCTGATGTAACCCCGCTCGCCTTTTTCTACCGCGTCCAGTAGAGCACGGAGTATGCCGGATGCCGAGGACAGTGGCAGGGAAAACGCAGAGGTTCGTCATGCAGGCAAGGTACGCCGCCACGACTTTACAACGTGTGTGTCGTCCGGCGCTTATATCATATAATACCACTCTTGTTTATCGCCAAATTCCCGGCGCGGACAGGTGGGACAAAGGTCGTCGCCGAGCAACTCGTAGGCGCGGCGCACCGCCTTGAGCGTCGAGGAACCCATCGTTACGTCTTCCAGGAAAACGCAATCTTGCGGCAGCCAATGGTGAAAGCGCAAATTGCGCAGGGCTTGTTCGAAGTCTGGACGGATGCCGCATAGTAGCACCGGCACCTTGCGATCTTGCATTTCCTCCAAAAATTGCTGCAACATTTCCAGACAGACCATGTCCGGATTGCGCGTCCGCTTGAGGCGTAGGATGAGGACGCGGGCACCTTGCTTGACGCGCTGGCGCAGCAAGTCGAGGAACTCCGCCAACAGCGGCGCGGCACCGAAGAACAGTTCCCCCTCCAGGGCGAAAATCGCCAAGCGGCCGCAGGTAGGATCATCCGGATGGCGTTCGCGCACCACGCGCTCGGGGCCAACGACCATCTCCGTGACTTGCAGACGGGCCGCCCGTGGCACAAACAACAGAAACGAGACACATATGCCGATCAAGATAGACAACTCCACACTGATGAGTATGGCTGCGGCGGCCGTACTCAGAGCGATGACGGCGTCGTAGCGCGTGGCGCGCAAGCAGTAGAGCAGGCGCTTTCGGTCGACGAGGCGATAGCCGGTGATGATGAGAAGGGCGGCCAAGGCCGGCTTGGGAACATGCCGCGCCAAAGGGGCCAACAGCAGCAACGCGGCTGCGACGACGAAGGCGGACATCACCCCAGCCCAGCGACTAACAGCGCCGGCCTGGTAATTGATATTCGAGCGTGTCAGAGAGCCGGAGCCGGGCATGCATTGGAAAAACGAGCCGGTCAGGTTGGCCAAGCCTTGTCCCAGACATTCGCGGTTGAAATCGAGCCGTTGTTTGGTGCGAGCAGCAATCGCCTTGGCCACGGCCACCGCTTCCAGCAGTCCCAGCACGGCAATGGCCGCCGCGCTGCCGCCCAGCGGCCGAATCCAATCAAGCCGATGCAACGGCGGAAGCACAGGCGCCGGCAGGCCGCGCTCCACCTCCAGAGTTGCTCCCTTGGGATGCCAACCCACAAAGGGCGCTACAATCGTCGCCACGGTTAGTGCCACCAACAAGTCAGGGAACGGCGCCGTCAACCGCTGTTTGAGCATACGCATCGGAACCAAGAGCGCCAGCGTTCCCAGGCCGAGCAAAGCCGACGGTCGATCGACGCCGTCGCCTTCCCGCAGTGTCAGCCACAGCCGTTGCAACACCGAGAGATGGCCGTCGCCCAACGGTTTAATGCCCAGCAGATTGGGGACCTGGCCCAGGATAATGAGCACGCCGGCCCCAGCCATGAAGCCCAACAGCACGGATTCGGACACATAGCGCGTCAGATCGCCGAGTTTGAGCAGGGCAATGAGGATTTGAATCGTGCCCACTAGGAACCCCAGCAGCCACACCGCCCGAATCATCTCTTCTGCATTTGCCTGGTCGGGGCCAAAACCAAGCGTGGCCAAGGCGCTGAAGACCACGAGAGAAACAGCGTTGGTGGGGCCGCTGATGAGCTGGGCCGAGGAACCGAACAAGGCGGCCAGGGCCGTGACGACGAAGCCGGTGTACAGCCCATATTGCGGGGGAATACCCGCGATCTGCGCATAGGCCATGTCCTGCGGCACGGCTACTGCCGCCACAGTCAAAGCGGCGAGCAAGTCGCGGCGCAAGCGGCTGCGATCGATGGTGAGGCGGGAGCGAACTCCTCGCCATAATTTCCCCATAGACCCTCTCATACTACCTTTCGGAACGGCGCCGCCCGAAAGCGGTTTTGGAATCCTGTGCCCCAGGAACACGGCCCCGAACGACAAACGGTCAATCAGGCAATGGCCGTTTCAACAGCGCTTGCACCACTTCCAAGGCCCGCTCGATGGCTGCGGCAAGGAAGGCCCGCCCCTTGTCGGCGCTGGCACGCTCTGGGTAGCCGACGCAACCGTGATCGGTCTTTTGGCGCATGTCCTCCGCGAGAAACAGGCCGCGCAGGGCCGGATCGTCGCGGGGCGGATCATCGCGGATGGCCTCGCGCTGGACCAACTCTGGCCGCAGCGCCAGCATCATCGAAGTCTCGAATTCACACGCATGCCCCATCGCTTTTCGCGGCCCTTCGGCCAGGGCGGCCAACTCGCGCTCAGCCAACTCCCAGTAGGAGGCGGCAGAGAGAATGCAGCCCCGAAAGCGCGGCTGCAAACGCCGCAGGGCCACATGCATGGTATCAATGTTGCCGCCATGACCGTTGAGCACCAGCACGCGCAGATAGCCGTCTTCCAGCAACGGCATCAACAGGTCGCACAACATATCAACATGCGTATCCACTTCGACCGACAACGTGGCGCCGAAACGCAGATGATGCGAAGAAGCACCCAGCCACAGGGTCGGCAGCAGCAGCACTTGCTCCGGCAGACGGCGTTCAACGCCTTCGGCAACGCTGCTGACCAGTACGGTGTCGGTTATCGTCGGCAGGTGCCGGCTGTGCTGTTCGCAAGCGGCAATAGGCGCGAGCACGACAGTGCGATCGCGCTGGACTCCCCGCAATTGCGGAAACGTCATTTCATGGAATTTCACCGCTCGTCCTCCTTTGGGTACATTAGCACCGTCGGGCCTGGAATTATGATTGCATCAGCATGGGCCCCACTCAAGGACAACTTGCTTGATTTTCCTTCATCTCGCCGAGGCGGTTCGGTTTGATGGCCGGTGGACATCCGCAAGAGGTCATGTACGCGCATGGCCTTGAGGTTGGCGCTCGCTTGCTCGGGAGCATCCTCGGGGAAGAATTTCAACACAGGGTCGTCGAGACTCCGTTTCCCTTCGGCAATGGCCAACCCCACGGCCGTGGAGGTAAAGCTCTTGCTCAGGGAGTAGAGTTCGTGGCGGGTCTGAGCGTCATAAGGGGCCCACCAGCACTCGGCCACGACATGGCCATGACGCACCAGCAGGAAACTGTGCAACGAATCGATTTTACGGTCGGCTTCGTCTACGAAGGCAAGGAGGGCCGCGGGCGAAATACCTTGGGCCTCGGGACGGCTGCGCGGCAGGGCGGTCGGCGCTTTTTCCGCTGCCGGGCAAGCCAAGGCCAACAGCACCGTGCTGCACATGGCGAGAAGGGCCTTCATGGGAGCTATTCCTCCGCAATTCTGAGGGATTCAGGGTGACGGCCGACATCGGCGGCCAAACTTATGTTCCATTATGTTGTAGGATTCGGGTAGCGGAAATGCGAACGCTCGATCTTTCACAGGAACACTCCTATGCATAGCAGGTTGTCCCGGCGGCTGCCCGAATCGTTTCTGGTCCTGGTTACTTTGGCCGTCCCGAGCGTCTCCGGACAGGCGCCTATTGGAGGCATTTCCGGTCCCGTACCGGGGATGGCCGCCCCGCTACGACCGGGGGTGCCCGCCGGGCCTGGATACGGCGGCTATTTCCCTTATCCGAATGTGTTTCTTCCCTATCCCGGCGGCTACGGCTACAGCGGGTATGATCCGATGGTAGCTTCCGTACCCAGCGCGGCCTATTTCACCTACGGCAACACCAGCTATACAACGGAATCGCCCTCGCCCCTGCCCGTTTACGTTCCCCGGCCGCCGTTCGCCTCGTTGCCACCGCCCCTGCCGCTGACGGCCTTACTCAAAGTCCAAGTGCCTGTGGGGGCCGAAATTTGGCTCGACGGTCGGAAAATGCGCAGCACAGGGCCGATACGCCACTACCGCACGCCGCCGCTGGACCCAACCAAAGAATACGCCTACGAAGTGCGCGCCCGCTGGCAGTTCGACGACAAGCCTGTCGACGACGTGCGTCATGTCGCCCTCCGGGCCGGGGCCACGGTCCTCGTTGATTTTACTCACCTCGATCCCCTCGTGCCGCGTCCGTCCACACCGGTGCCAGCACCGACGCCACCGCCGCCACCGCCCCCTGCAACGTCCCCATGAACCGCCCAGGCGCCAAGGACGCCAAGGACGCTAAGGACAGCAAAGACAGAATATACGGGACGCGGTAGAAACGGTCGCCAACAGGGGCGAGCGGGGGGGGGGGAACCCCCCGGTGTGCTACCGGGGGGGGTACAACCCCCCCCCCCCCAAACGGGAAAACTCCCCCGGCCCCCGATAAACACGGGCAGAGA
>Ga0078972_1006254_pt1 | contig 26506 bp, 29 predicted proteins | sample YelNatPaOPGAMG01_FD_67568 | JGI IMG/M metagenome (GOLD analysis project Ga0078972, IMG submission 67568) | Hot spring thermophilic microbial communities from Obsidian Pool, Yellowstone National Park, USA - OP-RAMG-01 (SPADES assembly) (version 2) | ecosystem: Environmental > Aquatic > Thermal...
GTTTAGCGTAAAAGATTTCAAATTTATTTGAAGAAAACTCTATTAAGTCAGGTTCAAAAAAATCATTTCCAAATGTAGATTTAATTAGTTTATAAGACTTTTCTGTGAGTAAGCCTCCACATAGTTTGTCTCTAGGAAATTGCTCTTTATCAATTAGTGCTACCTTCAAGCCGTGCTTTGCCAACAAAAATGCAGCTGTAGCCCCAGATGGGCCTGAACCGCAGATAACTACATCAAATTCTAAAATTGTTTTTGCCATATGAGTTATGATTATAAGATAAAAGTTAAGGGAATAAAATATTGCGACACTCCTCAAAAATAACTATAGTAACGCGAGCATCTTGCTCGCGAAAGTTTTTTTTATTTTATAAGCTGTTCAAAATACCCTTGTTTCCTCATAATTGACAATAAAGAACCATCCCATAAACATATATAGTTATAAACTCAAAACTATAAAAGAGGGTTAAACGCTAATTGGGCTATCTCTTGAGAAATCCAGGCAAAATAATTAAGAACAAAAATGTAAATGCAATTATAGTAGGTAATCCAACAAGGAATAATCATTAACTCACATAAGTTAAATTCTTATTTAACTATAAATTTTATTTATTTAATCACGCAATATATATTTATAAAGATTTAATAAATTTTACTTTATAATAATAGATATCATTTATATTACAAAGGAGGTAAATTTTATGGATAAATATGTCTGCACAATTTGCGGTTACGTATACGACCCAGCAGTTGGCGATCCAGATGGTGGAATAGAACCGAATACTCCGTTTGAGAAAATACCTGACGATTGGCAATGTCCAGTCTGCGGAGCTTCAAAATCTGATTTCAAAAAACAAGAATAGGAGGGAAACTGAATGAGCGTAAAGGGTACTCTAACAGAGAAAAATTTACTTGCCTCATTTGCAGGCGAATCCCAAGCAAGGACTAGATACACCTTTTTTGCCTCACAGGCAAAAAAAGAAGGATATGAACAAATTGCTGCAATATTCTTAGAAACTGCAGATAACGAAAAGGAACATGCTAAGAGATTTTTTAGCTTTCTTGAGGGCGGGGACGTGGAGATTACAGCTTCATATCCAGCTGGAGTAATTGGAAACACACTTGAGAACTTAAAGGCTGCAGCAGAAGGAGAACATTTAGAGCATACCGTGTTATACCCCAAAGCTGCAGAAATTGCAGAAAAGGAAGGCTTTCCAGAAATCGCTAATCTATTTAGAAATGTAGCTAAAGTCGAAATAGCTCACGAAATAAGATATAGAAAATTGCTTACAAACCTTCAAACAAATGAGGTATTCAAAAAGACAGTTAAAACAATATGGAAGTGCAGAAACTGCGGTTACCTTCACGAGGGAAATGAAGCCCCTTCAGTTTGTCCAACGTGTCTACATCCTCAAGCTTATTACGAACTCTTTACAGAACCGTATTAAAACAAATCCTCTAAGGCGCCAACACGGCGCCTTAGAGTTAGAAATTAATTGGAACTAGAATCGCTTCTATATTTTTGGTGGGACTCTTTTTAGACTTATCCCATGCTTCTATAGCTCTTTGGACGAAGATATTCTCATCTTCTTGAGGTTGATATTGAGTTACCCCAAGGGTACACTCGAGATTTTCTCCATGAGAAAAGGTCTGTGTCGTTATCATAGTTTTAATTCTCTTAGCAACAAATAGGGCTGCAAATACATCTGTTTCGGGACATAGAATTACAAACCTATTTTTCGAAAAACTGCAAAAGAGATCAAGACTCCTTATAGAATCGTTTATTCTGTTGCAAAACTCTCTTAGGACTTTATGGGCTATCTCCTTGCCATATTTTGAATAAATACTATTATAACTGTCATTTGATAAGTAAATTAAACTAAGTGGCCTTTTATATCTCAAAGCCCTTTGAATCTCCTTTTTTAATTCTTCATAAAAAACCTTCTTGTCATATAGATTGGTTATGGGATTTCTAACACGTTTAACAATTTTAAAGCCCTTATATTTATCCAAATTTGACATTTTAAATAATGAAAATATAACTAAGTCGCTATCCTTTATCTCAGAAAAATCAAGCCAGAACGGCTCAACCGAAAACTCTTTTAAAAAGGGGCTGTTTTTTAGAAAGACGACACTTTCATCTTTTTTAAAGTTTTTATCTTTAACCTTAATGAGCCACTCCTTTAATCCCTCACCCTTGTAAAGGCTCTTTTTGTCAGGATAAAGGAAGTCATAAATATCAAAATTCTTTTTACTAAATTCTTCAAAGCTTGAAAGCCCAATATAGTTTAAGAGACTTTGGTTCATAAAAACAATCTCATCATACTGGCATACAAAAAGTAAATCTGGAATACCGAAACAAACTCCTTTATAGAAATTTAAATCTGAAATTAATATCTTTTTCTCGTTAATCTCTTTAGCGAGACCAAGGAAATAATCCAAAAACGTAAGTTGATTAAAGTGCTCATCTATATAATAAAAGCTAATACAAGAACAAAGCTTTAAGGTGACTCCTTTTCCAAGAATAAGCAAAATAAATATATCCGGAAAATCTTTTTTAATTTTATTTATAAAAATCGGAATTTCAGAACTATTCTTTGATCTAAATATAACCAGATCAGGCCGAGTTTCGCTAATCTTTGAGAAGATATCCTCTGATTTCGTACATGCCTCAAGGAACTCAACGTTACTTTTAACCAAATTAAAAATTTGGGTATTGAATGTCCTCGTAACATCTACGTATAATACCTTTAAGGGCAGCAACATTTTCTTTCACACAGATGAATTATGTATAACTTCTGGAAACCTATATAAGTAAATCCCCAATCTTTTATCTTCACCGCCTATGTGATACTTTAACCAATCTATAACAAAGTGCTTTATTAAAGCAAGCAAACTTTCACTAATACCATTTTTCAGAAATTCCCTTTTAAGCCCATTCATATCTATAACAAACCTATCGTGAAGCATCCTGTGCTGATAGTAATTTGGATATCTATATTTAATCATAAGATCCTCTTCAGTACCAAAGTGGAATATTATATACTTTTCTAAAAAGTCAAACATCTTACTAACACCCTCTTTGGCCTCGCCCCTCTCACAAGAGTCCAATAGCTCATTGATATTTTTAAATAACTCCATGTGCTGGTTATCAATAATTTCTATTCCTGTCTCAAAATCAGGGGTCCACTCTATTCTTATTTCTGAATCCATCCAAACACCCCTTTTTAGTCAATAAAGATACCTTATGTTTTTCGATATTTTCCTCAAGTTTTATTTTTATTATAATATAAATTCCAAAATATTAAATAAAACCAATTTAAAAAGGGTCATATGCTGATTTTAATGCCAACGATATCTCTCGGTTGTGCAACCTTTATCTTAAAGGGCAATCTTGTTTTCCCTAAAATTTCCTTATAGGTTTTCTTTAACAAATCAATACAATTATTCTTTTCGCTCAGGTGAGCAAGAATAATGTTTCTTCTCTTTAATTTAGAATTCAATAACGCTAAAGCTGCATCTTTGTTGGAAAGATGTCCATTTGAAGAAAGAATTCTTTTTTTTAAATAATATGGATATGAGCCGCTTTTAAGCATTTCAATATCGTGATTTGACTCTAAAACTAGCAAATCCGAACAATCAATTGCATGCTTTATATCGCTGGTAACCTCTCCTAGATCAGTAACGTAAGAAAAACAAAAATCTTTATAGGAAAACTTATAGCCAACTGGATCAACTGCATCATGCGGAGTTGGAAAAAAGGAGACGCACACATCACCGAACTTTACATCATCATCTAAAACCTGGAAATTATTTTTATTTAAGATCCTTTTTGAAATTACATTAAGACAATCTTCTCTAATAAAAACAGGAATTCTATAGTTTCTTGTAAAGGTTTCTAACCCCCTCACGTGGTCTATATGCTCATGAGTAATAAAAACTGCATCTATATCTTCAACTCTAATTAGGAGTCTCTCTAAGGATCTTTTAAGATATAAAGTGCTAACCCCTACATCAATTAGAAATCTATAATCTCCTATTCTAAGTAAGGTTGCATTGCCTGCACTTGAACTTGCAAGGGTGTAGAGTTCAACTGTTTTCAAGACTTAAGCTCTCTTGTTATTTTAAAGTGTAACTTTGCAACCTTTTTTAACCCAAAAAGGCCATAAGTATCAACAATTTTTTGCGCCAAATCCATAACGCCCACGCTCCCTCTTTTTAAGGTAAATCCTATTTCACCTGAAAGCCTTTTCATCTCCTTTAAAAATTTTGCACGAGCCAAAATTGAGGCTGCAGCCACATATAAAAACTTACTCTCAGACCTTTCTACTTCACAAAATTTTACGTTTTTATAGCTCTTAAACATCTCTTCCAAACCACTATTAATAGAAAATCTATCAACTACAACTTTAAATCTTTTCTCGTCATCAATGAAAGAATTTATTACCTCGAAATGAAATTTAGTAAGAATATCGTTTAAATTACAACCTCTTGAAGAATAGGCTTCATACAAATCGTTGTACCTTTCTGGCAGTAAGGTTACTCTTTTATATGGAATTCGTAATCTAAGGATTTCGGATTCAAGGTAAAAGATCCTATCTTCTTTTAAAAGTTTGCTATCTTTAATTCCAAGAGACTCCAAACGATTTAAATTTTCATTAGAAACCATTGTGCCAGCAATCACAAGAGGACCAAAATAATCACCCTTTCCGCTTTCGTCAGATCCAACATAAAAGTCAAACTGACCTTCTTCTTCAAGTTTTGTTAAATCTGACTCAGTTTTGTTGTTACCCAGACAAATATCAACCCTTTTTGCTAGATCATAACCTCTAATTAAAGAGGTATCCAATTTTACCCCGTATTTCTTGCTTTCAAAAACTCTTATAACCCCTTCCTCCTCCCCATAAGCAACCCTCATTTGAAAACCGTATTGAATTTCTTTAATATCTTTTACCAAAAAGCCACAATATACAAGTCTATCCTTAATCTTTTCAAACTGCCGCTTAAGCATCAAGAAGATTTTATAGACCTCTTTGGCTTTATCTCAAATGTGCTTTTAGGATTTAAACCGTTCCATAAACTCAGCGCTCTAGCCTCAAAGATCCTTTTGAAATAAAAACTAAATATTCCTGCCAAGAACCCCTCGCTCAGGCTTAAAAGATGTTCTTCTTGTTGAATTCCAGAACAAAAAACGTCTTCTAAGAGACTAACTTCAAAATATAAAGAGTTTAAGTCAATATCTTCTAATTGCAAGATTCCAAGTCTTTGGTCTTTGAAGGATGTCTGTAAAGAAATCAAAAATTTCTTAACGTCTCCTTCGTGCGAAACAAATTTTTCGCAAAATTCGTTTCCAGCCAAAAAGAAGGCTTCGTAAAATACTTTATCAGCTTCAAGTTGACCAAATTTTTCCCTTAATTTCTCTAGCACAGAAATTAAGAAAAACCTGCACATAAATACAGGCATCAATAAACCAAGATTTGGTCTTCCTGCATCAAGATTTCCAACCCTATCTGTTATGCTCTGTTCAAAGTTTTCATCGCTTTTCACGGCTTATCTACTCCTTTAAGCTATATTTTTCTATAATTTTTCTCAACAGCTTCGAAATATCCTTCATGTTTATCTTTATATTTCTATTTTTATTCAAAAAATTTACCAAGCTTTCCCTATTCATTAAATATACATTATTTAACTCAATAATGCCATTTATGTCAGAATTAATAAAAACAATCACAGAAAAGACGCTAATCTCCTCTTTCAAAGTTTCTCTAATTATATTTTCCAACCAAACTTTGTTTCTCAAAGATATTGTTAAAATATCCCTTTTTGGCTTAACGTTATCTAAAAAAAATTCATTACCCTTTATTGAGAAGGAACCTTTTGTATAACAGACATTTATAATGAAAATACCAGAGCCCTGAATTACCAATAAATATAGCAAATCACCATATTTGCCTGGAAAGTGAGTATAAACTAAAGAATCTTCAGGAATTGACTCTAACTCTTTGGAAAGCTCTTCAGCAATTCTATATGGCCTTACTTTCGTGTTGTCCAAAACAAAACTCATATTGCCTCTCCTGAAGGCTCTTGAAAGAATTAACAATATAACTAACAAAGAAAGAGTTAATAAAACAAGTTTAAAAATAAACCCCTGATTCAAATAATCAGATAAAAATAAAATAAAAGTAATAAAAACTGAGACTATTGCTATTAGTATCGAATTCTTACGTATGTATTTTTTTAATTCATCTTGATTTATATCGTTCATACTATTCTGTTTTGCTCATCGACATGAACAACTCTTGCCACAAAATCCTTTATTTCACTTTTCTCAAGCCAACAATATGACACAATAATAATCAAGTCTCCAGGCACGGCCAATCTTGCAGCAGCGCCGTTTAAACCTATTATGCCAGAATTTCTTTCCCCTTCAATAACGTACGTCTCAAATCTTTCACCATTATTTACGTTATAAACGCTAACTGCCTCCCCTGGTAATATGTCAGCTTTGTCCATTAGAGCCCTGTCTATACTTATACTCCCCTCATAATTAAGATTGGTCTCAGTCACCCTAGCCCTATGGATCTTTGATTTCAACATCTTTACGTACATTCTTCACCTCAACTAGAACACACTTTAATTTTTAATTATAACCAACTTTCCCTAAGAGAAGAGATAATCTTTTACGTTATTTTCTTCCTTTACAACTAATTTGTCGTTCTTAAAGGAAATCTCTTTACCAAAGGCACCGTACAAAATCCTCGAAACCGAAGGCACCAACAGATTTTTTATATAATAATCAACATCTATATCCTCAACTTTTACAAAAAAGTATGGCATGGCTCTAGAATTGATAGGACCGCTTCCCTTTTTTATCACATATCCGAAAAGATTGTCTGATCTTAGTTTAAATCCCATTTGGATATACCTTTTTGCAGCCTCAACGTGAGGAGCTTTCACTTCATATGAGTTGATATTCTTGTTAACTGACTTGTAAATAACAAAAGACATCAAGGGATATTCATTTCTTTTCAGCTTATCTATTTCATCCTTTAAGATATTTATTGCAGCACTAAAATCTTCAAAATTCAAAACGGATTGCAATATTCTTTCCTGCACCATCTTAACCATTTCAGGCACATCACCGTGCACCCCCTCAAAGCCTACTAAAACTAGCTCTCCTTTATCGTTTATTCCAGCATATTTCTTTTTGGCTTCAGTAAAGATAATTGACTTAAATACTTCATCAACTTTAACTTCTTCCCCTTTCAATTTCAATTCTGAGAGAAATTTATTAATTTTTTCGTCTTCCTTAACGAACAAGCTGTCCGTATCACCGTATATAATCTTGAGCCCCAAATTATTAGCCATTTCAATTGCATCTGCAAGCGTCTTCCTGCCCCACTCTGACGTAGCTTCCGCAACTTCCTTTTTGAACCATCTAGCGTTCTGCCATCCAGCATAACCGTAACACGCATTTGTAATTATCTTCAAGGTCTTCTGCTTAGCGTTTAAGAAGATGTATTCCTTTGTAGAATCAGCAAAATTCTTCATGCTCCTCTTTATTTTATCTCGCTCAGAAATCAGATCCTGTAAAATTTTTTTATAAAACCCATCTGGACTCTTCTTAAACTTATAGCCCTTTTTCGGAGACTCAAAACATTCTTCATTGGTATCACCTTCAACGAAGGTATCAAAAGATATGTTGTACCTAATCATAATCGAGGGAAGCATGCTTTTGAAATCAAGAACCACAACGCCTTTATACAGCCCAGGAGAGGTCTTTAAAACCATACCTCCTTCATAAGAATCGCTAACATGACGCTTTTTAGGTAGTACGATCATATTTTGCAAATAACTCTTTTTCATAAATAACTGTTCTACTCTAAATCCTGTAGGCGCAAAAATTACAATATCAAGCGGCATAAAAGTAATTTGCGAGAGGGGAAAGTATAATTGCTTGGCTAACTCTCCAAGATCAAAGATCGATCTTGCTGAAGCTTGACAATGTATAGTAAGTTTTTCGCTATCCAAAAGCTCAATTGCCTTCACTAGTTCAATATGATCGAGAATGAGGTTTTCTCGAGAGCTAATATTCAAAAACTTCAAGACTCTTTTAAGCTCTTTCTGCTTTAGTTCATAAAGAGTTTGAGCATAACAGAACAGATCGAACAACACAATACCATCCAACTGGATTGAACCGAACAAACCCTTAACGGGCAAACTGTCATTAAATTTTAAATTTATTCCATAACTCTTAGCTCTAGCTATCAAAAAGCCGAAATCATCTTGTTCGATGTTAAAGGTGTATATAATATCCGGTCTAAACTCCCTAACAAACGATAAGAACCTTTCAAAAATGCTCTTTTCTTCCCCATCAAATAATATTTCTCTTTCAGAAGTGGAAATAGACATATATATAACCCTGTTCAGTTCAGGATCTGGATTAAGAACCTTACTGTCAGTCAAAAAATAAAATGACATTGACCTAAAGTTCGGATAATCATAACTGTGCAGAAAAAATTCACTACCCACAATATTCTTTCCTAAAACTCTATTAACCTGAACTTCATTAAATGCACAAAAGGTTAAGTTCTTTTCAAGGATATATTGAACCGAAGGCCTCAAATCATGGTGAAATACGCTAAACTCTTTGAATCTTTTAAAGAATTTCAAACTCTGTACATCCTTGTCCTCAGAAAAATCATAATAAACCCTATAAAACTTTTTATTCATCCCAAAATACAACTTGTTTTCTATATCAAAATGTAGCGCTCCCTCATTCAAAGAGGAATTTATAGTTTTTTCTATTTCTTCACTATTACCCTCGTCAAGCACATAAAAGCTTGGCTTAAAGTGCTCATCAAATAACTTGATCTTTTCTTTCTCTTCACTTAGACAATTTATACATATCAAAGACTTTCCGTTCACCTTTGAAACAAGAACCTGAAAAGGACACACTTTAATATTCATAACTACCCCTTTTCAAAAGTAAAAAAAGATAATACTATCACGGTCAAACTTAAAAATATCCCAAAAATACAAGCGTTGTGAAATCCAGTTTCTAACAAATTTTTCGCTACGTCTATATCTATTTTCCCATAAAAATCACTAAAAATATATATGCCAATTATCGCTCCAAGATTCTGAACTACCTGAATAAAAGAAGACACAAAACCGCTTTGCGCCTTCTTAACATGTCCCAAAATAAGAGATGGGCTAGCAATAAAAAACCCAACCACGCCAATTCCTGCAAAAACAATGGCAATTACAAAATAAAATATAAAATCAAACCTTTCTATAAAAAAGAACAAAAAGGAGGATATAAATACGCTAAGCGAAGAAATGATGCACACCTTCCTGTGTCCGAATCTATCCGACAAAAAACCAATTAGAGGAACAGTAAAAATAATTATCAAACTAGCAAGACCAATTAAGAAACCTGTTAATTCTTGACTAAAGCCCATAGCACCGATTGCATAAAATGGTATTATAAAATTAAAGCCATCAAATAAAGAAACTATTAAAAGGCTTGATATAAGGGCTAAAGATATGTTTTTGTTCTTAAAGACAAGGAAATCAACAACTGCGTTTTTTTTACCCTTTTCGTAATATATAAAGAAAATTAAAAGCAAAAACCACACAATCCACGGTAATAAGAGAAGATTGAAGTCATAAATAACTCTGTGCAAAATTAATATGCATATCAGGAAGAAGATTATAAAAAAGATCAAAAAAAGATCAAAAAAATCAATCTTACTTTTAGGCCTTGTTTCTTCAGCCTTTGAAAGAGACAAATAGGCAAAGAAAAAGATCAAAAAACCAATAGGCACGTTAATCAGAAAAATAGAATGCCATCCGAACTTCTCTATCAAGAATGAACCTATTGGAGGACCAAATGCAAATCCAATCCCACCCAATCCCGTAACTGCAGCAAAGGATCTACCAATATACTCTTTTGGCAAACGCTGGAAAATCAGTGCACCTGTGGTAGCTGAGATCATGCTCGATGCTATACCCTGCAAGAATCTCCCAAGCAACATAAAATAAAAAGTGCCAGAAACTGCACACAGCAGTGAAGTAATTGAAAACAAAAGAGAACCTATCAAAAATACCTTCGATGCGCCTACAAGGTCGGAAATCTTTCCAAAAATAATAAGCATCGAACAAAGGGAGAGTAGATAAAATATTGCAAGACTTGAAATGCTTTCAATAGTCACGTTAAAGACCTTGCTCAAGTAGGGATAGGCAATATTTACAACGCTAACGTCTAGACTTACCATAAAACTGGCTGCACACATGCATGCTAACAAAATTATTCTTTTTCTCAGAGTAAACATCAGCCTATTCTGTTTGAGGAATGTAAGATTTTAGCAATTCTATTCATAATTTATTTTAACACGGCTTCATTTAATACCAAAAAAAGTGCGTCTTTCCTCAAAATAAAATCTATCTGAATAGATTACAAAATAAAAAAACTTTCGCGAGCAAGGATGCTCGCGTTACTATAGTTATTTTTGAGGAATGTCGAGTGTAAAAATTCTATTAATACAGTGTTATACTAAAATATATATTTATATTAAATTACACGAAGGTGAGATTAAAATAAAATGCAGAAAATAATTTTAAAGATAGAAGGTATGAGCTGCGCATCATGCACTATAAACGTGGAAAAGGCATTAAAAAAGGTTGAAGGAGTAAAGAGCGTAGTCGTTAACCTTGTAACTGAAAGGGCTGTTGTAGAAGGTAACAATCTTGATCCTTACAAACTTTCTCAGTCAATTGAAAGGGCTGGCTATTCATCAAAACTAGAAAAATTTGAGACAGATGTTGAACAAGAGTCCACTTCAGATCTAATTAGAGAAACAAAGGGCGCTAATTCAATGGATTCTAAGGTTTTATATCATAAAAAGGATAAAACCGACGATTTCATTGAAAAGGTAAAAAAGGCAAAAATAAAGATGATCTACGCCTTAGTTATAACTATTCCCTTAAGCCTTATCATGTTTTTACACATGGTATTCAACGTTGAGTTAAAGTATCATACCCTAATAAACGTTCTCGTATCATTTCCGGTAATTTTTATAATTGGTCTTGATCCTATAAAAAGTGCTATAAAAGCATTACTGCACAAGAATACCAACATGGACGTCTTAATTTTCTTTGGGGTAACATCTTCTTATTTAACAGGTTTATTAAATTTATTTGGTCAAAAAATTGCTGATTATTCAGCAGTAGGAGCTATGATCACAAGCTTTTATCTTATTGGACAATATTTAGAAACAAAAGCAAAGGGAAAGGCTTCCGAAGAAATAAAAAAACTCTTAAATTTAAGTCCGAGAAAGGCTAACCTAATAAAACAAGATGGTTCAATTGAAATAATAGACATAGATGATGTCAAAGTCGGAGATATTCTTCTTGTAAAGCCATCAGAACAAATTCCGTCAGATTCAATAGTTATTGAGGGTAACAGCGCTGTAGATGAGTCGATAATTACTGGTGAAAGCCTAATCGTACCCAAAGCTCCGAAGGATAAAGTAATTGGTGGCACAATAAATCAATTAGGCACAATAAAGATAAAGGTTTGTCAAGTAGGAGAAGACACTGTTTTGTCAAAGATCACAAAATTGGTAGAAGAGGCACAAAGCACTAAAGTTCCCGTTCAAGCGTTTGCCGATAAAGTTATCTCACTTTTTGTCCCATCAGTTATAGTTTTAGCAGTTTTAACGTTTATAATTTGGATGTTATTCCCAGACACTCTACGTACAATAGATTTTTGGGCTAAATCCTTTTTTCCATGGATAAATCCTAACCCCAACCCAATTTCAGCATCAATATACGCATCTGTCGCAACTCTTGTCATAGCCTGTCCTTGCGCCTTAGGGCTAGCCACCCCAACTGCACTAATGGTTGGATTAGGACTCGGAGCATCTAAAGGAATACTAATTAGATCGGGTGAGGCACTCGAAAGGGCAAAAGACGTAAACGTAGTTGTATTCGATAAGACAGGAACAATTACAGACAAAGAGTTATACGTAACCGATGTAGTTCCAAATATTGATAAAAATGAATTTATAGCTCTTGTTGCGTCGCTTGAAAGCTACAGTGAGCACCCAATAGGCTTAGCAATAAATAAATACGCAAAGAGTTACAACATTTCAAAAATAGACTTCACGGAAGTTAAAGTAATTCCGGGATTAGGAGTAGAAGGTTATCTAAATAATAGAAAAATTATCGTGGGAAGCCCTAAATTTATTGAAAATATTGCACCTAAGATAGACATAAATAAATCCGAATTTGCTGGCAAAACTTTGGCGATAGCTTATGAAGAGGGAAGAGGTTTTTTGGGGCTCATTGCTCTTTCCTTTAATATTAAAGCTAATGCAAAAGAGGCAATCAAACAAATTAAAAATATGGGCATCAAAACTGTCATGTTAACAGGAGACAACGAAGAAACTGCTAAATACGTTGCAAATCAATTAGACATTGATGAATATTTTGCTAATTTATTGCCTCAAGATAAAATATCACACATTAAAAAACTTCAAGATATAGGGCTTGTTGTAGCAATGGTTGGTGACGGCATTAATGATGCTCCGTCTTTAAAACAAGCAGATATAGGAATTTCAATAGGAACAGGAACAGACATAGCTAAAGAAGCTAGCGACATCACGTTGATGAATGATGACCTTATAAATGTAGTTAGATCAATAAAATTATCAATTGCAACCTTTAAAAAAATTAAACAAAACCTTTTCTGGGCCTTTTTCTATAACATAATTGCAATCCCATTTGCAGCCTTGGGAATGCTTCACCCAGCCATAGCTGAAGCAGCAATGGCAACAAGCTCTGTTTTTGTAGTCACAAACTCTATTAGGCTTAAAAATTTTAAGATATAAGTTTTTTGTTCATGCCCAAAAGGCATGTGCGGAAGGTTTATAGTTTTAGATAAGTAGGTTTCCAAAAAAAATTAAAGGAGCAAAAAATGAAAGATGAAGTTATTATCTACACTTCTCCAGGATGTCCTGACTGTGCAGCTGTCAAAAGCTGGTTAAAGAAAAATAACATTCATTATAGCGAAATTGACATTACCCTCCCTGGCAAAGCAGAAGAAGCCTATAAAAGGTTTGGAGTTAGAATAGCCCCCATTACAGTAGTTAAAGATCAATTTTTTTACGGAACTTTTAAGGACCAAAAGCCAAATTTAGAAAAAATATTTAAAATTTCGTGAGGTGAAAAGATGAAAGCTTACGTATCAGGCATGACATGTATGCACTGCAAGAAAACAGTTGAAAGGTTGTTTTCTCAAATAGACTCAGTTGAAAGGGTTGAGGTAGACCTAAAAACAGGTATCGTTGATATTAAAAGCAATAGAAACATCAGTAAGGAGGAGCTGGAAAAATCTTTAGAAGATACTGCTTACAAAGTTGAAAGAGTAGAATACTAAAACATAACACTTATGATTATTTAAAACAAAAAGATATTAAGTTGATTGATCGGTCAACTCTTAACAACACTTTAGAAATTCAATTATTAATGTATAATGTAGATTTGTAAAAAATTTTTTTCCAAAATAAATGGAGGCTTAAAGAATGAACAAGCTTATTGATACAGACAGCGAATTTTTAAGACTACATAAAGATGACCCTATCAACTGGTATCCGTGGTCTAAAGAATGCCTTGATAAAGCAAAAAGTGAAGACAAACCAATATTTCTCGTTTCATGCGCTCTATGGTGTAAGGAATGCCACCAAATAACACAGGAGGTATTTTTTGATCCAAATATTTTCAACATTCTAAACGAAAATTACGTTCCAGTTCTTGTAGATAGAGATGAACATCCTGAAGTTGATAGAAGATATCAGGAGAGCGTCTCAGTAATTATGAAAGATTCTGGATGGCCACTAATAGTATTTTTAACTCCTGAGGGAAGGGCATTTTATGGCTTTGTATATAGAAAAACAAACGAAGAAATAGGATTTAAAGACATCCTTGAAAGAGTTCTTGCAATGTTTAAAGAAGCAAGAGAGAAAATAGAGGAGCTTTCGAAAAATAACGAAGAGCTAATCCAAAAACACTTTCACACAGAACCAATGGGAATAGATAACAATATCATACACTTTTCCGTAATGGAAGTGCTTGAAAATTGGGATGATGTATCTGGCAGTCTTGCCTTGGACCAAAAGTTTTACTTTCCATCTCTTTTTGAAATAATGGTAAATCAATACCTTCACGAAAACCAACCAAATACAAAAGAAGAGATCAAAAAGGCAGTTTTACTAGTGCTAAGGAGTATGGCAAATAGCAAAATTCACGATAGAGAAGAAGGTGGATTTTATAGATGTGCTGCCGATGAAGCTTGGCAGTGTGTCAGGGAAGAAAAGACAACCGCAGACAATGCAGAACTATTGAGGTTATATTCGAAAGCCTTTAGAACTTTTGTTAATCCTGATCTAAAGGAAACAATAAATCAGTTTAAAAAATACTTTTCAGCAAATGAATCAGAGGAAGGTGGATTCTACACTTCTAGTTCTAAAATTGACGGGAAAAAATTTGTAGATAGATCAATATATACTGACGTCAATTCCCTTGTGGTAGAGGCCTTTTGTGAGAGCTATCTGGCAACCTCAGACAAATATTTTCTTGAAAAAGCTTTAAAAACTGCAGACATGCTCCTTAGTAAAAGGTTTCAAAATTCACACCTCTTAAGATCGCAAAAAAAACCGGGCATATTGTCTGACTATGCATACTTTGGATATAGTTTATTAAAATTATTTTACATAACAAAGGAAGAAAAATACCTTAATTTCTCGAAAAAGATTATAGATATTGCTCTTAATAGGTTTTGGAATAGGGGAAAAAGTGGATTTTTTGAAGTTGAAAGTGAAATGGGCATATACAATCAGATAGAGTATTTACTAGACATGCCTCTATCAGCTCCGGGACCATATATGTTTATGAGTATGATGGAGCTTTTAAGAAATTTCCCAGAAGAAATTAAGTACGAATATTTCATCGAAGAGTACGCAAAAAAGCTAATGGGTTCAATTGATAAAAATCCAATCCATAGTGGATCGGCACTAAGAGCTCTTGATGTCCTAATAAATCATCCAATAGAAAAGGAAGAGGCTATAGATTTAAAAAATCAAACTTTTAATTAGGCTTTTTTCTATTCTTTATAAAGTACAGAGCAACACCGATCAAAAAGCCAATTAACAGTGATATAAAGAATATTTCCAATATATACTCCCACCATTAACGTATAAAATTTAGCATTATTATACACTACAAAGCACTTAACCTCTAAGCCTGTTAAATTCTCCTGGATTCTTGGCCTTGAAAAATGCGCTGCCCATAACAGCGAGATCTACGCCAATTTCCTTTAACTTCTCTCCCCAAAACATATCCACTCCACCATCAACCCATATTTCAAAGCTTCTATCAGGGTAAAGTTTAATCAGCCTCTTTATCTTTTCGAAAACCGATTCTATAAAGCTTTGCCCTCCAAATCCAGGTTCTACGCTCATAAAGAGAACGTGGTGCACAAAAGGCAATATTTCGAGTATAGAGCTTTCGTGTACTCCTGGCCCAATACTCACCCCGGGCAAAAAGCCCATTTCCCTTAGCATTGCACAAAATCTTACTGGAGCAACAGTTGCCTCCTGGTGAAATGTAACCTCCCTTACAGTCTTTGGAACAAGGGCTACAAACTTTTCAGGCTCTCTTACCATCAGGTGAACAGATACTGGCAATTTCGAACACTTCGCCAAATAAGTCCCAAATTGTGGCCCAAAGGATATATTGGGCACATAGTGCCCATCCATAACGTCCACATGCCAAGCATCAGCATATGGTTCTAATTCCTTTATATTTTTCTCAAAATTCAAAAAGTCAGCTGACAGGATAGAACCCGATATTAACATTGCTTTCCTCCATTAAAGATTTATAAAAATTTTTCTAATTCCGCAATCTGCTCTACTCTTCTAAGATGTCTGCCTCCTTGAAATTCGGTATTCAAAAATATGTCTACAAGTTCCTTTGCAGTTTCAAAGTCAGTAAACCTGCCTCCAAGAGCTATCATATTTGCGTTGTTATGTTCTCTTGCTAGCTTTGCAAGCTCAGGAGCATATACTAAAGCACATCTGATACCCTTTATCTTGTTAGCAACAATCGAGGCACCGATTCCCGAACCACAAAGTACTATCCCTCTCATACACTTCCCCGTAGAAACAGCATTCGCAGCCTTAGCTATGATTGGCGGATAGTCTACGCTATCATTGCTAAAACACCCAAAATCAACTACCTCATGTCCAAGGGATTCCAGATAATCTTTAATTTTATTTTTCAGATCAAAAGCACCGTGGTCAGTAGCAATTGAAATTTTCATCTTACCTCCAAATTTTCATATATAGTACCACTAGCATCCCATAGTACCACGAGCATCCTTGCTCGCGAAAAGTTTTTCACAGCACTCTGAACCTTATAGTACCACGAGCATCCTTGCTCGTGAAAAGTTTTTCATAGTATCACGAGCATCCTGCTCGTGAACTGTTCTTTGCTTTTACATAGTACCACGAGCATCCTTGCTCGTGGAGTATTCGCGAGCATTTTGCTCATAATCTTTCCTCTATCCTTCTTTAAGGATAGCAAGCAATTCTTCCATATCAGCCTTACTTCCCATAAAAATTGGCGTCCTCTGATGAAGGGATTCTGGCTTTACGTCCAAAATGCTGCTATTCCCATTGCTCGCAATTCCACCAGCTTGCTCTATTAAAAATCCTAAAGGATTGGCCTCATAGAGTATTCTTATTTTTCCATTTTTGTTTACGTTATCTGCTGGATATGCGAATATTCCGCCTTTCAAAAGGGTTCTGTGTACGTCGGCTATCATTGAAGCCACATATCTGAGCGTATAACCCTTCTCCTTTACTGTGTCCACATATCTTCTTATGCCATTCGACCATCTCTTGTAATTAGACTCGTTAAACGCATATATCTTACCTCTTTCTGGCAACTTTATATTTGGATGAGACAAGATAAACGATCCCACTGCTGGATCTAGAGTAAAACCATTTACCCCGTTTCCTGTAGAATATACTAACATAGTTGAAGAGCCATATATCACATAACCTGCAGCTACCTGCTTTCGTCCTTCTTGAAGAAAAGAGGCGTCATCGTCAGATATTCTCTTGTGAATAGAAAATATAGTGCCCACGCTGATATTCACGTCCACATTGGAAGATCCATCCAAAGGATCAAGGCTGATAACGTATTTACCATCACTTCCGTTTACAGGAAAAAAAGCCTTTTCCATTTCTTCCGATGCCACAGCAAAAAAATCACCCGTAGATGCAAGGTGTTCAACTAGCCAGTTATTTGCCAGTTCATCAAGTTTTTGGACCTCTTCACCTTGAACGTTTATTCTGCCTACCTTACCAAGAACGTCCACAAGACCAGCTTTTCTTATATGCGATGAAATTATCTTGGTAGCATTCTCAATTGATATAAGTATGCGCGAGAGTGTACCCGATGCCAAAGGATACCTTCTTTCCTCTTCAAGTATGAATCTGCTTAGATCTATACCCTTTTGAACTCTCACTATATACACACCCACTTCCAAAAATTTTTTATGTTTTTATTTTCACTTATCCGCTCAACTTACATCTTTTTTGGTAGAGCATCAATTCCAGGTAACTTTTCACCTTCCAAGAATTTAAGCGCAGCTCCACCACCAGTAGAAACGTGAGAAAAGTAGTTAATAAGATTTGTTAGCCTTAAGACATCAGCTGTGTCACCACCACCACAAACGCTTACCGCATCGCTTAAAGCAATCGATAAGGCAAGCGCCCTTGATCCCCAAGAAAACTCAGGAATTTCAAATATTCCCATTGGACCATTCCACAAAATTGTCTTTGCTTTCATTATCTCTTCTTTAAAGATTTCAAGCGTTTTAGGTCCGATGTCCACTCCATACCAATCTGCAGGAATTCTATGGGCATCCACCAACCTACACTCGCTACCGCTAAATATATCCTTTGCAACCAACACATCAACTGGTAAAATTATCTTCTTTCCAATTTCGCCAGCCTTATATAAAATTTGACGTGCAACATCGTCTATAGAATCCTCAACAAAGGACTTACCTACGTCGTATCCGCTTGCTCTCAAAAAGGCAAATGCCATTCCACCACCAATACATATTGTATCTACTTTTTCAATCATGTTATTTATCAACTTTATTTTATCCGAAACCTTTTTGCCCCCTAAAATCAAAAGAAAAGGCCTTTCTGGACTTTTAAGAATCTTGCTCAAGGCAACAACCTCCTTTTCAAGTAGAAACCCCGCAAAAGAAGGCAAGAGTTTTGGCATAGACGCTATAGAAGCGTGCTCCCTATGACATGCCCCAAAAGCCTCCTGAACAAAGATATCCGCTAAGGATGCAAGATATTTGGCATAGTGCATGTCATTTTTTGTCTCTCCAGGGCAAAACCTAAGGTTTTCAATGAGCAAAATCTCGCCATCTTTTAAACTATTAGCTATAAAATCCTCTAACTCCTTTCCATTACACTCAGCAATAAAGTTTATGTTGAAGTTAAGCATTTCTGATAACTTTTTTCTCACACCTTTTAAAGAAAAATTGGATTCTTTATTCTTCGGTCTCCCAAAGTGAGATGCCAAAATTACCTTAGCCTTTGCGGCACACAGATATGCCAATGTAGGGACTACTGCTCTCAATCTCATATCTCCAGTAAGATTTCCATCTGAGTCAGCAGGATCATTTAGATCCGCCCTCACAAACACCCTTTTGCCGCAAAGTTTATATATCGGATAATCCAGTAATGATGCTCTATCAAAACCTGTCACACTACTCGCCCCCTCCTGACATAAACTTAATAAGGTCAACAATCCTCGTCGCATATCCAAATTCGTTGTCATACCAGGAAAAGACTTTATAGATATCTTCAACCTTTGATATCAAAAGCCCGTCTACAATGGAGGAATATTTGCTGCCTATTATATCGCTTGAAACCAAAGGTTCCTCTGAATAATACAAAACACCTCTCATTGAGCCATCAGAATACCCTTTGAAGGCATTCTTTATTTCTGAAACATCTGGATTTTTTTTGAGATTTACAGAAAGATCTACTATAGAAGCCGTAGGAACTGGCACCCTCAAAGATATGCCGTCTAACTTACCTTCAAGCTCTGGAAATATCTTCCCAATAGCCCTTGCAGCCCCAGTAGAAGTTGGAACCATATTTATAGCAGCAGACCTTGCCCTCCTCATGTCCTTTTTATGGGTACCGTCAAGGAGCCTTTGATCGGACGTGTATGCGTGAACGGTAGTCATAACGCCCTTTTCTATTCCAAATTCATCGTTTAAGACCTTACAAACGGGAGCTAAACAATTGGTCGTACAGGAAGCCGCTGAGATGACTTCATGAGATGCTGAAATATTCTTGTGATTTACGCCATAAACCACCATTATGTCAGCATCCTTTGATGGAGCGCTAATAAGTACCTTTTTGCATCCCGCAATTATGTGTTTATACGCATCATCTCTCTTTGTAAACTTACCCGTTGACTCTACTACTACTTCAATTCCAAGTTCTTTCCAGGGCAATTTTGTAATATCGCTTCTCTCTTCATAAATTAGAATTTTCTTATTATTTATATATAACGAGTCGCTATCATAGCTAACTTCTTTATCAAAGGACCTATATACAGAATCGTGCTTTAGCAAATTGGCAAGCATAGCGGTATTTTTTGAGCTGTTTACTGCAACTATATCAACATCGCTTTCATCGCTTGCAAGGCGAGTAACAAGACGTCCAATTCTCCCAAAACCGTTAATTGCTACTCTCATCTGGCATCCCTCCCTCATTCTCAGCTTTTAATGCGCCAAAATCACTTCTAGTTGAAGCCGAGATCTCGTATATCTCATTTGCCTTTCTCCTCGTCTCAAGCACCCTTAAAACTTCCTTTGCTATGTCATCTGATGTGAGTTTATAGTGTTTCAAAAGATCTACTGGTTTGCCAGACTGACCGAATTGATCCCTTACGCCCATTCTTGACATAGCCACAGGAAACTCTTCACATAAAGCTTCAGCCACCGCACTTCCCAAACCACCAATTATGCTGTGCTCTTCTACAGTTAACGCAGCCCTTGTTTTTATTACAGATTCTATGAGGGTTTCCTTGTCAAATGGCTTAATAGTATTAAAATTTATTACCTCAGCCTCTACGCCTAATCCAGACAACCTCTCAGCTGCCCCAAGAGCCTCATAGACCATTATTCCACACGCAGCTATAGTAATATCCTTTCCTTCTCTAAGAACAATTGCCTTTCCAATTTCAAAAGGCTTGCCAGGAGGAGTTACTACTGGAGTAGCCATCCTACTTAGTCTTATATACATAGGGCCTTCGAAATTGGCAGCTGCAAACGTAGCCTCATAGGCCTCATGTGCATCAGCCGGGACAACGATAGTCATATTTGGAATAGATCTCATAATTGATATGTCATCAATTGATTGATGGGTAGCGCCATCCTCACCTACAGATATGCCTGCATGAGAAGCTGCAATCTTTACATTTAGATTTGGGTAGGCTATCGACTGAAAAATTTGATTCAAAACTCTTTGAGTAGCAAATATTGCAAAGGATGAACAAAAAACCACCATTCCACAAGCCGCTAGTCCAGCTGATATCCCTATCATATTTGCTTCTGCTATCCCAACGTCGAAAAACCTATCTGGAAATTCCTTTCCAAACTTTATAGTCTGAGTAGACTTAGCAAGATCGGCATCTAAGACTACTACATTATTGTTTTGTCTACCAAGTTCTACTAAAGCTCTTCCATAAGCCTCTCTTGTAGCTATTTCCCTATCAGATATAATGGCCACACAGAACAGCCCCTTTCATTTATTTTTTTGACTTAATTTTTAGAATCTAAGCTCACGTCCTCAGATTCCATAAATTCAATCTCATCAAAACCCTTAAGCGCCTCTTCTAATTGATCTTGCTTTGGCGCCTTTCCGTGCCAATCAACGTTGTTCTCCATAAAGCATACTCCCTTACCCTTTACAGTATTGGCAATTATTGCAGTGGGCTTTGACGTATACGATATTGCCTCCAAAGCAGGAATCAGCTCAAGAAAATCATGACCGTCTACCTCTATGACAGTCCATCCAAAAGCCTTCCACTTAGCTCCTATAGGATCAATACCCATGACGTCCTCTGTGCAACCATCAATTTGTAATCTATTTCTATCTACAATAGCTACAATGTTTGTAAGCTTATAGTGAGAGGCCGACATAGCAGCCTCCCACACCTGTCCTTCTTGACACTCTCCATCTCCAAGAAGAACAAAAACTCTGTAACCGCTTTCAAAGATTTTCGCAGCCAGTGCCATTCCAACGCCCACGCTCAGCCCTTGTCCCAAGGATCCTGTAGACATTTCCACCCCCGGAACCTTTTTCATATCAGGATGCCCCTGTAAAGGAGATCCAAACTTTCTCAAATCATCAAGCCATTCATAAGGAATAAACCCAGTCTCAGCAAGGGTAGCGTACAAAGCTGGAGCAGCATGACCCTTTGACAGAACAAACCTATCCCTTTCAGGATCCTTGGGATATTTGGGGCTAATTCTTAATATCCTAAAGTAAAGTGCTGTTAGAATATCAACGCATGAAAGAGATCCTCCAGGATGCCCTGATTGAGCCTTGCCAATCATCTTTATTACATTTTTTCTTATAATCAAAGCCTTTTTTTCAAGCTCTTCATATTCTGGCTTATATACTATCCTGCTAAACGGCATTTTTTAACACCACCTCATTATCTTTGTCTTTAGCTGCCCTGATCTGTTTTATTCTGGCAGCAAACAAAAGTAACATAGTTCGATACGGCACTACCTCCTTTTCCTGAACCTTAGACAAAAGATCCCTACTTATTGAAAATATGCCGCTTAGCTCCTTTAGTTGTTCCTGATTCAGGTCGTCATATATCCCAAAAACATTCATCTTTCTGCCCGCATGCCATTCTGTAAAGCATTTCCAATTATCAAAATTACAAGATTTCAAACACTTTCTAATCCAGGGATCGTCAACTGGTTCTTTCCAATCAACCCCAATTGCAGAGGAACTATTTTTTGATATTTTTAATTTGATTATGATGTCTGCGAGAGCACACTGAGGCTCTACAAAATTTCTGATATCCCTTTGTCTTAACCTAATCTCCTTTGCAACCTGCTCTACTGTATATCCCCTCTCTGCAGTATCTCTCTTTACCTTCCAGTTAAACTTCAGATCCATCTCTGTATCGTAGTAAACCTTCATATCATAAAGTTCTGCAAGCGATTTGAAGAAAAACGGATGCAGTCCCTCGCATATTATATATGGCATTGGAACTACCCATTCAGGATCCCCAAAATTGCCTGTGGAGTGATCGTAGACGGGTTTTAAGACCTTTTTGCCCTGTTTTAATAAGAACAGATGTTCTATAGCAAGACCCAGGTTATTTGCCCTAGGGTGAAGAGGGGTAATTCCTACAGCCTTTCTCTCAACCCTATCCAAAGAGTGATAATCGTCAAATGATATGGTCCTAACCTTATCCTTTCCAAGTAAAGTAGCAATATCCTTTACAAAGGTGCTCTTTCCTGCTCCACTATCTCCAGCTATACCAATAAAGACAGGATCAACCATAATTAAGCACCTCCCCATTTTGATAATGCCATCTCAAGCGCTTTGCTGCTTTTGGCTCCTTCTTTGAGAGACTTACCAGCTACAGCGCATTCTACCGAATCCCTTACAGCTCTTGCTCCCATTTTAGTGCCTTCTGGATGGCCGTGAACTCCTCCGCCATACTGGAAAACAGCGTTCTTTCCAAAGATTTTATAAAGTTCTGCTGTATGCCCGGGATGTAGTCCGCCCGATGCTACAGAAAATACTCCCTTCATATTTCCCCAATTCTGATATGGTAAATAGGTCTTTACCTTCATCTCTTTACTGGCACCAAGAGCCTCGTGACAAACTAAAACGTCGTCCCTATCCCCTTCCATCTTGCCAACCACAGTGCCTATATGAAGTTGATCTAATCCCGCAAATCTTAAGAGTTTTGAAAGCACTAACATGTGTATGCCATGTCTCTTATTTCTCGCAAAACTTGCATACATTGCGCGATGAGCGTGCAATATCAGGCCTGTATTTGCATTTCTCAAGCTTTGAACGCCCGCAAAGCCAGTAGTCACAACGTCAACCATCGCATACTTTCCGCCCTCTTTTTTAACAAGGTCAGCCCTTCTGAGCATCTCCTCTGTAGGTGCTGTAACGTTTGGTAAATATGCCTTCTTTTCACCGGTTTCCTTTTCAGCCCTAGCAACTGCTTCAAGTGAGTACTTTATCCTCTCGTCAAAATTCGAAAAATCTTGATGAGAGAGGTTTTCATCGTCTTTTACCAGATCCAGACCGCCAACCAAAGAGTCGTACACAACCTGTGCCTGCTCTTTTGGATTTAAACCAAGTTTAGGTTTGACAATTGTGCCAACCAATGGTCTATCCTTCACGCCAAGAACCTCTCTTACTCCATCTATTCCGAAAGCAGGACCTGGCAAATCCTTTAAAAATTTTTGAGTAAGCATAATATCTATCAATCTGAGATTTTCTACTGCCTTCATGCCAAACACGTTTCCTGCAACGCTACTTAAGAATTGAGGAAGATTACTCGCCTCAAAGAGCACGTCTGGATATGCTATCCTCACAATATTGCCCTCTATTGAGTAAACCCTTGCCCTTAGTTCATCCCATATTGACTGTTTCATAGTAGCAAGATCTGTCCAGGTACCTATAGAAGACTCAGAAGCCACTGCTCCAGCTGCCTCTTTTATATCTGTTCCAGGAGCAGGCTCTACATAAAAGGCTGCCAAAACGTCATTTTTACCTGGGACGTAATTCAAATCCAAAAAATTCGTATATTTAATATTCATAATTTCACCTCATATTTTTTTATTTTCAAGCATCTATTTAGAAGCCTGAAGACTCTTCCAATCGCTTAGAAACCTCTCAATACCAATGTCTGTCAAAGGATGCTTGAACATTGCCTCTAAAACCTTTGTGGGCACGGTAGCTATATGAGCGCCTGCCTTTGCAGACTCTATTACGTGAATTGGATGCCTTATGCTTGCCGCTATAATTCTGGTACTAAATCCATATATCTTAAATATGTGAGAAAGGTCTCTTACCACTTCTAGACCATTATGAGAAATATCATCCAATCTTCCTACAAAAGGGCTCACAAATGTAGCGCCCGCTTTAGCTGCGAGCAGTCCCTGGCTAGTGGAAAATATAAGGGTGACGTTCGTTTTAATGCCTTCCTTAGATAGGACACTTACAGCCTTCAAGCCCTCGTCTGTCATAGGAATCTTTATTGCAGTATTTAATTTCCACGATGAATATTCTCTTGCTTCACTTATCATCTCATCGGCCTTTGTGCCTATAACCTCCACACTTACAGGCTCTTTTACCAGAGAACAGATTTCTTGAATAGCACTTTTAATATCCTTACAACCCGCCTTAGCAAGAAGTGAGGGATTGGTGGTTACGCCGTCTACCACACCAGTAGGAACTAACTTTCTAATTTCGTCAATTTTCGCAGTATCTAGAAAAATTTGCATAATTCTTTCACCTCCAAAAATTTTTTGGCAGAGTCTCTTAGGTTGACAATGTTACTCAACCTAAGATTAGATTCACAAAATAAAGACACCTCTGAATCAAAAAAGGCAAAATTAATCTCATCTAACATTGTCAACCTCCTTTCATAAGTATGTCTGACAATGATACATTTAATTGTCAGACTTGTCAAGCATTTCTGATATTTTAAAAAATCCTATTAAATAGCTATTTTTAAATATTGTCAGACAATTTATAGTATCGCGAGCATCTCATAGTACCACGAGCATCTTGCTCGCAGCCGTTTTTCATAGTAACGCGAGCGTCCTTGCTCGCAGCCGTTTTTCATAGTATCGCGAGCATCCTTGCTCGCGAAAAGTTTTTTGTATAGTATCGCGAGCATCTTGCTCGCGAAATGTTCTTCTCATCCATATCTTTTTGTTCTATACTTTTTATACAAAATTAAAAAAGTGAGGGAGTTTACTTGTTTGATTACAGAATAAAAGTAGAAGATAAAGAAGGAAATTGTGTTTTAGAAGCAGATTTTGAAATATTAGTTTGGTATTATGGACCTAGGGTAATGATAGACAGAACTGCTACCACTGCTCTAGTTTGGTGCGACGACAATGATGAACACGAAAATTGGTTTCTATCCCAAAGTCCATTCGTGATATTAGACTACATTTTAGGCAAGAGCACTATGAGAGATATTGTTCTCAAGGGGAAAACTAGCCTTTTACATTATGACTTTAAAAATAACAAATATATATTTGAAAAGGAATTAACCAAAGAAGAACTTTTAGGATTTGAGCTCCCGCATGAAGAGTCCTATCTGGGAGATGTATATAAGAAAAAGGATGAGCTATTAAAAGCAATTAAAAAATTATAGTATCTCGAGCATCTCATAGTAACGCGAGCATCTTGCTCGCGGCCGTTTTTCATAGTATCGCGAGCATCTTATAGTACCACGAACATCCCATAGTACCACGAGCATCTTGCTCGTGGAGTATAGTATCGCGAGCATCTCATAGTAACGCGAGCATCCTTGCTCGCAGCCGTTTTTCATAGTATCGCGAGCATCCTTGCTCGCGAATAGCTCTTCATAGTTCACCAAAATTTTTTCTACTATACCCTATAGTTTTTGCCTTTGTTGGATTTTCTCTAATATATTTACGAATTGCCTCAAAAGCATTTTCGTTTCGTACTATATGGTCATAAGATTCATACATCCATATCTGTCCATTTTTACCAAGCAATTTGTTAATCTCATTAGCCGAAAAAGATTTCCAGCTATGTAATATTGTTAACAACTTATAATTTAACAAAGGTTTTACAAGTACATGGACATGGTTAGGCATAATTACCCATTCATCTAATTTGTATCTTTGATTATCAAAATAAAGTAACGTCCTAGCTACAATTTCAGCTATCGTTTTATCTTTAAGTATACAGCTACCCCTATTATCATCTAATAAATTTTCAATTCTTTTGGAAAACAATCGATAATATTCAATTTTTTCTTCTCTAGTAAGTTTTGTTAAATCACGGTGTTTCTTTATCCAGAGTTTACGTTCAGATAAAATCTTCTCATTAATGTGATTTGGGATAGAATCTGCCAAACGAAAGGTTACAAAATACCATACACTACCTTGCTGCCAGTGAGGTAAATTACGCTTATACGTTTCTATTTCTTTATAAAAACTTAAAAACTCCCAGAAGTCATCCTCATCTATCATTCTATCCACTTATTGTACTAATACCCCGTAAAAGGATTGTTATCTATGCCAACAATAATTATTAATTATTATACCCTAGCACCTTGGTCACAGTACCACGAGCATCTTATAGTA
>Ga0078972_1006790_pt1 | contig 26505 bp, 27 predicted proteins | sample YelNatPaOPGAMG01_FD_67568 | JGI IMG/M metagenome (GOLD analysis project Ga0078972, IMG submission 67568) | Hot spring thermophilic microbial communities from Obsidian Pool, Yellowstone National Park, USA - OP-RAMG-01 (SPADES assembly) (version 2) | ecosystem: Environmental > Aquatic > Thermal...
GCAGACCGTCCACCAGCGAGTTCAAAACCCGGGAGTCAAACTGATTCTTCAGGACAATCTGCACCGGCAGCCGCTGGTCAGCCGCCGCCGTGCTCAGATGCTTTGTTAGTTCCGGACTGACCAGCCCGAAACTGAAAGCACAAAGCACCAGGACACTCAGCACTAACCTTTTCATATACACACCTCCGATTTGGAATTATCAATTTAGATTTTATTTTATTTTTGGTTGTTGTCAAACTTAAAATTAAACCTGCAGCGGGGCAGGTAAAGTATCTAAAGCCCTTGATTTTCATCATGATAATGCTATTTTAATATTTAATGAAATGGTTTTTTGGAAGACGGGAACCAAAAGCAAAACTACAGTCCCTGCTGAATGAATGGCACCTATTCGAAACTGTAGATTTGAATCGTCCAGAACTTATTGATAAACTCCGTAATTTCTCATCCGAGCTTGAACAGCAACTGGCAGAGGTAAAATCGGCGATCAGTGCTCAGATTAAAACGGGTGCAGTTGAAGCTATTGACTTTCTGTTTAATATCCTTGCCGGGTTGCCGGCACCACCAGCAAAACTCTCGCCGCTTCCTGATGAACAAAATTTCACCTGGGAAAAAGCCGAAACTGGACTGGGACCGGTCGCCACAGTGGTCAACCGCATCCGGATAACTTATCAATCTGAAATAGTCAGTAATTATGAACACCAAATTACCGAATTGAAAAGTAGCCGGTTAGCCCAAGAAGAATTGACGCGGTTAAAGAAGGAATTGCAGGAAACGGTGCGGCAAATTGATCTGGAATTCAGGAACCACCTGAAAAATCTGCTTTTACTCTATCAGCTTTACCATCATTGTCTTGATACCCTTACCCAGATTGATTCTCCAACCGCCGAGCAGTCGTTACTTGACCGACTCAGCGCCCCCCAGCCGCAAACCAGGCTTTTTGCCCTGAGCGCACTTTTGCGCCGCAACTTTCAACCCCGCACCATTGAACAATCAATTAACTACCATATTGCTAAAGCAAAGCTACTGGACAAGGAAAGTGAACGAAAAAAAGCCGAAAAGGAGCTGGAACGGCTAATTGAACAGTCTAAAAATTTCCCCGAGCTGGTTAACCTCATTGAACCCCGCTTAGCTGAGGAAGGGCTGATTAAACTTCAGTCACTTGCTCTTAAACGGATGGCGATGGTCGCGCCAGAACAAGCCCTGTCCCGCTATCAGGAAATAATTTTCCATCCCGATGAACCCGCGGAATTGAAAATCACGGTTGTAAGGGTAACTGCCGAATTATTGTTGACGCTAAAACCAGAAATTTCGGTAAAACTGCTGGTCAGCGCGCTCGATGACCCGGAAACCGAAGTTCGGGTCAATGCGGCAATCACGCTTGCTCGGCTTCCGGAAAACATTCCCGAATCAGCCCGGACTATTGCGCTGGAGCGTTTGCTTTTCGCACTAAGAGATGGGGACCTTGAAGTTCGAGCAGCAGCTGCCCGCGCAATCAACCCCAAAACGTTTCCTGACGCCGGTCCTCGACTGGCACAGATGGTTGTTTCAGAAACCAACCCAAACGCACGGGAGTTTGCCGCCAAAAGTTTGGAAATGAACTTCCCGGCAGCCCCGGAAATAACCAGTTCGCTTATTCAGGCATTGAATGATGTCGACGCGGCTGTTAGGAAGGCAGCTGCGCAAGCATTGATTGCACAGCGCAATATCCCGACTGACCTCCGCACCCGGCTACAGTTTTTATGCGCTAATCAGGACTGGGCTGCTCTCGGGAACGCAGGTGAAGCCGCCCTTGAGTGTCTGCTGCCACGATTGCGCGACCTTAAAACCGAAATCCGAGTTGAGGTTGCACGTCTGCTCGGAAAAATCCGGGCTCGGGCGGCAGTTCATAACCTGTGCATCGCACTTTCCGATTCCAGTCAGGATGTGCGTAAAGCCGCGGCCCGTGCCCTTGCCGAAATCGGCGACCCCGAAGCCATCCCGGCGCTCAAAACAGCAATCAGCCGGGAGGGGTTCAACGAGGTCCGTGAGGAAATGGAACGGGCAATCCATAAACTTAGCTAATGTCAAATCTGGACAAGTGGATTGTAAAATATAAAATTAAATAAGATGCTGACGGCTCTAAAGAGACTCATCCCCAGCAAAAGCGAACGGGAGGTAAAACGGCTTCGGGAAAAGGTAAGGGAAATCAACGCTATCTATGAAACCTACCAAAACCTTGAAGACAGTGAACTACCGAAGAAAACTGAGGAATTCATCCGCCGAATTCAGGACGGCGAATCGTTAGATTCTATTCTGCCTGAGGCTTTTGCCCTGGTCAAGGAGGCGTGCCGACGGCTGGTTGGCAAGAGGTGGACGGTGACCAATCAGGAAATCACATGGGATATGGTGCCATTTGATGTACAGTTGATTGGGGCAATTGTGCTTCATGAAGGAAAGGTTGCGGAGATGAAGACCGGCGAAGGAAAAACATTGGTCGCCACGATGCCACTTTATCTTAATGCACTTGAGAAGAAGGGGTGTCACCTGGTAACGGTTAATGACTATCTTGCCCGCCGAGACCGGGAATGGATGGGACCGATTTACGAGTCTTTAGGGTTGACGGTTGGTTATATCCAGGCCGGGATGACTCCTGAGGAACGACGACCACAGTATGCTTGTGATATTACCTATGGCACAAATAATGAATTTGGATTTGATTATCTGCGGGATAATATGGTTCTTGCCTGGGGGGATAAGGTCCAGCGGGGACATCATTATGCAATTATTGACGAAGTGGACATCATTCTTGTTGATGAGGCTCGGACCCCGCTAATTATCTCGGGACCGGTTGGGTTTTCAAAACAGAAGCAACTTCAGGAGCTTGTGCCATTAATCAGCCGGCTGTTTCGGGAACAGGACCGGCTGGTGGACCGAATTGTTGAGGAAGGTGAGCGGCTGTGGCGTCAAGGAAAACAGTTTGAAGCCGGGGTGAAGTTCCTCCAAGCATTGCGGGGTTCGCCAAAGAATAAGCGGCTGCTGCGGATTCAGCAGGAGGAAGGTGTTAAAAGAGCGATTGATCAGGCAGATGGTATTATCCGTCGGGATAAACGGCTACCAGAAATTGATGCGGAACTTTTTTTTGTTATTGATGAACGGGACCACTCAGTGGAACTGACCGATAAAGGCCGCACCGCCCTTTCACCCCACGACCCTAATTTCTTCATCCTGCCCGATTTAAGCACCGAACTCGCCCGCTGGGATATTGAACCAAACCTTGCTCCTGAGGAACGCGCCCGGCACAAGGAGGAAACCTATCGCCAGTATGCGGAGAAAAGCGACCGCCTGGCAAATATCCATGCTCTGCTTAAGGCTTATGCCCTATTTGAAAAGGATGTTGATTATGTCGTTACCCCGGATGGACAGGTAGTAATCGTCGATGAGTTCACCGGAAGGCTGATGCCGGGCCGGCGCTTTTCTGACGGCCTGCACGAAGCGCTGGAGGCAAAAGAGCAAGTTCAGGTCCGGGAAGAAACCCAGACCTTCGGCACCATTACCCTTCAGAATTATTTCCGGATGTATAAGAAACTTGCCGGGATGTCCGGGACAGCCATCAGTATCGCCAGTGAACTTTACAATGTTTATAAACTGGAAGTAATTGAAATTCCAACCAATGCTCCAGTGCGCCGGATTGATTATCCGGATGTGGTATTCCGCACGAAAAAGGCAAAATATCAGGCAGTGGTTAAGGAAATCGTCAAATGGCATAAATTTGGCAGACCGATTTTGGTCGGCACCACCTCGGTTCAGGCATCTGAGGAACTGGACCGCCTGTTGCGCCCAACCGGAATCCGCTATTCAATCCTCAACGCCAAAAATCACGAAGCCGAAAGTCAAATTATAGCCCATGCCGGCGAACCCGGCGCCGTAACCATTGCCACCAATATGGCAGGCAGGGGAACAGATATCAAACTGGGTAAAGGAGTAGTAAAGGGAGAACGATGCTATCTCATCTCGGGTAATGGCAAATGTGGGTACTGGGAAGAAAAACCGGGACGGTGTTATGAAGAGGTGCCGTGCGGGCTTTATGTCATTGGCACTGAACGACACGAAGCCCGCCGGATTGACGATCAGTTACGGGGCCGTTCGGGCCGTCAGGGTGACCCGGGTTCATCCCGCTTTTTCCTCTCGTTTGAAGATGACCTGCTCCGGCTATTCGGCTCCGACCGCATGGCAGCAATTATGGACCGCTGGGCACCACAGGAAGACGAACCGGTTGCCAATAATCTGGTTACCCGGGTAATTGCCAATGCTCAGAAACGGGTGGAAATCCGAAATGCGGAAATCAGGCGTCATCTGCTTGAATATGACGATGTTATGAACCGGCAGCGGGAGGTGATTTACAGTCTTCGGGACACCATCCTGAAAGAAAAAGATCTGACCGCGGTCTTCAATGATATTCTTGAATCCTACCTGGAACTTTTGATTTCCCGTTTTACTGCTGACACCCGAAGGCCTGAAAACTGGAACTGGGACGGGCTACGTGAGGAAATGCTCAAAACATTTCTCGTCGATATTGGCACGGCGGAAACAAGCGGAAAAGGTCTTGACCGCCAACTGCTCAAGGAAAATCTGCAGTCTCTCGCCCAGGAGCGTTATCAACAACTGGCACAGGAGCTTGGTCCTGACCGCTTGCCGGAATGGTGTCGCCGGATATTTCTGGCAACATTGGATGAAGCCTGGCGCGACCACCTGCATCAACTTGATATCATACGGGAGGGTATCGGACTCCAGGCTTACGGTCAAAAAGACCCGCTGGTTGAATATAAACAGGAGTCTTTTCGGCTCTTCAGTGAGACAATGCAAGAGTTTTATCAACAGGCACTCCGGGTGCTATTCCGGCTCGACCCGAACAGTGGTGAAGACCGCTTGCGTTCACAGAGTAGAACCCCGTTCCGCGCCTACAAACCGCAAGCTTCAACTGAAACTGAAAACCCGGGCAATAGGACAAAAGCACCGGGCACAACAGCACCGGTTCGGCGTGACACTCCTAAGGTCGGCCGGAATGACCCCTGTCCTTGTGGTTCCGGGAAGAAGTTTAAACATTGCTGCGGACGGTCAGGTTCACCGTCAGCAGCGGGCAGCAAAAACAAGGTAACCAAATAAAAAGGAGGAGCAATGGCAAAAATCCCAACCAGCCGAATCATACTCTATGTGATTCTCGGCATCGTAGTCATCATCGTGGGCGTCTGGGTATTACGCACCCGTTCTCAAGAATCAAAGCTCGGGAAACGGGTGGTTGAACCAACCGACGTCCCCAAAGAGGTTGCACGGTTAACCAAAACACTCGATGGCCTCGCCCAGGATTTCTCCGGTTTGACCGGACCATCAGCGGAAAAAGCGCAGGAGGTTATGGCAAAAGCCCAGTCGGCGCTAAGCGAATTCCAAACCCTTACTGACCCGAATGAGTTAACCAAAAAACGAGAGGAGATTCAGGATTATATTTCCGAACTGCGCAAACTGAAGCGGCTGGCGATAAAGGGGGAATAGCGTTCTCTATAACCGGCGGGGGCTTGGAAGATTGGCGAACAAGCCCCCGCTGTACCATGCGGAGGTGATTGATGAAACTAAGAATTATCATCTGGACAGTGGTCGGCATACTGGTTGTTGCCGGTATCATTTTTTTAATCTTTGGCGGTAAGAATCCCCGGCAGCGGGTAACTCTTAAAGAACTTAAATGGCAAACCGAAAGAACTGAAAAAAGTATAAATGAGCTGTTTGGTCAACTGGCGCAGGCAAAGGCAATTCCGCTGCCGGGAACTGCTGCTCAATCACTCAATACCGCAGAATCACTCCTTAATCAATCCCGTACTATTATTGAACAGACAAAAAAAGATAACGACTTGAAAACAATTGAACAAAACCTGCGCACGGTTCATCGTCTGCTGACTAAAACCAGACGGATTATTCGTGAGGCAACACGTCCGCAACCGGCAAAACCTGCCGGCGTATAAGTTTACAACCTAATATTCAACTGACTGTGATTTTAAAAACAACGATATAATAAGCGTGGATAATCGCGAATTCCGAAAAGATGCTGGTCAATTTCCTCCAATAGCTCTCGCCAGAGGTAACGAAGCTTGGCTCGTGGTTTTACCCACTTGGGTTCACCCTTGATACCGCACCTTTCGGCAAGGATCCGACGAGCATCCTCCAGCGTACCTAAGGTATCCACCAACCCCAAAAGCTTAGCCTGTCTGCCAGTTAAAATCCTGCCATCGGCAATCTTCTCCAGGCTATCTGGCGGGATTTTACGTTCGCGGCTCACAACCTCCAGAAACTGTGCATAAACATCATTTACAACCCCCTGTAGCAAACGCCGGTCCGCGTCGGTCATCTCCCGGAACGGCGACCCAATGTCCTTTGCCTCTCGGGACTTTATCACCTCAACTTTCATCCCTATTTTATCTAAAAACGAATGAATTACTGGTAGTTCCATAATCACCCCGATTGAACCGGTCAGGGTGCCGGGATTAGCAACAATTACATCGGCAGGGGTGGCAATATAATACCCGCCCGAGGCTGCCACCGTTCCCATTGATACTACTACCGGCTTGCCGGATTCTTTAATCCTTTTTATCTCCGAATAAATTTCATTTGCAGCGGTTACTCCCCCACCTGGACTTTCCACCCGGACCAATATCCCTTTGACCTCGGAATTTTTTGCCAGCCACTGCAACTGCCGCACTGTCTCTCGAGAATCGGTGATTGTTCCTTCAATCGTCAAAAACCCAAGCGCATTTTTACCCGCATTCAGTTCCGGCTTCGCCGCGGCAACAAAAAACCCTATTGTCAAAAACGTCCCAATTAAAGTAACTATTACTGCCAGAATGATGATAACAACCAGTGCCTGTCGGCTCATAAAAATTAAATGGGCCCTAGTGGACTCGAACCACTGACCCCTGCGTTATCAGCACAGTGCTCTACCACTTGAGCTAAGGGCCCAACGATAATAATCTACCATAAAACCAGCATCAAGTCAAGAATGTTTTAAACGCCAGCCATCTCGGGTGTCTTCGATGATATAACCGCGATTTATAATCTCCTGACGGAGCCGGTCCGCAGTGGCCCAATCTTTCTTTTCCCGGGCAAGTGCCCGTTCCTCAGCCAGTCGGCGGATCTCATCAGGAATATCCGACTGCCCTTCCACTGTTTCTGCCAGTCTCAACCCTAATACCCGGTCAAAATCTTTTAATACTTCCCAGGCACCGCGTTCCTGACGCCGGTTCCCTTCCCGGACCAGATTCCAGACCACTGCCAGTGCCTGGGGCATATTTAAATCATCTTCAATCGCTATCCTAAACTCTTTTTTCATCTGTTCCAGCCATTCGATTTCGTCACCGCTTGACCTCCAGTTTTGGGCGTTCAACCCCAACTCTTGTACCCCTTTCAGCCCGTTCTGTGCCGCGCTCAAAGCTTCAAGTGAAAAGTTCAGCGGCATTCGGTAATGAGCGGTCAAACAGAGATACCGAAAAGCCAGTGGCTCATAACCTAATTTCTCCAGTTCGGAAATAGTCATAATATTGCCTTCCGACTTACCCATCCGCGCCTCCCCCAACTGGAGAAAGGCATTATGCATCCAGTAATGCACAACCTCCTTACCGGTAGCAGCAAAGTTTTGCGCGCGCTCATTCGTATGGTGAACTGGAATATGGTCTATTCCACCGGTGTGAATATCAATCTCATCACCTAAATATTTCATTGACATCGCCGAGCATTCAATATGCCAGCCCGGGAAACCCCTGCCCCAGGGCGAATCCCATTGCATCAGGTGCTTGGGCTGATTGGTAATCCAGAGGGCAAAATCAGAAGGGTTTTTCCTTTCCGGGTCAACCTCAACTCGAGCACCCGCGCGCTGTTCTTCAAGGTTCAGTCTGCCCAGCCGCCAGTAGTCTGGATACTTGCCGGTATCAAATATCAAGCCAACCCGGGTGCGATAGGTAAAGCCGTTCAGCTCAATCCGTTTGATCAGTTCAATCATATCGGTGATATGTTCGGTTGCGCGACAGACAATATGGGGACGCAGGATATTCAATTTACCAGCATCAATAAAGAATGCCTGTTCATAAAAACGCGCAATCTCCTCTGGGGTCTTGCCTTCCCGTTTTGCCCCGGCTTCCAGTTTATCTTCGCCCAAATCATCATCGGTGGTTAAGTGCCCAACATCAGTAATATTCATCACCTGTTTAACTTGATAGCCGAGATATTCAAAAACCCGGCGCAATGTATCGGCAAACACATATGCCCGAAAATTACCGATATGGGCAAACCAGTACACGGTTGGACCACAGGTGTAAATCTTAACTCTTCCAGGTTCAACCGGCACAAAATCCTCTTTACGCCGGGAAAGGGTATTATAAATCTGCATTTTTTTATATTACTGAATATTTAATCCGGGTCAAACCGGGTTAAAGCCGTTAGCAACAGTTCTATTATTATGATAATTACCCTTATCGGCGGTCTTCTGTCTGACTCCGGGAAGAGAAAATAAATACCCGAAGCAATCTGCTTAAGTTTATTCGCGCCGGGCAGAAGCTCCCATATATATATCACATATTTTTTCATAATCACCCCCTTATCGTAAATTAGCCCTAAATCTTCGGTATTTGAACCGAACTGGCGGCAGATTTAGCGGGTTATGGGTAGACGGGCGAATGCGGGCAGATTAAATGTTGATGCCCCGAACCTTTTATACCGTTCCATACCAGCAGCAGCAATCATTGCTGCATTATCGGTACAATAAGCGGGTTTCGGGATGTATAGTTCGCAACCATTTTGAGTTGCCAGCAGCTTTAGTTGTGCCCGGAGATATTGATTGGCAGCAACTCCGCCGCTGACGCCAATTTTCTTTAGCCCGGTTTTTTTTACCGCCTGCTCGACTTTCCGGATTATCTGGCGAACTGCTGCAACCTGAAATGAGGCAGCAACCGTTGCTTTGTCAGCATCCGGATGGTCGCGCAAATAGTAAAGCACCGCGGTCTTCAATCCGGAGAAACTGAAATCCAGTCCGCCGGCATCGGCAACTGGAAATTCAATCACCGGCCTACCCTGCCGAGCTAACGCTTCAATCTGAACACCACCGGGATAGGGTAAGCCCAGTAATTTTGCCACCTTGTCAAACGCCTCGCCGCTGGCATCGTCAACGGTTGAACCTAATTCTTCGTATTCACACCAGTCTTTAACAATCAGTAATTCGGTATGACCACCAGAAAGAACCACCCCCAGATAAGGCGGATTTAAATCCGGATACTCCAGCCGCAGGGCAAAGATATGTCCTTCCAGATGATTGACCCCGACAAAGGGAATATTCAGACTGTAACTCAATGCTTTGGCAAATGGTAAACCAACGAGCAGGGCACCAAGCAATCCCGGCGCATAGGTGACGGCAATTAGCTTCAAATCTGAGTAGTCAACTCCCGCGTCGGTAATTGCCTGTTTGACTACCGGCACAATCATCCGGATATGTGCCCGGGCAGCAAGTTCCGGCACCACCCCGCCGTATACCGAATGCACCAGCTGGGAAGAAACCACACTTGAGCGCACCGTTAACCCATCAACAACAACACTTGCCGCCGTTTCGTCGCAGGAGGTTTCAATTCCTAAAATTAGAAAATTCACCTGATGCTTACATCAAACAACTGCGGTTCAATCTTGACCAGCCGGAATTTTTCCGGGAGGATGACATCTGCCCCGAGCCGGTAAGCACCGGGTTGAAGATTGGTAATCTTAATCTGCACCGTGATATCGGTTGGTTTCAAAGAATCAACCATCACTGCCGGTCCGGCAATCGCCACCTGGGCTTCTGAAGGTTCTACCCGAACATCCATTGTTGCCGGCGCGAGCACTTTTACTGGCAGACCGAGAAATATCCTTGCCCCTTCCTTTTCCAGCAGAATCTCCGCTTCAACCGTTTCCGGCACACAGGAAAAACCACCTGGTGGCAACTGGATAGCCAACCGTCGGACCTCATTATTCCGCACTGAACCAAGGTCAACCGTTTCGGTCGTTACCTGAGTGATAAAATCAACATCCGCTGCTGGTCCAATCAATCGTACCGGCGTCTTCACCCGAATATCGGAAACCATCATCCCGGCTCCAGGCTGACCTCTGGTCGGCACCACCACCGAGACCATCCTTGCCTGCGCCGGTCCAAGTTTCACCTCAATCACCTCTGGTTCCACTTTCCGAATCGTCAGATTCTCGGGCAGGTTTAAATCGGCGGGATTGAGTTTAATCTGTCGGGAACCAAACCTCCCCTCAGGCACTACCGGTTTGAATTCCAGGTGCAGTCCGCGCAGCCGCAACAGTTCCTTACCCTTGCCGCTCACCGTCACCAGCGCGGTTCTGGTATCCACATCGGAAATAACCCGCTCCTCCCGTCCCTTTTCCATAACCACCACCGGCACCTCAATCCGGACCTCGTAATTGCGGTCCAGAACCGCCACCAGCCAAAGAAATACCGCCAGGAATAGTGCCAGCAGTTTCAAACCAATGTTGCCGGACACCAGCCTTGATAACCGCATATTATCACAATATAGATACTTTATCGCTATCTGTCAACCTGATTCTAAATCTTGACTTTTCCATAATAATCCCGATATTGAATTATGAACCAGACGCTTTATCCAGCATTTCTGGAAGTAGTTCAGCGGGTTAAAGAAAAACCAGCGTTACTCTACAAAGTCAATGGTCATTTCCAGCCCATCACCTTTAAAGAGTTACAGCGGCTAATTGAGGAAACTGCGGCTGGCCTTGCCGATTACGGGATAAAACCCAAGATGCGGGTTGGTATTTATTCTTACAACTGTCCGGAATGGGTTATTGCCGACCTGGCGGCGATTAAACTGGGGGCAGTCGTTGTCCCGATATATCATACCCTGCCCAGCAGCGCGGTTGAGTATATCCTGAACGATGCCGGGGTGTCCTGTCTTTTTGTTGAAAATCAGGATTTACTCAACAACCTCCTTCCCCGGCTGAACTCATTTCCCGGTTTAAAATTGCTCGTCACCTTTTTTGAACAAACAGTCAGTTGTAATAACGGTCCGAAAATTATTACCGTCAAACAGTTGCGCGCGCAGGGTGCGGAAATATTAAAAACAAATCCCGAGCTTCCAAAATTCCATCCTGCACAACCGGATGATTTACTTACCATCTGTTACACCTCAGGCACAACCGGTGAACCAAAAGGGGCAATGCTCTCTCACCGTAACATCCTCTCCAATGTTAAAGCAGCAATTGAGCGCTTTAATGTTTCGGAAAAGGACCTGCTCGTTTCCTTCTTGCCACTGTGTCATATGTTTGAACGGACCTGCGGTTACTACACAATGCTTTTAGCCGGTGCAACGATTGCCTATGCCGAATCACTCCAAACCATTCGCGAGGATGTCGCCGCGGTCAAACCTACACTTTTAATCGTGGTTCCCCGGGTTTTGGAAAAAGTTTATAATGCGGTGCAGGAAAAGGTACTGACCGGTCCGGCACTGCCGCGAATCTTAATGAAGGCAACAATTAAAACACTGAACCGATACTATCGCCTCAAATCGCACGGCCGAAAAATTCCAGCCGGACTGAAGATAAAACGGGCGTTGCTTGATATCTTAGTGACCCGTAAACTGCGCAAACTGGGCGGCGGCAGAATCCGGCTGATTGTTTCTGGCGGTGCCCCGCTGGAACGCAAACTGGCACGCACGATTCGCAATCTCGGTTTTAATCTGGTTGAAGGGTACGGCCTAACTGAAACCTCGCCGGTCGTTTGTGCCGCTGTGCCCGGTCAGGAACGGGTGGGCACGGTGGGCAAACCGTTCCCTGGGGTTGAGGTGAAAATCGGTGAAAATGAGGAAATTCTGGTGCGCGGTCCGAATGTAATGCTCGGCTACTACCAAAAACCCGAAGCCACCGCTCAGGTAATTGATGCTGAAGGTTGGTTCCATACCGGTGACCAGGGTAGATTTGATTCCGAAGGCAACCTGATTATCACCGGTCGGCTCAAGGAAATCATTGTCAACTCCTATGGCAAAAACATCGCCCCGGTTCCGATTGAACAGGCGTTGATTTGTTCAAAGTTCATTGACCAGGCGGTCGTCATCGGTGACCGACGTCCCTATCTGGTTGCCCTGATTGTCCCGGCACGGCTGACACTTGAGGATTACGCCCGCACCAACGGCATTAAGTTCAAGGCTTATCAGGAACTCCTTAATCACCCCCAAATTATCGCTTTGTTCCGTTCTGAAATTGACCGCTGTCTTGTTCCTTTCGCTCCCTATGAGCAGATCCGTAATTTCCGGCTCATTCCTGAGCCATTCACCGTGGAAAATGGCTATCTTACGCCAACACTGAAAATCCGGCGCCCCGAAATCAACCGGGCATTCACTAACATAATTGATTCCCTTTATCAGGAGGAGTAAATGACCGCACTGATTTTAACCCTGCTGCTCGGCAACATCTCCAGTATTGACTCCATCTGTCACCGAGCTGAATTCCTGTTATTCAACCGACATCTTGCCCCGGACTATCTGGATTCGGCTTATCAACTGCTTGCCCGTGCCCGCCAAACCGCTCCGCAAAACGAAAAGGTTTTGTATCTCTGGTCCCGAATTCATACCCAGCTGGGTGAAGATGAGAAAAAACCAGAACTTAAACTGCGCCTGTTTGAACGGGCAAAGGCAATTGCCGAAACCCTGCAGCAGGTTAACGAAAAAAACCCGGACGGGTATATGTGGTGGGCAATCGCTCAGGGCAGAATTGGCCAGACGCGCGGTGTCCTGAACTCATTGTTTATGGTGCCAGCACTGAAAAGGGCGTTTAACCGGGTGCTGGCGCTGAACCCGAATTATCCGACAGTTTACGATGCACTCGGTGTGCTTTATTATGAACTACCACCTTTTGCCGGCGGCGACCTGAAACTGGCAGAAAGATATCTAATTCAGGGGCTCCGTCTTGACCCGAATTATACGGTCATCAGGCTTGACCTCGCCCGGGTCTATTTAAAACAGGGAAGAAAGTCTGAGGCCCGGGCGCAGTTGCAATTGGTGCTGAAAACAACTAAACCCACCTATCCTGCCGATTTTTATCTTGAAGACAAACCTGCCGCTGAAAAACTCCTAAAACAGCTGGAGTCTGAAAATTAACCGCGCCTTTAGCTCGGTTCCGCTTTATCCCGGATAACCATTGTATTCATCGCCGGCTTTACCGATTCCTGCTGATTGGCCGCCGACACTGACGTTACCGCCTTTTCCACCCGCCGCAATGCCTGCTCCAGAATCCGGATTTTGGTCGCGGCTGAACTCCGGCGGTTGATTATTACCAGCCAGCGGTTATGAACCCGGCAGACACCGCCTTCGCTCCGCAGGTCATCGTAAATCACCTTGAGCCCCAGTTCTGTGCACCGGGCTTCCAGTTCCTTAACCACCCCTTCCGGATTCAGAACCTTTTTTAAGCGACGGTTTTGCTGTCTTTTCTCATTTTCCTCTATATCCATCCTTTCTCCTTGTACCACCTCAGCGTTATTTCGCCACCCCTACACAGATCAAACTCGGGTTCAAAACCCAATTCTGTTTTCGCCCGTGGGTCGGCACAAACCCAGCATTCTTGCGACAGCTCCCGGATTTTATCCGGATTAAAAATTGTGCCTTCCCGCTTCAACCAGGAATACATTCGGGCAAATATCAAACCGGCTAAAAAGGGCACCTTAATCCGGTTCACCTTCCTGCCAGTAATTTTTTCCCACTCCCGGGCAACCGCTTCGTAATTATAACAATTTCCATCAGAAATAAAATAAATCGCACCGGATGGGATTGGCTTTTCCAGTGCCAGCACCGCTGCCCTAACCACATCCCCAACAAACACCAGTGAAAACGAACCACCAAATACCGGTGCCCAGCCCTTTTGAAATGTCTGCCAGAGCAAAAGACCATCCCGGTCTCGGGGTCCATAAACCGCGGGCAATCGCAAAATAACCACCTTCATTAACTTCTGAAATTCCAGCACCGCATTCTCTGCTGCCAGTTTTGCCCGTCCATAATCACTCACCGGCTCTGGACTTTTGGTGACATCAATTACTTCCCCCGCCTTTACCGGCCCAACCGCTGCAACCGATGAAAAAAGCACAAAACTCTTCACCCCGGCATCGGCTGCTACCCGAGTAAGTGCTTTAGTTCCCTCATAATTCACCTGCCTGAACTCCTCTCCGTTCTTCGCCCGCACCACCGCCGCGGTATGAAATACCCCTGACACCCCCTGCACCGCTGTTGTCAGCGAACTCACATCATTCAGGTCACCATAAGTTAGTTGCACCTTCAACCCCTCCAGCCATTGCAAATTACTTGTCCGGCGCACCATTGCTCGGACCTCATACCCCTTTGCCACCAGATATTCGCACAGGTGCGAGCCGATAAACCCGTTCGCTCCTGTAACCAGTACCGTCATCGTCGCTGAAAAAAATTACCTTCAGGTAAAAGTTTATTCTTAAAATAATCCCGGCTGGCAAGCGCGGCCTCTTTCGGCCTGGTCTCAAATACCAGCAATGCTCGGGTATTGAGCAGAAATTTTAGATAGGGCCGAAAGTCCACTGTGCCCGCACCCAGCGGCAGGTGCTGATCCTTAACCCCATTGTTATGGTGAAGGTGGGCATGATAGACTGCGGAAGAAAAACGCTTAAAAAAATTAAACTCCTCCTCTTTTTTATCTTCAGGCAGTATGGTAATATGACCGATATCAAAACACAAGCCCAGGCTGGTGCCGAGCAGTTTCGGTAAAACCTTCTTACTGGGCACGAACCGAAATCCCCCCACATTTTCAACGCAGAGCCTTGCCCGTTGCCGGGCATAAGCCTTCAACTCTGCCAGCGCGGAAAAAAGCGCCTCCTGATAATACTCGGGAAACTCCTCGTGGGTATAGCGGTTCCCTCCGCCATAACCGTAATGCATATCAAACCCCAGATGCATAATCACATTGCGGGCGCCGACCTCCGCTGCCCAATCAAGCGTTTGTTTCAACTCGGCAATTGCACAGCGCCGAACCCGCGCGCTCGGAATAAAGAATGATGGCCCCTCCAGCGCATGAATGGCAAGTATAACCCCGGTGCGTTCGGCACAGCGTCTGATTTTTTTTCGCGCGCCGGCACGGCGTAACTGCTCCCCGAACCGGATATTACCAAGGTTAATCTCCACAACACCGAAATCGTTGGCAGCGGCGAATTCAATTGCGTCAATGATATCGGTGAAGTCAAAGAGAACCTGAATCCCTAACCGCTTTTTGAGCGCCTCAATCGTAGGCACAGATGATTATATTACCCAAAGTCGTAGTGTCAAGTGTAACGGACATTAGCAATTATTAAAATTCCGCCCTGATGAACCCAGAACGCATCGGTTGACAATTTATTAGAATTGGATATAGTTTAAAAACGGAGGTGATATATGAAATTAGCTGTCCGCATCATTACCCTGGCTATTCTCATCACCGGTTTTGCCCGGGCAACAGTTAAGATTGATACCATCGGCACTACGGGTGTTGATTTGCAAAACTACGGGCCGGTATGGCAACGGATTTACTATCTGTCCGGGTTCGGCATCTGGACTGCCTGGATTAAAACCGGGATGTGGGCAAATTTTTACAGTTTTACCAACCACAGCTGGTCTGGGGAAGTTAGTGTTTTCGGCTCCCAACGTAATGCGGGCGGTAACCTTGCGGTTTGCGTTAATAATAATTCAGGTTATTATCGCTCAACCTTTATTTCCAGTTATATCAACCGTGAGCCCCGCTGGCCAATTGTTGCGGTGGAAAGTGTTGCCGGCTCGGGCATTTTCCAGATGCGGACCCCCGACTCCAGTTTGATTGATTGCCAGCGGCCACCGATTACCTTTACCGCTAACAATTATTTGCATCTGGTCTGTGCTGACCCTTACACCGCCGATACCCTGCTTTATTCACGCTCTACCGATTACGGGATTAACTGGCAGGACCCGATTCCGGTTTGCGGTCAATTGCTACCGGCTTCACCTAATTATAATCTTGTCGGCTCAGAACTTTCTGACCGGCTTGCCGTTATCTGGACAAATGAGGAGTCAACCGCACTCTGGGTAAATATTTCCAATGATGCTGGCACCAGCTGGTCTGGACCGCAAAACATCTTTCCGGTGCCCAGCTCAATTTCCGGGGCAAAACCGGGGAAACAGGGGGCATTCGCCATCTTTGACCATAATGACCGATTGAATATCGTCACCCAGGTCTGGGATGGAGCTCACCAGTATCCTGCCGAAATCTGGCACTGGCAGGAAAATCGCAACCCTGCCTGGTCTTTGGCCTATCGTTTTGCCCCAAACTCGGTGCTGGCAAATGCTGAACCCGGCGACCCATTTGTACTCCGGCCTACAATTGCTGAAAAAGCGGATGGCACGCTATTTGTGCTCTGGCTTAATTATGACTCCTTAAACTATGAACCCCAGACCCAGATTGCCCGGGCTGACTTGTTCATCGCTCAATCACCGGACAACGGGCGACACTGGAGCAGACCGTTTCGTCTGACCGGTCCGGACAACTATTCCCGGCTTTGCCCGGAAATCGCATCCCGGGTTGATGACTCGCTGTTTATCATTTCGGTAGTTGACCAGCTTGCCGGTATTTATGAACAAGGACACGGTGGCCAAACAGTTAATCCGGTGATAGTGTTACGGGTACCGGTTTCTGAGCTCCCGGGAGTTCAGGAAACAAGGCAGCCCGATTTTCCCCAAAAAATATATCAATCACCTACCCTGCTCAAAAGTTCGGAATTAATAACCATCCCGCTTGCCCGAGGTCTAATCTATGATATAACCGGCAAACCCCAGAAAAATATTCACCAAAGCGGCGTCTATTTCCTGGTCAACAACCACACAACCCGGAAACTCATTATCATTCAATAAAAAGTCTATGGGGGAAAAAGGGGGTGCAATGTTTCGCCGTTATTTGTATTTGCTGTTATTGACAGTCAATCTGATTTATCCCCGCACAATTGCCGACACGGTTGGCTGGACATTCCGTGACCGGCAGTTTTTAGGACCGGCAGTGCGCTATATCTATAATGACACCCTGCGTGGCGTCCATATCATCTATAAAGACGATTACGGCGCAATCCGCTATAACTTCAAACCCCGGGGTCAAAACTGGCGGTTTTCCCAGCCGGTTATTGTCAACCGTTATCCCCGCAACCTCGGCTCCCTGGATATTGATATTACCAATGGTAAAGCGCTCATCGCCACTGAATACCTTAACCGGAATCAGCACCTCATTTCTTTTTTCACTGACCAGGTAGCCGGTGCCGGAACCTTCCGCGAAACCGAAATCACCACTGGCCCCCAGTTCAACCTGGTAGCCGCTGCCCGTTTTGGCTATCCCAAATTTGCCGCCATTCAAAATGACAGCCTTTATTATTTCTCCCGGTGGTCGGCACGCAACCTCGGACCAATTGGACCATTTCCGTTTCATAACATTGTCGCTTCCAAACTCTCCAGCCGGCTTGGCTTTGTCTGGACTGACCGCTCCACCCATAAACTGTTCTTCCGGGAAACACCCGATGGCGGAGGCACCTGGTACGGCACCCGGAGCCTTTCTGATTCTGCCCCGGGCTTGTGCCGATTTTCCCTGTTCGGTGCCAGTCTGGTTTACGACTCAATTCAGCCCCATCTCGTCCTTGACCTTTATGACGGCACGAACCGGGGGCGAATTCAACTCTGGCATTACTGCCAGTATCAACAACCAGCCTGGAGTTTTATCACCGAATTTAACTTTGAAGATACCACCAAACTGGGCCGGCACACCGCTGCCCTTGACCGACCTTCAATTGGCATCACCCGCCAGCACACCGGCTCAACTGAAAACCGCCTCTATGTGGTCTGGGAACAGTTTGACCCGGATAACATTGACCCCGTTACCGGTATCGCCCGCTCCGATATCTGGGCTTGCGCCTCCACTGACAACGGCAGAACCTGGACCAATCCGGTCCGGCTCACCCAGCCTGACCAGACCAGCAAACGTTTCCCTATTATTGCCGAAATTGTTAATGACACCCTGCACATCCTCTATTTTGCGGACCAGCAAGCCGGTTGCTGGGAACTGGACGAAGGAAGTCTGACCCGTAACCCAGTAATCTACCTGCGAGTCCCGACCGAAATTTTTAACACCGGCATTGCCGAATCGCCAACCCCAATCCGCCCGCTGCCCAATTATCCTACCATCCTTACCCGCATTAACCGAAACCAACTGCTAACTCAGCTCCCGAACGGAAAACTATTTGACCCAATGGGCAGAACCTTTTCAATCCAGCAACTTCCTTACCTGCGGCCAGGCGTCTACTATCTCAAAACTCAGAACTTTTGGCAGCGGATACTCATAATAAACTCATCAACTCGTTAACCCCTGAAATCAGGCTCAACCTACCAGTTGTAATGCACCCCCACACCCGCACCAGGTCCAATCCAACCTGATGGAAAACTTCCGGTTAAAATCTCAAGATTCAAAGCAAGACCGTGTGATGGATTATTGTCAACACTTTTTTTGCTTTCAAGGAGCAGCAGATCAACACCTAACATCCCGCCCAGACCGATTGCTGACCGGTCTTCAGGTATACTGATCCCTGCCCCCAAACCGATATAGGGCCTAACCCGCCTTGCCAGAAGAAACATCTTCTCGACCCGTAACGCATACAAATGCTCAATGTTCCGTCCTATTGTCAACGAATGACCGACTAAATGGACGCCAACACCTGAGGAATTAAAAACTCTAAAACTGAAACCCCGGGCAAGAAAATCTGCCTGCAAACCTGCCGCAAACCACCACGGCGAGCCTAAACCACTGCCCGCTACCACCATCAGCAAAACTATCATCCGCTTCATCTCTCCCCCTTACCAGTTATAATAGATACCAGCCCCGAAATCGGGAAAATACACCGCATTATAATAATGAAAAAGTCCTGGTTGATTATAATCATTATAAGCATAATGTTGAAGCGCAACCCCGGTCTCAAACTCCAGTGTCAAACCGGCAACCCCCTTATCCCCTTCCTCTCTCAACAACGGCTGCAAAACAGCGATTGATACTCCACCGTAGACCCTGCCCCCAAATTTTATCGTTCTTGAGATCTGGTCATTGTAGTAACCACGCCATCTTTCTTTTGAACTTCCCCCGCCTCCACTTACCCCGACAAAAGGCCTCACCCATTCGTCAACATTAAAAAAATTCCCTATTCCGCCACCCACACTAAAGGCTTGCCGCTGTTCATAGAAACTATAACCGCTACCAAAAATACCCGTGCCCTGAATGTAAAAATTTGGCGTAATGAAATATCGTCCGCTGATGCCCCAGAAGTTAAAATTCCAGCTAAATCCGGCAGAATACTTATGTGCATTCAACGGTGCGCTGCACATTAAAATAATCAGCCCAATCAACCGCAACCTGCCCATATATCCTCCTGTCAATTTATTAAAAATATCATAACCAATCGCCACAAATTCGGCTTACATCTCACTATACCCACCCTTAATCCCTTTGTCAAGAACCAAACCCGCACTAACAAAATTTGCCATACTTGACAGCAAATTAGTTATTTTTATAGTTAATAGCAAAATATAAAAGGAGGTAAAAATGGAAGAAGACAAAAGACATGATGAGGTAAAGGAAACGATAATGAAACTTGGCGAGAAACTTGGGTATGTTGCTTTTACCGAAGTAAGACTCCTAAACGATACTTACTCACCAATTGTAGATGTGGTTTGGTTTAACCCCATTTATAAAAAACTTTACAACGAAGGGGGACAAGCGAAAAAACCAAATAATGTTCAAGAACCATTATGTCCGGTAGAAGTTGCCTTTGAGATTGAGAACAGCTTTGCCCAATGGGGTAATATACAGAGTTGTATTAAAAGGATTGAAGCGACAGGAGCAAACCTGGGCGTAATTGTGATACCGTGGAGCAAATATGAGAGAGACGAGGAGATTAAGAAACTTAAGGAAAATTCCCAAAATACCAGCAGTACAAGAGGCAAATGGGGTATAAGCGCCGAGCAGGATATTGATAATGTCAGAGAATGGTTAAGCCAGCGGGACCATACACCAAGAATAATTGTCCTCACGCGGGATGAGATTGAGACACTTTTTAATAATCAAGTTCAGGAACAGAATGGCAATTAGAAAAAAGGACAGGAAAAGTTAGAATTTGGATAAAAAGATTTTGCCTTTAATCATTACGAGAGGCGATAACGATGCTTTTGATAGTCAGGCTCTATTCTGTAGGTCCCCAGACAAACCTGCCGGTCTCATCAATATAGCCCTATTTGCCGCTAACACGAACCAGGAATAACACAACCTGCTCTTCAACCGCTTGACTTGTGCTGGGTAAACCGCAACTTTTGATTGCCACTTCCTTTTAGTTTTAGATTATCACTCATATTTTTATTATACAAATTGCCTCCCCGTTTCAAAAATCAATGTAATGGTAAATTGAGGGTTGCGGTTTGGGAAAGGGTTGTCTTAATTTGACATATCAAATTTTATTATTTATGCTTAAGTTATTGTAAAATGGCAATAAGTTATTAAATTGAAAAATAGGAGGCTAAGTTGGCTAAGCATTGTGAAGTTTGTGGTAAAGTTGGTATGGTCGGTTCAAACATCAGCCATGCCCATAATGTAACCAAAAGACGCTGGGAACCGAACCTGCAGCGGGTCCGGGTTAAGGACGGCGCCACCACCCGGCGCATCTGGGTCTGCACTCGCTGTCTGCGCAGTGGTAAGGTTCAGAAGGCATAGTTTGGAGCGGAGGGGGGCTTGAGGTATCTCATTACTGGCATTACTGGTTTTGCGGGCAGTCATCTGGCAGAGTTACTTTTGAGTCAGGGTTCGGGCGAGGTGCATGGCACAATCCGCTGGCGTTCCCGAACCGAAAACATTGAGCATCTCCGAGATAAAATTCACCTTCATAATTGTGACCTGCGTGATTCCTCCTCGGTCAATGAGTTGATTTATGATTTGAAACCGGACCGGATTTTTCATCTGGCTGCCCAGAGTTTTGTACCGATGTCCTGGACCGCACCGAGCGAAACTTTTGTTACCAATGTGATTGGTCAAATAAATATCTTTGAAGCGGTGCGCAAGTGGTGTCCGGAGTGCCGGATTCAGATTGCCTGTTCCAGCGAGGAATATGGTCTGGTTCTACCCAATGAGGTGCCAATTAAGGAGACAAATCCACTCCGGCCTTTGAGCCCGTATGCGGTCAGTAAGGTTGCCCAGGATTTGATGGGCTATCAGTATCATCAGAGTTATAAACTGTTTATCATCCGCACCCGGGGGTTTAATCATACCGGACCAAGACGGGGACAGGTGTTTGTAACTTCCAATTTTGCCAAACAGATTGCCGAAATTGAAAGGGGAAAAAAGCCACCATATCTTGAGGTCGGTAATCTGAATGCGGTTCGGGACTTTACCGATGTCCGGGATACGGTCCGGGCTTATTATCTTATTCTTGAGAAGGGCGTGCCGGGTGAGGTTTATAATGTTGCGACCGGTAAGGGGCATAAAATCGCCGAGGTTGTGGATATTCTCAAAGATTTATCAAAGGTGAAGTTTGAAATCCGGCAGGACCCGAAGCGGTTGAGGCCAAGCGATGTTGAACTTTTGATTGGTGACGCAACTAAACTTGAAAAGATAACTGGCTGGCAACCAGAGATTCCATTTGAGAAAACTCTTGAAGACCTTTTGAATTATTGGCGGGAACGGGTGTGAACCGGTAAACAAGGGCAACTATGCAGGTTAAGCGGGCGCTGATTACCGGTATTGGGGGATTTGTGGGCACGCATCTTTGCCGTTATCTTCAAAATCAGGGTCTGGAGGTTGCCGGAATTAATCTTGTGCCGGTTGAGCACCTTGATGTGCCGGTCTTTGGGGTGGATATCGGAAATTTTGCCCAGGTGAAATCGGCACTGGAAAAAACCAAGCCGGACTGGATTTTTCATCTGGCGGGTGTATCTTCAGTTGCGGAAGGGGAGAGAAATCCGCTTCCCACTTATCAGACCAATACCATCGGCACGTTAAATCTTTTGCTGGCAATTCATCAATTGATGTTGCCCTGCCGGGTGCTTTTGATTTCATCGGCTGATGTTTATGGACGGGGCGAGAAACCGCATCTGGAAACCGACCCCCCTGCCCCGCTTACCGCTTATGCCCGGAGTAAACTGCTTGCCGAAGAGATTGGCAGACTGTATTATGAATCCTGGGAAATGGATATCGTGATTATCCGTCCGTTCAGCCATACCGGACCAGGTCAAGAAGCCCGGTTTATCTTTCCCAAAGTGGCACAGCACATTGCCCTGGTGGAAAAGGGTAAAGCCGAACCGATTTTGAAAATGGGCGATTTGAGCGTGCGCCGGGATTATCTTGATGTCCGGGACGTGGTTCGTGCCTATTTTCTCGCAATGGAGAACTGCCTGAGCGGTGAGACCTATAATGTCACATCGGGCAAATGTATCCGGTTGCGTGAAGGGGTGGAGTTGCTGGTGAAAAAGGCAAAGGTGAATATTGAAGTCCGTTCCGGTGCAACTGAAATCCGACCTTATGATATCCCTTATCTGAGTGGGAGTGCTGAGAAGTTCCGGCTGATTACCGGCTGGGAGCCAGAGATTCCGCTGGAAAAAACTTTAACCGACCTGCTTGAATACTACCGGCAGCGGGTATAATACTGCTGGTGTTTTGCCGGAAATAAGGCGGCTAAATGCCGGAAATTAAACTTTCAATTTTGATTGTCACCTATAACAGTGCTACGGATATTGAGCCCTGCCTAAACTCAATTCAGTTTGCTGGTGAATATGAACTCATCATCGTTGACAACTGTTCTCAGGACCAAACCAGGGAGATTTTGAGAAACTCACCCGCATTAGCCCGGCATCACCGGCATCAACTTATTTTCAATCCGAAAAATTATGGCTATGCCCGGGCAAACAACCAGGGACTGGCACTTGCCCGGGGTGAATATCTGCTTTTGCTCAATCCGGACACAGTGCTGACCCCGGATGCGCTCAATCTGACTGTTCAGTTTCTTGATGAAAATCCGGATGTTGCCGCGGTAGCACCAAGACTTTTAAACCCGGACCGGACAAACCAGCTTTCGGTTCGCTCCTTCCCGACCTTTTCTTCGGTACTCTGGGAAATGACCGGCATTCCCCGCTTATTCCCGAAGTTTAAACAGATTGGCACCTGGCGGTTGCGCTATTTTGACCACGAGCAATTTCAGTATGTCCAGCAGCCAATGGCATCCTGCCTTATGTTCCGGCGCTCAATTCTTATTGCCCTTAATGGGTTTGATGAACATTTTCCGATTTATTACAATGATGTTGACCTGTGCTATCGGCTGTTCCTGCTGGGCGGGAAAATTGCTTATCTACCCTGGGTAAAGGTTGTCCATAAGTTAGGTGCGAGCACCGGACAGATTAAGCCAAAAATGATTTATGAGAATCATCGCTCCCTTTTTCGTTTTCTGAAAAAACACAATACCGGTCTACCATTTTTTTTCAAAGCGCTCATCCTCTTACCCCTGCTGGAAATTTCTGCCCTTTGCCGGGTGATAATTTATCGGCTAAAAAACCGGCTGACAGTTAAGCGGGCATAACCCCCTACCCTGATTGGTTCTGAACCCAGCTCCATAATCCCAACCCTTCAAGCCACCCTTCCCCCACCCATTATTAATACTGAATACCAAGCCCTGCCCACCTCCCTGAACCCAACCGCAGTTAAAACAGTGGCTGAGACCAGCGTCAAAACCACGCTGACCACAGTCTCCTGAACCGCCTTTGCCACCATTTTGACAACCCTCAGGGGGACGGTTCCGGGGACGGGGTCTAAAATTATCAAAATTTCTGATAATTTCTTGGGAAACAAAAAGATATCCCAATTTTATCCCTTTTTAATTTTTTAACCTACAGGTTAAATTTTTTTCAGACCGGCAAACTGTCCAAAAAGGTGCGGAAGGTGCTGACCGGGTCGGCAAAATTGGCGAGTTTTTTCTTGACATTGGAGAGTAAATATAATTTAATTATTTGAGGAAAAGCGGAGGTCTTATGCAAAAAACTAAGAGCCTGATTTTAGGTATCGTCTGCCTGATTTTTGGTCTCAGCCAGAGCCAGTGGCTGGAGACAAAAATCCCAGGGGGAGATTTGCCTTGTGCTTTGGTTTGGAACTCAACAAATAATAAGGTCTATTGCGCCAAAGGGATATTATAATTAAATTAACCAAATTTTCAAAAAGAAAAGGCGATTTCTATTTATCAGTTCGCGTAGGGATATTGGCAGGGAAATTTTTTTCCGGCGAAGGTTTGAAAAATTTTCATTGACAAAAAGGAAAAATTTTTATAATTTTGCTATGTTTAAAAGGGAGAAACAATGAGAGATATTGATGAAGAGTTATTAAATGCTTGTGAGGATGGTTGGAGCTCTGGTGTCGACGGTAAACAAGAGGGAGATATTGATGAAGAGTTATTAAATGCTTGTGAGGATGGTGATTTTAAAAAAATTAAACAACTAATAGAAGTAGGTGCGGATGTGAATGCCGGGGATTATAAATATGGTCGGACTGCTTTAATGTGGGCTTCTTTTTGGGGTTATAAAGAAGTGGTTGAATTACTAATAGAAGTAGGTGCGGATGTGAATGCCGGGGATTATAAATATGGTCGGACTGCTTTAATGTGGGCTTCTCACGAAGGTTATAAAGAAGTGGTTGAATTACTAATAGAAAGAGGTGCCGATGTGAATGCCAAAGATGAAGATGGGGGGACTGCTTTAATGTGGGCTTCTCACGAAGGTTATAAAGAAGTGGTTGAATTACTAATAGAAAGAGGTGCCGATGTGAATGCCAAAAAGAATGATGGTAGGACTGCTTTAATGCTTGCTTTGGAAGAAGGTCATGAAGAAGTGGTTAAATTACTGATAGAAAAAGGTGCCGATGTGAATGCCAAAGCTAGAACTGGTCGGACTGCTTTAATGTGGGCTTCTTTTTGGGGTTATAAAGAAGTGGTAGAACTACTAATAGAGAAAGGTGCCGATGATGTGAATGCCAGAGATAAAGATGGTGAGACTGCTTTAATGCGGGCTTCTCACGAAGGTCATAAGGAAGTGGTTGAATTACTGATAGAAAGAGGTGCCGATGTGAATGCCAGAGATTTAATACGGACTTTGGAAGAAGATCTTGAAGAAGTGGTTAAATTACTGATAGAAAAAGGTGCCGATGTGAATGCCAAAAAGAATGATGGTAGGACTGCTTTAATGCTTGCTTTGGAAGAAGGTCTTGAAGAAGTGGTTGAATTACTGATAGAAAGAGGTGCCGATGTGAATGCCAGAGATGAATATGGTGAGACTGCTTTAATGATTGCTTCGCAAAAAGGTCATAAGGAAGTGGTTGAATTACTGATAGAAAGAGGTGCCGATGTGAATGCCAGAGATGAAGATGGTGAGACTGCTTTAATGCGGGCTTCTCACGAAGGTCATGAAGAAGTGGTTAAATTACTGATAGAAAGAGGTGCCGATGTGAATGCCAGAGATGAAGATGGTGAGACTGCTTTAATGATTGCTTATTTGAATGGTCATAAAGATATAGTTAAACTCTTAAAATCCTATGGCGCAAAAGAGTAATATTTAAAATCTACCAAGAATAAAAATTTAAGACCTATAAGAGTTTAAAAAATTCCGAGGTTTTTTCTTTATTCCCCCCCCCACAAAATTTTTATAGGCTTTTATTAAAAATAACTTTTAAAGAATGCTTATTAAGGCTAATAATAGCGACATAAGGGATGCTAATAGTAAATAGGCAGAAGGGTCTTTTGGTATAAAAGTAGGAAATAAGTTTATTAAAGACATTAATAAGGCTGATAATGGAAGTTTTTGGCATGCTTTTAATAATAAGATTGAAAAGGAATAAGAGGGAAGGGTAGGGGTAGCCGTCCCCTGTACTATTCCCCCTACGAGGTAACCCCTTTACCGGACCGAAGGTTTTCAGGCTCATCAATGCTAATTCTTAATTTTATTTTTTTAAAATCTTTTCTTTCTTCTTAATTACTTTCATCATAATATATAAACGAAAAATTTAATTTTATCTTACCCCTGATTTTCTAATTGACAAAAGTATATTATTGGTATGGAATTAAAAGGAGGTAAAAACTTTTAAATTTTATCCAAAAAGGTAAGGTTAGGGCTTTTCCCAAAAAGATTTATCGGCTTTCCGAAAAGGGAAAGGCGGAAAACGGTCGGTGGTTAGTTCTCCTTACTCTTCTCTGCTCCCCCCTCCCTGCTCTCTTATTTAGTCAGTGGTTTGAGACAACAATCCAAGTGGGAGACGTTCCTCGTGCCTTTGCCTGGAATTCAATCCAGAACCGTGTCTATGTGGCAAATTATGGTTCTTCCAGTATCTCAGTCATTCGGGATGTTACCGGAATTGAAGAAAGCCGTTTACCGCTATCTCTTA
>Ga0078972_1006791_pt1 | contig 26505 bp, 27 predicted proteins | sample YelNatPaOPGAMG01_FD_67568 | JGI IMG/M metagenome (GOLD analysis project Ga0078972, IMG submission 67568) | Hot spring thermophilic microbial communities from Obsidian Pool, Yellowstone National Park, USA - OP-RAMG-01 (SPADES assembly) (version 2) | ecosystem: Environmental > Aquatic > Thermal...
AGAGTTGTAATAAGATAATCATTAACTATATATAAGTATAATCATATTGTTATATACAATGTGCATAAAAGGTATCGAAAAATAAATTTTTTCGCAACATCTGCATTATTTTATCCATAAATAGTTTCCCATGTGTACATAAATGATATTTACGTAACAGTTATTAAATAATATATTGAAAACAATAATTGTGATAAAATATAATTTATTAAGAATGCCCTATAAATATTTTTAAGGAGGATATGATGGCTGAAGGTGTAATAGAAGTAAATACATCTAATTGGGAAGATGAAGTATTAAAGGCAGAAGGACTCGTGATGATTGATTTTTGGGCAGCTTGGTGTGGTCCATGCAGGATGATATCCCCTACTGTTGAAGAACTTGCAAAAGAATATAAAGGGAAGATTAAAGTATTAAAATTAAATACAGATGAAAATTCAGAGATAGCTACAAGATATAAAATTATGGGTATACCAACAATCATGTTTTTTAAAAACGGCGTTAAGCTGGACCAAATTGTTGGAGTCGTCCCAAAACAACAATTGAAAGCAAAAATTGAATCTTTCCTAAAAGCGTAAATATTATCAGTAAATTTTATCTATTAAAGTCTAATTTTATAGGCAAATAATTTATGTTTGAGTCACTTACTGAAAAATTAGAATCAATATTTAAGAAGTTGAAGGGTAAAGGTCTTCTCAAAGAAGAAGATGTTGACCTCGCACTTAAAGAAATTCGTCTTGCTTTATTAGAAGCTGATGTTAACTTTAGAGTTGTAAAAGATTTTATACAAAAAATACGTGAAAAAGCTGTAGGAAAGGAGGTTCTTGAGAGCCTCACACCTGGTCAACAGGTTATTAAGATAGTAAATGAAGAACTATGTGAACTACTCGGAAAGACTAATCAAAAAATACAACTATCTCCAAATCCACCAACCATTATCATGATGGTAGGTCTACATGGTTCTGGAAAGACAACCACATCAGCTAAACTTGCGAGAATCTTCAAGAAGGAAGGAAGAAGACCTATGCTTGTTGCAGCAGACCTTCAGAGACCTGCTGCTATAGACCAATTAATAGCCCTTGGTTCGCAGATTGATGTTCCTGTTTTCTACTCTAAGGAAATAAAAAACCCAGTTAGTCTATGTACTGAAGCAGTTAAGAAGTCTAAAACTGAGGCAAGGGACATTCTAATAATAGATACTGCAGGTAGATTACACATAGATGAATCCTTAATGAAAGAACTTAAAGATATTAAGGAAGCAATAAAACCGAAAGAAATAATCTTTGTAGCAGATGCGATGACTGGTCAGGACGCTGTAAATATTGCAAAGAATTTCCAGGAACAAATAGGGATTGATGGAATAATCTTAACAAAGATGGATGGCGATGCGCGAGGGGGTGCTGCCCTGTCAATAATATCAGTAACAGGTAAGCCAATCAAATACATTGGAACAGGTGAAAAGATTGACATGCTTGAGCAATTCCATCCTGACAGGATTGCTTCAAGGATACTTGGGATGGGTGATGTACTTAGCCTCATAGAAAAAGCTCAAAAAACATTTGATCAAAAAGAAGCTGAAAGACTCCAGAAAACTATAATATCCGAAACATTCACTTTTGATGACTTGAGGGATCATCTAAAGAAGATGAGGAGCATGGGGCCTTTAGAAAATCTACTTAGTATGATCCCTGGGTTTAATAAGATAAAAAACATCGATATCGATGAAAAAGAACTTATTAAAGTTGAAGCAATAATAAATTCTATGACCAAAAAAGAGAGAAGAGACCATACAATAATTAATGGAAGTAGACGCAGGAGAATTGCAATGGGGAGCGGGACGACGGTAGCGGATGTTAATAGAGTAATCAAACAATATCTTGAAATAAAAAAGATGCTTAAGATGTTCAAAGGTAAGAAAGGTTTTCAACTACCAAAGTTCTTTCCTTTTTAAATGAAAAGATTCACTCCGTTTTTAAAAGAAAGTGATTTTCTCCTTCTCGATATGGATGGCACTTTGCTTGACAAACATTTTGATGATTTTTTCTGGGAATATTTTCTTCCACAAAAATATGCAGAAAAAAATAATATTCCAATTGAAATTTCCCAAAAAACACTTTTAGAAAAATACAAAAAATATGAAGGGACTCTAAAATGGACCGATATCAATTTTTGGTCAAAAGAGTTAGACTTAGATATCTTATCCCTCAAAGAAGAGATACAGCATATTATTGAAAAACATCCATATGTAGAAGAGTTTCTTGATAATATGAAAAAGAAAGGGAAAAAGCTGTTTCTCTTATCAGATGCTCATTATAAATCGATCGAACTGAAGTTAAAAAAGACAGATTTGGGAGGATATTTTGACGATATCTTGTCGTCTTTTGACGTCGGCTTTCCGAAGGGAGACTTCAGGTTCTGGGAGAAAGCAGAAGGTCGCTTGGGCTTCAAAAAGGAAAAAAGCCTATTTATAGATGACATAGAAAGCATCTTAAAAACTGCTAAGGACTTTGGGATTAGATATCTATTATTCAAGGCTACATCTAACTCAAAAAAAGAACCAAATATTTCTAAAGAATTTCCTAAATTTCATGATTTTAGAGAGTTGATGTGAATAACTACTGCTCTATAGAAATGACGAAAGATCCTAAGATTGCCTATTTCTCAATGGAGATAGGCATTAAAAGTGAAATACCAACATATAGTGGTGGTTTGGGCGTGTTAGCGGGAGATACACTCAGAACTGCGGCAGATCTAAAAATTCCAATGGTTGGAATTACATTACTCAGCAAAAAAGGTTATTTTAAACAAAGACTTGACGACAAAGGAAGACAAATAGAAGAACCTGTAATATGGAATCCATCAGAACATATGACCCTTCTCCCAGCTATAATCACATTGAATATCGAAGGTAGGGATGTCAAGATTCAGGCTTGGCAGTACAACATAAAAAGTTTGACAGGCGGCTGCGTACCAATCTTTTTTCTCGACTCGGATATTGAAGGTAATATCCCGGAAGACAGAGAAATAACCTCATACTTATACGGTGGTACCTTAGAATATAGATTAAAACAAGAGATTGTGCTTGGTATTGGAGGGGTCAGGATGTTACACGAACTTGGTTTCGAGATAAAAAAATATCATATGAATGAAGGACATTCAAGCCTATTAACACTTGAGTTACTAAATAAATTTAAAAGGCCAATAGAAGAGGTCTGGGATGAAAGATTAGTATGGGATATAGATAAGGTAAAAGATTTATGTGTTTTTACGACACACACACCAGTAGAAGCAGGTCATGACAAATTTCCTTATGAGATTGTACTGAAAATACTTGGTGAGCCTGTCCCTATTAAGATACTTAAAGAACTCGGAGGGGAAGAACATCTCAATATGACTTTGCTCGCTTTAAACCTGAGTGAGTTCATAAATGGGGTTGCTAAAAAACATAGCGAAGTGTCAAGGAACCTTTTCCCGGGCTACGAGATTAACGCTATTACTAACGGAGTTCATTCATATACATGGACATGTGATAGTTTTAAAAAACTATATGATAAGTATTTACCTGGGTGGGCAAATGAACCTGAACTATTCGTTAGGGTAGATAGAATCCCTAAAAAAGAGATATGGGAAATGCATCTTGAAGCCAAGAAAGGACTTTTGGATTTTGTAAAAGAAAAGACTGGGATAGAGATGGACCTCGATATATTAACAATCGGTTTTGCAAGGAGGGCAACTGCATACAAGAGAGCGGATTTGATCTTTTCAGACGTGAAAAGGCTTGAAAAGATTGGGACAAATAAGATACAAATCATATTTGCTGGCAAGGCTCATCCAAAGGATGAGATGGGTAAAAAATTAATTGAGAAAATATTTTTGATAAAAGAATTATTAAAAGATAAGATAAAAATTGTTTATCTCGAAAATTACGATATGGAAATCGCCTTAAAGATGGTCTCAGGTGTTGATATATGGTTGAATACTCCATTAAGACCATTAGAAGCTTCTGGGACAAGTGGTATGAAGGCAGCGCACAATGGAGTAATAAACTTTAGTGTGTTGGATGGATGGTGGATAGAAGGGCATATTGAAGGTTTTACAGGCTGGTCGATTGGACCTCTACCTACTGAACTGACCACAGAAAGCAACTCCGATAAAATAGATGCAGAAGACCTTTACAACAAACTCGAGAATATTATAATTCCCATGTTTTACAATAACCGCTTAGAATGGATAAGCATCATGCAAAACGCTATTGGGAAAAACGCATATTATTTTAATTCTCATAGGATGATGCGACGTTACATAACTGATGCATACATCAGATAAAGTCCAAACATTAATATTTATACCTTAATGTTTATACCTTTACTCTTATAATATTAGCGCCTAATTTTCTCAACTTTTCTTCCATTTTCTCGTAACCTCTATCAAGATGGTAAATCCTGTGGACTTCTGTAACACCCTTAGCTACAAGTCCTGCAAGCACCAAAGATGCGCTTGCTCTTAAATCGGTGGCCATTAAAGGCGCTCCCTTAAGCATATGAACGCCTTTAACCGTCGCCGTACCCCCTTCAATAGATATGTCTGCCCCCATTCTTCTTAACTCTGCTGCGTGCATAAATCTATTCTCAAAAATTGTCTCTTTTATTATGCTCGTTCCTTCGGCTATACACATTAACGCCATGAATTGTGCTTGCATATCTGTTGGAAAACCCGGATATGGCATTGTCTTTATATTTGTTGCTATAGGCCTTTGAGGTCCTATGACCCTCAATCCATCCTTAACACTTTTAAAAACAATACCTGCCTCTTTTAACTTAGCAATCAGCGCATCAAGATGTTCTATCTTAATGCCTTTTATTACGATATCTCCACCAGTAATCCCGGATGCTACCATAAAAGTACCTGCTTCTATCCTGTCAGGGATTACAAAATAATCAAAAGATTTAAGTTCGTCCACGCCTTCTATCGTTATAACACTCTCACCTGCTCCTTCTATCTTTGCCCCCATAGATATCAGAGCATTTGCAAGGTCGACAACTTCGGGTTCTTTTGCAGCATTCTCTATAACAGTTGTTCCTTTTGCAAGGGTTGCAGCCATCATAAGATTCTCAGTCCCTGTAACAGTAGGTATATCCAGATATATAGACGCTCCCTCGAGACGTCTCGCCTTTGCAATAACATAACCTGACTCTAATCTTATACTTGAACCCATTTTTTCAAGTCCATGCAGATGAAGATTTATAGGTCTGGCACCTATTGCACACCCACCAGGTAATGAGACCTTTGCTCTTCCGTATCTTGCAACTAATGGTCCAAGTACAAGTATGGATGCACGCATCGTCCTAACAAGATCGTATGGCGCTTCAAAAAAGTTAATAACCTCTGTATTTATGAACACTGTATTATCCTCAAAGTGAAAGCCCGCACCTAAATTAGCAAGGAGTCTCCCCATTGTCATAATATCTTTTAAATATGGGACATTGCGTACGATTGAATAACCCCTACTAAGAAGCGATGCAGACATTATGGGTAAAGCTGAATTCTTTGCACCGCTAACCTCGACAACACCCTTCAGTCTTCTCCCACCCTTTATTAAAAGCTTATCCATAACCCAATAATTATATCACTATTAATGTGCCTTTTACTTGTTAGTTTAACAAGATACTGAAAAAGTATTATATTTAATGAATGTCTATGCAAACTGTGAGATGTAAGCCATAAGCATTGTGTGTTCTACTTAATTTTTTGCTGCCATATGAAAGATTATTATAAAACTGCTATAATTATCTAAATGTCATTTGTTATATACTTCAAAAACCGACTTTTAAGGATATGAGATTAGGCGAAGCATTAGTAAAATCTGCTCTAATCACACCCTCGCAACTAAAGGAAGCGCTTAATAGACAAGCACAGTTCGGAGGTCGGATAGGAACCAATCTTATCGAACTACAATACATAACAGAGGAAGAGCTCTCGAGATTCATGAGTAAATATTTCAAACTGCCAGCAGCTGATCCGGACACCCTAAATTCTATACCTGACGATATAATTAAACTTATAAACAGTAATCTCGTAGAAAAATATAAGATTGTACCTTTTAAAAAAGAAAGAAACAGGTTGCATACAGCAATGTTAAATCCCAAAGACTTGAAGAGCATAGATGAGCTGCGTTTTATAACTGGATACGATATAATACCGTATGTCATAACAGAAATAAGGCTTTTATATTGCATCGAAAAGTACTACGGTATAAAAAGAGATTTACGATACATAAGCCTCACAGATCGTCTTAATCCTGAGGATAAGATAGAAGACGATTTCATAGAAAAAGTAAAAATATCCTTTACAGAGGTGAAAGACCCGGAGGAAGTTGCAGGAATATTGATCAATGAAGCTTATAAGATAGCACCTCGCGTGGGACTTTTTACTTTGAAAGGTGATAAGATCATGGGATGGAAATCTAAGGGTATGGAAATTGGTGATTTTTCAATCAATGAAAATGAAACTAATGTATTCTCAGACGTTTTAAGAAGCAAAAACATATATAGAGGGCCAATCTTAAATGTGAAAGGCAATCTGCCATTAATTGACTTATTGTCAGGTTCTCCACAGGATGCGCTTATAATACCCATATCTATTCGCGAAAAGATAGTTGCACTCCTTTACGTAGACAACGGCAACAATTCCGTATTAAATGCAAACGTTGGCTATCTTTCGATGCTGTCTTCTATGGCATCTATTGCCTTTGAAATAATCATCTTAAAGAGAAGAATACTTGAAATGGGGAAAGCTAAGTAATCACTTTTCTACTGCAAAGTATATTTTGGACCACCACCACCTTCAGGTAGATTCCAGATGATGTTCTGATAAGGGCATTTTAAATCACATGTTTTACAATGTAAGCAATTGCTGAAGTTAACCTTTATCTTGCCTTCATCGAGTTCATATACACTTGCAGGGCAGAAGGCAGTGCAAGGTGCATTATAAATTGAAATACATGTTTTACACAAATTTGTATCCCTTATAATGATATGACTCTTCTGTTTTTCATCATGAATAGTTCCAGAAAAATAAACATCAGTTAATTTACTTATAATGATTCTCTCATCTATCTTTGGTAGTTTCTCAGGTAAAGCACTCCCATAAAATTTTTTCATATCTTTAGTCATCTGATAGTCTAATCTCGTCTTAAAGTCCCCTAATAAGTTGGCTCCATTGGTAAGACTCTGATAGATAATATATAAGAGCCCTGGGAATGGCATGCCTTTAGCGACTGCAGGCGTAAAATTTCTTCCTTTCTTTAAATCATCATATAACCAGCTATCTTTTAATCTATCCTCATATTTTTTTAATTGTTCTTTGGAAAAATCATTGTTTTTTAAAGCCTCAAATATAACTTCTGCAGCCAGAATTCCTGATTTTATGGACGTATGCAATCCTTTTAATCTTCTCGAATCAACGAGATTAGCAGAATCGCCGATAATCATCAAACCATCAGCAGTAAGCTTTGGTATAGAAAATAGACCACCACATGGGATTGTTTTAGCACCATAGTGTGTTGGCTTGCCGTCTTTTATAATATCTCTAATTATAGGATGCAATTTAAATCTCTGAAGCTCTTTGTGCAAATCAAATTGTGGGTCTTCTGAACTAAGATGTGCGATCAAACCTATAGTAACCTTATCCTCCGAAAAACAGTAAATAAAACCGCCACCCGAAATACCCTTTCTAAATGGATAACCAAACGTATGTATGCACTCACCTTTTTTCATGATATTATCTTTTATCTCGTATATTTCTTTTACACCAAGTTCGTATATTGAAGGCGATGTATCTGCATCAAGCTCTAAATCTCTAATAACTTTTCTCCGCAGAGTGCCATTACTACCTTCACCTAAGACAACAACCTTTGACTTTAGGATATAACCTGGCGATTCATATTCTCCACTTTCTAAGAGATGCTTGTCGTCTGTTCTAATACCTACTATTTTCTTACCCTCGTATAACAATTCAACAGCAGCAGTCCCTTCAAGAAGTAATACCTTATTCTGCTCAGCAATCTTGGAAAGCCAGTTTACAAATCTTGACAAAGATAATATGAAATTACCTTTATTTTCCAGAAAATTCGGAACAAAGGGTATTCTAACACCTCCTTTTTTTGTGAGAAAGTAGAATGAATCTTTATTAACGATTGCATCTATTGGACAACCGCGTTCTTTATAATCAGGCAGCAATTCTGAAAGTACGTCTGGAATTAGTATTGCACCTGAAATATTGTGTGCTCCGAAATAAGCACCTTTCTCAACTACAGCTATCCTGTCTTCTATTTCAACTTTTTCACCATTTACTAAACCGTCTTCAATGTCTTTGTTATGCTTATTTATGAGATTTGTTAAGTGGATTGCACTACTTAGGCATGCAGGACCACCACCAACAAATATGACATCAAATTCTATAACCTCTCGCTCCATTCTAATCCCTCCTATTATTATCAAAACCTTGATATTTCACCAGCTTATATTTTTTGGCTTATCTCTTTTTGCATTTACAATACACAAAAACCCAAAAGGCTCTTTAAAAGGATTTCTTAATTGGTGTGGTTCAAATGGTGAGATGTATATAGTGTCGAGATACCTTATCTTATATCTTTTTCTTCCGATTATACACTCTCCTTTACCTCTTAAACAGATGATAACGTGCTCATGTTTATGTACCTCGTAGCTACTATAACCGCCTGATTTTATCTCAAAATATCTAATATGGAATTTTACACTTTCTCCCTTGTTACCTATAATTGTCTGCCTCGAGATATCCTTCCACATATTATTATCAGTTTTATACTTTTCAATAGGTATTTTTGCCCATCTGTAATCACCTTTAAACCTATAAATTTTACTACCGTTTAATTTTGATTTTGCCTTATTTATCTTTTCTCCATAATCACAAAATGATTTTTCAGATCTCTTTTTTTTCATAATTTTAATCAATTAAATGTTATGATGCATTTCAAAGAGTCTTTCGCCTCTGCAGTTATTCTAAAAGCTTCCTTTGTATCCTCGATTGTGAATCTATGTGTAATTAATAGCTTGCTATTAATTACTCCTTTTTCAATCAATTCAAGCGCATCAATTGTATCAGAAGGTCCACAAGAATAACTTGTAATAATACTTATATCATTGAAGTACAAATAGTTTGGTGAAATAGTTAAAAGGTCTTCTGGCATAGCAGGAGTGAAAATAATAACATTTCCACCAGCACCAGCTGCTGAAATACCTTGTTTTATTGCATCTATACTGTTAGGGCAGACAATAACAATGTCCGCCATATAGTCTTGTGTTATATTCTTTATACTTTTAATCAAATCGTTTTGTGATACGTCAATTACTTCATCTGCGCCAAGTTCTTTAGCCTTCTCGAGTCTAAATCTAACCATATCAACACCTATGACCATTTCTGCCCCGTAGTATTTAGAAAGTAAGACGTGTATCTGCCCCATTACACCAAGCCCAATTACCAAAACTATGTCGCCTTTCTTAATCCTTGCTCTCTTCAGAGATTTTACAACACATGCAGTTGGTTCGATTAATGCACCATCCTCAAAACTTATGTTATCAGGGAGTAATAGAGTATCATTCTCAAGATTTATTTTAGGAATTAAAATATATTCTGATATTCCCCCTGGGATAATGTTGGAACTCTTCCATGTTTCGCAATGAACATAATTTCCCTGTCTACAGTGTTTACAGGAAAAACATGGCGCGTGGTGATGTACAAACACCCTATTATGAACCTTAAATGAAGTGACCTCATTGCCTACATCTACAATCTCACCCGATATCTCGTGACCAAGAACGAGAGGTGCCTTTTTTTCAATATACCACTTCATAACATCTCCAGAGCATATTCCGCATACTTTTGTCTTTAAAAGTGCATCAAAGGGTCCGACATTGGGTATCGGTTGTTCCTCTATCCTTATATCGTTATAGCTATATAATCTTGCAACTCTCAAAGCAGAACCTTATATCTAAATATTAAGATTAACGATTATAATCAAATCCTTTGTCAGGACCAATCTAAGGTATTATAGCGTATTTAATACCTTTTCCTTCAGCCAACATCTCGAAGGCTTTTCTCACCTCTTTCAAACTATAAATTCCTGAAATTAATCCTGAAACATTAACTTTCCTCTCACATAAGATTTCATATGCGTATTTAACATCCGAAGGAGTAAAGTGAAATACTCCCTTTAAAGTAATTTCATCATAGTGAATTCTCTCGGTGGAATAGCTTACTTTGGTACCAGATGGACAACCTCCAAAAAGTATAACTGTGCCACCCCTTCTAACAAGATTTATTGAATCTTCCCAGACATCTACTGTACCCGTACATTCAAAAACGTAATCAAATCCAATATCCGCTATTTCTTTGTGATGTTTTGTATGCGAAGATAATAAAACATGATCAGCTCCAAGTTTTTTTGCAACTTTAAGCTTTTCCAGATGTTTGTCAACCATAATTAATCTTGGATTATTCATCTTTAAAACTAATAAATGTAAGAGCCCTATGGGGCCTGCACCGATAACTATAACATTATCATCTTCTTTGATATCTATATTCCTTATACCATGAACGACGCAAGAAAGTGGTTCAAGAAAGGCAGCTTCGATAAAAGAAACATTCTTTGGCTTATGAAATGTATTCACTTTTAAAATATGTTCAGGAATGACAATATATTCTGAAAAAGCGCCAAGGATCTTGGTCTTCATTATATTATTACAAAGATTGAACAACTCCTTTTTGCAATAAGGGCATGCGAAACAAGGGGCACTATGGACTGTCATGATATCATCGCCTTCTTTGAATTTTTTTACATATCTTCCCTTTTTGACAATCGTTCCTGAAAACTCATGTCCAAATAAACCTGGCATAGGGATTACCTTATGACCTCTCTTATATGCCTTCAAATCTGTACCACAAGTTAGTGCAACCTGAACCTTGACAAGTATTTCACTCTTAGATATTTCTGGGACTTTAATTTCTTCTAACTCTATCTTACCTGGCTTTTTGAGTATTGCAGCAAGCATCTTCATAACTCTATCTTGCTTCCTATTATTTGCCCGATCAATGATGCCAAAATAAATATAGGAATAAATTTGTATTCGATGTGTGAGATTAACCTTAATAATATAATGATTGGTATTGGGATATGGATAAATAAAAACCATCTTAGGGAGAATCTCTTCGATTTAGACCTCGCGTATCCAAATGGAAGGTTTATAAACAATGCGAAGATAAATATAAAAAAGATAACATAATATTTATTAAAGAACTCCATAGTCGAAAATACACTAATAATAGCCATCAAGTCAAATATAATACAATTATCGCACAATCTAAAAGATTTAAACGCAGAGCGTTTATAGCGTTCATTGCTTTTGTCAGATTTAATGCTTCGCATTGGAATTTAGACCTGCTTTGCAGGTCTGGAATTGAGTACCGCAAAGCGGTACTGGAAGTTAGTCGCCTTGGCGACTGGAATTAATTGCGTTTATAGCGTTTATTGAGTTTATAGCGTTTATTGCGTTTATTGCGTTCATTGCGTTCATTGCGTTTGTTGCGTTTGTTTAAAGACAGCATGGTGCATGACGTTAAAAGGCTAAAGGGTAATTGGCAATAACTCAATTTCTGAAACAAAATAAACTACCTTTATTATAGATGTATAGTCTATTGGGTATTGTGGTGTAGTTATTTATATTATATCTGAGGCTTACGCTTCGACTTCAGCCTCAGTAATGAAGACCCGTGATTTTGTTTCATAAATTGAGTTATTGCCATCGATATAGCGTCAATAGCGTTTATAGCGTTAATTGCGTTTATAGCGTTTATTGCGTTTATAGCGTTCATTGCGTTTGTTGCGTTTATATAGATTATTTGACACTATGTTAAAATTTCTGCTATCTTTTAGAAATGAAAAAAGTATTTGTATTATCGTTAATTTTTATTTTCAGCCTATCCGCAACTCTATATGCCTTTGATGTAAAAGGAATACAGCCTGTTGACCCTAATGGTGTTTTTTCTACGTTTAGTACTGAAAGTTTACAAAAGAATAAGTTTGCGCTTTCAGTAGGTGCTGAGTTATCTAATGATCCAGATTATTATCGTTCAACTTTTAAGTTTGCTTATGGTCTAACTGATAGTTTAGAGATTGATATGACTTTGCCATACGTTTTTGGATCTGACTATAGAGATAACTTTGAAGACGTATCGATAGGGTATAAGCATAGATTTTTTGGTGAAGGCAAATATGGACCCTCTCTCGCATATTTGCTTGCTTTTTCTATGCCGTCAGGTGGTAAAGATGTGAGCACGGATGGAAGGTTTACAGCAGGATTTATTGTGAGTAAAAGGGTAGGACCTGTCAATGGGCATTTGAATCTGCTATTTTCTAAACCCGGTTCAGGGGATTATAAGAATGAAGTTTTATTTCTCTCTGGTTTTGAGTTTTCTGCAGCACACAACTTTAAGATGCTCGCAGAGATATCCTGTAAAAAGAGCCATTTTTCAAAGAAGGTAGACTCGATTGAGGGAAGGTTTGGTTATAGATTCAAGACGACAGAGTCGATATATACAACTTTTGGTGTAGGGACTGATTTTAAAAATAGGAATCCTGAATCAAGGGTCTTTTTCTCTGTAACATTTGTAGCTCCTGCTGAGAAAAAGAAGCTGAAAAGGATATATGAAGAGGAGTAGATGATTTATGTTTGATATCGGAATGCCGGAGCTTATTGTTATATTTATTGTTGCACTCATAGTCTTTGGGCCTAAAAAACTTCCAGAGCTTGGTAAGGCATTGGGTAAAGGCTTGGGTGAGCTTAAAAGGGCATTAAGTGAGGTCAAAGAACAGGTTGAATCGGAGATTGAAGATGCTACTTCTGATATAAAAGAAGCAGTTACTGATGTTAAGAGACAAATAGAGACAGAAATTGAAGAGACAGGGAAGACAGTGGATGAGACAATACAGGAAACTCAGAAAGAATTAGAGGCAGAAGCGGAAAGTTTAGATAAGACTATAAAAGATATTGAAGAGGAAGAAAGACCTGTAAAGAGTGTTCCCGAAGACAAGTCAAGTTAGTCCGCATTAAACTATTTTGTGAATGGAGGAGCTTGGATGACCGAACCTAAGACAATGACTTTTTTTGAGCATCTTGCTGAGCTGAGAAAAAAGATTATAGTTTCTTTATGTGCTTTAATTGTGATGTTTATCGTGTGTTTTAATTATTCTGAATATATATTTAAATTTATGATATTTCCTCTAAAATATACACTTGATTTTTCCGTTAAGCATTTATATATACATTTTATCTATGATGATAAGTTACAAAATACTAAGCTAATTTTTCTTTCTCCCGCTGAAGGATTCTGGATGAATATGAAAGTAGCACTCGTTTCTGCATTTATAATATCCTTACCCATTATTTTTCATCAACTATGGAGTTTTGTATCTCCTGGGTTACATGAGAAAGAAAAAAAATATATCTTACCCTTTATTTTATTTGCAACCGGTTTGTTTTTAATCGGAGCGAGTTTTTGTTTTTTTATTGTGTTGCCATTCGCAATGAAATTTCTACTTACTTATAAGATAGGTGACTATATGATGCCGATGCTTTCAGTGGGGCAGTATGTTGATTTTTGCCTTAAATTCATACTTGCTTTTGGTGTAGTCTTTGAGTTACCAATTATAATAATATTTTTCACGAAGATGGGTTTTGTGACTCCTGATACTCTTGCAAGTAAACGTAAGTATGCTATAGTGCTTGCGTTTATTATAGCCGCAATTTTAACTCCCACACCTGATGTTTTTAATCAGACTTTGATGGCTGTTCCCATGATACTGCTTTATGAAGTTGGCATTCTCATGTCGAGATTATTTATTAGAAAAAATCAATTAGTATGACTACTATTAGGGGTAAGAGTCTCAAAGCAATAGCGTACGATATAGCAGAAGGGTATATTGTTGTTAATCCACTTTTTTTGAAGGCTTTAGATAGTGAGGCATTGAAAGGTTTATACCATGAGATTATGAAAGTACAGGTAGAGATTAGGGCTGAAAAATTCCCTGCTGGTGACCCGAAATCTATAAGGTGGAGGAATACGAGATTACAGAGATTAAATTCAGCTGCAATGATTATGAAGAATTATGCAAGAGAAAGGAGGATTGTACTGATATGATATTTGACTGAGGTTCTGTTAGTGTGTTAACTTTAAGCATGGAAATAACCGATGATATAAAAGAAGCAAAAGATATACTTCAAAATATTATTAAGGCAAAAAAGACTTTCCGCATGTACCCTAAAAATAATCCAGTGTATACAAAAGTGTTGAATGATTCATACTCGAAGTTTAGAGATTTTTTTGACTACAAGGATAGTTATACGTTGAAGATTAGCCAGAACAGTATTACTTATGATTCTGAGAAGATATATTATAATCCTGAAAAAGAGGATAATCTTGCGTTGTTCTTTTTCAAGGACGGACTGAGAGAGATAACATTTAAAAAAGGCTTGACGATAGAAGAACTTGAAGAATTTTTGAGGATTATATCTCTTGATTTTGATAGAGAGGTAATGGATGACGTTGTTACCATGTTGTGGGAACGTGATTTTCAGAATATTCAATATGTTGTTGATGAGACCTTTCTCATTGATATAGATGAAGAAGAATATGAGAGTGTATCAGAGAAAAGCATAAAAGATAAGATTACAGATGTCAGTGATTTGATGAGGGCATATGAAGATGGGTTTAAAGAAGATGTTACTAAGCCTGTTTCAGTAGTACCGTTAACAGATAAAGATTTACAGCTTCTTGTTAAAGAACTGGAAAAGGATGCTTATGATAAAACAGATAAGCTTATAAATATTTTGTTTGAAATTTTAAAGCAGGCTGATAATGATAATGATGTTGATGATGTTGTAGGTTTTTTAAGAGATGTCATAAGGTATTCATTGAGTCATGGTGATCTGGGGTCTGTTGTTAATATAATAAGGAAGGTTAAAGAACTTGAGAAAGATGATTGGTTAAGTGAAAGTGTAAAGAAACGTTTGAATTCACTACTAATTTTTTTAGGTTCAGAGGAGATTATTGCTATTTTAGCAGAGATTCTTGACAGTGGTATAGAAATTGAACTTGATTTGTTTAATGAATATGTGAATGTTCTTGATAAAGGTGCGATAGGGCCATTTATAAAGTATCTTGGTGAGTTAAAAACGATAAAGGCAAGGAAGATTGTAATTGAAGCACTAATAACTCTTGGCAGGAAAGACATTTATGCAATTGCCCATGCCCTTGAAGATAATCGTTGGTATGTTGTAAGGAATGTTATATATATATTAAGAAGGATAGGAGATAGAAAAGCAGTTGAATACCTTTTGAGGACTGTAAAACATAGTGATATAAGAGTGAGGAAAGAGGTTATAAGAACGCTTGGAGAGCTTGGAGGGAATGAGGTTATACAAACCTTGAGAGATTGTCTGAACGACCCTGATATACAGGTAAGACTCTCAGCAGTTAAAGCTCTTGGAGCGATAAAGACAGAAGTTACAAAGAAGATAATTATGAATTTAATAGCTGATAAAAGTTTTAATAATAAGGATTTATCGGAGAAGAAGGAGACATTTGAGACCCTTTCAAGATGGAAGGATCAGGATGTGTTTGAGTTCTTGATTAAAATTATAAATAAAAGGGCTTTTTTCAATAGGTCGAGGATTTTTGAAAATAAAGCTTGTGCCGCATACACTCTTGGATTAATAGGCAATAAAGATGCATTGCCAATACTCCATAAACTTAGTGATTCGAAGAATAAGATTTTGAAGGAGTTTACATCCATGGCTATCAAGAGGTTAGAATATGGATAGTCAATCGGGGTTGAAAGAAGAGAAGGAGCAGATTAAAGGTTCTCAAGATATAATTAACCAGTTATCAGTTATATTAAGGACATCGCAGATACACGATACAAGCAACATCGCTGTTATAACCTCAATAGAAAAGTTCCTCTCTCTGTTTAATCAGTATTATGGTGATGAGTCAAGTTTAATAATTGATCTGGTAGGGGAGTTTTTTTATATAAATGACAAGCGCGTTAGGTATGCACTTGAGTATCTTTTGAATTTTGATTTTTTAATTAAAGAGTTCAGGAAGAGACAGTTAGGAAGGGTTATATTCAGAAACAATTTAAAATCAACAGACTTGCAGTTGTTCCTGAAGGCTTTTAACTTGGCAGGTTCTTCTAATACACCATATGAGACGATGGCAGAGATTTTATCTCAGTCTGAGAATATTGATATCGATAGGCTTAAAAAAATCATGGAAGGTAATGTAGATGCGAGAAAGCTTGTGAAGAAGATTTACTATAATGCGGTATCTTATTCAAAAGGTGTAATTAACAAGATAAAGTCTGGAGAGAAGGTTAATATAAAAAAGGCAAAAAGAATTGTTGAGACGATGGTTGACCAGATACTTGAAGAAGAAAAACTATTGCTTGGGATGACAGCGATTAAAGATTACGACGAGTATACTTACTATCACTCTGTTAATGTTAGTATTTTGTCTATAGCTCTTGGGCAGAGATTGGGGTTGAGTAAGAAATTACTAACGGAGCTTGGTCTTGTTGCGCTATTCCATGACATTGGTAAGGTTGAGATACCAAATGAAATCCTTAACAAGTCGACGAATTTTACTGATGAAGAATGGAATTTGATAAAAGCACATCCTAAATGGGGTCTTCGGGCAATTTTAAAGATTAAAGGTTTAGATGAGATATCTATGAGGTCTGCTATTGTTGCGTTTGAGCACCACATGAATTATGATCTTTCAGGTTATCCAAAGGTAAAGAGTTATAAGGAATTAGATTTATTTTCAAGAATAGTTAGTGTCGTTGATCAATACGATGCAATGACATCTTCAAGGGTTTATTCAAGAATACCACTCGCACCGGATAAAGCTTTGAGCATAATGATGGAAAGAGCGGGAACGCAGCTTGATCCTTTGCTTTTTAAATTTTTTGTGAATATGGTTGGCGTTTTCCCAATTGGCACACTTGTTATGCTTGATACAAAGGAGCTTGGGCTCGTCTATGAGAGTGATATTGTTTATTCTGACAGACCGAAAGTTTTGATTATAGTTGATAGTGAGGGGAAGAATGTTAATGGGCCAATAGTTGATTTGACAGAAAAGGATGAAAGGGGAAGGTTCATTAGAACGATTGTTAAGACCTTAGATCCAAACAAGTATAGGATAAATCTTGCTGAGTATTTATTATAAGCCTTGGAGGAGACGTGATTAGGAAGATTACTATAGCTATTATAATTATATCTTTTGTATTTGGTTGCCAGAGTAATGTTAAGAAGAGGAAGATGGAGATAGAGGATTGGGTTCCTATTACTTTAAGAGCAAGGGGATTAGGCGTAAGCCCTCCAACGAGTAACGAGGCTATTGCAAAGCGTAATGCAGAGGTATCTGCTAAAAAAGATGCAATCGAGATGTTGCTTGAACAGGTGAGTGAGGTATCGATAAATGATACCGAAACAGTTGGTTATTTTATGTCTCAAGACGAGAAGATTCGTTCAAGAGTTGAAGCATATGTGAAGGGTGCAAAGGTAATAGAGAAGAAGTATAATAAGGATGGAAGTGTTGAGATAGAAGTTGAAATAGTTTTAGGAAGTAAATTCAGGGAAATATTCCCTTAAATTTAAGAAATTAGAAATATTTATTCATTTATAACCTCTTTTGACACCTGAAAAATTTTTATGATAGTATAATCCATATTTTGTTTTATAGTGGGGAGTCGTCCAGCGGCAGGACGGCAGACTCTGGATCTGCTTACAGGGGTTCGAATCCTCTCTCCCCAGCCATGAGGTCCCATCGTCTAGAGGCCTAGGACGTAGCCCTCTCAAGGCTAAAACACGGGTTCGAATCCCGTTGGGACCGCCAATGATTACATTATATCTATTGCATTTTCAGGGCAGAAGATAGAGCATATTCCGCAGCCTGTGCATTTGAAACCATTTATGTTGTGTATTTTGCCTTTTTCTCCAAAGGCAGCGTCAAAAGGGCATACTTGGGCGCAAATATGACAACCATTACATCTTTCATTTATGAAGGCTTTGTTCCTTTCAATCTGGAAGTCTTTTATGGCATTGGTAGGGCATTTCATAACGCAAAGTCCGCACTGTACGCACTTATCGAGGTTTATTCTTGATAAATTATCTTCGACGTTTATTGCTTCAAAAGGACATGTTTTCTCACATATGCGACAGGAGATACACCCAGTCTGACATTTCTTTTTTGTATCTAAACCTTTATCTTTTGAGTGACATAAAACGAGTATTTTTTTGTTTGTTGGTAAGACTTCAATAACCTTTGTTGGACATACTGTTTCGCATTTTTTACAACCAGTGCATTTTTCAGGGTCAATGTATGGGAGATGCTCTTCTGTCATGGTTATAGCATTAAAGGGGCATATCTTAGAGCATGTTCCGTAACCAAGACATCCATACTTGCAAGCTTTATCACCTCCAATTAGAATAACAGCTCTACAATCTTTAACGCCCTCATAAAAAAATGATTTTTCTGACTTATCCCATGACCCTTGACACATTATTCGTGCTATTTCAGGTTCTATCATTGTCACTTTTTTCCCTGTAATTGATGCAACTGCCTCTGCTGTTTTCATACCACCAGGGATGCAAAGGTTTGGAGGGACTTCGGGATTTTTTAGGACTGCTTCAGCATATTGTTCGCAACCCGCATATCCACATGCTCCACAGTGTGCATTAGCAAGAACATTCTTGATTTGTTCTATTCGCGGGTCTATCTTTACATGGAATTTTTTTGCTGTTAATGATAGTCCTAAGCCGAATAGTGTGCCTACTAATGTAACGAAAAGTATCGTATTTTTTAATGTTGAAGTGATGTCAACGTATTCTTGTGCCTCTATACCACCACCCACACCGATAAATGGTAGAATAAATTTATTAAGATATATTGATGACAATAGGTCTAAGATATTTCTGATAATCTCTTCTTCTAAAAACATATTTCTTAAACTTAATATCCTTTATAGTTTATAATTTTATCAAACCTGTAAAACCAGAAAATGCTAAAGCAATTAAGCCTGTGATTATGAAGGCAATTGGTAATCCTTTAAAAGGTTTTGGAATATCAGATAATTCAAGTTTTTCTCTAATACTAGCCATTATTATCAATGCAAGAGCAAAACCAAGACCGGAGCCGAGTGCGAATGAAAGACTCTCAAATAGATTATATTTTTCACTCGCATTTATAAGAGGCACTGCGAGTATTATGCAGTTAGTTGATATGAGCGCAAGGTAAATACCGAGTTTATGATAAAGTTCCGGCGTTATCTTTCTCATTATAGTATCCGAAGCCTGAACAAAACCAGCTACAACCCCAATGAAAACTATTATCTTTAGGAATGTAATGTTTAAGGGTATAAGAATATGGTTGAATATGAACCAGCTGATACCAGAACTTATAATCATAACAGATGTGAACGTTATACTCATCCCAACTGCGGTCTCCATTCTTCTTGAAACACCAAAGAAGATACATAGTCCAAGAAATCTTGTGAAGACGAAGTTATTTATTAAAGAAGCTGATAGTATTAGTTCAAATAATCTTGAGAATTCGGAATTCATAATTTGTTAAACCTCGTATTTATCCAATTATAAATTCCCATTAATAATCCAACGGCAAAAAAACCACCAGCTGGTAGTATCATTATTAATAGTGGTTTTGTATTAATGAGTTTTAGACCTAAGACCGAGCCATTACCAAGCGTTTCCCTGAAGAAACTGATAATAGAAAGGGCAAATAAAAAGCCGAGACCCATGCCAAGACCATCAAATAAAGAAGGTAATACGTTGTTCTTACTTGCAAACATCTCAGCCCTTGCAAGTATTGATGCGAAGGCTACGATTAGTTGTATATAAAGCCCCATTTGTTTATAGGCTTCAGGCGCAAAAGCAGCCATGGACAAATCTGCTATTGTAACCCATCCAGATATAATTAACATGAAGACTGGTAGACGTATAGCGGGATTAATATAGTTTCTTATAAGAGAGATTGTTATGTTTACCGTTACCTGAACGAATAAGACTGCTACTCCCATCAAAAAACCATTCCTTAAACTATTTGTTACTGCTATCGATGGGCAAAGACTTAATGCAAGCTTAAAGATTGTATTTTCCTTGAATATACCGTTTTTTATGAGTTCTGTATAAATCTTGCTTATCATAATTTATCCTTTTAATTTATTTTTTAGGAATTCAATCGCACTTTTTACAGCGTCTTCTGTAACTGCCCTGCTCGAAATTGTTGCACCAGAGATAGCTTGTATATATTCATCTGTTGTGTTTTTAACAGTAATGAGGTGGTTAGTGTCTTTTGATATAAATTGCTTTAAAAAGTAATCTTTTGTGATCTCATCTCCAAGACCAGGTGTCTCAGTATGACTAAGGATACTTATATTTTTAATCTTCATTTCTTTGTCAACAGAGACGAGGACTTCTATGTAACCTGAATATCCTTTACCATATGATTCTATAATATAACCGATGATTTCGCCATCTTTTTTTGCTGAATAATAATCTGCTTCTTTATCATGTATTTTCCATGACCCCGTCTTTTCTATAGAGTCGGCTTCGGGCAATAATTTTCTTAATGCCATCTTTTTACTCTCAACTTTGTTTTTATAAATTAATGGGGAAGTCTTAGAATATACAAATGCGATTATAAGACCTCCGATTATATAAATGATTAAGAGGTTTAGTGTAATCTTTAAAATGTCTCTCATATTTTGCAAGATCATTTCACTTTTTTGCATCTGTACCAAATACCTTCGTCTTGAATGATCTATCTATCAAAGGAGAAAAACAGTTCATTATCAAGATTGCAAACATTACACCTTCTGGATATCCACCTTTAAGTCTTATTAACATTGTAAGAAAACCGCATCCTATTCCAAATAATATTTGTCCTTTCTTCAAGGCTGGACTTGTAACATAATCGGTTGCCATGTAGAATGCACCAATAATCATGCCACCGCTTAAAATGTGCAATATTGGGTCTCCACCAAACAGTTGTGAGGGATTTCCAAATATCCATGCGAGAATTCCTGCTGTGAGGATATAGCTTATAGGAATGTGCCAAGTTATGTATTTTTTATAAAAAAGATATGTTGCACCTAATAATAGAGCTATGATCGATGTTTCACCAATACAGCCTGATCTATTACCAATCAGTAACTGCGAGTAAAGATCTAATTTGCTGCCAAATATTTCTATTAATTTTGATTCACCGCTCTCTTTTAATATTGATAGTGGTGTTGCTGTTGTCTTAGCGTCGATCTGAGTCAGAAAGGCAACTGGTTGGGTCCAAGTTGTCATCAATCTTGGAAATGATGCAAGCAAGAATGCCCTACCAATAAGCGCTGGATTGAATATGTTATAACCCAATCCCCCGAATAATTGTTTTGCTACAATAATTGCGAAGGATGATCCAATAACAGGAATGTAAAAAGGTACAGAGGGTGGAAGATTTAAACCAAGCAGTAAGCCAGTTAGAAATGCGCTTCCATCAGAGACGGTGATTTTTTTATTCATAAATTTCTGATAAAGATATTCGGATAAAACTGCGGATACAATAGCCATAAATACTATAAAAGTAGCTTTTAAACCAAAATAATAAGTACCCATTATTAAGGATGGTAAAAGCGTCGCCGTTACCGTCCACATAATAAGAGAGGTGGTTTCTTTATCTTTGATATGAGGACTTATTGTGACAACTAATTTTTTATCATCTATCATGGTTTTACTTGTGATTTAGCAAGTCTTATTAATTGGACTATGGGTCTTTTCGAGGGGCAGACGTAAGTGCATGAACCACATTCAAAACAATCAAAGAGGTTGTATTCTTTTGCACCTTCGTAGAACCCCCTTTCAGCATAAATGCTTAACATTGAGGGCATCAGGCCCATAGGGCATGCATTAATGCATCTACCACAACGGATACAGTTTAAAAAATTTGAAGAGTCAATTATATCTTCATCTTTTAGAACTATAATACCAGATGTACCTTTTATAATGGGTGTTTTTAGAGATTGGGCTGCAAAACCCATCATTGGTCCTCCAATAATAATTTTAATATTTCTTCCATTGATGCCCTTACAGAAATTTATTACATCTTCTATTGTTGTACCTATTCTAATTAGAAGGTTTTTTTGCTCATTTATGCCCTCACCTGAGATTGTGGTAACTCTTTCTATCAATGGTTTACCAAATCTTACAGCTTCATAGATTGCATATGAAGTTCCTACATTTTGAACTAAGACGCCTACATCCATTGGAAGTGCTTTTGGGGGTACTTGCCTGTTGGTTATGACCTTGATTAACATCTTTTCAGCACCCTGTGGATATTTTGTAGGGAGAGAAATGATAGATATATCTCTTTCATTTTTTACAACATCTTTTAAAGATTTTATTGCTTCGGGTTTGTTGTCCTCAATTCCAATGTATCCTTTATTAACATTGAGGATTTTCATTATTATTTTCAATCCTTCAATTATTTCGAAAGGTTTTTCTAACATTAGCCTGTAGTCACTAGTTAGATATGGTTCACATTCAGAGCCGTTCAGAATGACGGTATCGATTGGTTTTTCTTTTGGTGGAGATAATTTTACGATTGTCGGAAAAGTAGCTCCGCCCATGCCTACGATGCCAGCCTCCTTAATCCTTTCTTTGAGGCTTTCAGGAGATAAGTTTAGATAGTCTTTTATTTCTTCAAAATGGATAGTATCATCTCTAAAGTCGTTCTCAATGAATATAGACTTAACTAATCTGCCCATTGCATTTAATGAATCAGTTATATCAATTACTTTACCTGATACTGACGAATGTACTGATGCAGAAACAAAACCTGTTGGTTCACCTATCTTTTGGCCTCTTTTAATCTCATCGCCTATTGAGACTATAGGTTTACTTGGTGCACCAATATGTTGTATTAAAGGAATTATTAATATCTTAGGTGGTTCCATAGTTTCAATGGGTTTAGATGAAGTGAGCTCTTTTCTATCAAGCGGATGGATTCCGCCTTTAAATGTTTTTTGTTTCATGATTAAACATGATTAAATTCAAGGTCAAATCTCTTAATTTTTAAAATGTTATGAACAAAACTACAAAAATTAACATATATTACTATTAAAGTCAATTTATGGCTGTAAATATAGTAATATCAACGATGCTTGACAAAAATAATTCTATCTGGTAATATTTCAACTTGCTGTATTTACCATTTAGTAAAATATAAAAATGGAGGAATTGTGCCAACTATTGCACAGTTAATAAAGTATGGGCGTGAAAAGGTAAAGAGTAAGACTAAAAGCCCTGCTTTGAGAGGATGCCCTCAGAAGAGAGGCGTTTGTGTTAGAGTATACACAACAACACCTAAGAAACCTAACTCTGCTTTGAGAAAGGTTGCAAGGGTGAGACTGATGAATGGTATGGAGGTTACTGCATATATTCCAGGTGTTGGTCATAATTTGCAGGAACATTCTATTGTCATGATTAGAGGTGGTAGGGTTAAGGACCTACCAGGTGTCAGGTATCATATAATACGTGGGACACTTGATTCAATGGGTGTTGCTGATAGGCGTCAGGGTAGGTCTAAATATGGAGCTAAAAAACCTAAATAAATGAGAAAGATATGCCAAGAAGAAGAGTAGCTGAAAAAAGAGATATTCTGCCGGATCCAAAATATAATAGCAAGGTAGTTAGTAAATTTATAAATTCAATAATGAAGGATGGAAAAAAATCTATAGCAGAGAAGATTTGTTATGGTGCATTTGAGATTTTAAAGCAGAAGACAGGTAATGATCCACTTAAGATATTTAAGACTGCAATAGAAAATGTTAAACCTGTTTTAGAAGTTAAACCAAGAAGGGTTGGGGGAGCAACTTATCAGGTTCCTGTTGAGATACGTCCTCATAGGAGAACCGCTCTTGCTTTCAGGTGGATTTTAAATTATGCACGTCAGCGGAGTGAGAAAACTATGCAGGAGAGATTAGCAGCTGAGTTGCTCGATGCATATAATAATACAGGGTCTTCTATAAAGAAGAAGGAAGACACTCATAAGATGGCTGAGGCAAACAAAGCCTTTGCTCATTATAGATGGTAGGAATAATAGAGGAGAAAAAGGTTGCCGAGATTTCCATTAGAAAAGACACGAAATATTGGAATTATGGCACATATCGATGCGGGGAAGACTACGACCACAGAAAGAATCCTCTATTATACTGGTGTTACATACAAGATTGGTGAAGTAGATGAAGGCACTGCTGTCATGGACTGGATGGTCCAGGAGCAGGAAAGAGGAATTACAATCACCTCTGCCGCTACTACATGCTTCTGGAGAGATTATAGGATTAATATTATAGACACCCCAGGGCATGTCGATTTTACCATCGAAGTAGAAAGGTCATTAAGGGTGCTTGACGGAGCTGTGGCAATTTTTGATTCTGTTGCAGGTGTTGAACCACAATCTGAGACGGTGTGGCGGCAGGCTAATAAATATGGTGTGCCAAGAATAGCATTTATGAATAAGATGGATAGGGTAGGTGCTGATTTTTTTATGAGTGTTAATAGTATGATAGAAAGGCTTGATGCTAATCCAGTTCCTATACAGATACCTATTGGTTCTGAAGACAATTTTAGAGGGCCGATTGACCTTATTAGAATGAAAGCTATGTATTTCGATGATGAAACACTTGGTGCTAAATACACAGAAGAAGATATTCCTGATAATCTTTTACCCTATGCCGAAGAATATAGAGAAAAGATGCTCGAAGCGCTTGCTGATATAGATGATGTAATAATGGAAAAGTTTATTGAAAAGAAGGAGATTACCATAGACGAGATAAAATCTGCGATTAGAAAAGGCACTATAGAAAGGAAGATAACCCCTGTTCTGTGTGGTTCTGCTTTCAGGAATAAAGGTATTCAATTACTACTTGATGCTATAGTTGATTATCTTCCATCTCCACTTGATATTCCACCAGTTGTTGGAACCATTCCTAACAGTGGTTCTTTAGTCGTAAGACATGCTGATGATAATGAACCTTTTTCAGCGCTTGCATTTAAGGTCATGACTGATCCATTCGTGGGTCAGCTTACTTTTATAAGGGTTTACTCTGGAGTTTTGACATCGGGCTCTTATGTTTACAATTCCACTAAAGATATAAAGGAAAGAGTTGCAAGATTGCTTAAGATGCATGCAAATAAGAGAGAAGAAGTTAAGGAGGTTTGTGCAGGTGATATAGTTGCAATAGCTGGCTTGAAGAAGACTTTAACAGGAGATACTTTATGTGATGAGAAGAATCCCATCATACTTGAATCTATAGAGTTTCCAGAGCCAGTTATGTCGGTTGCTATAGAGCCAAAAACAAAGGCTGATCAGGAGAGATTATCACAATCTTTGGCTAAGCTTGCACAGGAAGACCCGTCTTTTAAGGTCACTTTTAATGAGGAGACAGGGCAGACAATAATATCGGGTATGGGGGAGTTACATTTAGAGATAATAGTCGATAGATTGTTGAGAGAATTTAAAGTTGGTGCCAATGTTGGAAAGCCTCAAGTTGCATATAAAGAGACAATAAAGTCATCAGCGAAGGCTGAAGGAAAATTTATAAAACAGACAGGTGGTCGTGGTCAATACGGTCATGTCTTTATAGAGATTGAACCACTTGAGCCTGGCAAAGGCTTTGAGTTTGAAAATAAGATTGTCGGTGGTGCTATACCAAGAGAATATATTCCTGCAGTTGAAAAAGGGGTGAAAGAAGCTGCAGATAGAGGTGTGCTTGCTGGTTACCCAGTCGTTGATGTAAAAGCACGTCTATATGATGGTTCATATCATGAAGTAGATTCATCTGAGATGGCTTTTAAAATTGCGGCTTCTATTGCTTTTAAAGAGGCGGCAAAAAGGGCAAATCCAGTATTACTTGAACCTATCATGAGTATAGAGGTGGTTACACCTGAAGAATATATGGGGGATGTAATAGGTGATATAAACTCACGACGTGGAAAGATACAAGGAATAGAAAAAAGAGGAAATATGCAGATAATAAAAGCATATGCGCCGCTTGCTGAGATGTTTGGATATGCTACTGTTTTAAGGTCAATGACACAAGGAAGGGCATCATATACGATGCAATTTTCGCACTATGAGGAAGTTCCGAAAAGTGTTTCAGATAATATCATATCTGTAATGAAAGGTGATTGAATCGGTAAATTATGATTAATTATATAAAGACGAGATTAAAAGGGAGGTTATATGGCGAAGGCTAAATTTGAGAGGGTTAAGCCGCATGCAAACATAGGTACTATAGGGCATGTAGATCATGGCAAGACGACGTTGACGTCTGCGATAACGAAGGTA
>Ga0078972_1006792_pt1 | contig 26503 bp, 12 predicted proteins | sample YelNatPaOPGAMG01_FD_67568 | JGI IMG/M metagenome (GOLD analysis project Ga0078972, IMG submission 67568) | Hot spring thermophilic microbial communities from Obsidian Pool, Yellowstone National Park, USA - OP-RAMG-01 (SPADES assembly) (version 2) | ecosystem: Environmental > Aquatic > Thermal...
TTTTATCTTTTTATCTTTTATTTCTTTATCTCTTATTCCATTATCCTTTCTTTCTTTATCTTTTATTCCTTTATCTCTTATTTCTTTATCTTTTGCTTTTTTCCTATATGAATATAGATATGGATATCCCAAGCCGAAAACCAAGATGAAAAGAGATGTCCCTAAAGCAAGAAACGCACTCGGTATAAGAAAGAAGGCTACAGATTTGTAAGTTATAAACTCAGCATCTCTTTCGAATAATTTGAATGCTGCAAAGGAAATTAAAGAAAATATGACAGACAAAAGAGTAATTTGGATGCTTACTTTCTTATTTGCAAACCGACCTAACGAACATATAGACAAAGTTACGAAAAGGAGAAGAAAGAGAGGGGCAAGTCTGTAATAGAAGAAAGATGCGTCTGCATGCTGAGAAGTAACACCCAAGCCGACAAGCAGCACAAACAAAATCAAAAACAGCACCGAAGAAAGGATTTTAGTCTTTGTATCCTCAAAAGAATCGTTTTCTTCTACATTCGAATATCTTAATGCACATGCATATATCGTCGATATAATCGCGAATATCAATGCAGTAACAAGTAGAATGATGCTACTATTTCCACCCCAAGCATGTACTGAAAACCAATTTCCACTTCTCGTTACTATCGTTGCGAATATTGAAAATACAAAACTACTCATAGAGAACATGGTTAAAAGCACAGGATGTTTCTTTTGTCTCGAGAAAAGATGCAAAGAGCCCGTAACGCAGATAAATGGAAGAAGAGATGCAACCTCGACAGGGTCCCAGGACCAGTACCCGCCCCAGCCTAAAGTTTCATATGCCCAAATTGCACCTGTTGCAATACCTGCAGCTAGTAATAGCCAAGAAACACGCGCAAATATCCTTGCTTCTCGACTTACCTCTTTTCTAACAATCGCGCCTGCAAATGAATTCAGAAACGGCACAAAGGTGCACGCATACCCCGAAATAAGGAGTATGGGATGTATCAGCATCCATTCGTTTTGTAAAGAAAAATCCAAGCCTCGACCTTCAGGATATTTCGAAAGTAACTCAGTCTGCGTTTCTCTGAATGGCTCGCTCAAAATTAGCGTTAAAAGAAAAATAAGCAGCATGCTCATGCCCAATATGATTGAATATTCTACAACTTTCAATTCGCGTCCTTCGCGTCCGATAAGAGTATTTCTTCTGTTATTTTCGAATAAGATAAATGCAAGCATGAGCATTATCCATACAAACAAGGAGCCTTCCTGCCCAGCCCAGATTGAGGATATCTTAAAATAAATTGGAAGTTCACTTGAGGTATGCATCCAAACTACATGAAAAGAGACATCAGAGATTGCGTATATGTATATGAAGATAAAGAACGAAAAAATTATGCAGAGTGATGATGCAAACAAGCATATCCTCGAACGCATCCTATCTATAACTCCTAATATTTTCAAGTCCAAAAGCAGATATGTTATGCCTGCAAGCACAGATATGGTAAGTAACAAATTACCTAGGTCTCCAAGGAGCATGACTTACCTCCGTTTTCTCTTATCCATTCCTCGAATGTAAATGACATCATGATAAATATATGTATGCAAGACAGACACAAGATAGACCTATTGCTGATGATTATTTTTAAACAAAATTTGGTAAAGTTAAATCGGATAAATATTATAGCATAGAAGTTCATACCTTTATCAATGGAATTTGAAACTTTCAAGATTCTTCTTACCGTCTTTATGGCATTTATGGCTATTGCAGTTGTCCTTTTCATGATACGACAATTTGTAAAGTCGCAAAGGATGCGTATCGCCGAAGGTTACAAACAAATCGATGCTCTCAGAGAAGAGATAAGAAATTCCAAACGCTTTTTTATTTCTCAAAAATTTGCACTTGTGTTTTCAAAATCACAAGATGCCCTCCTTAGAATGAAGGCTGAAAAAATCACTCCATACAAAGAGAACTTCATGATTCTTGCAGAAGTCCCCACGTTAAGAGGGATTTCTGAAAAGTTGCAAATAGAATTCAAAGAGACCGAAAAAGGGACCATGGTCATCGTTCATGCCAAGCCAGTATCTAAACTCCCCGTGGGGCTAGACGACCTCGAAGGTGTAAAAATCATAGAACAATTTTACAATTATCTTAACGAATCTTTTCTACTCCTTTTTCCGCAAAACCCCTCTTCTCAAGAAGAACGCGATAGCCATCTAGACAAAACCGATATTAAAGATGATATTAATCATATTAAAAACGAATTCGATACCCAATTTGATACCAAACTCGATGACATAAAATACGAAGAAAAATATACAAATGCAAAAAAGGAAGAGGCAGGAATTAAGAGCCTAGATGAAATTCAAATCAAGGAAGTGAAAAATGATTTTGAAAGATATCGTGAACTTTATCTGAGACAAAAAGGTAACCTGCCTCCAAAACAAAAAAGCTCTATCCTCGATGAAAAAAATGTTGGCATACAAGGCTTGGAGAAAATTGGAATCGAGCATGATCAGAGCGATAAGAATGTTGAGCACGATAAGAATGAGAATATAGAAAATACACGAAATCAAACAGATAAAGAAGACAAAGAAATGAAAAAAGATAAAGAAGATACCGAAGTAACCCAAGAAAAAAGCAAGGATAAATCGACTGAGTTAGCCCCTTATGATAAGACAAAATCAGAAATGAAGATAGTTGACCTTGCGGAACTTAGGAAAAAGAAAGAATAGATTTTGTTAGATTTTTTTCTCTATTTTTTCCACGACTAACTTGCTTAAACAGTTGAATGCCTCTTCCACATTATCGCCAAATTTTGCAGATGTTACGAAGAATGGAGAGTTATATTTTTTTGCAAACTCTTCCAATTCCACAGGGTCAAATTCCCAAAACTTACAGTCTGCCTTATTCGCTATGAATACTATAGGAATCTTTCCGTTTGCTTTGAATAGCGCATTTATCCATTTTTCTAAAGATTCGAAACTTTTTTTATTCGTTAGGTCGCAGATTATAGGCGCCCCTGCAGAGTTCAGAAAATATAATGGTTTTACCCAATCAAAAGTCTGTTGTCCTGCAATGTCCCATACCATCAACTTCAAATCAACATCAAAATCATATCTCGGATGCTTAATAAGTATGCTCTTTTTCGATACTTTTGCACCTATCGTTGTGAGATAATTGTCATCGAACATGCTATAAACATATCTGCTTACAAGCGAAGTTTTGCCAACTGCAGGGTCTCCCAACATACATATCTTCTTTATCACGGTAACGCATTTTTTTTCTGAATGTTCGAGGGTATCCTTTTGATTTTCTTTCATTCTAATCTAAAATGTTTTTGTGTCTTATAAATATGTAACCTTTTTTAATGAATGGAGTAATAATATATGGCAATAATAATTACCACAAATCGCAATTCCTCTTTTATGAATGGAAAGATATACATCACTGGCGCAGATGGGTTTATTGGTAGCCATCTCGTCGAGAAAGCATTAAAGTATGGTCTTGAGGTCATTGCCCATTGCAGAAATCAACCTCGAAGAATCCCTCCTTATCTTCAAGATAAATGTAAAATAGTCATAGGCGATATTCGTTCACGCGAAAACCTAAAAGGGATTAGTGAATGCGATGCAGTTTACCATCTTGCTGCTATGTCTTTTGTCCCTCGCTCAATAGAAGACCCTTTTACTGCTTTGGATGTGAATTTCAAAGGCACTTTCAACGTCCTTGATGCTATTAGAGGAAGTAACACAAGAATCATATTCGCAAGTACAAGCCATGTCTATGGTATCCCGCAATATCTTCCTATCGACGAAAAACATCCATTGGAGCCCACCACACCATACGGTGCAAGTAAATTAGCTGCCGACAGACTTGTACGCGCATTCGGTGAATGTTACGGCATTCCATACGTTATCCTTCGTTTATTCAACATATACGGTCCAAAGCAAGACTACCATTTCATTATACCAACCATAATTAGACAGTGTTTAGACGAGAGAAGAGTAGTGTTAGGTAACGGCTTGGCAGTCCGTGATTTCTTGCATGTTGATGACTTAACTAACCTTCTTTTAATCTGCTTAAATTCTGAAAGTGCAAAGAATAATACCTTCAATGTAGGGTCGGGTAATACAATAACAATCCAAGCCCTTGCAAAAAAGATAATGAAAATTGCATCTCTTGAGGGTGAACCCATATTCGACATCTCAAAAGCAAGAAAAAACGATATACCACAACTCACTGTTAATTTCGATAAAATTAAAAATGCTCTCCCTTGGAAACCAAAGATTAGTCTTCATGATGGCTTAAATGCAACCTTCCAGGCATATGCTCATGAAAATTCAAATTTATGGGTAAAAACTTAAAAAAAGTTAAAGTGAAGGGTAAAAGTAGATTTCACAAAAGAAGAAGGATTGCAACTATTGCGGTAACCAAGCCTGAAAATAGTATAATAGTTCCAATCTTCGCATCCAACACACCCTTATCTTTGGATGGACTACCATTTGTTACAACATTTATCGATAGCCCGCATGATGGACACTTGTCTGCATCGCCAATTTCAGCACCGCACGCAACGCAAATATGTCCCGATGGTGTCTTATCTTTCTCTACTACCATTTCCCCCTCTTTTATTTTTTCCAGGATACTTGCTTTTTTCTCTTCAAGTGTCTTTTTTCTCTTTTTTAAATATTCTAAAAACTTAGGTTCGTCTTTACCTTCTTCCATTTTCTTCTCAGTCTCTTTTATCTCTTCGTCTATTTCCTCAACTCTATTACGATATAACTCTGCAATGATTTCATTCTTAACAGAGGTCTTTATGCCTTCTATCTCCGAACGTATTCTGTTTCTCATCTCATTCTCCAATTCATCTACACGTCTCTCAAGACTTTGCATGCGTGTTTCTATCCTTAGCACTCTGAACTTCTTTACTTTCGGATTTTGCTGTGATAATACACTTTCGCTTCCTTGTGGACTCTGCGAAGGTAGAACCTGTGCAGGACGCATAACTGGAGATGTTTCCGGATATAGATATGGTGGTAAAATTCCTGGTGTCGGCATTTGTAGCGGAATTGGATAGTTCAATGGAAACTCGTCTCTTTTCTGTTCTTTTTTATCCTCAACTTCTATTTTTTCTTTAATCACAAAAGGGGACCTGTCTAACCTTATAAGAAGGTCTCCACATCTTTTTATGTTGTAATCAAGGATACTTGCTTTTCTTTTTAAATCAAGGACTTTTTGCGAATATTCTCGCCAACCCTCTTCCCCAAGTAATCTTTTTTCAGATATAATTCCTAACTCCTGCCTTAACTTCTTTCGTTCTAACTCAAACTCACCTTTTCTTATGCTTAATATTTTTCTTGCGGCTTGGGCTTCTTCCATTAAGTTCTTCAATCTTGGTTCTTTCTTGGATATAAACATTTCAAGTTTCTCTCTCGAAATATCTCTGTCTCCAAGAATTTGCACGAGGTCGTGATTGAGTTTCTCCTCGAACTCTAATTGTTTTATTAGATTTTCGTATTCTGTAAACCAAAAAGGTTGGAAAATAAGTGCATTCTCGGTTACTTTTATATTTTCGGCTGGTAACTGGACTGTTACACCATTATTTTCGATATAATAGCCTGTAATCTTCCCATCTGTGGTTACTATTGTATCTTTTACCACTCCTAACTGCTCTCCGTTTTCTTCAAAATAAACTGGCTTACCCACTACTTCATCTACCGAAGGCCATAACTTTCCCAACAGACCTGAAAATGAGCCTTGTTTTGCCATTCGCCCTGCCCATATTATTATAGGATTCTTGCTATTTATACCTTACGAGCATGTGCAATAACTTCAATTTCTATCTTTACATCCTTTGGAAGTCTTGCTACTTCGACCGTCGATCGGGCAGGCGGCTTATCTCTAAAATATTCGCCATAAACCTCATTCATCTGTGCAAACTCGTTCATGTCTTTAAGAAATACAGTAGTCTTTACCACATCTGATATAGAACTTCCTGCATCTTCAAGAAGCCCTTTTATATTTTCCAAAACCCGTTTTGTCTGCTCCTTTATTCCACCTTGCACTAAATTGCCACTCAAAGGGTCTATAGGTATCTGTCCAGAGGTAAAAATAAAATCCCCAAGCCGTACTGCCTGTGAATATGGTCCTATTGCTCCTGGCGCTCTCTTACTTGATATTATTACCTTTCCAGCCATAAGACTCACAAAAGGGTAATCGACTACTCAACCCATATTCTTTTTGTCTTTACTATTTCGTTTTTACTCTTTCTTATCTTCTGTTTTGTCTTCAGTTGGCATCGAGGCTCCAGGAGGTAGCAATGCTGAAAGCATCGACCCTTCAGAATCTTCATCTGTTGTTTCATCTAATTGTTTCTCAGCCTGTTCAGAAAGTAATGGAACTTGCGACTCTGATTGAGGTGTTTGAGGTAACGTTTGCGATGGAGATGGTGGTGAAGGAACGTTTTCTTGTTTTTCCATTGTAGTGGACGGCGTTTGAGGTTGTGGTTGTGGTGCTGGTTGAGTTAGAACGTTCAAAATATCCTCTCTTTTTTGCATTTGTTTAACTTCTTCCGACACTTGTGCTTGCGTTTGTTCCGTAGGTCTTACAGGTGTAGTTTCTAAAGTGGTATGCGCTACTGTCTCTTCTTTATCTGAACTCTGTTCCGCTTCTTCATGTTTAGGCTTTCTTCTTGATGCAATGAAACCGAGCACAAACACCAAGCCTATAAGAGCAACAAATAATATCCAAGGTAGAGTTGTATCTGTCTTAACAGTTATTCTATCAGAGATTGTTGTTATCTTTCCTTCGTCATCTTCGATTACTACAGTTACAACATATTCGCCTGGTTCTTTGTATGTATGCGAGATGTTTGTCAACTCAATCCCGCCAGATACTTTCTCACTGCCATCGCCGAAATCCCAACTTATTCTTCTTATTTCCCCATCTGAATCATATAACCCCTCAAGCGTAAATGATGCTTTCTCGCCAAGCCTTGATTCCTTTACAAAAGAAATCTTTTCGACGTACGGCGCAGTGTTGTTCACTACTATTGTTCTTACACATTGTGAAACGCCGCCAAAACGATCTGTAACTACGAGTGTTATAGTGTACGTTCCGCTTGTTGTATATGTATGTGATGCGCTCTTTGTGGTAACGTTTGCAGTTCCATCGCCGAAATTCCAAGAATAACTTAATGTTAAAATGTCTGCATCTATGTCTGAAACTATTGCAACAAGTTCGCCTGTTGATTGCCCTTTCTGTAGATATGCAGGACATTCAAAGGTAGATGTAGGCAGTCTATTCGAAACTGTAATTTGTAAAGTATCTGTGATTGTGTTTGTATCAGGCAATGTAACTACTAAGGTTACTGTAAATGTGCCTACATCTACGAATATATTCGTTGTTATCTCTTTTCCAGTCCCAATTACCAAGCCGTTTGCCATCCACTTAAACCATGAAGAATCCAATTCATATTCTGTCTTTACAATGATTGCGGAAAATGTAACTTGCGCTCCTTGTTCTATCGATATATCAGTTCCTGCATCGATTATTGGAATTGAATATACTGGTGTTACATTAACATAAAGGGTATCGGTCGCCACAGCACCATGGGCATCCCTTACTGTAAGGGTAACTATGTAATTTCCAGGCTTGGTGTAATTGTGTTCTACCGCAGCACCTACGGCATCGATACCTATACCATCGGAAGCATCGAAGTCCCAGGTATAAGTTAAGGTAGGCAAGTCTATTGGTGTGTCAGTTGCACTACCTACGAAATGGACTGTTGTATATTGTGGAACTGTAATGTCATTTCCTGCATTGCACGTAGGCGGTGTATTTTGCACAGTTACTGTAAGAGTATCGGTCGCACTTGCACCGTCAATATCGGTAACTGTTAATGTTACTATATAAGTTCCAACCTGCAGATATGTATATTCGACAGAAACGCCATAAGCATCAGAGGATATGCCATTTGAAGCATCGAAGTCCCAGGAATAATTAAGGCTTGGGATATGGGCAGGTGTATCATTTGCGCTGCCTAAGAAGTGCACAGTTACACCGGCTTCTACTGTAATGTCGTCTCCTGCATTACATGTTGGGGGTGTTAGATAAACTGTTATAGTAACAGTATCAGTTGCAGTCGCACCATTATTATCTGTTACCGTGAGTGTTACAATATATGTGCCTGCATGAGTATATGCATGGACTACAGAAGGACCATTTGCATCGATTCCAATACCATTTGAAGCATCGAAGTCCCATGAATATGTTAAGGTAGGAATATCAGATGGCGTATCTGTGGCTGTTGCGGTTAAGGTAAACGAAGTTCCGACTTCAACTGATATATCTAAACCTGCATATGCAGTAGGCGCCAAATTTGAGATAAATACCTGAATAGTTGCCGAAGCAGTAGCACCATGTATGTCAGTAACTGTAAGAGTTGCGATATATGTTCCATTCTGTGAATATGCATGAGTTACATTTCTGCCAGTTGCCGTTGCTCCATCTCCAAATGACCAAGTGTAAGTAAGAGAATTAATGTCGCTTTCGCTATCTGTTGCGCTTCCATTAAATGTAAGCAACTGGTCTTCATTCCCATACATAGAACTTCCTGCATTGCAAGTCGGTAGAACATTCGTAACAGTAACGAGGAGTGTATCAAGCGAAGTTGTACCGTGTATATCGCGAACCATAAGAGTTACTGTAAACACGCCTACATCTCTATAAATATGTGATGCAACAATTCCATATTCAAGTGGGCTACCATCGCCGAAATTCCACGTATAGTTTAGTGTAAGATTATCGCTATTTGTATCATGTGAAAGAACTCCTGAGAAGTAGGCAACTGCATCTTCATTAACAGAGATATCAGTTCCTGCATTTGCTACAGGTGCTCTGTTCAGAACTGTTATAGTTACTGTGCTTTGTGAAGTTGCGTTGCTAATGTCTCTAACTGTAAGAGTTACAAGATATGTTCCTATGTCTGTAAATACCCATGTTGTGGTAATGCCCGTCGCTTGGATTGTTATTCCATCGCTTGCATTAAAGTCCCAATAGTATTGCAAATATGGCATGTCTGAAGGTGTGTCTATAGTTAGAGATGCATCAAAGAATACTATTTCATCTTCATAAACCACTTGTGGATTTCCTGCATGTGCAACAGGCGCAAGATTAAGAACTGTTACCGTCGTCGTCGATATGTTCATTAATCCATGATGGTCTATTACAATAAGAGTAACGGTATACACAGCCGATATGTTATAAGTCCAAGTAACTGATGGACCTGTTGCATCAACCCCAAGCCCATCTAGAGCATTCATATCCCATAAATAGGTTATGTTGGTAAGGTCGTTCGGCGTATCTATTGCGCTTCCAGTCACGATTACGGGCACTCCATTATATGTTTGTAACGCAGGTCCTGCGTTAGCGATAGGTGCAACATTCAATACAGTTACCTTTAGAGTATCTGTTGCAATTAGACCTCCGGAATCTCTCACAGTCAAAGTAACTGTGTAATTACCCGCATCTCTGTAATAATGCACAACAGAAATCCCATAACCTATATACGAATCGCCGAAATCCCAGGTGTAGTTAAGAAGTGGCAGGTCATAAGGAGTATCAAATCCGAGCCCTGTAAATGTTACACTCTCTTCTTCGTTAACTACGATGTCCTCCCCTGCATAACATGAAGGCGGCAAGTTGGATACATTTGCAAATGTATAAGAAATGTGATAGTCGCCATGTCTATCTACCACAGTTAGCGTAACAGTATAGTTCCCTGCAACAGTGAAAACATGCCAAACAGAAAGTCCGCTCATTGTATTCGGATTTGTCGTGTTTGCATATGGGTCGTTAAATTGCCAATGGAATTGTAAAGTGCTAATGTCGCTAGCGGTATCAAAGAATGAAATTACAGAGAATGTAACATTATCGAACTCATGACTATATACTCCTTCACTTGGAGATGCCACAGGCACAATATTCGAAATATTTACCCATACTGTCGAAGTATGGAATGCACCGTGCGGGTCTGTAACTATGAGTGTTACTGTATAATTTCCTGGATGTGTGTAAATATGGGAAACTTCCAAGCCGTAACCTACATTTTTCTCTAAAGTAGCGTTCGGGTCTCCGAAATTCCAAGTATAGTTCAAAAGCAAGATATCGCTATCAGTGTCCCAAGATAAAGATGCGTTAAATGTAACGGAAAAGTCCATGAATGCAAATTGACCCAAGCCGGCGTTCGCCACAGGCTGAACATTGGACACATTTATCCAAACAGTTGCAGAATGGATTGCATTATGCGGGTCCTTAACTACGAGTGTTGCAGTATAGTTTCCTGGTTGTGTATAAATATGTGTGGGGAATATCCCATATCCAACATTATTTTCGGGTGTAGAATATGGGTCTCCAAAGTCCCAGGTATAATTCAAAAGTGGGAAATCGGTCGTTGTGTCCCATGATAATGAGCCATTGAATGTAACTTCATCGTCCATGAGAACATGTTGCCCCAAGCCGGCGTTCGCTATAGGTTGAACATTGTTAACAATAACTTGCAAGGTAGATACATTTGTAGCGTCATGAATATCACGCACTGTAAGAGTTACTGTATATGTACCCGGAACGGTGTAAATATGTGAGGTTATTGCGTCATATCCGATATTATCTTCAGGTGCGCAATGAGTGTCGCCGAAGTCCCAGGTGAAATTGAGAGTTCCTATATCTGAGATTGTATCCGAAGATGCAGAACCATTAAAGAATACAACAGAATCCATGGAAGTAACTTGATTTGGACCTGCTTTTGCGACTGGAATACCGTTTATTACATTTATCCAAGTTGTCTTTGTATCTGTAGCGCCATATGGGTCTGATACAGTTAAGGTTACTATATAAATGCCCACATTTGTATATACATGGCTTACGGAAATTCCTGTTGCATCTACAGAGATGCCATCAGAAGCATCGAAATCCCAAGAGTATGTGAGTTGAGGAGTATCGTACATAGAATCAAAACTACCAAATGCATTGAAAAATGCAAAGTCATCTTCGACAACAATGCCACCCTGACTTATAACTGCAAACGGTGGTCTATTTGATACATTTACCCAAATCGTAGCGATGACGAATGCGCCATTATCGTCTGTTACTTTTACAGAAACTGTATAATTTCCTGGAATGTAATAAGTTACAACAGCAGTTTGACCCCAAGCATCAGGATTGTTCCAATCTATACTGCCATCAGTGCCAAAATCCCATAGATAAACAAGAGTTTGCAAATCAGAAACGTTGTCATTCCCTTTTGCAAGCAAAGATACTGGTGTATCTACATAAACAGTAGTATTTGCGAATACTCCAAGTTTAGGTTGGGCATTTTGCACGGTAATTGTAAATTGTCTGAAATCAACGTTATTAATATCATCTTTAACGGTAATCTTTGCCAAATAGTTACCTTCATTTGGAATCGAGAGATTGACATACGCACTGTAGAAAGTATATACTAGACTTCCTGATAACGAAATTTCCCATGTGTAATTTAATTTTGGAAGGTCAGATACGTTATCTTCCGCAACTGCATAAAGTATGAAGGCTTGGTCTTCATAAACAGAGAAATCCGTAACAGATGAAAGCGCCTCTATAATCGTTGGAGGTCTGTCTACTACAAGTTTTACTGCTGTGGTTTGTGCACTTCCTCCATATTTATCAAATGCCCAAACAGTTATTGTCTTTGCGCCTGGTGTGCTGTATGATGTGGCAACATATTGTCCACATGCATCGTAAGAAAAACCATTCGAACTATCAAAGTCCCAGAAATAAACAACGGTATCTGAAGGAGTATCTGTGCAGGTTGCAGAAAGGAAGACTAACATATCTTCGAATACTGGGTTAGCGTCTACATTTATCGTTAAACCAGAGGGATTGTAATTATTTACAGTAACCTTAATTGTAGATGTGGATGTGTTTCCAAAATTGTCAGTAACGCGCAAGGTTGCATAATAAATCCCTGGTACGGTGTAAGTATGGCTTGGGTTGATATTTGAAGTTTCTATAGTTGGGTCGTAGGGGTCTCCAAAGTCCCATTCGAAAGAGAGCAAGCCATAATCTGTATCAGGGTCTGACATATATGCATCAGAGAAAGTTACTGGTGTATCCATTGTGGTTGTTATGTCAGTGCCTGCATATGCAACTGGCGCGCGATTCAAGATACGCACCCAGATTGAGCAATAATCGTATCTGCTCCCATCTGTAACAGTTAATCTTATTTCATAGAATCCGCCATTTGAAGATGTTGCTGAAGAATATGCATGGTTGGCAGTTACACCATTTGCAGTTGTAGAATCTCCGAAATCCCAATCGTAAGAAATTATTGACCCAATCGAAGACGATGCATCTACATGTATGACTTCACCCGTAAATGCCTCAGTTGCTGAGACTGTGAAATTTGCAATAAGCGGGCTTGGGTCATCGACATAGACAATTAATTGGTCAGTTGAGGAAGCACCGTGTTGGTCTGTAACTTTCAAGGATACAATGTAGGTTCCTGCAAGATGAAATGTCCAAGATGCTATGCATGTGTATGCATCGGTTATAGTGTCTCCATCGAAATCCCACTCGTACTGCAGTGTGGCAATGTCTGAAGGGGTATCGGTTGAACCTGAGCCATATACGTTAAATTGAACTCCAGACATTGCAAATATAGATTCGCCTGCATCTGCGATTGGCGGAACATTTGTAACGTTTACCCAGAGATGACTTGATGCAAATCCTCCATGTTGGTCCGTTACATTGAAATAGACGAGATAATTACCAGGCCAAGTGTAAATATGTGAAGCATTAATATCGTATGCAATGTTAGCATCGGGAGTTGCATTTGCATCAGCAAAATCCCATGTGAAATTCAAGGTCGATAAGTCGAAAGAAGTATCGCTTGCATATCCACATAAGGTTACAATAGTATCCATTGGTACTTGGACATCCAAGCCTGCGTATGCAATTGGTAATACATTTGCAGAATAGATATCCATATAGTAAACTCCAGTCGCGCCATTATTGTCTTTAACGGTAAGTGAAATAGAGTATGTGGTATTATCCTGGAAAATCCAGGTAACATTCTGACCATAAGCATCTGCGGTTTTAGCGTCTGAAGTATTAAAGTCCCAAGTATAATTTAGGCTTGGAATATCTGAAGGCGTATCCCATACATTTATTGCAGAGAAGGTTACTGCAGTCCCCATATTAACTACTTGGCTTGGAGTTGAGATTGTCGCAGTTGGGGGAAGATTTGAAATCGTAACTGTGGAGTAGTATATATTTACGGCGTTATGTCTGTCGAATACCACGAAAGCAACTGTGTAAGTGCCTGCAGATGGATAAGAATGTTTTACAGTAGGGCCGGCAGCATCGCAATTTAGCGGACCGCTTGCAGCGTCAAAGTCCCAGAAACATGATAGAGATGAGATATCAGAGGCAGAGTCTGAGACTGTTGCCGAGAAGGTAATTAATTCGTCTTCATTTGCCGAGTAGGTTGCAGGTAAGTTTGCTGTGGGTACAACATTATTGATGAACATCTGCATAACGATAAGACAATAGTCTCCATCATTATCGTAAACTTTCAAAGAAACGTTGTAAATGCCGGGGAAAGTATAAGTATGCCACGCGCTTGAAAAGAAAGGTCCTGACATTGTGTTTGGATTTGTTATTGTAGCATAGGGGTCGTTAAAATTCCATTCGTACATAACAACAGTGCCATCAGAATCGGTTGCGCCAATCGCTTGGAATGTTACCATAGTATCCATATTAGCAGGGTTCTGTGAAACTGAAATAGAGGCAGTTGGTTTTCTGTTAAGAACAATGATATCTATGGTATAAGTATCAGTCATACCATCATTATCGAAAATAGTCAAGGTAACTTCGTAAGTGCCATTGTCAGAATAAGAATGTGAAGTGGTTGGCGTTACTCCTTCGTAATAATAACCATCACCAAAACTGATATTGTATAAAACAATAATGCCGTCTGCATCGTAAGAAGAAGAGGCATCGAATTGGATTGGTTCGAATGTGTAAACCATTGTTTTGTTTGCTTGTAGATGTGCAGATGGTTTCATTGGTGGAGCAACATACTGCACATGCACAATGAGCGTATCTACGCCTATTGCACCATTATTATCGGTTACGGTGAGAGTTACAACATATACACCTTCTGCCGAATAGAGATGTGAAGTAGTCTGACCAGAACCATAGGAAAAATCGCCAAAGTCCCAGTGATATGTCAAAGAACCAATGTCCGAGGGGGTATCAAATGCGCTTCCTGAAAAATAGGCAGTGTTTCCGAGAGTAACCCAAATGTCATTTCCTGCGTATGCAATTGGTGCAAGATTGTTAATTGTTATGCCATATGACACGGTTGTATGTGCCCCATGGATATCTGTAACTGTTATTTCGATAAGGTAATTTCCAGAATGAGTGAATGTATGGAATGCACTTGAGAACTCACCTGTTGTATTAATCCATTCAGGGTTATTTGGAGTGCAGTAGGGGTCATAGAAGTGCCAAGATATGTTTAGTGTGGAAATATCAGAACTAGTATCCAAGCCTTGGCATGAGAAAGATACATTCTCATCCTCATTTGCAGAGGAGGGGATGTTAAATATTATAGACGGAACGAGGTTATCAACTTGAACAAGTACGGTATCGATAGTAAAAGTATCTCCATCAGAAACTGTAAGAGTTACTGTATAGATGCCTGGAAAAGTGTAGGTATGAGTTGGATAAATTCCATATCCTATGTTATCTTCAGGGGAGCAGTATGGGTCTCCGAAATCCCAAGTATAAGTTAGAGTAAGCATGTCAGTAGGAGTATCGTAAGTTTGTGATGCATTAAATGTAACAATAAAATCTTCTAATGTAACGATATCACTTCCAGCATTTGCTACTGGGGGTAGATTAGTAATATTTATCGTCCAGGAATCTGTAAATTTTGCACCATGCCAATCTTTTATGGTAACATATATTGTGTAAGTACCAGAATGAGTGAATGTATGGAATGCATTCGATATTTCGCCTGTGGTATTAATCCATTCTGGGTTGTCTGGAGTGCAGTAAGGGTCAACGAATTGCCAGGATATTGATAGATTATTTCTGTTAGAAACGGTATCTATTCCAGTGCAACTAAATGATACGTTTTGGTCTTCGATTGCGTTTTCAGGTAGGGAAAGAGTAACGTAGGGAACCATGTTCAAAATATTAACTTGGGTTTCAATACTGCTAACTGCATTATGGTTATCTACGATAGTTAAATTGACAACATAGATTCCATTGATTTTGAACACATGAGATACGCTTTCTCCGTATTTTAGGCTTGGGTCTGTCTCATCTGCATAGGGGTCGTTGAAATTCCATGTGTAGTTTACAATATATCCGCCCACATCGGGGTCGTACGAGGTTGAGGCATCGAAGGATATAATATCATCTTCGTAAGCAACAAAATGGCTCTGCCAAATTATAGGAACAGGGGGGGTATTTTGTATAAGTGCAACGGTTGCTATATGTTCTCCAGAGAGAGGAGTAATAGTGTAATTTTCTGTACCATTATATTTTACTGTGATTGTATAGGGGGAATAGTAATTCGGTGCATTTGAAAGATATTTTACATATGAGAGGTAGGTAGTATTAACCATTCCAAATTCATCTGAATAAAGAGGAGGATATGCATAATTGTATCTATCATGTAGTATCACTTCTGCACCCATGATGGGGAGCCAAGTTTCTTCGTGAACTACGGTAAGATGCACATCCCAATACTGTTCGTATTTTGCATTAATCGATTCGGTAATTATAGAGTTAGGCTCTACAGAGCCTTCAAATCCCTTTACTGTCGTGGTCCCATATACATAGATCGAGATAACAGTGTTGTTGAAACTACAATTATAGAGCGATACGTTTTCATTTGTTCTAATCCCTGTGGAACAGTTATCGAAGATGAGGTTATAATAATCAACTTGGAGTGCGCCATCAGCGATATACATACCAACTGATAGGTTAGAAAAGATGCAATCGTGAATGTTTGTATTTGCGCTAGAGAGTATATTCAAACCGACGGCGGAATCTCTTATAGTTGAATTGTCAATCATGAGATTCGAATTCTCTTTTGCGACGAGCCCCCCAAGCCCAGGCGTGAAACTTTCTGGTCCATACATATCTTTTACTTCAGAATAAGAGATTGTAAGTTGCCCTTCGACAACAAAGTTGTATCTATTTTCAGGATTTGAAGATACAATCATTGCTCCGTTAGTTAAAATAAGTTCTCCTCCAGGTTTAATATAAACGCCGTACTCTCCATCGTAGTTGGAATCTATGATTAAAGTAGTCCCATCAAGTTCTAGCCTTCCACCATTTTCAATCGTAACGTTTCCATATACCGTGATGGACCCTCCGATGTATGTGTTAGAAATGTCATCGATTACCCAATCGCCATAACCTGGGTATGGTGCGGAATTTGCCTCTGGTGCAAATAACATAAACAAAACACCCAAGACGACCGTCATGCATGCGAAATTAATCCAAGCCCTCACTTTCTCACCTCAATATTTACTGTGCAAGCGATATAACGAATGTCTTAATGTTATATATTTATATCGGTGCAAATTTGCACCCTTGCTTCTGGAAAAAGATAAATAAGGAGATGTATTTCTATAAACCATGTATATAGTTGCCGAGTTATCTCCTGAGTATGTCTCACAAAATAAGATAATCATTCAATCTGAGGAATCAAATAGATTTAAAGAAGGGGATATTGTAAAGCTAGTTGGTCGGCGTGCAACAGGCGCGATTGTTGCAAAGTTATTAAGAGGTCCGAATAAGGTATTTTTGGATAAGTATTTGAGAGATAACCTTGGAGTAAGGCTTGGAGATGAAATAAAGGTAGAGCCTTTTAATGCTGAGAAATGCAAAAGTCTTGAACTGACTTTGCCGCCAGGAGTGATAATTGATTCTACACTTGAGAAACACTTTCGTGAACGTTTGATGGGGAGACCAGTAAGTCGAGGCGATAAGATTTCACTTCCTATCTTGAATTTTCAATTAGTTGTGCAGGTTGCAAGATGTGTTCCGAGAGGAATCGTGGTTGTAAATAGCGAGACTAAGATAAGTGGAGTATCTGGACACATCGAAGATGTGAGTATAAGTTACGATGATATTGGCGGCTTGGATGCAGAGATAAGAAGGATAAGGGAGATTGTAGAATATCCGATACGTTTTCCGGAAGTATTTCGCAGGCTTGGAATCGAGCCTCCAAAAGGTATAATATTATATGGACTACCAGGGACAGGGAAGACATTACTTGCGAAAGCATTGATGCACGAAACAAGAGCAACTTTTTTTACAATCCAGGGCCCGGAACTTCTTTCGTCTGTGTTTGCAGAGAGTGAAGCAAGGTTGAGGAAACTATTCGAGGACGCAGCAAAGAACGCACCATCGATAATATTCATAGACGAACTTGATTCCATAACTAATAGAAGAGAGAGTTCTTCAGAGACTGAAAGAAGGCTTGTTGCTCAGATGTTGGCTTTGTTAGACGGCATAAAAGAAAGGGGTAAGATAGTTGTAATAGGTGCTACGAATAGGATTAAGGCGGTTGACCCTGCGTTAAGAAGACCGGGCAGGTTCGAATCTGAAATCTACATAGGAGTTCCGAACGATGAGGGTAGAAGAAAGATACTTGAGATATATGCGTATAGGATGCCACTTGAAAATGTGAATTTGGATTTAATCGTGGAAAAGACCCGTGGTTTTGTAGGTGCGGATTTAGAATCTTTATGTAGAGAAGCTGCGTACAACTGTATTAGGAGGACCTTTGGTGCCGAACAACTCGAACATGGGGATATCTCTCTTTCGGATATAACGAAATTAAAGGTAAAAAATGCGGATTTTGAACTTGCGTTAAGTAAGATAAAACCATCTGCGTTAAGAGAAGTGATAGTTGAGATTCCCAAGGTGCGTTGGGGCGATGTTGGTGGCTTGGACGATATAAAACAACTTTTGAAAGAGAATGTAGAATATGCGATTAGGAAAAGGGAAGCATTCGAGAAGATGGGTATAAAGCCTGTAAAAGGGATACTGCTACATGGACCACCAGGGACAGGAAAGACTTTGCTTGCAATGGCAATTGCGAACGAATGTTCTGCGAATTTCATATCTGTAAAAGGTCCTGAGGTGTTTTCTAAATGGCTTGGGGAGTCGGAGGAGAATATAAGGTTTATATTTTCAAAAGCGCGAGAGGTTGCACCATGTATAATATTTTTCGATGAGATAGATGCGGTTGCGGTTCGTAGAGGTGCGGGTTACGGAGGAGAAGGCGAGAATGCGGCAGATAGAGTTGTCAATCAAATTCTGACAGAGATGGATGGGATTGAGTCTTTGGACAGAGTAGTTGTGATAGCAGCCACGAATAGAATAGACATGATAGACCCTGCGCTTCTTAGGCCGGGAAGGTTTGATTATACGATATCAGTTCCCATGCCTGATTTTGAGGCAAGAAAGAGCATATTCAGAATACATACGAGAGGGATGCCAATCGCAGAGATAGATATAGATGAACTTGCAAAGAGTAGCGAGGGTTTTGCCGGAAGCGACATAATGGCGGTATGCAGGGAAGCAGGCATGCAAGCACTAAGAAGAAATTCGTTTGAGCCTACTAAAGTAACAAAAAAGGATTTTGTGAACGCGTTAGAGAAAGTAAAGAAGACAATATCACAGTTGAAGAAAGAGACTGAATATTCTATGATATACGGCGGACCTATAGGTTAAAACGGGCTAAAAAAATAGGCTATACATCTTTACTTTGACATGAGTTCAAGCGCCTTTTCTTTGTATTCCTCTCTCAATTTTGTATATGTTTCTTTGTCTAGTTTCCCTTTTTGGTAGGATACATCTAAGTTATGAATTGTTTCTTTTATTTTCCGAAGTTTAAGTTTGTTTGGATTATTTTCGGTTGGATTTTCAGTTCGATTTTTGTTTGGCTTTTTAGATTTTTTCTTAGGTCCTTTCTCAGATATTCTCTTTTCTTCTTTGTTCTTAGTCTTGATTTTAGTTCTGAAAAAGAAAAAAGATGCTATGAGGAATGAAACGGCGAAAATCAAAATGATATATGGGATGAGATAGTATTCAAATCCAACTTCTTGTGAACTTTTATTTTCCGTTTTCTCGAATGAAATGTATATTTCATAACCTTTTTTCTTATTGATAAGAGGAGGCATGGAAAGGAGAATTCCATCTTCGTTCTCTGTAAATGTTTCAGTCGAATATTTTACTTTCCAATTTTTTGGTAAAGTTAGATTAATTATAAGCATGCTTGTATTGTAAGTAAGCGTTTTTTCGAATATTGCATTGTTGTCGATTACCGAATTTTTTATAGTATAGGTAATAAGTAAATTTACCTTTTCCTGGGCTAATATCGGCTTGGAAAGGTTTATGATTAGCATTCTTCCAAAATGAGAGTATGATTGGCTTGGAGTGTCGTTTATATTAACCGAGCATGTAGAATAATCGACTTGTGAAGGTAGGTGAAAGGCAAGTTGTGTAAGATTTGTTTCTCCAACATTCTCGAGAGTGTATCCTTCTATAACAGAGATTGTTTCGTTCTTTTCGTCAAAATCCAGATTTATATTCCCATAAGAAACCCTTTCTTGTGCGTTTGTTGTTTGCATAAATAGCGACGAACCAATCAGAAAGAGAATAAGGAATAAAAGAATAAGGAATTTAAGAATGTTAATAGTGTGAATATTGCGCATGATTATTTTCTCCTTAATTCCAATTCTCGTTCAAGTTCTCTGTCGAGTTCAATCTCCCAAGACTTATTCTCCTTTTCTTTCTTCATTTCTTTAGTTTCGTTTTCCTGCTTGTTCCTATCCTTTTTCTCTTTTCTCATTATTTTATCCTTTTCTTGATTTCTGTGCTCTGAATTTTCAGTCATGTATTCTGAAATTTTTGTTAATGCAGTCTCTGTAGGGTCAGAGAATCGAATTAAGATTGCAAGAGCAAGAGCAAGCAACCCAGCCCAAAGAAGGTTCATCCCTATGTTCACATGTATCTCGAATGAAATTTTATCAATCTCGCCATTTCTATCAGGGTCGAGTGAGTTTATGATTATATACACATCTTCAGTAACAAGATTAATTACCTCGACTTCGGGTATTGACCTTCCTAGTTCTTTATAATAAACAAACTTCGGTTTTGCTTTTGCCAAATAAGAGCCGTCTTTGTAAATAATCAAATCGACAGTATAAATTGTCTTCTTAGGTAATTCCTCGACATGGATTTCTCCTTTCTCAAACTCGTATTTTCCCACGAACCCTTTTTCGGTTTCAATCTCGAGTGTGTCTGCATACGACCATGTGCTTGATAATATGTATCCTAATATAAGTAACCCCAAGCCAAAATGGGCAATATGCGAACCTGCTTTATAGAACTTTATTTTAGTTACTTTTTTATTTTTATTTTTATTTATTTTTAATTCCTTCCTTTTGTCGTTATTTTTGGAAGATAATGATTCATTAGTTTTGGGTGGTAAGATAGGTGGTAAGTTTGTTTTGCGCAAATCGAGCAAACCTAAGATAGATGATGCAATAAGGAATACAGATGGAGCAACTAAGAGAGATGCCGCTAACTCTCTTGAAATTGAAAAGATACCAACAGAATAGAATAGAGAATTGAAGGGCTTGGATGGTGAGTAAATCAAATCTGAATATGTTAAAAATGGAATAAGCAAAGAAGATAAGAGGGAAATTGCCAATAAAGGAAGAAGTCTCTTTCGATTAAGTTTTGTGGCACAAAATGGGATAACTATAAAGACAAGAGCAAGAAAAGGATAAAGACGCGTTTCAAAGAATAGAGGTGCCGAGGAACTTCCCCGAGTTACAAGCATACCTACGAACAAAAGTACTGGAATGAAAGCAAAGCAAGCATCGCAAATCTGAGATGCAATCCGACACGCGTATCTTAAATAATTTGAATAATCTGTTCTTAAGTAATCTTTTTTGCAACCTGTTTTTGATTTTTCATTCTTTTCTTTTGTATTTTCATCTCTTTTCTCATTCTCATTATCGTCTTTCTCAGTAAGATAACGATATGCAATAATCCCGTACGAAACAAATGCAATAGAAATCATTAGTGCTAAAATCAGATTCGAAGTTGTGGATTCTGTCCAGGCATGTACACTACCTTGAGCCCAAGATCCACTTCTCGTAACATAGGTTGCAAAAAGGACAAGGAGTATGCTTGAGGTTGCATAAATCGATGGAAATGAGGGGTTGGTTCCATTTCTGCGAACTGAAAGTAAGGAATGAATTAATGCAGTTAGAGTAAACCATGGGATTAAGGAAGAAGTCTCGACGGGGTCCCAAGCCCAATATCCTCCCCAGCCAAGAGTTACATAAGCCCAAATTGCACCTATGCCAATACCAAGAGTGAGGAAAAACCATGATAGTCTCGCCCAAAATAATGCTGAAACCTCCTCTTTTCTAATTATCAATTTAGCAAGTAAATAAGAAAAAGGGAGTAGTGAAAATGCATATCCAAGGAATAGAATTGGAGGATGGATAACCATCCAAAAATTTTGTAACATGGGGTTCATGCCATTTCCTTCTGGATAATCATAGGGATTTATTTCCACCTTTTCCAAGCCGTGAGGTCCAATACTTTCGATTGTAAAAGTATGTGCAGGAGTAAATGGGTCATCTACAATTAGAATAATTAAGAAAATGAGAATTACAGAAAGTGCAATTATACGAGATAGCGCATGCACGCTAACATCAGAAACCTCTTTTTGTTTAGAAGTTCTGTATTTTCTGAGAATGTCCTCGACTAATATCGAAAGAGCCATGAGAAAAGTCCATAAGAGGATAGAGCCTGCTTGTCCTGCATATACGCCCGTAAGTTTCAGGTATGTATCTAGGTCTTTGCCTGAATTTTCCCAGACGTAATGAATCGAAAAATCAGATACTGCAAAGTAATAAAAAAGCAAAAATAGCGCAAATGATAGAGATAAAAAGAGAATGTAATCAAATACTTCCTCGTCTTCTTTTCCTTTCTTTTTTTCTGTTTTTTTGTTTTTGGATTTTTTATTTCCTTCGTAGTCCTTCTTTTCCTCGTTCTCCTGCTTGTCATCTTCAAGAGGAGAAGTTTTGTAATGATTAGGATATTGGTGCATGAGAAGAGGTAAAAGTCTATTTTTTAAAGTAAAAATGATAGATAAGAGAGCAGCGAAAAACGCCGTGTATATAAGGATAGACCCTATTTCCATACGACCAAATTCCTCATTTTGTGTTACATTCATTATTTTGGTATTTTAAAGGTTAGTATTTTGAAAGTCAGTATTTCGAAGGGCAGCCTACAGTAATTTCATCTGCAATAATCGTAATAGGGGGACCTGCACTTACCTTACCTTTGGCAACAACTTCAGTACCTTCTTTGAATTGCGCAGGGAGTGCTTTCGAATACTCAACGACGATAGTTTCTCCACCACTTGTTAAATTAAAGATATAGATGCCGTTCTTTTCTGACAAGTCGCTTACCACCCCTTTTACTTCTACAATCTTACTGTCATAGGAAGAAATCGCACGTTTTATATCTCCTGCTGTAAGATAACTTTTAGGCGAGTATCCCCAAAATGCAATAAATAGTGCTAATATCACAAGCCCTGATACAATGACTGCTTTTTTTAACGTGCCTTTCTCTATCTTTTTCTTGCTATCTTTTTTCTTATTATCCGTACTTCCTTTATCTTCTTTTTTATCTTTTTGCATTTTGCTATCGAATATGTGAATACATACTTGTTAATTAAATTTTCTGAACCCTCCAAGCCAGAAATCCAATGTATTTCATGAATTACATCTTGGCACTACCTTACTATCTTTTTACCAAAGAAGATATATTTGGGAAGATACTTTTGGTCAATAAGTGAGGCAAATGTCTTTAAAGTCGAGCGCATGCAATCTTAATAGTGTCTTTTCTATTATTGTAATCTTTTGGTTATGTGTACCTACCTTTGCTATGTTTGCACTGAAGTTAGAGGTAGATGGAGAAAAGGTAGATGATGTTTACATAAAACCAGATAATGTAATTGACCCTGTGCTCGAAAGACATTTATCTGTATCAGAAAGAGATAATTTAGAAATAATCGTGCAGTTCTATAAAGAGGTAAGATACGAAGATAGAATTGCAATGAGAGAAATGGGATTCGATATAAAACATATATTCAGGGCAATCCCTGCAGTATACGCAATTGGTTCTTCTTCGGCTGTAAGGGCACTTGCAGAATATCCGCGCACATATTGGATAGAATACAACGAACCTCTTGTATATATGATGAACGAAACAACAACGGTTATTAATGCCTCCAAGGTCTGGGAAACGAAAATTATTGATAAGTCTGGAATAATAAGACAACATAACATAGACGGAACAGGAATTACGGTTGTGGTACTTGATTCAGGCATCGATGCGGGGCATCCAGATTTGGATTATCACGAGAAGACTATATTGAACCTAAAATCGAATACAGATTTAACTTGGGTCGAAATGGAAAATACAGATACAAGTTCTGGGCATGGTACACATTGCGCAGGGACTGTTGCAGGTAATGGCGATGCATCTGCAGGTGGTAAAGCAGGGGTAGCGCCAGGCGCAAAATTAATTGGTCTATCGACAGGTGAAGCAGTTGCAATAATAAACGCCCTAGGCGCGCTCGAATGGGTATATGAAAATACACGTCCTAACAACAATCCATACAATATCAAAGTAGTTTCGAATTCTTGGGGTTCTAATGAAGTATATAACCCGGAAGATTCTATATGTCAAATGATAAGAAAACTTACATACGAAAATAATGTTGCAGTGATTTTCGCCGCAGGTAATGAAGGCTCCGAAGACCATGATGGCTCAGTGGTAACTACAAATCCATATTCCCTCGAACCTGCTGCGTTTTCTATTGCTGCGCATAACCGGCTTGGAACTGGCATGTCTACGTTTTCATCAAGAGGAAAAGCAACTCTTAATTTTACCTGGCCTGATTTCGGCGCGCCCGGTGTTTCTATATACTCGACAGAAGCAAGAAGAACTTTGATATCCACAATGGTAAAACAAGGAGGTCAGACAGACGCCTATTACATGGCAATTTCAGGAACTTCCATGGCAACACCACATGTTGCAGGTGTTATGGCTCTGCTTTGGCAGGCATGTCCTTCCTTGAAAGTTATGGATTTTCACGACGATTTTAATGGATACGAGGGTCCAAGAGCAGGCACTTCTTCTGCAAGACAGAATAATAATAACGACACATACTGGACCTCAAACGATACTCGAATACATGAAGGAGAATTTATACTCAAGGCGACTGCAAAATACATCTATCCAACAGAGAATAATTACGTGCCCAAGAATCATTCGATTGGAATGCTCGGCTTACCATACGATTATGCACAGGGTTACGGCTTGGTTGACGTGGAAAAGGCTGTTGCATTAGCGTTAACTCTGCAAGAACTTAGACGACAAAACCCTCTTGCTACTGTTTTTGATGCTCTTGAACAATATAACAAGACAATCGAAATGCGCACGATAACAAGATCAACAGATACCCTGAATGCATATTGGACTGGGGAATGGAGTTGGCTTGGAAGTACAGATGGTGCAATATCTTCGACAAATCAGCGAAAACTAATCTGGGTACCGCAAGATGCGAACAAACTCGTATTAGATTTACAATATTCAGCAATGAAAAACGACGATGGAATGACTCTAGGCTCGCTTTATCTTACCCTTGATTTAGATGGCGATGATAATCCAGATTGGACTGGTTCTTCGGGTTTCACAATGAGTGGTAAGCGCACCGAAGAACTAGATATTACAAGTGGCGAATTTGGCTCTGCACGAGGTAGATTCTGGGCAGTGAACATAGAAGGGCAGGGATTCAAATTCGGCAGACCTAATATATTCGATATAAACGAACAGTACAGAGAGGCTTTGATAGAATATAAGGTATCTGCGGAATTAACTTTTGGCGGGAATTCTTCTATATTTTACAATATGTCGGATTATCATTCAGAAGTTGCGCAAATGCAATTCGGAACTCCAAAATCTACAGGGAAAACAATAACTAAAAATCAGAATTACTTTAACTTAACAGGTGTGGTTTATGCTCCTAAGAAACCAAAGAAACCTGCCGAGAATAAGATTGACTTTTGCTTGATAGGTATGCTTCTAGGCATTTTGGCTTTATTAGGTGTGGCTTACTTCATGAGAGACAAAATACGAAAAGAGATTGCGCAAAGAGGGCATATGCTCAGAAAAAGATGGATAAAAAGTAGAAGATAAATAAAATTTACACTATTTTTTATGATTTTCTACTAATTTTGTGAGATATTTACCGACTATTTCCTGCACATTTCCTTTAATTTTTGTTTCATTTAATGTGAAATTTCTCGCCTTCTCCAATGCACTTTCCAATTCGTCTATTTCTAAGACAGGGATTACCAAGCCCATATCCCCAAATACCTTTGCAATCTCAACCTGATGGTCATCTATAACTTCGTTGTGTTTCTTCAATCTTGCAACTGCAATGCAAACCTTTCCTAATTCTAAACAGTTTAGTATAGAGCCCACCCCTGCATGAGTTACTACTATTCTTGCATTTTTTATCATTTGTTGTAACTCCTCAAACGGTATCTCTCTAATCCACTCGAAGTTTTTTGGAATATACTTCGGGTTTCCTATTTGGGCAACGATTTTTTCTTTAATAACCCCTTTTGCTACAAGTTCATCTAATTTCTTAAATAGTCTATCTAAACTTTTGGGAAAAGTCCCAACTACTACTACAATCCCATTTCCTTCGCTTTTATCTCTCTTTATATCCAAATTAAATAACGGTCCACCATAAACCGCTTTCGGCATATATTTCTTTAACTCTTCCCATTGGATTATCGTTAAATCTGCAAATTTAGAAACTATCCTTCCCATCATTGAGGGCTTGAAAACCCTCGAAAAAGTCTCTATATAAATTACTTTTCTGCCCATACATTTTCCAATAACACACATCGGCAATGACACACCGCCGCCAGTGGTTATTATCACATCCGGCATCTCTTTTAAAAAAACTCCAAGAGACTGATAAAAATTGAAAATATTTAAGAACGGATTTCTTACAGGGTCCTTTGTAAAATATACTTTATGCTTCTTCGTCAAGGTCTTTGCCAAGCCAACTTCCATTGTGTAGAAGAAATGCTCATATTTACTATATACAGACTCTAACTGCACCATCTCGTTAAGATGTCCCCCACCTGCGCATGCCAAGCCTAATTTTAGACCCATACTTCCGGGGTAAAATATAATTCCCTTTACTTATAACTATATGCTATAAATTATTTCTTCGAGCATGAAAACCTATACTATAAAGTAGAATAGCATTTTTATTTAACAAATTTTTTTACGCGATAGATTCAAACTTTTGCTTTCTCTATCTTTTCAGTCGAACCT
>Ga0078972_1006793_pt1 | contig 26503 bp, 8 predicted proteins | sample YelNatPaOPGAMG01_FD_67568 | JGI IMG/M metagenome (GOLD analysis project Ga0078972, IMG submission 67568) | Hot spring thermophilic microbial communities from Obsidian Pool, Yellowstone National Park, USA - OP-RAMG-01 (SPADES assembly) (version 2) | ecosystem: Environmental > Aquatic > Thermal...
GACCGGATAATATTCCTAATGGGAAGAACACGGCAAGAGATACCAGCACGGTTATAAACGTCGCCCAGTAGAACGACAAGATGCTCAATGCACCATCGCTACCTATGTATGTCATGACAAGCAGGAACGCTATGTAGAAGATATACCAGAGGGAGTTCATAAAGTGCCTGAGGTCTCTCGTCACCGTATGCCTGGTTGCAGGGAGAATCAACCCGAAAAGTATCACGGCGCCTGTCAGTATAAGAACAGCATAATAGACAGTAATCCACCCACTCCAGAATATAATGAGAGCTGCGCCAGCAAAAGCTATCGGTGCAATCACGTAACCTCCAGGAAGCTTGTATTTTGCCTGCCCCTGTCTCCTAGTTACCAGCATCGCGACAGGATTCACAGAAAAGCCGATATATCCTGCGACAACTGCGTCTTCTATCAGGCTGTATATATTCGGGAGCGGAGCAGAGAGGAATGCGAGGAAGGCACCAACTGCGGCCATGGTTATTATGGCCCAATACGGAATCACAAATCTCTTGTGAAGGGCCTTTGTAATTTGTGGCATAATTCTCGTTCTGCTCATAGCATATATGATTCTGGATCCTCCGCCCAAATAAACGTATCCAACTACGAATGGCCCAATCACTCCGATTATCAACGTTAATACAAGGAGAAATGGAGCATTGTAGCTGTTTGACATCGTGATGAATGGGTTCCCTGAAATTCCTCCAACCCCTGCCCAGTTTCCTGCAGTAATACCTAATTTGGTCCAGTTTATCCCGGCCACGAAAACGGCGTCAATTAGCAGATAAATCAGGAGTTGACCTATAACGACAAGGATGATTATGAGAGGCAGTCTCCGGTAATTGTGCGCCTCCTCTGCATAGTCCGGGAGGACTCTTATTCCCCCAAATGCAAACATCGCAAATGGGGTAGCTGCAAATATTCCAGCGAATCCGAATGGAGCAACGCCACCGTAAACTGCAAAGTTTGCAGCGTGGAAGAAAATCGCTGCGAGACCGAATGCCATTGCAAGATAAAAGACCAGTTTCACGGATCCGAAATAAAATGTGGATTTACCAAATGCCCTTGTTCCGAAATAATTGAATGGAATCATTATCAGTAAAAGCAGCACAGCGAGCGCAGCCCCGGCAATTGTTGGAAAACCTTTCGCAGTCACGAACTGTGGATAAAACAGCGTTAATCCATAGACTATGGCAAATGCCTCAATTGGTGCGATGAAAAGGTACCAGATTAGGTCAGCAAAAGAGTTAATCAAGTTCGTGAACCAACCATGAGTGTATAGGGCATACCTTGAAGGGCCACCTGCCTCCGGGTACGTGGCTGACAGTTCTACGTAAGTTAGTCCAATAAAAAAATAGAAAATTCCTCCGAGTAACCACGCGAAGACACTTGCAGGACCTGCAATGCTGGTCATTGCGGCACTGGAAAACAGAATACCAGTCCCAACCGCCCCAGCAATTCCGAGAATCAGAAGGTCACCGAAGGAAAGTGCTCTTTTCAGATGCAAGCTTTCCGTCATAAAAATTAGATTCTTTAAGCTGTATTTAAAAATTTTGGTTTTCTCTATTTAAAATTTAAACATTATCATATAATAGAGAATATTCCTTATTAATTAAATAAAGTAACGTTACTTCAATTATTAAATATTAATTTTCGCAGTATCGTACTGGGAAGGAATGAAACGACATTTACATTCAGCCTTTTTCTAAAATCCTTTCCTTCATACTGAACAAAATTTTCTGGATCCCCTTCATGATTCAAAAATATCTATTGGATGCACATCGGATAAAGTGAGCAATTCTTCTCCGAGCTTATGAAGACAACGCCGGGATTCAACAGGAACGACCAAAAATCCATGGACCCTCAAACTACAATCATTAATGATAATTGCATATTGAATAATTGAAATAACTTAACTCCAATTATATCATACCGTATATTTCGTATCAACTATTTCCTCAAATGATTTATTAGCCTGTTTGAAGAAATTCTACCATTAATAGCGTGACTTCCTCCTGAGAATACATAACTCCTAGGCGATATGTCATTCTACCTCGAATTTTAAATTTAAATTGAGACGAGATAAAAATATCATCTCCAACACGCTGATTTATGACGTATAACCATAGTTATACGTCCTACGGCAAGAAAAATCCATTTTAGACGGGACCTGATCAAGTAATTCGGTAATTTCATTCAGTTTTTGCCTGCGATGTATGCTATATAATTTGCTTCACTCGAATAACAATCTGCAGTTGTTCATTGAGTATAATTCTGGCCGCTGGATTTTAGAACGTAAGATGTTTTTCATTTCGTCTGCACTTAAATCGGTTTGCACCATGAATCTACTTTAGAGATTAAGTCACTAACCCCCTCGTTGTTTCCTGGGTTAGTTCAGGTCATACATCGAAAACATTTGATTTTTTTAGATGATAATGATTATGTGTAATTAAGTTAATACAGTAACTTTACGTACAATTAATAATTATGAATTTTCCTTTACTCTTAAAAACATATGAAAAGATTAAGGCATGGGAGAATTGGAGGCTATGAACAGCACCAGAAACTATCGCACCTGCGCAACAGATTATTAGAAATGCTGGACTCAACTTCATCTAATGTTAGCCTGCAGCACTTTGTCGTTGTTTACCGACCATGTTTACATTGATTGAGGCCCAACATGACAGCAATCAAAACAACATGAAGCCTACTGGCTAATGTATTTCTGCAGATGTGATCTGGATATCCTCTGGAATCTTTTAAACATACACCTGGATTGAGCTTATTATAATGCCGTAATATCAGGACGTTCATCTTTCCTCAGGAGGAAATAGCGGTCTGATCTAGCCGCACTCAACTTGAAAGGAGAATGAGTTACACGATTTGAAGTCACTTATTCCAGCACAGGAAACGCACCTTTGAATATTTTGCAATTTTGTTTTAAGACCCGGTATAGAATATACATTATTAGGAGATTAGAGTATCTTAACAATAATTATGTAATAAGCAATATGACGTAATATATAATTATACGTAGTAATAATAAGGAATCACCACAAAATCGTCCATAAAGTCCCCTCATACGTCTGGTTTTTGCAGACGCTCTTGGATGCGGGGACCAACGTACCTTAGCTCGGAAAATTCCTGAGAAGTCTCCCGAAAGTAGTATTTCTTCTTCCTGAAGTTCGTAATTCTAAGACGTCCACCCGTCAAACTAACAACATTTATCAATTGCTTATTCTTACTATCTGCCTGAGTTTAAAGTGTGTCCCACACATCGTCAGATAAACTTCGTGATAGCAACAAATTCACAGTGACCCCAGTTCTAGAATACAGGTTGAACGCCTCGGATATATGCCTTACAACGTCTTGCTTCTTCAGGAATACAAGAATTCTCAGACGATCATTTACTGCCTTGAAAAAGACATTGCATCTTTGGATTGCCAGAACATCAAACATATTGTCCATTGTTTCTAGAACAGCGCTATCAAGGGGAGTCTCATAAATGGTCGATTCTGGAACGATTAAGCTAAGTCCGGTCTGGACCTCCCCTTTTCCATATATTATCAGCTTGTGCTTCTTGTTCTCGGAGAGATCGTTTGCCAGTTCTCCTATTCCTCCATTTTTCAGAACAGAAACCACGTCCTTATTCTCCCACAAAGTCAGTGGGAGGTCGTATTCCAGAACGTAAAGAGGAAAAGCCTCGCCGATCTTCTTCAGGATCGTTATGAACCCCTCTGAAGGTAGGATTTTTATTTCCTTTACCAGCCTCTTCAGATTTTCATTTTGAATGAGGACAGCAGATAACTGGGAGAGGTAATCGTGATGAAGCCTGAATTTGAGAGTGAGATTCCCCCCTTCGATGGAGAAAAGGGCAGATGAAGCTGATGGAATCCTGCCCAGAGATACTAGCAGTTTATAGATGGAATCTTCAAGTGAGATGTTAGCGATAACTAATCCATCGATCTCACTTGTTGAGCCCCTCGTCCACGCAGTTACCTTTGTTATTTCAGCGTCAGATTTTGGGACAAATACTATTAAGTTTTTGTCTTTTTCATTGATCGATGGAAAGCCATAAAGTGTATGTTCCAGCGTCCTGGAGAAGTTGAAAATTCTGTCTTCTTTGTACAGAACTAATACGCATTGCATGTCGAGTTTCTTGTCTACGTCTTTCAGCAACATCAAATGTTTATTTCGCATTGAAATTAATACTTATCTTATCTACGAATGAAGCAAGAAGCAAGTAACAATTAAATAATCCGAAGGGTATGTCGAATAGAATGCTCCAAAATGTCGACAGCAGGCTAGACATGTTCTTGAGTTTTTCCACTCCATTGAACAGTTATGTCCTTTCCTTAATAAATGAAAAAGATCCGATTCCTGTGAACGTCTACCTCAACGATAGCCGGATGTACTTCAACTTCATACTGACGCAGGCTTCTCAGAGAAACAGAACTATTATCGGGTCTCTAAACCCTGTGATGGTAGGCGATGTTGCAGTTATTACCGAAGAAATTGAAAACCCAATTTTGAGGGTAATTTATACGAGTATAAACTCATTCAAGACTGCAGCAAACGGTGAACTCTATGTTCATAACGGGAATCTTACCGTTAGCTTCAGATTTCACTCTTCAGATATTTCCGGGGCAGGAGAGCTTCTGAAGAAAATTGTATCACTTGACTTGAGCCTGAATGACCTACGGATAGGGCGTGCCCCGGGATTGTTAAAGGTGATGGACGAAATTGATCAAAGAATCCCACTCAGCGGGGTGGCATTTAGTTATAAGAAGACAGGAAAAAGTGAATTCATGGTAGAATGGAAGAACATTCCAGGAGATCCTTCTGGTGCTCTGCTTTACGATTTAAAGGACAAGGATTCAGTCGAAGATTACAATATGGAAAAAGAGCCTTCCTTTCCCTTGTTGACATCAATTTTCAAGGATCATTTGCCGCTTGCAACATATCTAGAACACCACAAATCGAACACTGTCGAATGTATCGCTCTCTTACCTTCAGGGTTATTAAAACCATTCCTTGTAAGACTTTATGGTTCGATGGGGGAAATTGAAGGGTTCAAGATCGAAAGTATAGACCAGTATAGGGGGACAAAAGTCAACCTGTGAGAGAATGAGCGGTAAAACGCTATTTCAGGGACCTCGAAAATGTTCCTTTGACCTGATCACTATTACCTTCCTGGTATGAAAGAATCACTACATAGGAGCAGGTTGCACCACAAAATTATGTGAACCTACACATATTATATTAGAAAGATTTATTTGTATTGGATTATTCTCTGTTACGTAATGGTTGCTGATTCTTCTGAAATCGCGAGAATCGCGGAGGAGTTTAAACTAGACAACGAATTCACCTGGGCTAATGACATAAAAGTCACAGGTAAATCAGGGGCTGTGCACAAATTTGATCTCGTTGTGACCTCAAAAAGCGACGAAAACATCAAGATAGCAGTTCTGCGTGGTATGTCAGATGATTTGGTGGACGATATTATGAAATTCAATGCCGTAGCCGCAGACTGCGGTATTCAGCTCAAGGCCTTGGTCGTTGATAAGGATCTGGACGATACTGAAACGAACCTTACCCATATGTACAACATAGTAACAATAGACAAGAGGCAGAAGCCTAAGCCTAGATCAGAAATATTTGGCTTCAAGGAACTGGACGATGCTCTTGCCGGTGCGATGAAGAAGGGAAATGTGTACATGATTTCAGGCAAGACCGGTGTAGGAAAGACCACAAGCTGCACTGAATTCCTAGTGCAAGGTGCAAGAATTGGAGAAAAGGGCGCCATCATCTTGACTGATACGAGGGGGGCAGAATATATCGCAAATGCTAGCACATTTTCATTTGGATTCGACGAATATTACAAAGAAGGAACGATTGAGGTAATTGAGTTATCAGACAGGATAAGAGAGCTCAAGGAAGACGTTCTTGAAAGCCTGAAAAATAGAAATAAGTACATAAAAAAATTGACCGAGGAAATAAAGCAGGTAGTTGTGGGATCGAACATCTCTCGCCTTGCTATTGATCCAATCACCCCGATGTTGGTAGACAACGATGATTTCGTGAATCAATTCATGATGGAACTTGCCATACCACACACATACATACTTGTTACCAGCCCAACCATGAGGAGTGACTTAAGTATGTTTGGAATGGAAGAATACTTCGTCTCTGGTGTAATCAAGCTCGAGATCGAGGATATGCCAACAGGCTCTAGGAAAGCTACGATAGTTAAGATGCGTGGAGGCGCCCACAGCTCCAGTCCCATTTATTTCAGGATAACGCAAAAGGGAATCGTGTCCGTCGATGATACCGGCGCTGGGGCTTCCAGATCGGTTTTCAAAAAGGTAGTAGTTTAGTTCAAGCCTGAACCAGCATTTTCATGCCTGTTTTCATATCAGGATGGTCTTCTGCTACTTCCTTAACTTAAGGTGTTTTCCCTGTGTTGCATTGGGTCCTCCCCTTACGAGGACGCTCCTATGCTCCCTTCTTATCATGAGAAAGAGCGCAACAGCAAGGAGGGATACGCCTATCGCACCCACGATTCCGATGAGGACGAAATTAGGCGGGGAAATGTGAATTAATAATGAAGTGGAATGGCCGTTGATTTTTATATTACCTGTCATGTGGCTTCCGGTGTATCCGAAGGGAACATTAATGGTATAATTGTATGAACCGTTTGGTACCCTGAAAGAGACAGAGCTACCCGTAGCATTGAGAGTGTCTTTCACTGCGATTTGGTTAAAGGCGTTCCCTACGATTGTGGCCGACCAGTGCTTTCCCGCAGGTAACCCTGACTGGCTTATATTCAAGTAATAAACCACCATGGTCCAGTTCACTGGATTAAGAATTGGATGTCCGTTGACTGAAAAGTTCCCGGTATAATTCAAAATCGAGAATCCAGGAATCGGCTGGATAGAATATTGGAAGCTTCCGTTGTTCAGATTGAATACTATAGTAGCGTTCGTGGATATTCTGGTGTTATTGTTAATCGTGACAGACCAGATGGTGCCGTTGCTGAGCCCAGTTTCCGAAAAAGTCACTGGATACGTAACGAGATAAAAAATCTCAGCCTTCTGAATTGACTTTCCATCGATTATAAAGGAATCCTTATACGATACCGGGCGGTAGAGCTTGTTTCCGGTTGACACATAATAAGAATAAGTCCCGTTTATTCCCATGAACTCTATGATGCTTGAAACTGAAGAATAGGAGGTTCCATTTGTCAGATTCAGGTACCACGGAGTACCAGATGGGAGATGCTGCTCTATGATAGTTACATTAAAAAGTTCATTGAATATGAGGGGAGAAGACGCCGGGAAAGGGGAAATCGACGCGCCGTTTACCGTAAAGTTTCCTGAGCTGACATTTCCCAGAGGCACGTACCACCTATCATTCGTTGAAACTGAATAGTACCAAGTTCCGTTAGGCTCCCAGAATGAAATTGTATCCGTCGTCGACTCATAGGAAAGTGCATGGGATATGTTCAGGTACCACACAACGCCAGGTGGAATGATTGGCAACCCGGATTCCACGAACGTAATCTGGTATAGCCTTAGGAATCTCAAGGATACCTGAACATCTGCTCCGGATATATTTAGGTACCCCTTTGAAGGATTTGGACCGTAAGTTTCCACTCCACTCTGGACCACGTAGGAATACGATCCGTTTGGAAGATTGAATGAGAGCGTCTGCGAGGATGATGTGGAATTATTAGAAATGTTGAGTGGGGGATATCCTGTAACTTTTACAAACCAGTCGGTGTTGGGCGGAAGTCCGGTTTCAGTGAACTCGACTAGATAGGTGAACAGGGAGAAGGTCACTGACATCGTAATAGAGTGGCCGTTTACGCGCAGTGACGCGAAATTTGGGGTAGGATAATATTCCTTGTCTCCGGTAGATATCGTGAGGTTGTAAGTACCGTTGGGAATTGATGCCATTATTGAGGTGGTAACAGAGGAGAGTGATGGTTGACCTGTAATGTTGACATACCATAAGGTGCCCGGGGGAAGCTTTGAATCGCTTGATTGATTGAAGTATACGTGATACAGAACGGGAGAAAAGTAAATGACGATCGAAACGGTTCTTCCGCTAACAGTAAAAGTTCCGAAGGAAGGAGACGGTGAATATATCTTGTTCCCGGATGCAATAATAAACGTATAAGTCCCGTTGGGTTCGTAAAACTGGTTAACTTGTACGATCGAAGGAAACGACTGGCCATTTGTAAGATTTACGTACCACTGCGTGCCTGGCGGGAGACCTGTTTCCTGAAATACCACGGCGTAAGTTACGAATACTGCTTCTATTACTGCAGTGTTAGACTGCACGCTTACAGCAGGAACTCCATTGACAGTACCCGTGTCGTTGACCTTCACATAAAAATAATAGGTTGCATTACCAGCGGGAGTGAAGGCATAATTGGCAGAAGTCACCGATGTTTTGGTTCCGTTGAGGTACCAGATATAGCTGAAGGTGCCAGTTCCGCCGGTCACATTCGATACTATATTGATTGACTGGCCGACGTGAATTTTTTCTGAGGACGGGGATACAGTTACTGCCGGTGCAGGATCAACCTTTACTGATCCCGTGTTCGATTTCTCAGTGCCACTGCTGTTTGTCACATTTACATAAACAGAATAACTACCCGCTGCAGAAGGGGTAAACTTATAAGTAGATTGGTTGGAACCAACCGCTGCCCCATTAAGGTACCACTGATATGTGTACGTTCCAGAGGGACTGGCGGTAAATGTCACGGATTGACCGATGTCCAAGACGGAGTTTGTAGGTGATAAGGATGCGGAAAAGCTACCAAGAACTGGATGGGTGATCTCCGATGTATTTACAGACGTACCTAAATGTCCATCGAAAATGGATGACCGCTGCATTAAGTGCTCTGAAGCAACGGTGCTGCCATTCCCGGAAGCAAGCTGAACGCTTGAGAACAGTACTAATGTTACCACTAATAATGCGAGAAATATAGGTTTCCCTCTACCGGTATATCTGAACTTCATGATAACATTTATAAGCAAATTCGATCGAAGTATTTAAGAATTATTTGAACACGCCTCCCGCTTACATAGGATTTTACGGAGGCTCAAACCTATTTCCTTTCATCTCTCTTACTGTTTCCGTCATCTTCACCTTGGATATATCTGGAACATTTGATCCCTTGTAGTTCCCTTACTTCTCATTCTTCCGCCTTTTCCGTTCTATAAACCTTCCTTCCCTCTGAAACAGGCTTCTACTATTCTTAACGACATAAAAGACCAGCACAACCAGAATTATGGCGGAAATGGCGGCAATGATGAAAATTAACGGATAGTTAGGGAGAGGGGAGATCTTCAGCGTGGCAGTTACCGCAGCACCGGCTACAGAAATTTGCGACTTGGATGGAGTTACCTGGTACCCCTGAGGAAGATTCACTACATATGAATAGGAACCGTTTGTAACATTGAATGTTATGGAATCCGAGGTGGATGTAAGAGTTACAACGCTCTGGTGCCCTCCTGCAGTGGTTGTAGTTAGGGTTACCGACCACGTTGCTCCATCTGCAAGACCGGTTTCCACTATGGTAACTGGATAGGTGACCACCTTCCAGGTCACGGTTTCAGTGAAGGAAGATCCGTTGACAACGATCGTTCCGTCGTAGGCCTCAGTTGTGTATCCGGAGATGGGAGTTATTGCAAAACTATAGGTTCCATTAACCGCTTCGAAATAAATTGAAGAGAGCGAAGACTTCGTTATGTTGCCGAAAGTGACAGTCCACGGTACTCCGGCAGAAAGACCTGTTTCCACAAAACTTATGTTGTAATAATAGAGAGAGAAGCTCAGTCTCAATAACACACTGGTGCCTTGTACGACGAACGTTCCACCGTTTGAGTAGTATATTTTGTCAGAGGTGCTCACGAAGTAGTGATAAGTACCATTCGGTTCATTGAATGCTACGGAACTGGAAGAAGTGTTGAATGATTGGCCGTTAGTCAGATTCACGAACCATCTGATTCCTGTGGGTAGCCCGGATTCCTGGAATGTGACGGATGAATTGAAAAGTGCGAACCTGACGGAGACTGAGACAGGTGAGCCCTGGACGGAAAAGCTACCGGCCCCATTGCTGTAGAAATAGCTCCTGTTGAGGGAAGCTATTGAAAAACCGAATGTTCCATTCTGTTCTGAAAAAGAAATTACTGCAAGTGTGGAAGAGAAGGACTGCCCGTTGGTAAGGTTTACATACCATTCAGTCCCGGACTTCAGTCCATATTCCGTAAAAGTCACCGGATATACAACCTTCAGGAACACAATAGATTGAGAAACCTGGGCACCGTTGACTGTCAGGGAAATAAGGCCTGAAGACTGGGACGGACGGTACAAATTGTTTCCAGTAGAGATTGAAATTGAATAGGAACCGTTCGATTCGAGGAAGGAAATATTGGACGTGGAAGAGGAGTACGATTTTCCTCCTGTAATATTGGCGTACCAGGTTGTGCCCAGTGGAAGTCCGATCTGGGAAATAGTTACCTTATAGACGACATTTGCAAGAACTGTTACGCTGATTATGTTGGAGTTGATCGATGCTGGATCAGTACTTATATCTGTAACATTCACATAAAATAGGTAAATTCCGGGGAGGGTTGCTGGGGTCGTGACAAAAATATAACTCCTGTTCGTTGCACCGGGGATAAAACTGAAAGAAGTGCTCCCTGCAGGCTGCTCGTACCATTGGTATGCGAAATCTCCGGAACCTCCCGAGACTGAAGCGCTCAGAATGGACGAGTTGCCCCTGTCTATAACCGAAGATAGCGGATTTGTCAGGGAGATAGAACTCGACAACTGGTAATTGACCAAAACTGTGACTGTTGCTGAAGCAATCGCTCCTACATAATCAGTCACTATGAACTCAACAGTGTAATTCCCTTTTACGCTGAATGAAATGCTATTACCGGAAATTTGGTAGTCCCCAACTGCAGAACCACCGGAGGGGTACATGGCAACCAACCAGGAATATTTATAGGGGGGAGTTCCTCCTGTTACATACGCGCTAATTGTTTCCCCTGCATCGGTCTGTATAGTGCTCCCCCCAGGAAAAGAAGTCTTGGGAAGGGGGTTGACTATTATCGTCAGCGGTTGCGCTGTAGCGCGAGAAGAACCCTGGGTCACATTGAGCCATATCAGGTACAGGCCGGGTGTTGATTCGTTGAAAGTGTAAGTACTGCCTGTTCCAACTGTCCCTGGAATGCCGCTGATGCCCCACGCATATGAGTATGAACCACTCCCCCCAAATACATTGGCCTGGAAGGTCTGCGAGTGACCCGCATCAGTGGCTGTAATTCCTGAAGTGGGATAACTCGATATGTAAACAGTCAGGCTGACAACCGCGGAAACTGATATGGCGAACGGTGAAGAGGTGGCAGATGAGTAGGAATCGCTGACCGTGACCTTGACTGTATAGTTCCCCCCCTTGCTGAACGTTACTTGATTCCCTGAGATGTTGAAATCCCCAGTCGCAGAACCCCCCGATGAAAGAGTTATGGACCACACGTAGGTGAACGGAGGAGTACCGTATCCTGAAACGACTGTCGCAGTTACTGGACTTCCAACACTCGTTGAGGCAGGCGAGATGGAAATTGATGATTGCGCTAGGTCATTATTCACCTTCACCTCCCGATATGCATGGCCAGTATCTCCAACGATCGTATCCTTCACATAGAGGAAAACGTAGAATGTTCCTGGCGAAGCGGAGGAGAAGGAGTAGGATTCCGGAGATGACCCGGATGTATAGCCGGAACCAGGCGGAAGCGGAGTGGAATTCGATTGAATAACCCACTCATACTCGTAGGAACCACTTCCCCCTGAGAAACTGGCAGAAATGGACTGGCTCTGCCCAGCATCTATGGTTGGAACAGAAGACGGAGAAGTGATAGTAACTACAACAAGACTGCTAGAGTAAATACGGACTGTCGTATTGTTGTATGCAATCTTTCCATCAGCATCCTTGATCATTAAACTTACGGAGTAGTTACCCGGCTTGTTAAATCCGATCTGATTTCCGGTCGAGTTGTAATCACCGGCGGCAGACGATCCGTTGAGTAGTTTGACTGCCCATACATAGGTGAATGGTGCTGTTCCGTATCCTGGCTTAATGGTCGCATTTATAAGGCCATCGACGACCGTTGATGTAGGGGAGATCATTAGGGCGGAGGTGACTGGAACCATATTCACCTGGATAATGACGCCGGTGGAGTTGCTGGCAGGGGAGAAGGCGTTGTCTGTTATCACCAGATAGAATGTGTAGGTCCCTGCAACGGCAGGAGTCTGAGGAAGTGTTAGTGCCTGTCCGCTAGTTATGGATCCTGAAGCACCACTTATTTTATCGGTACTATTCGTGCCATTTCTGTACCATTGAAATGAGTAAGGGGGGGTTCCCCCACTTATGGTCGGTGTTGAAGTCAGGGTCGTGCTGTTTCCCAGATCAAACGACGAAGGCGTGCCCTGAACAGTCGCATGAACTACCAACAGAGGTGAATTGACCTGGACGGTCACATTCTCAGAGGATGTTGAGCCGAACGCATCCACGACTTTTATTTGCACGGAATAATTTCCAATCCCCTTGAAATCTATAACATTGTTTGAATAAGATGAATTGCTGCTTGAAAGTATGTAGTCAGTTGCCACGGTGCCATTGCTGAGGTATTTGACTGTCCAGGTGAAACTATAAGGGGGAGTCCCGGTACCTTGCTGAACCAGAACCGTCCAGGGAGTGTTCTCATCAAGGGTTATTGTAGGATCGCTACCTGCTCCAAATGTTTTTTTTTGCTGTTGAAACGCTAAAGGAGAATTGCTTGACAACAGAGCTGATACTGACGAATTTTGGGTATTTGCGTGTCCCGGCTGAAGGATGATAACAGGGGATGGATTTACTGTGATTATAGATGAGGATGATGAAGTTGCCCCTACTGCATCCACTATGGTTAGGGTTATAGTGAAATTTCCAACCTTGGAAAAAGTGAAAACATTTCCAGACTGGGATATCCCGCTGTTGGACTGATAGGACCAGATAAACACAAACGGTGCAGTACCACCAGTAGTGTTATTAGTAAAGGTGACGCTGTGATTTGTATCGATGGTTGTCGACGACGGCGATATTGTGATCGTAGGTAATGCGCTTACCTTTACGTTTAAGACGTTTGAAGTGGAAGTACTGGAAAGAGCGTCAGTTACGATCGAGTCGACAGTGTAGTTGCCAACTGCGGTAAAAGTGATTATGTTCCCGCTTACCGAAAAGGCTCCGAACGCAAGCGCTCCTCCCTGGAGCATTACGGTATAACTTACGGAATAAGGTGCAGTCCCTCCGTTTATCGAATATGAGAATGTTACCGTCTGCCCCTTATCTATACTCGTGGGAGTGGTTGCGGAAAGCGTGATTGCCAACTGGGGGTTGACCTTAACCTGGGCAACTACGGAAGCACTCATACCGTCCGAGTCCTCCACGGTTGCGGTTACTGAATAACTTCCCGGGAGTTTGAAGGTTATTGTATTTCCGGAGAAGGAGTAGTTGCCAGCTGCAGATCCTCCGGAGGAAAGTGTAACGGTCCACGCATACACAAAGGGCGCAATCCCGTAACCGGACTGAATTGAAACGGTGACAGGTGAACCTACGTCAGTGACGACTGGGGAGATAGTCAGCGCGGAAGAAGTCGGAGGATTTACCACTGTAACCGTCACTGGTGAAGAAGTCCCAAATTTGGCAGCATTGTTATACTCAGTTACCTGAACGACAAAATGCCAGGTCCCCAGGGTCGTCAGAATACCGGTACTTATGGATGCAGGAGTGTCGTTGAATTCAGAAAGTGAAGCAATTATTGAGTATTTTGTTGAACCAGGGAACTCAGCTTGTAGCTGGGCCTTATAGGGAGACGTACCGGTCACTGAAGTTATAAGAATGTTAGCTGCCGTTCCATTGTCAACGGCTGCAGGTCCGCTTATTGTGACTGTGAGTGAAGAGTAAATGATGACAGGCTGGGAGTTCACTGATACTGTTGATACGGAATGGCTGCTTGCCCCAACAGAATCGTTGGCGTATAGATAAATAGTGAAATTCCCGGTCTTGTTGAATGTGAATTGATTGCCGGATCTGGTAATGCCAGCATTAGCAGGGTATACCCATTTGAATGATATGGGAGATGTGCCTCCTGAAGTGGAGTTGGAAAAGGTAACGGTACTATTCACGTCTATTGCAGGGCTAGATGGAGAAACTGACACTTTCGGTAGTGCGTTGATCACGATCGTTGCAGTTATCGAGGCTGTAGCTCCCGATGAATCCTTGACCGTGGCAGTTACCGAATATGTACCTGCCACCGTGAACGTCACATGATTACCAGATGACGAGTAAGAACCTGTTGCTGAGCCGGACGGGAAGAGGGTGACTTTCCACGAGTAAGTGAATGGCGCAAGACCATAACCGGGCTCAACTGACACGCTCACATTATAGCCTACGTCTGTTGCAGATGGTGAAATTGAAAGAACCGATGAACTCAGCCCATTGACTACGGTCACGGTCACGGGTGCTGGAACGCTCACCATGCCGGTAGAGTCAGTGACTGTAACGTAGTAGGTCGTCGTGGTCGTCAGCTGAGGAGTCTTGAACGGATTGCCGCTGTAAATCAACGTGGTAAGCTGCGAGTTGGAATACCACTTGAATGCATATCCAACCCCCGAACCACCGGAAGCGGTGGCCGTAAGTGTTACTGAGCTGCCCGCACTAATGGAAACTGACTGCACCGTCACCACAGGATCAGGATTTACCGTAACACTTGCTGATGCGGACTTCAAAACTGAGCTGGAGGAGGGGGTTGCACCTTGAGTGACACCCGTATCTGTGAAAACAAAGTAATAAGATCCCGTGGATAGGGGCGAAAACGTGTACGATGCGGTACTTCCTGTTCCCGTGGACACGGGCGTTCCAGAGGATGAATATAAAGTCCAGGTAAAAGTCCCCGTTCCTCCCGATACTATTGAGGAAAGAGTAACTTGTTGACCCAGGTCAATCACCGTGGACGAGGGTTGTTTCTGCATCGATAGAGACGCATATACCGTTATCGTTATCGGGCTAGAAATTGAGTTTTGACCATCTGCCGACAATATCTCCAGATAGAATGTATATGTGCCCATTCCTGCTGGGGAGAACTGGTAGTTAATCTCGTTTCCTGAAGAAGCGATTCCAGGGGAGCCTATTTTGTTTTTGCTTGCAGTACCGTTAAGGAACCATTGATAGTTATATGGTGAAACACCTCCCGCGATCGTCGGCGTTATTCCCAGAATAATTTTTTGTCCTCCGTCTAGGGCGCCGCTACCTGTGAGGGGCACGTCAGAAGCGAACGTAACGCTCATGGAACCGACCTTAACGCTTATCGAGGCACTTGTTGAAAGTGTGTAAGAGGGATTAGTCCCGGTATCGGTGACGTTCAGGTACAGCACATACGTTCCTGTTGTGGACTCCTCGAACGAATAAGTGCTTGTGGTACTTACAACTGTACTATTCCCACCAATACTCCAGAAATATGAATAGGAGCCCGTTCCACCGCTAACGGAAGCTGAGAAGAGCATTGTTTGATCTATTGAAATGGTAGCAGAGGACGGATTTATTCCGACCAGCAGGGCCGGTTTCACTGTAATGGATGCCTGATTGGAAGCAATACTAGCTGCAGGGGTGGCAGCAGATGTAACACCGGTATCCGTAAAGGTGAAACTATAAGATGACGATTGTAGGGGTGAAACCGTATATAAGGCATTCGCGCCAGTGCCGGTAGCAACCACCACGCCTGTAGAGGTGTACAAAGACCATGAAAACTTTCCCGTACCCCCTGAAACAGAGGAAGACAGAGTAATGGACTGCCCTAGATCAATTACGGCGTTGGATGGCTGAACTGATATCGCCAAGGCAGGATCAACTGTTATAGATACCTGAGATGAAGACGCGGAGGCGATTGGTGTGGCCCCGGAGGTAATGCCTGTATCTGTAAATTTAACATAAACACCTGAATCAGAGGTTGTGAAAGTATGAGTTGCAACTGTCCCGTTCCCACTGGCGTCTGGTATCGGTCCACTTGAATCAAACCACTTCCATGAGAATGACCCCGTCCCACCATTTACAGTAGAACTGAGTGAAATAGACTGACCAGAATCTATGATAGCAGATACGGGCTGGGTAATGATGGATGGGGCAGGATTCACTACAACTAAAACCGTGGATGTCACGTAATATGGAGAATAAGTTTCTTCATCCGTCACATTGAGCGTGACGGAATAGGTCCCTGTAACTGATTCGGAGAACAAGTATGTAGAACTGGTACCCACAACGTTGCTTCCGATCTGCCAGGAATAAGAAAATGAACCAGATCCACCTGTCACAGTGGCAACGAGATTGATGGATTGAGATGCGTCAATCTCGGCAGAAGGGGGGGATATCGAGACCGTTATACCCTGTATCACAACAATACTTACGGATAAGGGTGAAAATGCATAGGGAGAGTAGGTTCCAGAGTCGGTTACATTCAACCAGACGACGTATGTTCCTGGGGTAGACTGTGAAAACGAATATGTACTTTGGCTCCCAACGATGTCTGAACTGCCTCCGATCGTCCACGAATAACTGAATGACCCAGAACCGCCCGTTACCGTGGCAACAAGATTTATGGATTGAGAAGCATCTATCTTGGCACTGGATGGCGAAATGCTAACGTTTGGAGCTACATTGACTGTAACAGTGGCCACAGAGGATTTAACATAGGCACCGTTCTGATCTGAGAAGATGACATAATAACTGCCACTTCCAGTTGGAAGGAAAGATGCAGTTGACCCAACTCCTGATGCCACCAGTACGCCGTTACTAGACGCCCCAGAATACCATTTCCAGGTATATGGACCGGTTCCGTATTGAACAGTAGATGAAAGTGGAGCAAAATTCTGCCCCGGGTCGATTGAGTATGATTGTGGCTGGATTGCTATGGCAGGCAATTGATTCACCGTTATCTGGATAGACGATGTTACGATAGTACCTGTCGCATCTTTTACTGTTAGCACAACATTATAACTCCCGACAGATGTAAAAGTAAATGTGTTGCCGGGGTTGCTGGATTGAGTCCAGCCGGAAGAGGGGGAAACGGAATATGAATATGAAAGTGGTGGCGTTCCGCCGCTAGTCGTGTTCGTGAATACAAGTGAATATCCAACATCCAAGGCATTTCCCGAGGTGGAAGACAGCAGTGTTTTTAGTGCTGGATTTACTGTGATGTTCACAGGCAGTGAGATCGCAGAATCTCCTGCATTATCTTCTGCTGAAAGTTTGAAAGACCACGTCCCAGTTGTAGTAAGGACGCCCGTGTTGACGGTTGCTGTTGAACCCATGGAAAACGGACCGCCCAGATCGCTGTAGGTGGAAGTACTAGGGGCCCTTACTAACCATTGCCCAGTGTATGGGGGGACACCTCCATTTATCTGGGCTCCCAGTGTTGCTGATTGACCGGAATCTATGAAGGATGGACCTGAAATTGAAATGTGGAGAGCAGAGCTGACCGTTATTGTCGCAGTTATTGATGCCTTGACGCCGTTCGCATCCTCCACTGTCACTGTGACGGAGTACGTACCTCCGATGTTGAAGATTATGGTGTTATTTAAGGTGGAATAATCGCCACTTGCAGAACCGCCTGAACTTAATGAGACCGACCATGTGTAGGTGAAGGGGGAAGTACCGTAACCTGGCTCAATTGAAACTGATACAGGGTCTCCTACCTTGGTTGTCGTTGGCGAAATTGAAATGGCAGATGACGTCAGTGGGTTCGGTTGATGGAGAACTATTATCTTTGAGGAAGCAGCTAGGAAGGAGTTGGAATCAGAGTCACCGTTATCAGAATTCCACACGAAAAGGTAGAGGTAAAAAATACCGTACTGACTAGAATCAAAGGTAAATTGAGAGGAGCTGTTATTTGTTTTCCCTTTTTGAAAATCCCCCGAAAATCCAGGGGCCCAATCAGGAAAAGTGGTACTGACCCTCCAGAAATAGTGGTATGGTGCTGTACCGCCATTCCAGATCGCATTGAAAGCGATCGGTTCACCAACGTATGCATTAGTGGTCGTTGGAGATATCGTTATGTTTTCGATGTTAAAACCCGCCGAATTTTGGACTAACACGTTAGCCTCAGCACTGACAGTTCCACCAGATCCCACTCCATTGACAAAGAGAGAGACAGAGTAGACTCCTGGAGAGTTAGGAGTGAAACTGTAAGTCGCAGACGAACCTGAGGTCGTATTGCCCAGTACTGGTTGGGAAATATTAGATGCACTTTGATACGCTGAACCATTCACGATCCATGCATACTCATAAGGTGCAGTTCCTCCTGTCCAAGTCCCAGTCAAGGTTATGGGCTCTCCTTTATAGGCATATATCCAAGATGGAGAAATGGTCACGGCAGAGACAGCCGGCATTCCTGGGAGAACGATAATCTCTGCCCGCGCCACCAACGGGTTTAAATTTTGATCGTCATCTTGCTGGTGGGCCTGATTTCCATTTTTTGATTGATGAAAAATCACGAAAAGATAAAGGTAATATATCCCGTAGGTCCCGTATATAGGGTTAAAAGTGAACTGCGCCGATGTTTGAAACGTCGCATTATAGCTTACTGGCCACTGGTTGTCGTTTCCAGTTGGATTGGCAGAGCTGCTCAAAACAAACGCGTATTGGTACTGAGACACCCCTCCTTCATACCAATTTCCGGTCAAAACTAGGGGTTGGCCAACAATGATCACGGATGTCGAAGGGGAGAGAGTTGCTTCCATAAGATTTGAGTTTCCCTGATCGCTAATCTCTACCTGAGCGGTTGCATTTACTGGACTTCCGGGACCAGACCCGCTTACCGAGAGTTCTACCATGAGAGATTTGGCTTTCGTTATTGAGCTCGCGTCTAGCACTAAATTGATAGAGGTGCCAGAGGTGCTTCCATTTTGAAAGATGTTTGCCTTATTGGACCCCTTCAAAATTGCTTCCCAGGAATATTTATAGGGTGCCAACCCGCCTTCCCACGTCCCTGTAAATTTAAGTGACTGACCCTGAGGAACAGTCTCGGAAAGCGGAGAAATAGTCACAGATGAAACGCTGTATGTGGCTGTGATGTTGAAATCAGATTGAGAGGGATCATTCCCAGAGGTTGCCGCGTTTTGAAACCCTGGAGAATAGAATGAAGCCGAGGAATGTTCAGGAGAAAATCCCTTCAGACGCTCCGACGGGAGACTACTGGAACTAAGAGTGTAAGAAGAGTTAGTGGGGACAGTGAGACCAGAGGTTCCTGTCTGAGGAGAGGATGGCGCTGGCCAAGTCTTTAAAACCTTTCCGTTCTTAACTTCTTCATAGTACGAATAATTTTGACCTCCGACGGATGTAGTGACTAAATAAACGTGACTGCCTTGGCTGGGATTTGTGGGAGAATTGTAGTAGAATGCGCCTGAAAACGATGTAATAATCATAAGTATTGCTATAACTACAACTACCGCGATCGCCAACTTTTTTGTTACTTTAACCATTTTCACTTACGTGTTAAATACGACAGCCTATAAAAATATTTATAGCATGATTATAAATTTGTAAATTTTGAGACAGTCAGAAAATGCGCATTTTGCTAACTGAGGATTTAATTAAAGTACGCCTAAGATACAATACAATCGTTTTTGACTTATGAAATATATAATATCCTTTCCACACTTGCGTTTGTTACGCCTATTTCGCTCGTTTTAGTCGTTATTATTTCAGTATTTCTGCCAGGTCTCTTATACGGTTTACCCATGGCTTCCCTGATTACACATCCTGGGTGCCCTTTAGATGTGAGAGATCTTTTGTGAGTCTCGACTGGCTACCGTCAACAATGCAGCCCCATGTGGTGCTGATTTCTAAAATGAGATCATTGACTTACGAAAATTTAATTACGAAATGAAATATCCATCAGAGTGAAAAAGTCTCGAGAATTGATAGTGGTCTTTATCGTCGCACTGACAGTTTTCTCAATGCTAAGCGTTTCTTTTGGCCAGACTGGCTATCAGACAAGCTCAAGGATGCATTCTGCGATATCATCCGTACCCCCTCAACAAACCGCCTTTTCAACGGTACAGAGTGTGCCGAATAACAATAACGCCACGCAAACAGGTTTCGAACATTTATTAAATGATTTGAACAGCAAGCTAACACTGCTGGAAGATCATAGCAAGTCCAATGGAGCTTCGTTGATCGGGGCTACTTCTGCCTCGGTAGTTGAGTATTCTGTTAGTTTCAACGTGGCCAATAAGGCGGCTGGAGCTGAATGGAGTGTTTATATATATACAAACCTCTCTCTGGAAATACCTGATCTCCCGCTGTTCAATGCCATTTATCACAATACCGCAGGGTTCATTTATTCTAGCAACAGTACTTCGTCTACCATCACGGCGACTCTACCAGCTGGCACGTATTATTATTATTACGGTCCATCTCCGACCCTCATAGGCCCCTACGAGCTGAACATAACTGGTACCCAATCTGTAACTGTTACCTTCCCCTTATTGTACCAGGCATCCTTCACTGAAAAGGGCTTGTCTTCTGGTTCTGCTTGGAACGTCTTTGCTGCTGCAACCCAGCCGGACGGAAAGATTGCAATTTTATCGGAAAAATCTTCTACCATGACAGTCTTCGCTTACCTGCCGAATGGTTATTATAGTTTTGGATATGGATCGAACTCTTTGGTGATAGAGACATATTCCTTCGCCGTATCTGGCTCAAGCCTGTCGGAACAGGTGAGCTTCCCTGCCCTCACCAATGTTACTTTCATACAAAACGGGCTCAATCTGGGCACCAGGTGGGAGATTGTGGCGGCGTCCATGACTCAGAACTCTTTCTCTTTTTATGACCTTTTCATAAACTCTTCTAGTTCCTTGACCATTGTGGCAAAGGTTCCGCAGGGAGCCTATTTCTTTGAGGCTCTTTCGGGGCATACCTCATTAGGTATAAATTCCGAATTATTCGTGGGAAGTACCCCCAAAAATGTCTCAGTTAACTTCCCCTCTTTTCATTCGGTGACTTTCACCGCCTACCCCTACATACCAGGAGTTTACTGGCAGGTTTCCCTTTATTCAGTGAACGGCACTGTCTCTTCCTCAGATTCCAGTTACTCTCCGTCTTTAGTTCTTGATCTGCCTACAGGAGCTTATATCTACACTGCAGGAATCGGAGGAGCATCCCTGGAGAGTGGAAAATTAAACATAACAACATCAACAACCTCCATCAGCATCACGCTGCCACAGACATTCAGGATTAACATCGATGAAAGGGGACTTTCTTCGGGAATGCAATGGGGATTAACAGTCTCAAATTCCAGCCATAACGCCGTGCTTTCAAATGTCACCATTGGCTCATCCCTCTCATTTTACCTTCCGACGGGAAAATACAACTATACATTGGAGGAAAGTACCGTTGCGACCGCATTGTATGACGCAAGGCAGTCAATTACATCAACTGGGTCATTCAGCGTTTCTGGGAATGAGGTCAACATTTCCGTCTCCTTCCCCCTCCTCATTCGAACAAATTTCACAGAGTCTTCACTGAGCCCAGGGCTCGCGTGGGGTGTAACAGTTTATTCGTCCACCACACCTTCGGGATTCTCTGAAGTGTTTTCCAATACCTCTTCACAGTATGGAACGGTATCAACATACCTCATCAACGGAACGTTCTTTTATAACTCAGTGGTAGGTTCTGCATATTTCCATCCAAACGGGTCGGAATTCAATGTTTCAGGAACTGAACAGATTATTCAAGTTCATTTTCCTTCGCTTTATAATGTAACCTTTTCCGTGACAGGATTCGTATCTCCAGTTGTCTGGAACTTGAATGCAAACAACGTGAATTACTCCATTATATTCACCAATTCCTCGTCTTCCTCAACGATGACTGCCTATCTTCCGAACGGCACATACAACTACACATTTTCAGCAACATCCCTGCCGTCGATCGTCTCCTCCTTCACCGTTTCAGGGTCCGCAATTCAGGTACCAATCGCAATCCTGTCCGCATACCTCCTAACCTTCAGCGAAACCGGACTGGTGAATGGGACGCTCTGGTATGTCTTGCTGAATGGAAGATACCATTTCTCCTCTAATTCCACGGTACAGATCGCAGAATTTAACGGAACCTACAATTATTCTGTTGCAGCATCGGGCTATGTGGCCGTTCCGTCTAACGGGACTGTGACCGTAAGCGGGAAGCCAACACTAATCACGATAAAGTTCACTCCCACTCAAATCACGTATTCACTGACATTTTCTGAGACTGGCCTCCCCGTAGGTACTACCTGGTCGCTGATCATTTCCGGTTCAACCAAATATACAACGCTCAATTCGATAACGGTACAGGAACCGAATGGAACTTACTACTATCAGGTCAGTGCAACAGGATATTCGGCCACCCCTCAATCCGGAATTATCGTTATGAAGGGCTCTCCTCTAGTCGAGAATATAACATTCTCCCTGACCCCTCCGACCTTCAGTTATACGGTCGCATTCTCAGAATCTGGTCTACAACCTGGGACTAGCTGGAGCGTGACGCTTTCTAATATCACGAACTCTGGAAAAATCATAGCTACCATCTACACCAGCACCGAAAAAATTTACGTCTATGGAATTGCACTCGACAGCGTGAGCAATTATCTCTACGCTGCTGGGTACAGTTCCAACCTCTCATCGACCTCCGGCTCAAGCTACCCTGGCGTGGTCGTGGTCATAAATGCTGCAACGAATAGTGTAGTCACGACGATCTCAGTAGGCTCTCTTCCTGAGATGGCCCTCTACGATCCGTCAAACGGTTATGTTTATACTGCGAACACTCTTTCTAACAATATTTCTGTAATCAACACTGTCACCAATACGGTGATCGCTACAATCTCCGACGGTAGCCAGCCGGTTGGATTGGCATACGATTCAGCCAATCAACACATATACGTTACAAACGGGAATTCTAACTCTGTCAGTGTGATCAATACCGTAAACAACAGCATAATTTCAACAATACCTGTAGGGGCTGCAGGAGAAACGCTTACGGGAGTAGTTTATGATCCTTCCAACAGCTACATTTACGTGGGAAGCTACGACAACTCGACCAGACAGGGAACGATATACGTAGTCAGTACGACTTCTAACAGCGTCGTAGACGAAATTCAGGGAATAGCCTTCTTTGGTGTATATGACCCATCGAACGGTTACATTTATTTCACTGACCACATACTTAGTTCGGTACTGGTAATTGACGGAGCTACAGACAGGATAGTAACATCCATATCGCTTCCTCCCAATTCCTTCCCGTTCGGAATATGCTATGATTCCTTCGACAAATATCTGTATGTGGCAGAGGAAAATTCAAGCTCCCTTGCGGTGATCAGTTCAGAAAATAATAACGTTGTTGTTTCGTTACCAGTGACCGGTTATCCTTTATTCCCAACTTACGACACCCTGAATCATGATATATATGTATACAGCAACGCCGTTGGAGGAATACAGGTCATCACCTCCTATGGGGGATTGACTTCGACTGAAACATCTTCTGGCGGAACGATCCAGTTCTCAGTACCGAACGGGACATATTCTTTCTCGATTGTTAGCCCGATAGGGTATTCCGTTTCCCCTACCTCTGGAACACTGACAGTAAAGGGATCAAACTTATCAGAACCGGTGAAGTTCTCCGCTGTTGCCACGTATGAAGTCACGTTCGTAGAGACAGGACTCACATCCGGGACTTCCTGGTCCGTTACTCTTGGAACGAACACCCAGTCATCCTCATCTAATTCGATACACTTCGAAGAACCCAACGGCTCCTATTCCTTCACGATACCTTCAATCGACGGATACAACTTGTCTCCTGGGTACGGTGTTGTGACGGTTGACGGGCAGCCGGTGACCCAATCTGTGGTCTTTTCGAAACTTTACCAGGTAATATTTGAAGAGTCAGGTCTTGCGAACGGAACCCTCTGGTCGGTTACAGTTTCTGGGCTCGAACATTCTTCCAACTCTACCACGATCACATTCAACGAGACAAACGGCTCCTATGTGTTTACAGTAACTTCGGCTGCAGGTTATTCTATCTCCCCATCCAATGGCACAGTCACAGTGAACGGGGCTCCGGTCACAGAAACAATACTGTTTTCCACTGTGAAAGCAGCAGTCTACCTGACTGGCACCATCAGCCCTGCAAATGCCTCGCTCTTCATAAATGGGAAAGCTATCACCATTTCTAACGGGCAGTTCAACGTTTCACTTCAACCGGGAAGTTACGAGGTGAAGGTGGTGGCTCCGGGGTACAATGCATACTACTACAACCTGACTGTATCAGCAGGTCAGAAAGGTGTTACAGCTCTGAACGTTGCGCTCACCAAACAGGCGCAACAGCATCCCCTGCCTCTGATGTACATAGTCGCAATAATAGTAATCATAATTCTAGCGGTGGCGATAATTTCCGTTGTGTTACTGAGATCACGCAGGAAGCCGGAGAAATGAGCAAAAGCCCGTTCAAGTGTGAATGCTAATGGTTGACTCGATTTGGAGGGATGGGGGAACACGGGCATGAAGAACTTCAGTCCCGTTATAGGAAACGATGCCTCACCTCACAGTCTGTCAGTATCCTCCCCCGCCGAAATCATGAATATGGCTAGAAGGGAACGTACCAAAATGCTGGTATCGCATGGTGATAGCATCGTCATTTTCAGGGAAAATCCCCTCTTTGATTATTTCTCTGAGGATGGAAGGGCAGAGGGAGTTCTTATCACAGATAATGGAATCTCTCTGATTGGCGAGAAGGAGGTGGATGAAGAGTTTGTCCCCCTGGATCGTTCGGACGTCTGTTCGATCCCTCCTTTCTATGAATTTAGGAATGCAAGGAGGTGCTCTGAAGAGATAAATGGAATATTCGGGTTCATGCTCCGTTATGAATCCGAGGTCATAAAGTCAAAAAAGATGGAAATTTACAAAGCGATCACTCCACTTCTCTCTTCCATCACGGGAGCGGACAGTGAAATTTCGCTAGCAAACTCCGTAATGGATGCTACGTGCTCAAAGGGCATTCAACTCTTTTACAACCCGATAGTAGCGTTCGATTCTAACACGACCAAGATATGGAATAGGCCGGGAAATGGCACTTCAAAGAAAGTGATGTACCTGGAAATAGCGTCGAGGAGCAACGGAATGACAGCGCTCTTTTCAGAGACATTCCTCACTTCAGACTCTGAAAAGGGTGAGGAGGGGTACCGGTCCATTCTTGCAGGAATTGATGCGATAAAAAGATTATTCGTTGATGGTGGCAGAACCTCAGATGTCTCAAGGGAGTTGATGGATTACAGGAATGAGAAACTCTACCTTACCACTCCACTTTTTCCTTTCAGCTATCATATGATTCCGGGGCCAGACGAAAAGATCAGGATTGGAGACGTTGCTGTCTTTGACCTGTGGACAAATGCAGGGGAATTCAGGATCAGAAAAAAAGTCACGGCGGTCGCAGGGAGCTATGCGGCAGAGGTTTTCTAGCTCTTGTTCACGGAAAAAGCGCCGTAACCCACTCCGGTCTGTCCCCCAGCCATTTCAATGGAGTTAGAAAGCTTCAGCAGGTCTACTTTCCCACTGTAGGTTGAGAGGAGTGTCACTATAGGTCCAAAACCACAGGCGCTCATCTCACCTGAATATTCATACCTGTAGATTGCCTTCACGTCCCTGCTGAGAACTGCCTTGGAGAAATAACCATCGTACTGCTTCAGTTTTGCAGCAGGGAGGTAGTGATTCAGGTCGGAGCTTGCGATGATGGTAAAATTTCCCTTCAATTTCCTCAACCTGGCAGAGAGATGCTCTGCAGCCTCAAGGCTCTGGTCCATCATCACGATTGGAACGATCTCCACATCTCCATAAATATACTGAAGGAAGGGAATCTCGACCTCCACTGAATGTTCAGAGACGTGGGCAAGATTGTCGACCTGGATCAGATCGTCCTGAAGTTCCTCGATTGCCTCCTTTCTCACCCTGGCCCTTCCAAGGGGCGTCAGGTAGTCCTCGTCTCCGATTGATACTGGGGAGCCCAGGCCTGTGTGGTTCGGTCCTATGACAACGTAGAAGTCGTACCTTCCGGAACTTGCGAGTGAGGAGAAGGAAAAGGCAGCCACTGGAGCGCTGTAGTCATATCCGGCATGAGGTGCAATTATCCCCTTTTCAGGCTCAGTCTTCCTCACCTCAGGCACGTAGCCAGGACCGTTCCAGTGAGTGAACGCCCACGTAATCTTTTCCCTCAGCTCTTCCGGGTCAGATGGATAGAAATAACCGCTGACGTGTGGCTTCCTCATTGTCCTCCCTCCACTGTATATAAAACGAAACTTAATTACCTTTTCAATCCTTCTTCCCTTTTATCCCCGAGATAAGGAAGCTCAACAGTTCA